>Ga0190271_10003026_pt1 | contig 10428 bp, 8 predicted proteins | sample Popmic356T_FD_133747 | JGI IMG/M metagenome (GOLD analysis project Ga0190271, IMG submission 133747) | Populus adjacent soil microbial communities from riparian zone of Weber River, Utah, USA - 356 T | ecosystem: Environmental > Terrestrial > Soil > Riparian zone | place: USA: Utah | collected... | reverse complement strand
GATCCAGACCCAGATCCCAAAAGGCATCTTGCCGCCGCGGAACTTCGTCAAGAACGCTCCCGTGGGCAGGCCCGAGAGCGTGACGTTGATCCCGACCGACTCGAGATGGGCGTGCGCCCTCTGCGCCATGCTCGCGAATGACACCCCGTTGATCGTGACGTCGCTCGGATACTCGAGTGTCACCTGCTCGTCACCGATTCCCGAAGCGGCAAGAGCCGTCCTTGCCTTTGCGATATCCTGCTTGACCGCGCCCGTGCGGAGGCTTCCGAGAATCGTCGACGGGATCATGCCCGGCGACTGAACCGTGCCGGGACCCGCCAGCGGTTTGAACGACGCATAATCGAGTGCGTAGCGGACTGCCGTTTGGAAGTCCCTATTGGATGTCACGGTCGAGACCTTCGGATCGTTGTGCGCGAACATGTAAAACGTGCTGGTCGACGGCTGGAGCGTGACGCGAAGCTTCGCGTTCGACCGCAGCGACGCGACCTGGGCGGAGGAAAGATCAGCCGCAATCTGATGAGCGCCCCGCCGGATGTTGATCAGCTGCGTCGGAGAAATCATGTTTCGGAGCACGATCGCACCGAATGCGGGCTTCCGCGCACCCCAGTAGCGAGGGTTCGGCGCGAGCGTCGTCTGCGAAGTCGTGCTGAACGACTTGAGGAGGTATGGGCCGCTGCCGACACCCGCCGAGGCAGCGGAGTTCAGCCATCCCTCGGCCTTGTCTGCCTTGTGCGCGTCTGCTGTGTCCCGTGCTCCGTTCTTCCGCGCGAGCGCTGCGTTGAGAACGCCGGTCGCCGGATTGGCGAGAATCGCGGTCAGGGCATTCTGAGGGTTCTGCGAGCGGAAGACGACGCCGTACTTGCCCTTCGCGGAAACGGTGATTCCTGCAAGGAGAAACGAGGGATTGGCCCGCAGGTTCACGAGCCGGTGGAGCGAGAAAACGACGTCAGCCGACGTGAGGGGAGTCCCGTCGGCAAAGTGGGCGTCCGTTCTCAGTCGGACGGTGAGCATCCTCGCATCCTTGCTCGTGACCCACGTATGGGCCAGGAGCGGCACGGGATGGGAAACGTCGCTGCCGGCGTACGTGAAGAGGGTGTCGTAGATGGCACGGTCGACGATGGTTGCCGTGGGATCGAACTCCCTCTGCGGATCGGCTGTCTTCATGGTGAACGTGTTGTTGATCACCAGTGTCGGGGTCGCGCGCGTGGAGCCGCGCGCAGTGACGACGCTCGCCAGGCCGACGAGCCCGACGACGACGAGCACCCACAGCACGGTACGGCTGCGATTGAGCCGTTCAAACGACATTTTCCCCCGAGGAATGGGCAATAATCGATTATTTGACGGCCCCCACAAGCCTAGTTGGTGCCCTCCGACTTGTCCAGCCGGCGCGTTCGTGCTTGATTGGTAGGCGAATGGCCGTTGCCGAAGTCCCTTTCGACCTCGTCGAGGCAAAGCTTGCTGCGCCGGTCTCCCGCCCCGGCACGGTCCCGAGGACGAGCATCGTCGAGCGGCTCTGCACGGAGAACGCGCGTCTCACGACTGTCGTCGCACCGGCGGGCTACGGTAAGTCGACCCTACTCGCACAGTGGGCCGAGGCCGATCGTCGGCCGTTTGCGTGGGTCGCAGTCGACCAGCACGACGACGACGTCGTGGTGCTCATGCGGCACATTGCGGCGGCCGTCCACCGGGTGGCGCAGGTCCCGCGTGAGATGCTCGAGGGGCTGTCGGGTGGCCGTGCGTCGAACTGGACAACAGGGGTCGTGCACCTCGGCAACGCACTGGTTCGCGTCGAACGCCCGATCGTGCTCGTGCTCGACGATCTGCATGCCGTCACGAACATTGAGTGTTGCGACATGCTCGCGGAGCTCGTGCGATACGTTCCGGCAGGCTCGCAGATCGCGGTGGCGAGCAGGGTGGAGCCGGCGTTGCCTCTGGCGCGCTGGCGAGGGCAAGCCCTTGTCAACGAGATAGGCGTAGCGGAACTCCGTCTCGACGATCGCGAGGCAGGCCTGCTGCTCGAAGCCGCAGGAGTCGAGGTGGACGCTGACGGCACGTCCGCGCTGACCGCGCAGACAGAAGGGTGGCCGGCGGGCTTGTACCTCGCGGCACTGTCGATTCAGGCCGGTGCGACCGGGAGTCCGGGGCACCGCGCTTCGGCGCCAACGACCGCTTCGTTTCCGAGTACTTCCGGGCCGAGCTCCTGTCCCGGCTGCCGGCAGCCGAGACGCGGTTCCTCAAGTACACCTCGGTTCTGGAACGGATGTGCGGCGGGCTGTGCGATGCCGTTCTCGAGACCACAGGCTCTGCTAAAACGCTCGAAGGCCTCGCGCGAGCCAACGGGTTCGTGGTGCCACTCGACACGCAGGGCGAGTGGTATCGCTACCACCACCTCTTCGGCCAGCTGTTGAACGACGAGCTGGACGAGAGCGAACCAGACGTCGTGCCCGCGCTCAACGCACGCGCCATGCACTGGTGTGTGGCGAACGCCATGCCGGAGGCGGCGATTACGTACGGGCACGCGGGAGGCGAGACCGAAGCCGTCGCACGGCTCGTCGGAGAGATCGCGACCTCGGTCTGGGAGGACGGGCGACGGGAGACACTCCAAGAATGGCTCGGCTGGTTCCAAGACGACGACCTCGCCCAGTACCCGGCGGTAGCCGTCTACGCGGCCTGGGCAGACGTCATAGTCGGGGGCGCCACCAAAGCACCGCACCTCCTCGCGCTTGCCGAGACGGCCACGTCCGCAGGGCCACTTCCCGACGGAAGCGCCACAATCGAGCCCTGGGCCGCGCTGTTGCGGGCAGCGATGATGCGAGGCGGCGTCGAGCAGGCGCTCGCCGACGCCGATCGAGCACTCCGCCTCTTTCCCCCGGATAGTCGCTGGCGACCGCTGACGCTCGCGATTCGCGGTGTCTCACACAGGCTCCTCGGCACGCACGATCGTGCGACCGAGGACTTCGTGGCGGCGGTCGAGTTCGGCGCGCGCATCGGGGCGGTCGGGGACATCCTCCTGGCGCAAACACAGCTCGCGCGGCTCGCGATGCAGCGAGGAGCGTGGCGCGACGCCGAACGATGGGTGCTCGACGCTCAGGCGGTGCTCGAGGAGGCCGGCGGGCTCGGGGAGTACCCGTCGGTCGCCCTCGTTCACCTTGCGGCGGCACGCGTCGCCCTTCACGATGGGGCGCACGCCAAGGCGCGTGCGCTGCTCGTCCAGACGCACCGCCTCAGACCGCTGTTCGACCACGGGCTTCCATGGAACACCGTCGAGGTGGGAATCGATCTTGCCCGCGCACACCTCGCACTGGCGGAGATGGGAGCGGCACGGGCAGTCTTCTCCGAGACGGAGCAGCTGCTTCGACTCGTGCCCGACCTAGGCTCGCTCGTGGACGAGGCGGACGAGCTACGCGACCGCCTCGCCGCGGCGTCGGGGCCGCTTGGTGGCTGGGCGATGAGCCTGACGGCTGCAGAGCTCCGGCTTCTCCCGTATCTCGCCACGCACCTGACGATTCCGGAGATCGCGACGCGCCTGTTCCTCTCTCGCAATACGGTGAAAACGGAGGCGGTGTCCGTCTACCGCAAGCTGAGCGCGTCCACGCGCAGCGAGGCGATCGCCCGCGCTATCGAAGTGGGTCTTCTCGAGGGCTCGATCTACCCCCCGGGCGCGAATCTCATCGCCTAGCGAAATCTCACCCTGTCTGTGTGACGCGCGGAGTCATGGCACGCGGTTGGATGGAGCAACCGTCATGGACGAGTACAAAGACCACCTTCGCCGGCTTGCGGTGCACGACGTCAGCCATCTCGAGACGCTGTCGATCCACGGCACATCCTTCTCGTCGACGGTCATCGACGAGAAGACCGAGGCGCTGGTCCGCTTTGCGGCGACCGTCGCCGTCGACGCAGCACCGTCCTCCTGCCAGCATGCCGTGGACGTCGCTCTCGCAGCCGGCGCCTCCAGGGAGGAGATCGTCGCCTGTCTCGAGGCGGTGACTCCGGTCACCGGAGCACCTCGGGTGGTCCGCTGCGTCTCGAAGGTCGCACTTGCGTTGGGCTACGACGTCGACGAGGCACTCGAGTGGCCCGACAACTGAGTCACGCCGAAGCCTGAAGGCTGGCGAATCATGCCGTCTGTATGACGAACCGCCTCGGCTCGCCGCCCATAGTCACGGGACAACAGATGCGGCGCGCGCGAGCCGGCAATCCCGCTCGTGCAAACCGCTCGGAAGGAGGAGTCATGAGTGACGTCGACGTGCCTGTCGATCTCTACATTGCAACGTACTCCGACCCGGATGCCGCCCAGGACGACTGGGATGGGATCAAGGAGCTGGCGCGGGACGGCGTCATCGTGGTTGACGGCCTCGTGCTGGTCGGCCGCGATGCCGACGGCAAGATCACGGTCAAGGACAACGCCCACGATGTCGGCCGAGGCGCCACGATCGGGGCGGTAGGGGGCGCCATCGTCGGCCTCATCTTCCCGCCGGCGTTTCTGGCATCGGCCGCAGTCGGGGCAGGGATCGGGGCCGGAGTCGGCGCGATCGTCGACCGCCACGAGAAGAAGGAGATCAAGGCCGACGTCGAGGACGTTCTGCCGCCGGGAAGCTCGGGCATCGTCGCGCTGTTCGAGCCGAGCTGGTCCGACAACGTCGAGAGCGCACTCGGGAAGGCCGACAAGGTCACCACGCACGAGGTCGACGGAGGCAGCGCCGCGGACGTCAAGGCATCTGCAGCCGACGGAGCGTAGGGCGGCTACGCGTTGAACATCGTCTGGGGATTCGCGGTGACCGCCGCCACGACGGCGGTGGCGGTCACCGCACTGCTGCTCGTGCGCCGGCGGGCTCCAGAGGATGGGTTTTTCACGGACGGCGACCGAGCGGCAGGCGTCTTCGGCGTCCTCGCCACGGGTTTCTCGGTGATCCTCGGCTTCATCATCTTCCTTGCGTTCGCGAGCTATGACCAGTCGCGCATCGGCGCCGAGCAAGAGGCCTTGATCGTCGTCCAGCAAGTCGAGAACGCCCAGTTCCTGCCCCCAACGGCGGCGAAGGCGCTGACGGGTGAGCTGGTGTGTTACGGGCGCTCGGTCGTCAACGGTGAATGGCCGAGGTTGCGTGCCGGCAGCCAGGGCGACGCGATCAACCCCTGGGGCGTGGCGATGTTCCGCACCCTTCAGGGCGTGCATCCTGAAACCGACACGCAGCAGTCCGCCTACGACAAGTGGCGCGAGCAGACGTCTGCCCGCGAGGAGGCGCGGCTCGACCGCGTCCATGGCGCTGCCGGGGTGATACCGACGCCGCTCTGGATCGTGTTGCTGTTCATCGCCGCCGTCATCTTCGTCTTCACGCTGTTCTTCGCCGACCGCAGCGAGCGTCCCCTCGTGCAGGGCCTGCTGATCGGCTCGGTCATCTCCGTGATGACGGTCCTGCTGTTGCTCCTGAACGGGCTCGACGATCCGTACCACGGTGGCGTCGGCGGCCTCCAACCGACGGCGATGGAGCGATCGCTCCGCATGGTCGACGAGGCGCTCGGGGCAATCGGAGCGGATGTGCAGCTTCCTTGCAACGCAGCGGGCGAGCCGGTGTGAACGCGGGCGGCGACCGCGGCAGGCCGACCTTCGAGATCGCTGCGACGGTACTCCTCGCTCTGGCGACGGTTGCGACGGCCTGGAGCGGCTACCAGTCGACGCGCTGGAACGGCGAGCAGGCGAAGGCCGGGGCTCGTGCCAACGCACTGAGGATCGAGTCGGCCAAGGCGGCAGGCCTCGCAAACACGCAGGCGGTCGTCGACGTCGCGACGTTCACGCAGTGGGCCAACGCCTACGCGGAGAAGAACCAGCTACTGACGGACTTCTACTTCAAGCGGTTCCGGCCGGAGTTCCGACGGGCCGTCGACGCGTGGATCGCCACCAGGCCGCTGAAGAACCCGGACGCCCCCCTGACGCCTTTCGTGATGCCGGAGTACAAGCCTGCGGCGCGGGCCGAGCAGGCGCGGCTCGAAGCCGAGGCAGAGATCTACGCCGCGCAGGCGCGCCTGGACATCCAGCGCGCCTCGAACTACGTCCTCGCCGTCGTGCTCTTCGCCTCGGCCCTCTTCTTCGGCGGCATGAGCGCCAAGCTCTCCTCGCCGCGACTGCGGACGACGATGCTCGTGATGGGCTGCACCGTGTTCGTGCTCACTGCAATCTGGATTGCGACGTCGCCGGTGAGCATCAGCGTCTGACCCGGCGCTCCACCACGCCAATTCATACAAATCGTGTGACGGCGGACGCCCTCCCGCGTCGTAGCCTCGGATCGTGCAAGTTGGCGTCCGTGTCCGTCCAACCGAAGGGATGACGATGGCGACATTCGAACGAGGCAACCGATGAGCCTCCCGGCTGACGTCGACAGAACCGGGTCACGACGCGTCGAGCTCCTCCTACCGATGCGGACGGTGATCCTCGTTGCCGCGACGGCAGGCGTGCTTCTTGCCTTCTGGGCGATCGGGGACACGTTCCTGATCGTGTTCATCGGGATCTTCCTGGCGCTCGTGTTCGAGGCGCCGCTGCGCTACCTGATGTCGAAGACGAAGATGTCGCGGGGGAAGGCAGCGGCCGTGGTGGTTCTCGGTACCTTCGCCGCGGCGGTGCTGCTCGGACTGCTGTTCCTGGTCCCACTGGTCGGCGGGGCGCGGGACTTTCTCCAGGATCTTCCGCAGACGGTCGAGCAGCTACGCGCGTCCGACGAGCTGCCAGCGTGGCTCACAGACAGCGGAGCCGCCGACAACGTTGCGCAGGGTGCCGACAAGGCCTCGGCGGCTGTTCCGGACGCGATCTCGGCCGTTCTCGGCATCGCAGGTGGCGCCGTTTCCGGGTTCCTCGTCGCGTTCACGATCGTCTTCATTTGCATGTTCCTGCTCACCGACGTTCCCAATCTGAAACGCGCGCTCGGCAGCGTGTTGATGCCTGGAGAGGACAAGCGCTGGTTGGACGTCTGGGAGCGCGTGACGGTCTCGATCTCACGCTGGGCCGTCGGTGTCGTCATCATCGCGGCCATCGCGGGCACCATCCAGGGAATGACGGCGTTTCTGCTCGGTTCGAGCTACGCGCTCGGACTGGCAGTGATCGCCGGGCTGCTGGACATGATCCCGAACCTCGGCGCCACGCTGGCCGGCGTGGTCCTCGTCCCCGCCCTGTGGGCCGAGGAAGGAGTCGCCGCGGCGATCATCATGCTCATCGTCCTGCTCGTCTACCAGCAGGTCGAGAACAACTTCCTGACGCCGAAGATCCAGGGTAAGGCGGTCAACCTCTCCGGGTTCTTCATCATCATCTCCGTCACGCTCTTCGGGGCCCTGCTGGGTGTGCTCGGCGCACTTACGGCTGTTCCGCTCGCAGCCACGATCCAGATCTTCATCCAGGAGCTGACCAAGGAGCGCCGCGCCAGAGTCGCCGCGGCCAATGCGGCGCTCGAGCCACCCGCTGCCGCCGAATCTCGTGTCCCACCGGACGCAACCCCGGAGCTCGCGTAACCCGTTCAGTACCGACCTGCGCACCCGCGACACGGCCGACACGGCCGTGCGAACTCGAGGTCGTCAGCTAACCGCGTCGTAGACAGTGGACGAGGGACGGCGATCGCAAGCGCCCTCCCCGAGCGTCGCGTGAGTTCGGGTCGAATCCCTAGACTCGGGACGTGACGACCACAGATGTCCCGTTCGACCTCGCCGAGGTCAAGCTCGTCGAACCGCTGATACGGCCGGGCACGGTCGCCAAACCAGGCCTGATCGCCGGGCTCAGCCACGCAAGCGTTCCGGTGACGACGATCGTGGCCCCTGCCGGTTACGGGAAGACGACGCTGCTCGCACGCTGGGCGGAGGCCGATCCACGTCCGTTTGCGTGGGTCGCTCTGGACGCGGGCGACGACGACGCGGTCGTCTTCCTCCGTTATGTCGCGGCGGCGATGCATCGGCTCGAGCCGATGCCCGAGCAAGCATTCGAGGCATTGGCAGGCCCCGGCGGCTCGGCCTGGACGAGCCGCCTCCCGCGGGTCGGCACGGCCCTTGCTGCGCAGAAGCGCTCGATCGTGCTGGTGCTCGACGATCTCCATGCGGTGTCGAACCAGAGCTGCCTCGACGCTCTGGCGGAGCTCGTCGAGTACATCCCTCCCGGCTCGCAGATCGTGATCGCCAGCAGGGAGGAGCCTGCATTGCCGATCGCCCGCTGGCGTGCCCGAGGGCAGCTGCTGGAGGTCGGCGTTCCCGAGCTCCGCATGGACGAGCGCGAGACCGGCGAGCTGCTCAAGGCGTCGGGTGTCGAGCTCGAACCGAACGAGCTCAGGGATCTCACCGCGCGGACGGAGGGATGGCCGGCCGGGATCTACCTGGCGGCGCTGTCGATCCAGGCGGGTGCGCCGAGCTCGATCGGCCCGGGCGCAAGCGGCGACGACCGCTTCGTGTCGGAGTACCTCCACCTCGAGCTCCTCGCCCGGCTCCCCGAAGCCGACGCACAATTCCTGATGAGGACTTCCGTGCTGGATCGAATGTCCGGAGGGCTGTGCGACGCCGTTCTCCAGACGACCGGCTCGGCGGGGCGACTCGAGGCGCTGTGGCGCACGAATGGCTTCGTCCTCCCACTTGACCGCCGTGGAGAGTGGTACCGCTATCACCACCTGTTCGGACAGCTCCTCCGGACAGAGCTCGAACGTAGCGAGCCGGACCTGGTGGCCGAGCTCAATCGCCGCGCTCTGAGCTGGTGTGTCGCCAACGAGCTTCCCGAGGCCGCGGTGGCGTACGCGCATGCCGCAGGTGAGACGGACGCTGTGGCCGGCATGATCGACGCCCTGGCGCTCCCCACCTACTACGACGGCCGCAAGGAGACCCTCGAAGAATGGCTCGGATGGTTCGCCGAGCGCGATCTCGCTCGCTACCCGGCGCTCGCTGTCTACGCAGCCTGGCTCGCAGCCCTCGCGGCACAACCCGCCGAAGCCGAGCGTCTGCTTGCCATTGCGGACGGGGCGACATCATCGATTCCGCTTTCGGACGGCAGTGCGACGGTCGAACCATGGGTCGCCGCGCTTCGAGCGCACATGATGCCGCGCGGAATCGACCAGGCGCTCGACGACGCGAGCCTGGCGCTCAGGGATCTGGCCAAGGACAGTATTTTCGTTCCGACGACACTCGTTGCACGGGGAGTCGCCCACGCGCTCCGAGGTGAGACCAGCCTCGCGATGGCCGACCTCACCGAGGTCCTTCAGCGCGCTCCGACGCTCGACGCCATTGAGGAGTCCGTCCTCGCCGAAGCGCAGCTTGCTCTGCTTGCCGCCAGAGGCGCGGACTGGAGCGAGGCGCAGCAACGCGCTCAGGGGGCGATCGGGCTGATCGAGAGGAACGGCCTCGATGACTACACGTCGAGCGCCCTCGCATACGCGGCCGCGGCGCGCGTCGCGCATCACGAGGGAAGGCTTGTGGACGCACGGGCGGCTCTGACCCGGGCCCATCGCCTTCGGCCGATGCTCGACCACAGCATTCCCTGGGTGACGATCGAGGTCGGGCTGGAGCTCACGCGAGTGCACCTCGCACTGACCGACGTTGCGGCGGCCCGGACGATCCTCGGCGAGACCGAGCGCGTTCTCGAGCTGCGACCGAAGATGGGCTTCCCCGTGGACGACGCGCGTGAGCTCCGCGATCAGCTCTCCGCCACGTCCGGGCCACTCGGTGCATGGGCCATGAGCCTGACCGCGGCGGAGCTCCGACTGCTCCCGTATCTGGCCACCCACCTGACGATCCCGGAGATCGCGACGCGGCTGTTCCTCTCCCGCAACACCGTGAAGACTGAAGCGGTGTCCGTCTATCGCAAGCTGACCGCCTCCTCTCGAAGCGAGGCAATCGCTCGCGCGATCGAGGTGGGGCTCCTCGAGGCGTCCATCTATCCGAGGGCGCTCGACTCGCAACGGTGACGCGTCGCGTGGAGCGCCGTACCACACAAGGGCAGGGTGGCGCGACCCGGCCGCTCGCGATGCACGGCCGGGTCGGCTCTCGTGCGCGCGGCTACAGGCCGAACGTCGCTTCGGCGCGGCCGCTGTCGACGGCCGCCTTCAGCGAAGCGTGGTCGCGCTCGTTCTGGTCGGCGTAGGCCTCGGCGAAGCGCGCCATCGCACGGTCGAACACGTCGGCTTCACCGAGGTAGCTCGCGATCGCTATCCCGTCGCCCGATCGAACGTGGGCCCTCGCGAGCTCGGCGCCGCAGATTCGCGCGTAGAGGAGCATCGTCCGCGGCTCCATCTCGTCGACCAGGGCGGACATCTTCGCGTCCCAGAGCTGACGGACGTAGAAGTCGCGTTTGACGCCGTCGATGCCGTCGACCTTGATCCAGCCCAGCATGATGTCGCTCGCCGCCTGCGTCAGGCGCTGCCCCTCGACCACACGCTGGCCGCTCGATGCGAACTCGCTGCGGCCGAGGAACGGCTC
>Ga0190271_10003025_pt1 | contig 10428 bp, 8 predicted proteins | sample Popmic356T_FD_133747 | JGI IMG/M metagenome (GOLD analysis project Ga0190271, IMG submission 133747) | Populus adjacent soil microbial communities from riparian zone of Weber River, Utah, USA - 356 T | ecosystem: Environmental > Terrestrial > Soil > Riparian zone | place: USA: Utah | collected... | reverse complement strand
CTCCGCGAGGTCCTCGGTGCGCAGGACGGCGCATGGGCCGCCGGCCTGCTCGAGGTCACCGAGTCCGGTACGTTCGAGCACGGCGCATCGACGTTGCAGCTGCGCCGCGACCCGGACGACGCCGAACGCTGGTCGCGGGTCCGGGAGGCCCTGCTGGCCGCTCGAGCACAGCGGGTGCGCCCGGCACGAGACGACAAGGTGGTCGCCGCGTGGAACGGTCTCGCGATCGCGTCCCTCGCGCGGACCGGCACGCTCTCCGGCGACCGGTCGATGGTCGAGGCGGCGGAACGAGCCGCGCGGCTGCTGCTCGCCGTGCACCTGGACGGCGGTCGACTGCTGCGGGTCTCCCGCGACGGCGTCGCCGGCAAGCACGCCGGGGTGCTCGAGGACTACGCGTGCGTCGCCGACGGGCTCGTGGCGCTGTTCGAGGCCACCGGCGAGCCTTCCTGGCTGGAGCCGGCCGAGGCCCTGCTCGACCGGGCGCTGACGGACTTCGCGGCCGACGACGGCGGCTGGTTCGACACCGCTGAGGACGCCGAGGCTTTGCTCGCCCGGCCCCGCGACCCGTCCGACAACGCCAGTCCGTCAGGCCACTCCGCACTGCTGCACGCGCTGCTCAGGTGGTCGGCGCTCACCGGGTCGGGCAGGCACCGGGACGCCGCCGAGGCGGGGTTGCGTCAGGTACATGGGCTGGCCGTTCAGGCGCCTCGCTTCGCCGGCTGGTCCCTGGCCGCCGCCGAGGCTGCGCTCGCCGGCCCGGTGGAGGTCGTGGTGGTGGGGTCGCCGGACGACCCGGCCCGGGCAGCCCTGCTCGACGTCGCCCGGCGGACCACCAGCCCCGGAGCAGTCGTGGTGCCGGCCTCGCCTGGGGGCAACGGGGTCGCCACCGGCGTACCGCTGCTCGAGGGGCGCGGCCTCGTCGACGGCCGGGCCGCTGCGTACGTGTGCCGCACCATGGTCTGCCGCCGCCCCGTCACCACCGTCGAGGACCTCGAGGCCGAGCTCTCGGCCGGCAGCAGGGCATAGAGAAGGGGAGGCGGCTCGTCGGCCAGGCCTCCCCTTCCGTGTCGTCGGGACCTCAGGGCCCTTCCGGCTCGTGGTGGGAACGACGTGGATTCACGTGGTCGCACCTCCGATCGAGACGACAACTGATCAGTCGACGGTAGGGCCGCAGGTGGGCGCCACGCCAGAGCAGGGCGGCAAAGAATCGGACCCGGACCAGCGCGGTCCGGGGCTGAGCCCCCGAGCAGGTCGAACCGGGGCGGGCGGTGCCGTCAGCGCAGGGAGTACGTCGCCACGGACACGCCGACGTAGTGGGTGATGAAGGCAGCGATGGTGAGGGTGTGGAACACCTCGTGGAAGCCGAACCACGACGGGAACGGGTTGGGCCTGCGGAAGCCGTAGACGACCCCGCCCAGGGTGTAGAGGCCCCCGCCGACGGCGATCAGGACGAGGACCGCAGTGCCCCCGCGGGAGGCGAAGTCGTCAGCGAAGAAGACCGCCGCCCACCCCAGTGCGAGGTAGATCGGCATGTAGAGCCAGCGCGGGGCGCTCTGCCACAGGATCCGGAACGTCATGCCGAGCAGCGCCCCGCCCCACACGATGGACAGCAGCACCACGCGGGCATCGCCTTCGATCAAGAGCAGGGTGAACGGCGTGTAGCTCCCGGCGATGAGGACGAAGATGCTCGCGTGGTCGGCCCGACGCAGGAACGCCCACACCCGGGGGCTCCAGGTGCCGCGGTGGTAGAACGCGGACACGGTGAAGAGCAAGACTCCGCTGGCCACGAAGACGGCCGAGCCCACGCGCGACGTGGCGGTGGGGGAGAACACGATGAGGACGACGCCCGCGGCGAGCGTCAGGGGTGAGGTCACCGCGTGCAGCCAGCCCCGGAGCCGAGGCTTGACCTCCTCGAGGACGGTGGTGAGCTGCTCGCCGATCGCCTCGGCAGCCGAGTGCGCGGCCTGCTGCGTGGCCTCGACCGCATCGACGGCATGGCCGACACCGGCGTGGACGCTGTGGCCAACCCCCCGGCCGGCACCTCGGTCGGCACCCGTGTCGGCACCTCGTTTTGCTCCCACTCGATTACGGTACCCAGACTCACTGAACGCATACCCAGACGGTCCAACTCCCGGTCGCTACCCTGATCTGATGGGCCGGATCAAGGACGGGGTGAAGCACGTCCTCTACCCCGCCTACGAAGCCAGGCTGGTCCGGCGGCTTCCCCCGAGCCAGCTGCCGCACCACGTCGGCGTCATGCTCGACGGCAACCGCCGCTGGGCCCGCGCGGTCGGTGCGGACACCGCCACCGGCCACCGAGCCGGCGCCGCCAACATCTCTCCCTTCCTCGGCTGGTGCGATGACCTGGGGATCGGCGTGGTCACGCTGTGGCTGCTCTCCACCGACAACCTGAACCGGCCCGAGCCCGAGCTCGCGCCGCTGCTCACGATCATCGAGGACGTGGTCAGCGAGCTCGCCGCCGAGCAGCGCTGGCGGATCAACCCGGTCGGCGCACTGGACCTCCTGCCCGACCGCACCGCCCGCATCCTCAAGGAGGCCGCAGCGGTCACGCGCGAGGTCGAGGGCACCCTGGTCAACATCGCGGTCGGGTACGGCGGCCGGCGCGAGATCGCGGACGCCGTGCGCTCCCTGCTGCACCACCACGCGACCCAGGGCACCTCGATCGAGGAGCTCGCGAGCGTCATCGACGTCGAGCACATCGCCGAGCACCTCTACACCAAGGGCCAACCCGACCCCGACCTGGTCATCCGCACCTCGGGCGAGCAGCGGCTGGGTGGGTTCCTGCTGTGGCAGAGCGCGCACAGCGAGTTCTACTTCTGCGAGGCCTACTGGCCCGACTTCCGTCGCGTGGACTTCCTCCGGGCGCTCCGCGCGTACACGGTGCGCAACCGCCGCTTCGGCACGTGACGAGGGTTCAGGCCTTCCGCACCTTGTAGGCCAGGTGCGTCACCCGGTCGCCCTGCACCACCTCGGGGTTCTCCAGCATGGCTGGCGTTCCCGTGCTGCCGAAGTAGGGCTTGCTCTTGCCCAGCAAGCACGGGACCAGGGCGAGGTGGACCTCGTCCGCAAGGCCGGCAGCGAGGACCTGGCCGCCCACGGTCTCTGGAGGCTCATGGTCAACCAACCGGTTGACTAGCCCTGCCGGTCGCTCTCCCTTCACCCCGTGTTCGCGCGTGTCTCCCCGGCTCGGTCCGCGGCGCGGCTTACCTTTCAGGTAGCGCCGGGCGAGGTGGTCCGACGCGTCGGGAGGCCCGTTCGTGAGACATCACGACCAAGCAGCATCCGGAGGTCCGCACTCGGACTTTCGGGCCCGGTCCCGGTTCCAGACAACGATCTGAGGGCCGGGGCGCCGAGTGCGCGTGCCGGTCTGCGAGGAGCGAACAGTGGCCCAGACGCGCCGTGCGCCCGCCCAGGAAACAGCACCACTCGCCCGCACCTACGTCCTCGACACCAGCGTCCTGCTGGCCGACCCGGCCGCCGTCGCACGGTTCGAGGAGCACGAGGTGGTCCTGCCCGTCGTGGTGATCACCGAGCTGGAGGCGAAACGGCACCATCCTGAGCTGGGGTTCTTCGCGCGAGCGGCACTGCGACACCTGGACGAGCTGCGAGTGCTGCACGGCCGGCTCGACCGCGCCGTGCCGATCGGCGACGAGGGCGGCACCATCCGGGTCGAGCTCAACCACACCGATGCGGAGTCGCTGCCCAGCGGCTTCCGCCTCGGGGACAACGACACCCGCATCCTCGCCGTGGCGCGCAACCTCGCGAACGAAGGCGCCCAGGTCACCCTCGTGTCCAAGGACCTGCCGCTGCGCATCAAGGCCTCCGCGGTGGGGCTCGACGCGGAGGAGTACCGCGCGGAGCTCGCCCCCGAGTCCGGCTGGACCGGCATGGTGGAGCTGGACGTGGTCGCCGCCGACCTCGACCTGTTGTACGACGAGGGCCACGTCGACCTCGAGGAGGCGCGCGAGCTGCCCTGCCACACCGGCCTGCGGCTGTTGTCGGAGCGGGGCAGCGCCCTGGGCAGAGTCCGTCCCGACAAGTCCGTCCAGCTGGTGCGCGGGGACCGCGACGTCTTCGGCCTGCACGGTCGCTCCGCGGAGCAGCGGATCGCCCTCGACCTGCTGCTCGATCCCGAGGTCGGCATCGTGTCTCTCGGCGGTCGCGCGGGCACCGGCAAGTCCGCTCTCGCCCTGTGCGCGGGTCTGGAGGCGGTGCTGGAGCGCCGCCAGCACAAGAAGGTCGTGGTGTTCCGGCCCCTCTACGCGGTCGGCGGCCAGGAGCTCGGCTACCTGCCCGGGTCCGAGAGCGAGAAGATGTCGCCCTGGGCGCAGGCGGTCTTCGACACCCTGGGGGCGCTGACCTCGACGGATGTCATCGACGAGGTTCTCGACCGCGGCATGCTCGAGGTGCTGCCACTCACCCACATCCGCGGCCGCTCGCTGCACGACGCGTTCGTGATCGTCGACGAGGCCCAGTCCCTGGAGCGGAACGTCCTGCTCACGGTGCTGTCCCGCATCGGCGCGAACTCCAAGGTGGTGCTCACCCACGACGTCGCGCAGCGGGACAACCTCCGCGTCGGCCGGCACGACGGGGTGGTGGCGGTCGTGGAGCGCCTCAAGGGGCACCCGCTGTTCGCGCACGTGACGCTCACCCGGTCCGAGCGCTCGCCGATCGCGGCGCTGGTGACCGACCTGCTGGAGAGCGTCACGGTCTGACGTCGTCGTGTCGCGCGCGGCGTGCCGAGTGGTGACTCGTCTCACGAGTGTGCTTGCTGACAGCTAGCGGACGTGTGAGTGCCGATCCGTTGGGCATGGTCGTCCTGAGCGGTCGCCGGACCGTCCTTGTGGACGGGTCTCGGATCGGGCGACGTAACTCACACCCTCTCGGTTTGGACGCTCAACGGTGTCCGCGAGATGGTGGGAGTTCCTCCGGCGTCGAGAAAGGGCGTCGTCACGCCCCTTGTCGTCGAGTGTCTGTGAGTTTCCCACGTGTCACGACGTAGCCATGTTGCGCCGAAGCACCGAGCAAGCACCGAGCCGAGCCCCGTCCAGGGTCGGCCCCATCCCCAGCCTCACCCCAGGTCCCGCCCCAAGCACCGCAGCGAAGGCGTGGTCCGTCGTCTCGGGTTCGCCACCCGTCGCGGCGCTGCGCTGGGAGCTGTCGCGTCGGTGCTGACCGTCGGTGCCGTCGGCACCGGGATCGCCGGTTTCGCCGCCGCGGCCCCGGCCGCGACGGACCTCGCGGCGCGGATCCAGACCGGTTCCGGCGTCGCGACGCCCGACGCCACGATGATGGCGGCCCTGAGCAGCCGGGGCGACGCCGAGCGGTCGTCGCGGTCCGAATCCCGACGCAACTTGCGGGCCCCCGTCGACGGGCTCAAGCTCGAGCTGCTCCAGCACCGGGCCCGCTCCGGCGGCCAGGTCACGAAGACCGAGGACATCGCGACCGGGGACCCGCGGTCCATCGCAGAGGCGATGCTGGCCGACTACGGCTGGTCCTCCGGTGAGTTCAGCTGCCTCGACTCCCTGTGGACCAGGGAGTCCGGCTGGAACGTGAATGCCGACAACCCCACGTCCTCGGCGTACGGCATCCCGCAGGCGCTGCCCGGCTCCAAGATGGCGTCCGCCGGCTCCGACTGGGCGAACAACCCCGCGACCCAGATCGAGTGGGGCCTCGGCTACATCCAGGAGAGGTACGGCAGCCCGTGCGGCGCCTGGAGCCACTCCGAGTCCAACGGCTGGTACTGATACTCCCGGCTCCTCGAGCCCCCGGCACGGGAACGAACTTGCGTCCCGCCGGGGGCTCGCCCGTACGCTGGCCGTGACTGCTTCTCCGGTCGACACCCCCCACCCCTGCGACTCCGTGAGGTCCTGCCGTGCCCGCACGACCTGGCCTGTCCGCGCCCGCCCAGCGTCGGCCCAGCCACCCCGACTGGTGGCGCCAGGCCGTCGTCTACCAGGTCTACCCACGCAGCTTCGCCGACAGCAACGGCGACGGTCTCGGTGACCTGCGGGGCATCACAGACCACGCCGACCACCTCGTCGGCCTGGGCGTGGACGCCGTGTGGCTGAGCCCGTTCTACCCGTCGGCGCTCGCCGACGGCGGGTACGACGTCGACGACTACCGGGACGTCGACCCACGGCTGGGAACCCTGGACGAATTCGACGAGATGGTCGCGGTGCTCGCCGAGCACGACATCGCTGTCGTCGTCGACATCGTGCCGAACCACACCTCCGACCGGCACGCCTGGTTCCGGGCCGCGCTGGAGGCAGCGCCGGGGTCACCGGAGCGGCTGCGCTACATCTTCCGCGACGGGACCGGCCCCGACGGCTCGCAGCCCCCCAACGACTGGAAGTCCGTCTTCGGCGGGCCGGCGTGGCACCGGGTCGCCGACGGGCAGTGGTACCTGCACCTCTTCGCACCCGAGCAGCCGGACCTCCACTGGGACAACCCCGACGTGCGCGAGGACTTCCACCGCACCATCCGGTTCTGGGCCGACCGCGGCGTCGCCGGCTTCAGGGTCGATGTCGCGCACTCGCTGGTCAAGGACATGAGCGAGCCGTACCCGGCCGCCGCGGCGTTGCCGGACGAGTTCCGGGACCACGGCGAGCACCCGTTCTGGGACCGGGACGACGTGCACGAGGTGTACACCGGATGGCGACGGGTGTTCGAGGAGTACGACCCGCCGCTCATGGCCGTGGCCGAGGCCTGGGTCGCGTCCGAGCGGCGAGCCCGATACGCGAGCCCGGACGGGCTGGGCCAGGCTTTCAACTTCGACCTGCTCGAGTCCCCCTGGGCCGCGGAGTCGTTCCGCACGCTCGTCTCCGCCAACCTGGACCTCGCCGCAGGCTCGGGCACCTCGTCGACCTGGGTGCTCTCCAACCACGACGTGGTCCGGCACGCGTCCCGCTACGGCCTGCCGCAAGGTGAGCGCGGCGCGAGCTGCGACGCGTGGTTGATGTCGGGAGGAACGTCCCCGCGTCTGGACATCGAGACCGGCCTGAGGCGTGCCCGGGCGGGCACGCTGCTCACGATGGCCCTGCCCGGCTCGGCGTACCTCTACCAGGGCGAGGAGCTGGGCCTCCACGAGGTCCCCGACCTGCCCGCGGAGGTGCTGCAGGACCCGACCTGGCTGCGCTCCGGCCACACCGTCAAGGGCCGCGACGGCTGCCGCGTCCCGCTGCCGTGGACCGTCGACGGGTCGTCGTTCGGCTTCGGGTCCAACGGTGCCCACCTCCCGCAGCCGCGCTGGTTCGGCGAGCTGGCGGTGGAGGCCCAGGACCAAGACCCCGGCTCGACGCTCAACCTCTACCGCTCCGCGCTCCGGCAGCGCCGTGAGCTCCAGGGTGACGAGGAGCTGACCTGGCACGGCACCGACCCCGAGGTCGTCCACTTCGAGCGACCGGGTGGCTGGCACTCGGTGACCAACTTCGGACCGCGCCCGGTCGTGCTGCCGGAGGGTTCGGTCGTGCTCGCCAGTGCGCCCCTGGACGACGGGATGCTCCCGCAGGACACGACCGCCTGGGTCGTGGCTGGCTAACGCCTCCGGTCTGCTGCTTATGTGGTGGATCTGAGCCACCTGGTGACTCAAATCCACCGCATAGTGGTAGGTCGGGCAGCGACCCGACCCGGCGCCGACTCCCGTCGTCGTTGCTGCCTTTCTCGCGACCAGGCTGCGACGAGACACTGAATCGGCGAGCCTGCCCAACCAGCCGGCGACTCAGGGCCGGGTCATCCGCCGTACGTCGAGGGCCTCGTCGAGCTGCTGCTCGGTGAGGTCCCCGCGTTCGACGTACCCGTCCTCGACGACCACCTCGCGGATCGTCTTGTCCTCGGCGATGGACTTCTTGGCGACCTTCGCGGCGTTCTCGTAGCCGATGTACTTGTTCAGCGGCGTGACCACCGACGGCGACGACTCTGCATAGCGCAGCATCCGCTCCTCGTCGGCGGTGATGCCGGCGATGCACCGGTCGGCGAGGAGCGTCGACGACGTGCCGAGCAACCGGATGGACTCCAGCAGGTTGCGCGCCATCACCGGCATCATCACGTTCAGCTCGAACGAACCGCTCGCGCCCGCCCAGGCAACGGCTGCGTCGTTGCCGACGACCTGTGCGCAGACCATGAGCGTGGCCTCGGGCAGCACGGGGTTGACCTTGCCGGGCATGATGCTCGACCCGGGCTGCAGGTCGGGAAGGTGGATCTCGGCCAGGCCGGTCCGCGGCCCGGACGACATCCACCTGAGGTCGTTGCAGATCTTCGTCAGCCCGACCGCGACCGTGCGCAGCTGACCGGAGAGCTCGACCAGCGCGTCGCGACCACCCTGGGCCTCGAAGTGGTTGTCCGCCTCGGTGAAAGGCTTGCCGGTCATCGACGCGAGCTCCTCGATGACGGCGGCCGAGAACCCCTCGGGGGTGTTGATCCCGGTGCCGACGGCGGTGCCGCCCAGCGGGAGGGCGGCGACCCGCGGAAGTGCCGAACGGACCCGGTTGACGCCCAGGCGCACGATCGCGGCGTACCCACCGAGCTCCTGGCCGAGCATCACCGGCGTCGCGTCCATCAGGTGGGTGCGGCCGGCCTTGACCGTGTCGGCGAACTCCTCTGCCTTGGCCTCGAGGGTCTCCGCGAGGTGCTCCAGGGCGGGGAGCAGGTGGTCCTCGGCGCCGAGCACGGCGGCGACGTGGATCGAGGTGGGGAAGGTGTCGTTGCTCGACTGGCTGGCGTTGACATGGTCGTTGGGGTGCGCGTCGGCGCCGTTGCGTGAGGCCAGGCTCGCGAGCACCTCGTTCATGTTCATGTTCGAGCTGGTGCCCGACCCGGTCTGGAAGACGTCGACCGGGAACGCGTCCGCGTGCTCCCCGCCGGCGACCTCACGTGCCGCGGACGCCACGGCGTCGGCGACGTCGTCCGGCAGTACGCCGAGGCGCTTGTTGACCACGGCCGCCGCGGCCTTGACGAGTGCGAGCGCACGGACATGGTCGCCCTCGAGCCGGGTGCCGCTGATCGGGAAGTTGCCCACGGCACGCTGGGTCTGCGCGCGCCACAGCGCCTCGACGGGCACCTCGATCTCGCCCATGCTGTCGTGCTCGGTGCGGGTCTCGCCCTCCTGAGGGTCAGCCATCGGCCGTGTCCTTCCTCGCGGTGTGGAGCCAGTACGACTCTTCCTTGCCCTGCAGCTCCACGGGGTACTCCTCGCAGCGAGCATTGCCGAAGACCGAGCGGAGCACGTCGGCGAGTGGCTCGCTCCGCGTCGACGACCACACCACCACCGCGCCGCCGTCGCGCAACGCCGCCCGTGCCAGCTCGAGGAAGGGCACCTCGTAGATCGCTGCGTTGTCGTCGAGGACCAGAAAGTCCGGACCGTTGTCCACGTCCAGCAGGACCAGGTCGAACGCCTCCGGCCCGGCTTCCGCCACGACCTGGCGCACGTCGCCGACCACGACGTGAATTCGTGCGTCGGCCAGCAGGTGCGGGCCGTGCGGGACGGTCCCGTCGCGGAACCAGCGCACCAGAACGTCCTCGATCTCCGCGACGATCACCCGTTCCACCCGGCGGTCGGCCAGCACCGCGTGAGCGGTGAAGCCGAGTCCGAGGCCGCCGACGAGCACCTGTGCGGGACGTGACACGTGGCTCAGAGCCGAGTGGGCGATCGCCTCCTCCGAGGCGGTCTCGCGGGTGTCCATGACGAAGACGCCGTTGACCCGGAGCTCAAGGACCGGTGCCGTGCCCGCAGGGGCGTCGGGGTCGCGGCGCTCCCGGAGCACGACCTCACCCCGCTCGGACCTCGCGCGCGCCACCTCGGCGTACTCCGTCACCTGTGCCACGGACCCATCGTCCCGCGACGCGGTCGCGACGTGACCAGGGCAATCAGACCTTGGGGGACCTCTCCTTCGACCGCAGCCGGATCCCGGTCAACGGGATGGTGGTCTGGCCGGCGGGGTCGGCGAAGAAGTCGTTGCCCTTGTCGTCGACCACGATGAACGCGGGGAAGTCCTCGACCTCGATCTTCCAGACAGCCTCCATGCCCAGCTCCGGGTACTCGAGCACGTCCACCGACTTGATGCAGTCCTGCGCCAGCCGGGCCGCGGGTCCGCCGATCGACCCGAGGTAGAAGCCGCCGTGCTGCTCGCAGGCCTTGGTCACCTGGACCGAGCGGTTGCCCTTGGCCAGCATGACCATCGACCCGCCCGCAGCCTGGAACTGGTCGACGTAGGAGTCCATCCGCCCGGCCGTCGTGGGGCCGAACGACCCGCTGGCGTAGCCCACGGGCGTCTTCGCCGGACCGGCGTAGTAGACCGCGTGGTCCCGGAGATACGCCGGCATCTCCTCGCCCGCGTCGAGCCGTTCCTTGATCTTCGCGTGGGCGATGTCGCGGGCCACGACGAGCGGCCCGGAGAGCGAGAGCCGCGT
>Ga0190271_10003024_pt1 | contig 10428 bp, 5 predicted proteins | sample Popmic356T_FD_133747 | JGI IMG/M metagenome (GOLD analysis project Ga0190271, IMG submission 133747) | Populus adjacent soil microbial communities from riparian zone of Weber River, Utah, USA - 356 T | ecosystem: Environmental > Terrestrial > Soil > Riparian zone | place: USA: Utah | collected... | reverse complement strand
GATCTCCAACGTCGTCCGGCCGAAGATTCGCAACTTCCTCAGTCGCCGCGAATCGCCGGAGAACCTTTGGATCAAGTGCCCGGAGAGCGGGCAGCTCGTGTTCTTCAAGGACGTCGAGACCAACTCGTTCGTCATCCCCGGCTCGAACTACCACATGCGCATGGGCGCGGTGGCGCGCATGAAGTCGATCTTCGACGAGCAGAAGTGGGAAGACATCGCCGTTCCGGAGGTTGCGACCGATCCGCTGAAATTCCGCGACGAGCGCCGCTACGTCGATCGCCTCAGGGATGCGCGCGCCAAGACCGATCTCGCCGATGCGATCAAGCTCGGCTACGGCAAGCTGGAAGGCCAGCCGGTCGTGCTCGGCGTGCAGGATTTCGATTTCATGGGAGGCTCGCTCGGCATGGCGGCGGGCGAGGCGGTGATCGCCGGGCTTGAGGCGGCGGTCGAGCACGGCGCGCCGTTCATCATGTTCGCAGCGTCAGGCGGCGCGCGCATGCAGGAGGGCATCCTCGCGCTGATGCAGTTGCCGCGCACCACAGTCGCGGTGCAGCAGTTGCGCGAAGCCAAGCGGCCTTACATCGTCGTCCTCACCAATCCGACCACGGGCGGCGTCACCGCGTCCTATGCGATGCTCGGCGACGTTCACATCGCCGAGCCCGGCGCGCTGATCGGATTCGCCGGACCGCGCGTCATCGAGCAGACCATCCGCGAGAAATTGCCGAAAGGCTTCCAGAAGGCGGAGTATCTGCGCGACCACGGCATGGTCGACATGGTCGTGCATCGCCACGAGATACGCGGCACGCTCGCCAACCTGTGCCGGCTCCTTGCCAAGGCCCCGGCCGCGCCGCCGGCGCAGCGCAACAGCCTACCGCTGCCGCCGGATGTCGCGGCGCCGGTGCCCGCGCAGGCGTGATTTTGCCATCGCTTCGGCGCTAGAGTCGGTCGATGTCGGCCTACGATTCCATCATCGCGCGCCTGCTGGCGTTGCATCCGAAACGGATCGACCTCTCGCTCGACCGCGTCCGGCGGCTGCTCGGCGCGCTCGGCCATCCGGAGCGGCGCGTGCCGCCGGTCATCCATGTCGCCGGCACCAACGGCAAGGGCTCCACCATCGCCTTTATGCGCGCGATACTGGAGGCGGCTGGCCGCAGCGTGCACGTCTACACCTCGCCGCATCTGGTGCGCTTCCACGAGCGCTTCCGGCTGGCCGGCACGCTCGTATCGGACGAGGCACTTGCCGCCGCGCTGGAGGAATGCGAGCGCGCCAACGGCGGCGAGCCGGTCACCGTGTTCGAGATCGAGACCGCGGCGGGCTTCCTGCTGTTCTCACGAAATCCCGCCGATGTGCTTTTGCTCGAAGTCGGGCTCGGCGGCCGGCTCGACGCCACCAACGTGATCGAGACGCCGCGCGCCAGCGTCATTACGCCGGTGTCGATGGATCATCTGGAATTCCTCGGCGACACGCTGGAGAAGATCGCCGCCGAGAAGGCGGCCATCCTCAAGCGCGGCGTGCCTGCCGTCATCGCGCCGCAGTCGGACGTGGCAATGGCCGTCATCGAGCGGGAGGCGCAAAAGGTTCGTGCGCCGCTCCATGTCGCCGGCGAGCACTGGAACGTGCACGAGGAGCACGGCCGTCTGGTCTATCAGGACGAGGACGGGCTGCTCGACCTTCCCGCGCCGAAGCTTCACGGCCGCCATCAGTTTGACAATGCCGGCGTCGCCATCGCGGCGCTGCGGGCCGCGGGCTTCAAGCTGCCGAACGCCGCCTGTGAAGCCGGCATCGTCAAGGCCGACTGGCCGGCGCGCATGCAGCTTCTCTCACACGGCGCGCTGAAGGCGCTCGCGCCGCTCGACAGCGAGCTGTGGCTCGACGGCGGCCATAACGCCGAGGGTGGCCGCGCGGTGGCCGCCGCGATCGGCGGCCTGGAGGAGCGCGTGGCGCGGCCTCTGGTGCTGATCGTCGGCATGCTGTCGACCAAGGACTGCGCCGGCTATCTGCACCATTTTTCAGGACTGGCGCGCCGGGTGTTCGCGATCCCGATCCCGAACCAGGAAAAAAGCCTGCCCGCCGAGGCCATCGCGCAAGCGGCGCGCAACGCCGGCATCACGGCGGAGCGTTACGGCACGATCGAGGAGGCGCTCGCCGCCGCCTGCCGCCTCGGGCTCGATCCGCCGCCGCGCATCGTCATCGCCGGCTCGCTCTATCTCGCCGGTGAAGTTCTGGCCAAGAACGGCACGCCGCCAGTCTAGCTGTAGCCATAAAACCAGCAGGAGCAATAGTTTAGAGCAATTGTACTTTACATCGCGGCCACGGCCTCACATTGCAGCGTGACGGGCGCGTCATTACCTCGGGGTGCTGCGATGGGAAGCGTATTCGTTCAGTCCGCCGTCATTTTGCTGCGCGAGGGTCTCGAAGCGCTGCTCGTGCTCGCGGCGCTCGCCGCGTATCTCATCAAGGCAGACGCGCGTGATCGCTTACCCGCGCTCTACACCGGCGCCGTGCTCGCCGTCGTGGCGAGCCTGGGCGCGGCGTGGGTGTTCCAGGTCTTCAACAACGGGGCGCACAGCGATCTCTTTGAGGCGTTCGTCATTCTCGCCGCTGCCGCGCTGATGCTTTACGTCAGCGGCTGGCTGCTGCTGCGGCAGGACCCGCGAGCCTGGCAGCGCTATCTGCGCGAAAAGGCCGACGCCGCAATCGCGCAACGCACCGGCCTGGCGGTCGGGTTGCTTGCGTTTCTCGCGGTGTTCCGCGAAGGCGCGGAGACCGTGCTGTTCGTTTATGCGCTGGCCAAGACCTCCGGCGGCTTCGGCTTGGAATTGATCGCTGGACTCGCTGCTGCGGCAGTGGGACTAGCGGTGCTGTTCTTTGTGATCAATTCTGTCGCGAAGCGGATTCCGCTGCGGCCACTGTTCATCGTCACGTCGGCGTTTCTGTTCCTGATGGCGATCAAGATGATCGGCGACGCCATGCAAGAATTTCAGGAGCAGCAGATATTCTCCTACACGCCACTGAACAGCGGTGGCGTGCTGGAGGCGCTCGGCCTGAATCCGACCGTCGAGGCGGTGGGCGCGCAGCTTGCGGTGATCGTTCTGGCAGTGCTGACCTGCGTGGTGTTGAGCCGGCGCAGTCAGCAGGAGAAGATTCAGGGGGCCTAAGCTCGTCCTAAATAAAAATGGCCGGCGTTGCGCCGGCCATTCGTTTCGCGAAACTCTGCGATCAATCACACAGAGGTGTTGATCCACTGCTCCAGCTTCTGCTTCGGCGCGGCGCCGACCTGGCGCGAGGCCAACTCGCCGTTCTTGAAGATCATCAGCGTCGGGATCGACATGATGCCGTACTTCGACGCGATGCCCGGGTTCTCATCCACGTTGAGCTTGACGATCTTGACCTTATCGCCCATGGCGCCCGCGATCTCTTCCAGCGCCGGCGCGATCATGCGGCAGGGGCCGCACCACTCCGCCCAGAAGTCGACCACGACCGGGCCGGTCGCCTTGAGCACCTCGGCCTCGAAATCCGCGTCGGAAACCTTGCCAACGGCCATGGGAACCTCGTTCGAATCGGGGGGTATGACAGATGTGTGGTCGGAACGTATGGACGCCCCGGCGCAGCGTCAAGGATTGTCACGCCGAGGTGAGGATAGCGCGATGGCGGCGTCGAGTTCGGCCGCCGGAATCTCCATCAAATCGGGCGTATCGGTCCACAGCAGCGCAGCCCGGACGGGCCGGCCGGGATAAAGCCGCATCAGGACAGCGCGATAAAGCGCGAGCTGCCTTACGTAATCTGCATGGCGCTTCTTCGTCTGGTCGAGGCTGTTCGGCGCCGGCCGGTTAGTCTTGTAGTCGGCGATCAGCACTTCGTCCGGCGTCACCGTCAGCCGGTCGATCTGGCCGGAGACGTCGCGCCCCTGGTGGCGGCCGACGATCGAAACCTCGGCGCGGCTGCCGGGCAGGAACAGCTTGTCGAAGCGAGCGTCGTTAAGCAGCGCCAGCGCCGCGGCGACGAGGGCGTTCTGATCGGTCTCACTGAAATTCGTGCTCTGCCGCACGATGTGTTGTCGCGCCGCCTCGACGCGCGCCGCCGGCGGCAGGTCCGGCAACGACTGCATCAGCCGATGCAGAATGTTGCCGCGCAGGATGGCGCGACGCCGCGCCTCGCGCTGGCCGAGCAGGCCCTGCGCTTCGCGGTCGTCGATAAAGCCCGACGGCTGGATTGGCACGCTTGCAGGTCCCTCCGTGATCTTTTGCGTCAGCCACGGCGGCAACAGCGCAAGCTCCAGCGCCGGTGCCTTGACGGGCTTCGCCTGTGGCGCCGCCGCGACCTTGCGAAAGCGCAGCACCGCGCCGTCGCCGTCGTCGGCCGGCTCACTGACGCAGTGCGTCTCAAGCGCGTCACGCGTGAGATCGTACCAGCAGCCCTCCGGCCGCTCCCTGATGCCATCGACGCCGCAGACGATCAGCCGCTCGATGGCGCGCGTCATCGCGACGTAGAGCAGCCTGCGGTATTCATCGCGCGCTTCCCCGAGCGCGACATTGCGCGCCGCCTCCATCGGCCCGACGTCGTTCGCCTTGGCGGTGGCCCAGATCAGCGGCGGCGGACCAGCTTTCTGCGACAGTTGCAGCAGCCTTGGCGGATGGAAACCTTGCGGCGGCGTCGTGGTGTCGGCCAGGATGACGATCGGCGCCTCCAGTCCCTTGGCGCCGTGCACCGTCATTACCCGCACCTCGTCGCGCGCCATTTCCATGTCGCGCTTCACCTCGGCCTGCGCCGAGCGAAGCCAGGCGACGAAGCCCTGCAGCGATGGCGTCTCGATGCGCTCGTAGTCGAGCGCCAGGTTGAGGAACTCGTCGAGCGCGTCAGTCGCCTCGTGGCCGAGCCGAGCCAGCAGCCTTTGCCGCCCGTTCTGGGCGCCGAGCAGGTCGGCGTAGAAGGCGAACGGCGCCATAGTGCGCGACTTCTCGCGCAGCGCATCGAATTGTGCCGAGAGATCGGGCCGCAGCTCGCTGAGCACGCGGCGCAGGCTCGCCTTGCGCTCATACGCCAGTTTGAACAGCTCATCCTCGCTGATGCCGAACAACGGGCTCTTCAGCACCGTCGCCAGCGCCAGATCGTCCTGCGGCAGCAGCAGCGCGTCGGCCAGCGCCATCAGATCCATCACCGCAATGTGCTCGGTCAGCGTCAACCGGTCGGCGCCGGCCACCGGAACGCCACGGTTCTTCAGGGCACGGATGATCGACTCGAACAGCACGCCGCGTCGCCGCACCAGGATTAGAACATCCTTGGCGAACCGTCCTTGGCTGCGCCATAGCGCGACGTGGCCGGCGATCCGTTTGGCGAGTTTCACCACGCCGCTGGTGCTGCGCTCGGTGTCGAACGGCGCATCCCAGGCGGTCATGTCCTTGCGCTCGTCGGTCCGGGTGGTGTCCCAGATTTCGACTAGGCCGGGCGCGGCCTGCGGCAGCGCCTCGTGCACCGGGGCCTCGGGCAGCGCGGTCAGTCCCGCGTGCGCCTCGGGCGGCGTGAACACGGTGTCGACCGCGCCCAGCACATTCGGGCCCGAGCGGAACGAGTGCTTGAACTCGGTCGCGACGAACGGAAGCTGCGCCTGCCTGTGCAACCGGTCGAAGTGTTCGCGCATGGCGGCGAATTCGCGCGGCGCCGCACCCTGAAACGAGAAGATGGATTGCTTCTCGTCGCCGACCGCGAAGATCGTGCGCTTGCGGTCGTGTGCGCCAGCGCCGGCGAAGAACTCGACGACCAGCGCCTGGACGATGGCCCATTGCTTCGGGCTTGTGTCCTGCGCCTCGTCGATCAGCACGTGGTGGATGCCGCGATCGAGCTTGTAGTGCACCCAGGCGGCGGACACGTTGGTTAGTAGCGCGAGCGTCTTGTCAATCAGGTCCTCGTAGTCGAGCAGCCCGCGGCGGTCCTTCTCGGCGCGTAACCGCTCGATCACCGCATGCGCGACGGTGAACAGCGCCACGCTGCGGTCGCGCGCCTCGACCGCGCGCTTGCGCTGGAGCAGCGCCCAGACCCGATCTCGTTCTTCATCGAGCCGCCGGCACAGGTCCGGATGCGATTTCTGAACCTTGCCGGTTGCAAGCCGTTCACGCGCCTTGTCGCGCGCGCTGGTGCAGAAGATGTCAAGATAGGTGTCGAGTAGAACTGTGCTGTCCAGGGTCGCCAGAGCCTTGAAGCGTGCGGCTTGATCTTTGTCGCCCTTTGCTTCGCTGGTTAGAAATGCGGCCGACACAATTGTCCATTCTGACGAGGCAATCAGGCTGCCGCCGAGAATGTCCGCCTCGACCTGTGCCCCCGTCTGGTCCGGCGTGACTCCGAGCGCTTGTGAAAGCTGCGTCATGGCCTGCGGCAGGCCGCCGGCCGCCTCGACCCATCGCATCAGCTTGTCGCGCTGCCGGATCACCTCGCGCACCAGATCGCGGAATGTCACGTCGGCCGCGGCCAGCACCGCCTGGGCCAGCGCTTTGCCGAGGGCTGAATCCGGCGCATCGGCCGCCTTCATCATCACGTCCAGGCTGAGCTGTTCGAGAAGCTGGTTCTCCTTGGTCTCGTTCAGCACCTCGAAGCGCGCAGCGACGTTGGCCTCGAACGGAAACAGATGCAGGAGCTGGGTGCAGAAGGCGTGGATGGTGTGGACCTTCAGCCCGCCCGGCGTCTCCAGCGCCAGCGCGAAAAGCTGACGCGCCCGCAACCGCCGCGCGGCGTCGATCCGCTTCTCGCCGGCCTTGCGCATGGCCTCGTCGAGCTTCGCGTCGTCCAGCACGGTCCAGTCGCGCAGCTCATTGAACACGCGGTTCGCCATGTTGGCGGCGGCTGCCTTGGTGAAGGTGATGCAGAGGATGCGAGCCGGATCGACGCCCGACAGCAGCAGCCGTATCACGCGCTGCGCCAGCACATGGGTCTTGCCCGAGCCGGCGTTGGCCGCGACCCAGGCCGAGCTGCCCGGGTCCGAGGCCGCGGTCTGCCTCTCGGTGACGGCGTCCGGGATGATGCGCGGCGCGCTCATTCGAAGATCGGATCCTCGTTGGTGGCGCCGGTCAGTGACCACTCCTGCACGCGGGCGAGGTGGTCGTAGGTGCCGTAGTGGTTGCTCCACATCGGATGCAGCAGCGAGTAGTACGGATTGTTCGGGTCGGCGAACTGGGCCAGCACCTCGGAGAGCTTAGTCAGCGCGATCTCGGCGTGCGCGTCGGGCGGGCCGCCTTCGCTGAACTTGATCGGCTTCTCCTCGCCGGCTACGCCGCCGCCGCGTAGCCGCACATACATCAGATCGGCCACGCTGCCGCCGGCGGGGATGTCCTTGAAGCCGCCGCGGCGCAGGATCGCCGCCTCCAGTGTGAGCTGCGGGGAAAGTCCGGTGCGCACCTGCTTCTCGCTCGGCGGTGCGCCGGTCTTATAGTCGAGCACCGCGTAGTTACCATCCTTGAGATGCTCGATGCGGTCGGCTCGCACGGTGAGCTTAAACGTCTCGCCACCGAACGGGATTTCAATGCTGCCGCCGATCTCGGCGTCGAGTTTTGCCAGCTTGGCGCGCCGCGCGGTCTCGAAACGCGCCAGCCATTCAGCGATGCGCAGGAAGCGCGGCCACCAAAACGCCCGCGCCTCGGGGAAGTCAGCCAGCGGCTGGAAATGCCGCTCGCCGATCATGCGCAAAGCTCCTATCGGATCGTCGGGCATGTTGCCGGGATGCGGATAGGTCTTGGCAAACTCGCCGATGCTGTCATGGATCAAAGTGCCGCGGTCGGCCGCGCCCGGCGGCGTGTCGATCGCATCGAGCGGCTGCAGCTTGAGCACATGCTTGGCGTAGATCGTGTAGGGATCGCGCAGCAGATCCTCGATCTCGGTGACGCTGAGCTGCCTGGGCCGCGCGGCCAGCGGCGGCTTCGGCTCGGGGCGCGGCCATGGATTGGTCGCGGCCGGCTCGTCCAGCCGCTGCGCCAGCTCGGCGTAGTGTGCGCCACTGGCGAGCGTTTCCTTCCAGCGCGCCTCGCCTGCAATCGCGGCGAGCCGCTGCACGAAGCGCGAGGCGACCGTCGGCGTGCCGCCGAGCTTGGCGGCGCGGGTGAGGATGACCTCCTTTGCGCCGAGCGCCTGCGCGAAATCGTGCGCCGAGAGCCCGATGCGCCGCTCCGGCAGGTCGAGGCCGAGCGCGTGGCGCATCGGTCGGCTGAGCCAGGGATCGGCGCGCGTCTCCGGCGGCCACGTGCCTTCGACCAGGCCGCCCAGCACCAGGCGGTCGACCGATTGCAGCCGCGCCTCTATCGCGCCGTAGATGCGCACCCGCACGTCAGCCTCGGGGCGCCGCACCTTGCGATCGGCGAGAGCGGCCTGGAACAGCTCGGCGTAGTCGCCAGCCTCGACCGCGAGCGATCCTGTCTCGATGATCTCCTCGAACGCCGGCGCCAGTTCCTCCGGGATACCGCCCAGCGCGTGCAGCACCTTCGCGTGCCGCTCGGCTAGTTCGCGGAACGCGTGAGTGCCGCGCGGCAACGTTTCCAGCGGGGCGAGGGCATCCTTGAGCTCCGTAACCAGCGCCACCGCGGCGTCGAGCTGCGCCTCGTTCAGGAAGCGCCGCGGGTCGGTGCGGTGCAATTTCGTTCGCTCGGCGCGGAACGTTTCCAGCGCCGCGGCGAGTCCCGCCGTGCCGGACTTCGGCCGCGGCCCGCGCAGCACTGCGCGCTCGAGGGTCGACACCGCGCCCGGCTCCGCCATCGTGCATAGCAGATGTTTGAGCAGCGCCAGCAGGGTCACCGGTTCCACGCCCTTCAGCGCAACCTCCGCCGCAAGCCGCGCAAATACGCCGCCCGGCGTCTCGGGCAATGCATCGCCGCCGGAGTCGTCCACCGGCACGTTCCAGCGCGCCAGTGCCGCCAGCACGCGCCGCGCCAGCGCGCGGTCCGGCGTCACTAGCGCTGCGGTCTTGCCGGGTTCGTTCATCGCCTCGCGCAGTACGATCGCGATGGCCAGCGCTTCCTCCTCGGCACTCGCCGCCTCGATCGCCGCGACGTCGCGCAGCGCGCGATCCGTGTGAGCGACGAAATGGGCGTCTTTCAGACGATCGCGCCACAGCGCGCTCGCCTCAGCCGGGCGTAGCGCCTCCGACGCAAGCCGCTCGCGGCCATGCGCCGCCGGTGCGCCGAGCGTTTGCACGGCCTCGCGAACAACACCGATGCGCGTAAGCAGCGCCGCCATGGCAAACTGCGGATGGCCGTGCGCAGCCTCGCCATCGGCTTCGGCAATGCTCTTCCACGTCGCAGCGTCGAGATCGGTGTCGAGGCCGGGCAGCACTACTGCGCCATGCGGCAGCTGGGCGATGGTGGCGAGCAACGTGGCGGTAGCCGGGATCGAGCCGGTGGAGCCCGCGGCGATCACCGGCGCCTTCGTGCCTGCGAGCCGCTTTGCCTCGGCGGCGATCAGCTTGTCGCGGCGCTCGGCTGGCTCGATTTGGCCGCGCTCCTTCAGCATCGCCGGCCAGTACTCACGCGCGATCTTCAGGAAGCGCAGCGTCTTCTGCCAGAACTCGTCGACCTCCTGCGGCACCAGCTCATCGAGCCGGCTCCACGGCACCTGCCGCATGATCATGTCGTCCATCAGCCGCGCCAGCTCGCCGGCGAGCGTCAGCGCCGCCGCCGGGCTGTTGGCGACCAGCGAGTAGCTGCCGCCGCCGCGCATCTCGGGGCTCGCCGCCCATTTTCGGATCAACTCGGTCAGCAGCATCTTGCGCTCGAGGCCGCCGAGCGCCGGCGGCAGGTCGAGCACCGCGCCGGCGTTCCCGCCGCCCGCAGCCTCGGTGAAGGCGAGTTCATCCTCGTCGACGTCGCCGATCGGCACGATGCGCGGCAGGATTGCCGCGTCGGTGCGCTGGCGGAACACGTCGCGTGCCAGCCGGCAGGCGCGCCGCGTCGGCAGGTAGAGCGTCACCGCCGCGAGCTTCAGCGGGTCGCCGGCGGCCTTGAAGTTCAGCCCCAGCCTGTCGCCCAGCAGCGCGTCGATCAGCGTGGGCAGGAACGGCGCCGACGCCGGGATCGTGAAGACGCGTGGTTGGCTCGCCATGGCACCGCATTAAAGCACCGTTCGTCCGCGCGAAAGCGGGGCCCGGGGCGCCGAGTGTAAATAGCGGTTGTGGCACGGGATTCCCGGCATAAGGCGAGCGAAGCGACGCCGTCTTCGACGGCTATGCGCGGGAAGAGCGGTAAGCCCGGCCTACTCCGTACTCTCCCGGATCGCCGCCTCGGCCAGCGCGATTGCTTCCGGCGTGCCGACGTGCATCCAGACGCCCTCGAGCCGGAGGCCGTGCAGCCTGCCCGCGGCCAGCGCCATGTTGAACATTCGGGTCAGCGAGAACGCGTCCGCCGGCGTGCCGTCGAACAGCTTGGGCGTCAGGATGGCGGCGCCGGCATAGACAT
>Ga0190271_10003023_pt1 | contig 10430 bp, 8 predicted proteins | sample Popmic356T_FD_133747 | JGI IMG/M metagenome (GOLD analysis project Ga0190271, IMG submission 133747) | Populus adjacent soil microbial communities from riparian zone of Weber River, Utah, USA - 356 T | ecosystem: Environmental > Terrestrial > Soil > Riparian zone | place: USA: Utah | collected... | reverse complement strand
CGCCATCGGCGGTACCTCGAGCGGCGCCATCTGCGCATTCACCGTCGCCTGGCAGCGGCCCGACATGTTCCGCCGCGTCATCAGCATGATCGGCAGCTACACCTCCATCGGCTACCAGCCCGCGGCTGACGGCAAGCCCATGGTCGCGGGAGGCGACCTGTACCCTACGCTGATCCGCAAGAATCCCATCAAACCCATCCGCATCTATCTACAGGATGGCGAGAAGGATCTGTCGAACGAACACGGCAACTGGTACCTCGCCAACCTCGAAATGCTGTCCGCGTTCGAATTCGCGAATGCCAAGGCTGATCGCGACAAGGTGCTGGGGCCTCGCTACGAGTTGCGACACAAATGGGGTGACGGCGCGCATTCCGATGCCCATGGCGGCGCGTTGCTCCCGGATATCCTCACCTGGATCTGGACCAACGATTGAATGGACAACGAGCGGCGCGTGCAGACCTTCACGCACCAGTCGCCCATCGGCCACTGGAGCGTGAGTGTCTGGCGCATCGATCCGCGGCTTGCTGAGATCGTCGCCAGCATGTGGTTTGGCGAGGGCCAGGTCGCATACCAGCGCGATCGCATCCTGCCCTCGGGTCAGAGCCAGCTGCTGATCAACCTCGGTCCTCCGCAATATCGCATCGAGCCGGGGCCGCCCGAGGTGCGCGTGCCCTTCCTCGACGTGTGGTACTCCGGCCTGCACCAGGGCCCCATCGACACCGAAGCGCCCCACGGCAATGCCTTGCTGGGCGTCGCGTTCTCGGCGCGCGGATCGTTTCCGTGGCTGGGCGAGCGCATGGACGGGCTCACCGACCGCATCATTGCGCTCGCGGATGCGCTTGGTGACGGCGCGCTCGCGCTGCGCGAACGGCTGCTCAACACGCCTTCAATGGAAGCGCGCTTCAGGTGTGTGGAGCGCTGGCTGCTGGCCCGACTGAAGCCTCGCAACGTCGTGCACCCGGCAGTGCGCTGGGCCGTGGATCGCATCGCGGCCAGCGGCGGGCGCGTCGCCATCGAAGAGCTGGCGACGCAGACCGGCTTCACGCGCAAACACCTCGGCAACCTGTTCCAGAACCAGGTGGGCGTGAGCCCCAAGGCGCTGGCGCGCATCCACCGCTTCCGCGGCGCCCTCGCGCTGCTCAACACCGGCGGCGGCCAGGTGCCGTGGGCGGCGCTCGCCGAACAGTGTGGCTACTACGATCAGTCGCACCTCATCAACGAGTTCCGCCGATTCACGGGCTTTTCCCCCGTCGAACTGGCCCGCCGCGATCGCCCCGATTCCGGTTCAATCGTGCTTCGATAGGCGCAGTTCCCTTTTTTCCAAGACGATACCGCACCGCGCGCGCACAATCCCTCCACAACAACTAGGGAGGGCACCATGCCTGAAATCAGCTGGATCGCGGTCGTCGTGGCCGCCGTTGCGTGTTTCCTGTTAGGCGGCCTGTGGTATTCGCCGGTGCTGTTCGGCAAAGCCTGGCAGCGCGAGGCCGGCCTCACCGACGAGCAGCTCAAGAAAGGGAACATGATCGTGATCTTTGGTGTTTCGCTCGTGCTGTCGCTGCTGGCAGCCTGGAACTTCGCCAACTTTCTCGGGCCGCGGCCGTCGGTGGCATTCGGAGCTGGCGTGGGCTTTTCCGCCGGCCTGCTGTGGGTGGCAGGCAGTTTCGGCATCAACTATCTATTCGAGCGCAGGAGCCTGAAGCTGTTCTTCATCAACGGTGGCTATCACACGCTGCAATTCACGATCATCGGCCTCGTTCTCGCGCTGCTGCCTTGCAGCGACTGCGCGCAACTGCCCTGCCCTTGATGAAAGTCGAGCGCAAAGCCGACCACGCGGTCAGCGACAACTCCTGCAAGAGTGCCACCGGCAAGACGCTTGCCGAGTGGTTCAAGGCGCTCGACAAGCACGGCGGCGTCGCCCTCGGGCGCCGCTCCTTGAGCCACTGGCTCATGGCCGACGAGAAGATCGAGCCGTGGTGGAGCTCGACCATCGTCAGCGAATACGAGATCGCGCGCGGTGACCTCGCCAAGGACGGCAAACCGAGGGGTTACTCGATCTGTCCCACCAAGAGCATCAAGGCGAGCGCGAAAGACTGCTTCGCCGCGTTCGAGTCACCCAAGGCGCTCGATGGCTGGTTCGGTCCGAAGCACGACCTCGACCTGCGCGACGGCGGCCACTGGCGTAACGCCGACGGCAATCGCGCCACGATCAAGAAAGTGAACGTGGGCAAGAACATCCGGCTCATCGCCGAGGACGAAGGTCTCACGCTCCCCACCCCGGTCGAAATCAAGTTCGAGGGCAAGGGCAACAAGTGCACGGTCATGGTGAGCATCGAACGTCTGCAGACCCGGGCCGAAGCCGACGGCTACCGCCGCGCCTGGGGCGAAGCGCTCGATCGGCTGAAGGCGCATCTCGAAGCGCCGTGAGCTAACCTCGCTTCGGCTCCGGCCGCGAACCTCGGTTGGCCCGCAACAGCGCCCAGCGCGTGAAGCCCGACAGGTGCCGCGCCATGAATATGATGACCCTGGCGTGCGCGGTGACGATCACCTCTTTCTTCCCACGCAGGATGCCCCGCGCCATGGCGCGCGCCGCATCGGCGGTTTTCATGCGTAGCCACGCGGGAATCGGATCCCGGGCTTCCGCGTGCAGTCCGCCGAGGTTGTCGACGCGCCGGATATCGGAGTCGACGAAACCCGGCGAAATCAGCGTGCAACTCACGCCCGCGGGCCGCAATTCGCCGTGCAGCGCTTCCGCCAGCGCGCGCACCGCGAACTTGCTCATGGTGTATGGGGAACTGCCCGCCGAAGAAAGGTGCCCCGCCACGCTGCCCATGATCACAAACCGGCCCTGCGTGGCGCGCAGGCCTTCCAGGGATTCGTGGAGGGTGCGCACCACCCCAAATACGTTGGTTTCGAACTGGCGGCGGTAGTCTGCCAGGCCCAGGTCGGCGGCATTGCCGACCACGCCGAAACCGGCATTGGCGATGACGATCTGCGGCGTCATGCCCAACCCCGCAAGTTCGGCCATCACCCGCGCAATGTCGCCATCCACCGTGACATCGCCGCCGTGCGAACTGGCCTGCGCTCCGGAAGCGCGCAGCTCGGCGGCCAGCGCCTCGAGTTGCGCGACGCGGCGCGCCACCAGCGCCACGCGCATGCCGCGCCGCGCGAATTCGCGCGCCAGGCCGGCGCCGATGCCGGAGGAAGCGCCGGTGATGAGCACGCAGGTCCGGATCGGATTGGTTGCCATATTCATGGCGCGGAGTTCTAACATGCCGTCGCCGGCTGTACGATGGCGCCCTAATAAATTGCCTGAGCACGTCCTTGGACAAGTCGCCGGAGCTGTTCGCCTCGATCAGGCCAGACCTCGTTGCGCTGGTCGGCCCGCTGGCCGAACGCAGCGAGAAGCTGCTGTCGGAGCGTGGCGATTTCCTGCCTCATGCCGCCGTGCTGACCGGCGAAGGCAAGGTGACCATGGTCGGGGCGATGTGCAGCACGCAGAAGGGCTTTGCGAACGCCTGGCACATCCTGCCGATGCTGTACGACGGCCTGAGAGCCATGGCCAACGAGAAAGAGCTGCGCGCCGTGGCGATCGCGGAATGTGTCGAGGAAATTCCAGGCATTGAAAAGACGCGCGCCATCAAGGTCCACGTCGAGCATCAGCGCGCCTACACGATCGCGTTCTTCCTGCCGTTCTCGCAGGATGCCGAAGGCCAGTACGTCTTCGGCAACACGTTATCGCTTCAGGCCGAGCCTGAAATCAAGGTGTGGACCCAGGGCTTCTGAAAAAAAACGGGCTGCCAGCGCGTCCTTGCGCAAGCAGCCCGTGCCATCTCACCTGTAGCTAGAACATTCGTCCGCTGTCTGTCTACCAGGTGTACAGACTCGCCCAAGGGAACGTGCCGGCGGTTACCGCGAAATAGAAGTAACCGTCGGACGAACGCGTGAGCGGCAACTGACCGCAGGTTCGGGCCACACCACCCACGGTGACTGTGCGGCCATCGAAATTCGAGCAACCCCATCCATTCACATTGTTGCTGGTGCGGTAGCAGGCCGCGCCGGTGGTGTTGAAGTTGCCCGTGTTGTTGGTGAACGTGACCGGGTTGGCGCACATCGTGCCGGTGCCCGAGGTGTTGAACGTCGCCGTCACGGCGCGCGCCTGCGTCATCGACACCGTGCAGGTCGTGCCGGTACACGCGCCAGTCCAGCCGGCGAACGTCGAACCGGTCGCTGCTGCTGCGGTGAGCGTCACCGAAGTGCCACTGGAGAAGTTCGCGCTGCAGGTGGTCCCGCAGTTCACTCCCGTGGGCGCCGAGGTGACGGTACCCGCTCCGCTACCCGCCTTCGTGACGCTCAGCGCAAAGGTCGCCGCCGTCGTGTTGAAGGTCGCGGTCACATTGCGAGCTGCCGTCATGGAAGTCGTACAGGTTCCCGTGCCCGTGCACGCGCCGCTCCAGCCAGCGAAGGTCGAGCCACTGGTCGCCGCCGCGGTGAGCGTCACCGACGTGCCGCTGGCAAAGTTCGCGCTGCACGTGGTGCCGCAGTTCACTCCCGTGGGCGCCGAGGTGACGGTGCCCGCTCCGGTGCCTGCCTTCGTGACGCTCAACGCGAATGTCGACGCCGCGTTGAACGTGGCCGTCACGGCACGCGCCGCGGTCATCGAGACCGTGCATGCGCCCGTGCCCGTGCACGCCCCGCTCCAGCCGGTGAACGTCGAGCCACTGGCCGCCGCTGCCGAAAGAGTTACGGACGTGCCGCTCGAGAAGTTCGCGCTGCACGTGGTCCCGCAGTTCACGCCCGCGGGCGACGACGTAACCGTTCCAGCCCCGGTGCCCGCCTTCGTGACGCTGAGCGCAAATGTCGTCGCCGAGCTGTTGAAGGTGGCGGTCACGGCTCGCGCCGCGGTCATCGAGACCGTGCAGGCGCCCGTGCCGGTGCATGCGCCCGCCCAACCCGCGAACGCCGAACCGCTGGTCGCTGCCGGCGTGAGGGTGACCGAGGTGCCGGTCGCGAAATTCGCGCTGCACGTGGTGCCACAGTTGATGCCCGCGGGCGATGAGGTGACGGTGCCTGCTCCGGTGCCGTTCTTCGTGACCGCAAGATTGAAGGAAGTGACCGGCCCCGATACGAAGGGCGAAATCAGATTGCCGCCGATCACTGTCAGCGGAATGCCCGGGCCTTCCCAGGCCACCGCGAAGTGGTCACCGCCGGTCGCCTCTTTGTGCAGCACCTCGACGTAGTACTTCTGACCGGCGGTCAGGTTGATGCCCGCCGATCGTTGCGTGCCGAACTTGGTCCACTGGCGCGGATCCGTCCACTCCGCCACGAACGCGATGCGCGTGGCGTTGGCCGGGTTGTCGCTCGTGCTCAACAGCAGATCGCCGGCGTCGTCGCTGGCGAAAGAGAAGGTGTACTGGCCGGTGATGAGCGGATGGATATACCCGCGGATGCGTGCGCCGTAGTTGTCGGCGATGTTGGTGGCCCCTTCCAGGGTCGCGAGCATTTCGCTGCCCGTCGGGCTCGCCGGATAGGCGGCGTTGCTCGTCAAACTACTGATCGTGGTACCGGTGACGTTCAGCCAGTACTCGCGCAGGATCTGCCCGGTGCCTCCGGTTCCCTGCGGAATGAAATTGGCCGTCACCGTCGTGTTGGCGAGCATCCGGATGGTGACGGGGTTGGTCGGCCCGCTCGCGCCACCTGTCCAGCCGGCGAACTGGAAGCCAGCCGCCGGAGTGGCCGTGAGCGTGACGGATGTGCCGCCCTGCAGCGGGTTACCCGTCGGCGTGCGGCTCACCGTGCCCGAGCCATTCACAGCCGTGGTGATGGTGTAGGTCCGCGTCGGATCGCCGACGCCTGAGCCCAACAGGACGGCGTCGAGCACGGCCTGGTCAACGATCGCGCCCGTGCTGCGATTGAAGATCGCGAATGCGTCGTTGGTGCCCGGCTGCGCCCCGTTGTCCCAATAGAAAGTCTTGACGCCGTTGGCGGCCGCTGCGCGATTGATGTATTCGTTCCAGTACGCACGAGCCTCGAGGTTCTTGCCTGGGCGGGTTCCCACGCCGTACTCGCCGAGGATCACCGGGATGCCCTGGTCGACCCACTCCGCCTTCACCTGCGCGAAGAGCGAATCGAAGTAGCTCTCATAGGCCCAGTTACAGTTGCTGCCTGAATCCGGGAAGCGCGATCCCCACACATTGCAGGCGCCGTTCGGGTTCAGCGTGAAGTCGTACGGGTCGTAGTTGTGGACTTCGACCATCAGACGACTCGCGATGGTGTCCGTCGGCATGTTGAAGAAATTGAAGCCGTGCTGGATGTTCGTGTTGTACGTCTGCACGACCAGCGTGCGCGAGGCATTGTTGCCGCCCGTGGCGCGCACCGCGTTCACGAAAGTCTGGTTGTACGACTGCTGCACGGTGTTGTGCTCGGCGGTCGGCGTGCCGTAGTCCGCGTGCACTTCGTTCGTGCCCGCGAATAGCAGATGGTGATCGTAGGTCCTGAAGGTGGTGGCGATCTGCGTCCAGTACGCCTGCTGCTTCGCGTTCACCGCGGTCTGGAACGCGAATGTCGGATGATCCTGCAGCCAGCCGTTGTCCCAGTGGATGTTGAGGATGACGAACATGTCCTGGCTGATCGCGTAGTCGACCACCTGCTTGACGCGCGCCATCCAGTCCGCGGGAATGGTCGTCGTGCCGCTGGGCGCCGTATGGCAGTCCCAGGACACCGGAATACGAATGGAATTGAAGCCGGCGGCTTTGACGGCATTGATGAGCGTCTGGCTCGCGGCCGGATTGCCCCAGGCAGTTTCACTGCAGATGGCTTCAAGCGTGTTGCCGAGATTCCAGCCGACGGTCATCTGGCTGGCAACACTCGGAGCGGTCGGAAGGGTCTGTGAGAAAGCGGAAATGGACGAGAACAGCAACGCGCACAGCGCGGCTGCACTCCGCCATTTCGCAGCGGAAGGTCTGCGAAGCGACATGAAGAATCCCCCTGTGTGATCAATCCATCGAGGGTGCGGCCGCGACGTCGAACTCCCTGTTGCCGTTGCGCCGAACCTGCGCGGATTTATGCACTCATGTGATCACTAATGCAATCCTGTTTTACCGGAAAAATCTGTCAGACGTCGTAAGCGGGGTTGCTGCTATGCAATTCCGCGTATCCTTGCGCTCACGTTACCGCTAACGCGACCTAACAACTCTGCGAGTCTTTTTTTACTCTGCAATTGTCTGGCTCGCTGTCACAGCGAATGTCCAGAGTAGACACACTGTCAATTCGTCGACGCTCAGGCGAGACAATGAAATCAAAAATCAGAATTGAGGATTTCGTATACGTCAGGCGTGCGATGCGTGCGCTGTTTCCTGTGGCGCTCATCGCTGGATTGGCCTCGATCTGCGAAGCAGGAGCAACGTCGGTTGCGATCATCGACGGAATCGCAACACCGCAGAGCCAGTACGCCGCCCGGAAGTTAGGCGCTTCGCTTGGCGAACGTGGTTACACGGTCAGTGAATCACGCGCGGGCGCAGATCTTGCCATCACGCTCGCGGTACGCCCGAAGACGCTCAGTGCCGAGTCCTTCTCCATCACTCCCGCGGACAAGACCATCGCCATTGTCGGGGGCGACAGCCGGGGGCTCATCTATGGTGCGCTGGCGCTGCGCGAACAACTGCTGAACGGAACGCGCCTCGAGCAGGTTCAGGCCTCCGGCGCGAAACCCGCGCTTGCTTTCCGCGGCATCAAGTTCAACACGCCCTGGGACACTTACCGGCCAAGCTCGGCGCTCGACCAGCACTACGACACCGCGCGCGATCTGAAATTCTGGGAGGCCTGGCTCGACATGATGGTCGAGAACCGTTTCAACGCGTTCACATTGTGGACCATGCATCCGTTCACCTACATGATCCGGCCCGCGAACTTCCCCGAGGCGAGCAAGTGGAGCGCCGCCGAATTCGCCGAGTGGCAGCACGTCTACCGGGAAATCTTTCGCATGGCGAAAGAGCGCGGCCTCGACACCTACGTGGTGTTCTGGAGCATTTTCGTGAGCGAGGAATTCGCGAAGGCACATGACGTCGCCAAAGAGAACTTCTATCCGCACTACTACGTGCCGGGGGACACCTCCGACATCACGAAGCGCTATCTGCGCGAGAGCGTGGCGCAGATGCTCGAGGAATATCCCGATCTCGATGGCATCGGTGTTTCACACGGCGAAGGCATGGCGGGCATGACGCCGCTCGCGCGCCAGCAGTTCGTCGACGAAGTGTTCATCGCGGGCGCGCTCAATGCAAAGCGCAAGCAACCGGTGAAGCTCATCCATCGGGTGCCATTCTCTTCGGGACTCTCTTCCGGGCCGGGCGTGAGCGCCGATGTGGAAAAAATCACGCGCTCGGCCATGGAGAAGCTCGGCAACAAGTTCGGCGGCCCCATCTGGGTGGAGATGAAGTTCAACTGGTCGCACGGCCATTCGACGCCGAAGCTGGTCAAGGTGCACGGCGGCGCGCTGGGCGACACCTATTTCAAACCTTCGCCTTCGAACTACAAGATCGTCTGGCAGGTGCGTAACGAGGACTTCTTCGCGCTGCGCTGGGGCGTGCCGGACTTCATCCGCCAGCACATCGCGCTCAACGGCACGCAGGAATACGTTGGCGGCTACTTCGTGGGATCAGAAACCTACATTCCCGCGCTCGATTACTTCACCACTACGAAGGAGCCGGTCGACTGGAAATGGGCGTTTCAACGCCAGTGGCTCTTCTACAAACTCTGGGGCCGCCTGCTCTACGACCCGAAGACGCCGGACGCGCTGTTCCAGGCGGAGTTCACGCGGCGCTACGGCAAGGCGGGCGACAACCTGCTGAAGGCTTACTCGCTGGCGTCGAATACGCAGATGCGGCTGGCGTCGCTGTACGACTCGCGCTGGGATTTCACGCTCTATGGCGAGGGCATGCTCGCGCTGCAGGGCGAGCACACCCGCTACATAGGCGTCGATGCGCTGATCAATCAGCCGACGATGGACCCGTCGTACGTTTCGGTCGCCGAGTATGTGAAGGCCACGGTCGCAGGCAAGACCTTCGGCGCCGACCGAATCACGCCCTTGCAACTTTCCGACCTGCTCGAGAGCGACTGCTACGCGGCGGAGCGACTAGTGCACAGAATGGAAGACACCGACAACGCCTCGCTGATGTACGAGGTGATGGACGTGCACGCCTGGAGCTGGCTGGGGTTGCACCTGGCCGCGAAGCTGCGCGGCGCGGTGGCGCTAGAGACTTATCGCGCCACAGGGAACGAAGAATTCAAGCAACGAGCCATAGCCAGTCTTGAACGGTCGGTGGCCATCTGGAACATGCTGGCCGCCCAGATGACGCTCATCTACCGCGACATGAAACTCACTCATTACAATGGCAACTCGTTCGATGCGAATCCCGACAACCTGTTCCACTGGCAGCGCATTCGCGCCGAAGTGGCGCGGGACGTGGCGACTGCCGTTGCCGCGACTCCGACGACCGCCCCGAAATGAGCTCTTGACCTTGCCGTAACGTCAAGCCGCACGGTTCGCACTCCACACCAAGGAGTGCACCATGCTCAAGATTTATGGCGTTCCCATCTCGGTTCATACGCGCAAGGTCATCGTCGTAGCGCTGGCAAAAGGCCTCGAACACGAAGTCATCCCGGTAGTGCCGGTCATCCCCGGCAACCCGCCCGCCAACTGGCGTCAATTGAGCCCGACCGGCAAGATACCTGCGCTCTGCGATGGCGATTTCACGGTGGCGGACTCGACGGCGATTTGCGGCTATCTCGAGAAGATCCACCCGGCGAAGCCGGTGTACCCTGCTGCGCCGCGCGACTACGCCACAGCGTCGTCACTAGAGCAGTACGCGGGCGCGCTGTTTAGCGAAGTAGTACGTCCGTTGTTCCAGGAGACCTTCGTCTTTCCGAGGATTCAGAAGGTGGCAACGAATCAGAAGCGGGTCGACCAGGTACTCGCCGCGCCGGTGCCCGAAATGTTTGGGTTTATCGATGCCGCGATTCGTGGCGACTACCTGGTGGGGGACCGGGCCAGCGTCGCGGACTTCGCGGTGGCGTCGAATCTGATCACCTATCAATACATCGGGTTCGACCTTTACCGGCAACGTTTCGCCGCGCTCGCCGCGTGGTTTGATCGTGTGTTGCGCCATCCGGCGATGGCCGAGGCATTGCGCCGCGAACAACCAGTCGTCGATTCCATGGGGCTCAAGCGGGACTGGCATGTTCAGGATCGGTGACTTCTCGCGCATCGCGCGTGTCTCGGCTCGCCTGCTGCGCTTTTACGACGAGATCGGTCTGTTCGTTCCCGCGCACGCCGACGAACAGACCGGCTACCGCTACTACGCCATCGCGCAGCTCGCGGAGCTGAACCGCATCCTGGTGCTCAAGGAGCTCGGATTCAATCTCGACCAGGTGCG
>Ga0190271_10003022_pt1 | contig 10432 bp, 7 predicted proteins | sample Popmic356T_FD_133747 | JGI IMG/M metagenome (GOLD analysis project Ga0190271, IMG submission 133747) | Populus adjacent soil microbial communities from riparian zone of Weber River, Utah, USA - 356 T | ecosystem: Environmental > Terrestrial > Soil > Riparian zone | place: USA: Utah | collected... | reverse complement strand
CGCCACCGGGATGCTGGTGTCGCTGGCCGAGTCCAACCGGCTCAAGCTGGCCGGGCACTCCGGCTACTCCGACGAGGCGGTCGCGATGCTCGACGTCCTCAGCACCGACGACGACGTGCCGATCGCCCAGGTGATGCGCACCCGTGAGCCGCTGTTCCTGCCGTCCCGCGACGCCTACCTCGCCATGTTCCAGGGTCGGCGGGCCCTGCTCGACGCCACCGGCAAGCAGGCCTGGGCCTTCCTCCCGCTCACGGTGTCCGGCCGCGCGCTGGGCAGCCTCACGATCAGCTTCGACGCCCCCCGGGACTTCGCACCGGACGACCGGTCGCTGCTGGTGAGCGTCGCCGGACTGCTCGCCCAGACGCTGGCCCGCGCCCGGCTGCGCGACTCGGAGCGGACCCTCGCCGCCGAGCTGCAGCAGCAGCTGCTGCCGAGGGCGCTGCCGTCGCCCGCTGGCCTCGTCGCCACCGCGCGCTACCTGGCCGCCACCGACGGGATGGGCGTGGGTGGCGACTGGTACGACGTGCTGGAGCTGCCCGGCGACCGGGTGGCCCTCGTGATCGGGGACGTGCAGGGTCACACGATGCGGGCGGCGGCGGTCATGGGCCAGCTGCGCAACGCCCTGCGCGCCTACGCGGCGGAGGGCCACGAGCCCGCAGCAGTGATGTCCCGGACCAACCGGCTGATGGCCGACCTGGACCCCGGTGTCTTCGCGACCTGCGCGATCGTGATGCTGGACCTGCGCTCGTCGCGCACCCAGCTGGTGCTCGCCGGCCACCCGCCGCCGGTCCGGCTCGGCGCCGACGGCTCGGCAGCGGCGCTCGTCGCCCCGGTGGGCCCACCTCTCGGCGTGATCGCCGACGAGGAGTACGAGCCGGGCATCGTGCGGCTCGCGCGCGGCGACACCTTGGTGCTGTTCACCGACGGCCTGGTCGAGGACTCGGCGCGCACCTTCGACGTCGGCCTCGCCGCGGTCGTCGCGACCCTGCATTCGACGCCGAACGACGACCTCGAGGTGCTGGCCGACCGGCTGCTCGCGGGCAACGTCGATCCCGAGCACCGCTCCGACGACGTGGCGCTGCTCGTCGTCCGCCATGACGGACTGCGCGACTCGGACCGGCCGGAGCAGGCCCACACCTTCGTCGACCGCAGCGACCCGCGAGCAGCCCGGACAGCCCGCGACTTCATCGGCGCGCACGTGTCCGAGCCCGGGCTCACCGACGTGCGCGAGACCGCTGTGCTGCTCGTGTCCGAGGTGGTGACCAACGCGCTGCGGCACACCGCCGGCCGGGTCGACCTCGAGCTCTGGCGGTTCGCCGACCGGGTGCGCGTCGAGGTGTCCGACGAGACCTCCCGCGGGCCGGTCCCGGCCGGCAGCGGGCTGCTCGACGAGTCCGGCCGCGGCGTGCCCCTGATGGACGCGCTCAGCGACCGCTGGGGCACGTCGCCGAACGGGGCCGGCAAGGTCGTCTGGTTCGAGCTCGACCTGCCGACCGGCGTCGGTAGCTAGGCGGCGCGACGTCCGGTCGGGCGGCGGCCGTTGCGACGGTGCCGGTGCTGCCCGGACGAGCGGTTGTCGTCGTACGTCGAGCGGCTGGCGTCCGGCGACCGCGAGGCCCGCGGTGCCGCCGTCGCGATGACCGGCTCGCCGGACTCGGCGAGCTCGCGCACCGGGTCGCTGCCCGGGCTGGCATCGACCGGGGTGACGTCAACGCCGGCCCGCCCGAACAGGTGCTTGGCCGCGCGGAGCTGGTCGTGGGCGAGGACTGACACGACGACACCGGAGGCACCGGCGCGCGCCGTGCGGCCGGACCGGTGCAGGTAGTCCTTGTGGTCGTTCGGCGGGTCGACGTGGACCACCAGGTCGACGTCGGTGATGTGGATGCCGCGTGCCGCGACGTCCGTCGCGACCAGCACCCGGGACTCGCCGCGGGAGAACGCGTCGAGCGCCCGCTGCCGCTGACCCTGGCTGCGGTTGCCGTGGATGGTCAGGGCGGCGACGCCGAGCCGGTCGAGCTGCTTCACCAGACGGTCGGCGCCGTGCTTGGTGCGCACGAACAGCAGGGTGCGCGCCGGGCGGGCGGCGATCTCGGCGAGCACGTTGACCTTCTGCTCGTTGCGCACGACCAGAGCCTTGTGCTCCATCGTCGTGACGTGCGACTCGGCGGGGTCCACCGCGCGGGCGACCGGGTCGGTCAGGTAGGTACGGACCAGCTTGCCGACCGCGCCGTCGAGCGTCGCGGAGAACAGCAGCCGCTGCGAGCCGGCCGGCGTCATGTCGAGCAGCCGGCTGACGTCGGGCAGGAAGCCCATGTCGGCCATGTGGTCGGCCTCGTCGAGCACGGCGACCTCGATCGACGCGAGGGTGCAGCTCCTGCGCTCGATCAGGTCGAGCAGCCGGCCCGGCGTGGCGACGACGATGTCGACGCCGCGCTCGAGCGTGGCGATCTGCCGGCCGAGGGGGGCGCCGCCGAACACGGCGACCGTCTTGACGCCGAGGGCGTGCCCGAGGGGCTCGAGGGCGTCGCGCACCTGCACCGCGAGCTCGCGGGTCGGTACCAGCACCAGGCCGCGCGGGGTGCGCGGCGCGGGCTTGCGGCCGGCCAGCCGGGTGATCATGGGCAGGCCGAACGCCAGAGTCTTGCCGGAGCCGGTCTGGGCCCGGCCGAGCACGTCGTGCCCGGCGAGGCAGTCCGCCAGCGTGGCGGCCTGGATCGGGAACGCGGTGCGGATGTCGCGGCGCTCCAGGGCGGTCACGAGCGCCTGGGGGAGACCGAGCTTGCCGAACGAGGTCTCGGTCGGGAGCGGGCTCTCGGTGGCGGCGCGCTCGAACCAGGCGGTGAGCTCGCGGTCCGCAGCCTGGTCGGCTGCGCGGGTCGCGACCTTGGCCGACGGCTTGCCGGCCGGGCGGCGGCGCTGGGCGCCGCCACGGTCCGGACGGGGACCGCCCGAGCGAGGGGCGGAGGAACGGGTGGGCCTACTACGGCCCGAGGCGTGCATGGTCATACAGGGAACTCCGATGCGGGTGTTGAGGCCGCACCGCGAGGGCTGCACCGCCAGCCAGGCTGGTGGGAGCTCGTCTCGTTACACGACCACGCGGACGACTCGCCCGCGGGAGTGGTGACTAGGTGCCACCGAAGACAGCGCCCAGCCTACCAGCGCGTAGGTGTCCGGCCGGTCAGCCCGCGTGTGTCACTCGTCACGGCGTCGCCTCCGCCTTCGGTGCGAGCCCCCAGCGCGCCTTGAGCCCGAGGATCCGCCGGGCCGAGGCCTCGGCCTGCTGCCGGTCCAGCGAGCCGGCGTCCAGGGCCCGCCGCACCGCGGTCACGGCGCGCAGCGGGCTCGCGTCGCAGGCCATCGCCCAGTCGGCGCCGGCCCGCAGCGCGCGCACGGTTGCCGTCGCAGGGCTGATCCCCAGCGACGAGCTGGCGGCCGCCATCGCGAGCGAGTCGGTGAGCACCACGACGTCCGGGCCGGCCGACCGTCGCAGGTAGCGCATCGCGCGCGGCGACAGGCTGGTGGGCACCTTGCCGGTGGTCAGGCCGCGCGACAGCAGGTGCCCGACCATCACCACGGGCGCCCCGTCGGCCAGCTCGCGCTCGAAGGGCAGCAGGTCGTGACCCTCGAGCCGGTCCAGCGGCGGCACTCGCGCCGGGCCTGTGTGCGAGTTGGTCGCAGAGCCGTGGCCCGGCCAGTGCTTCAGCACGGTCGCGACCCGGGCGTCGCCCATGCCGAGGCGCCACGCGCGGTCGGCCGCCACGACCCGCTCGGGGTCGGCCGAGAACGCCCGGCCGAGGTCGTCGATGTACTTCCCGCGGACGGCGAGGTCGGCGACCGGGGCGAGGTCCATCCGCACGCCGAGCTTGCGCATCTCGACCCCGTAGCGCTCGGCGGTACGCCGGATCCGGGCCGGCCGCCAGGTGCCCATCGTCTTGGCCGACGGGAGGCGGTAGATGACCTCGCGCAGTCTCTGCACCGTGCCGCCTTCCTCGTCGCTCGCGAGGAACGGCCGCACCGGCGTGCGCGCGGAGGCGGTGACGTCGCGCAGCCGGGCTCGCAGCCGGGCGGGCGGGTCCGAGCCGAGCAGCGTGATGCCACCGATGCCGGCAGCGGCCTGCCGGCGGGCCCGGTCCAGGTGACCGACGTCGACGCAGGAGAACACGAGCTGGGCGGCGAGCCGGCGGTTGCTCCAGGACGCCGGGTCGGAACCGGCGTACGCGCTGGGGGTCGGTGACTGCACCGTCGCCGCGGCCGGCGCCCACGGAGCCGGGGCCTGTCGCGTCCCGGCGGACTCCTGGGCGTCGGCGGGGAGCCCGGCGAGGAGGGCCAGCACGGTCAGGGCGGCGGCCGGCACGGCCAGGGCGGGTGATCGTCTGCGCACGGGGTCCGACGGTAGCTGGCGAACGTTGCGCGGCTGCGTTCCTAGGCCTCGCGCAGCGTGGCGACGAAGACCGCGCGCCCGTCGGCGGCGGACTCGCGCTGCACCAGCAGCACGACGGGTACCTCGGTGCCGTCACGGCGCAGGGCGGGCACCGTGACCTCCCGGTCGACGATGGCGCTGGCGCCGGTGAGCAGGTGCAGCGTGAAGCCCGCCACGTGCGCCTCGCGCAGCCGCTGCGGGATGATCGCGCCGATCCGCTGGCCGACCAGCGACTCGTCCCAGCCGAGCAGGGTGAGCGCAGCCGGGCTGGCCGCCATGATCCGGTTGACGTCGTCGGCCGCGACGACGGCCGCCGTGGCCCGGCTCACCGCCGTGGCGTCCCAGACCGGGCCGGGCACCCGGGCCGGCTCGAGCTCGGCCGGCATCCCCGGCCACGGAGTCGCCTCGGCGCCCTCGACCTGGGCGACGACCTCGTCGCAGATCCAGAGGCGCAGCAGCCGCACCTCGGGCTGGGTCGCCGGCGCCAGCATCTGGCCGTCCTCGGCCACCGCGAGGATCCGGTCGAGCAGCTGCGAGAGCCCGGCGAAGGCCGGAGCGGCGCCGGCGTCGATCCGCAGGCTGACGTCGCTGCGCCCGACGGCACCGCCATTGAGCGGCAGCGAGCCCAGCGCGTCGGCCAGCAGCGCGAACGCGTCGTGTGCCTTGCCGTCGGACGCCCCGCCCAGGCCGCCGCCGTCCTCCCACTGCGCGAGCAGGTGCTCGCGCAGCAGGGCGTCGACGTGCTGCCGCCAGGCCATGGCCAGCACCACCGGGACACCGCGCAGCACGACGTCGACATCGGCCTTCCCCGGCTCCGCCGACATCCCTCGTGGCCCGGAGGGCACCCGGTCCGGCAGCCCGTCGTCCAGCTCGAACCACACGGTCTTCCCGCCGCCGGGGTCGGCCTCGACGCCGTGCCGGTCGGCCATCAGCTCGACCAGCTCGAGGCCGCGGCCGGTGGTGGCTCCCGTGCCGTAGCGCCGCCGGTTGGGCAGGTGCGGGCTGTCGTCGTGGACGCTGACCCGCACCCCGCCGGGGCCGGCGACCACGAGCAGCTCGACGGCCGTCCGGGCGTGCATGATGGCGTTGGTGACCAGCTCGCTCACCAGCAGCTCGGCGCTCTCGACCAGGTCGGCGCGGCCGGCCTCGCTCAACGCCTCCGCGACGGCCCGTCGTGCTCGCCGGGCGCTCTCCGGCCGGGCGCGCAACGACGTGCGGTGCTGGACGTCGGGCAGCGGGCAGTCCGTCGTCACCCGCACCTCCCCAGACGTTCCGCGAGCGTGAGGCCACATCGTGGCACGCGCACAGCCCGACCCGCATCGGACGCGCGGGCAGTTTGCGATGGGATGATCGGCCGGTGGACGAGCGACGACCGCGGCGCCCCGCACTGCTGGGCAAGGCCGCCCTGGAGACGCTGGGCGGTGCTCCCGACCCGGCGGCACTTGCCGAGGCGGCGCACGCCACGGCGACCCTGCTCGTCGAGTCCGGCCGCGCCACCACGGACGAGGCGGCCCGGGCCCGGCTGGTCGCGCTCGTCGACGAGGTGGGCCTGGACACCATCGCGGACCTGTGGGCGCAGCGGCCGGCGCGCTCGCTGCCCGGGGCGCTCTGGCGGCTCTACGTCCTGCGCGAGTGGGTGCGCCGGGACGCCGTGGGCGCCTCCCGGGACTTCTCCTCCGGCCGGATCTCTGCCCCGGTGCCGCACGTCGTCGCGGGCGCCGCGGAGCCGCCGACACCGGAGGCGCTGCGCGGGCTGCTCGACGCGGTGCTGCACGGCGTCTTCGCGGGCGACTTCGCGGTCGCGCTGGAACGGGCCGGCGCGTTCTGCCGCGTGGTCGTGGCAGGCCGGGTCATCCGGGCGGACGACGTCGAGGTCGACGACCCGACCGGGGCCGAGGAGCTGACCCGGTCGTCGTCGTCGCTGCTGCGGACCGCCGAGGACCTCGAGGCCGCAGCGACGCTGTGGCGCGGCAAGAACCTGGTCTGACCGACGGCGCGGACGCCGAGGCGCCGACTACAATGAACGCGGCCCCCCGGGGCCACCAGGGTGCCGGGCCGCGGCAGCCCCGGGTCCCAATTGAAGCCGCTTCGAGCGGCCCCGCGCCGTGAGGCGCTCCCGGCCCGGCACTCCTGCACCCGCCACCTGAGCCTCAGGCCTCCGGCTGGTCGCCGCCCTTGGACTGGTCGGCGAGAAAGCGCTCGAGCTCCGCGCCCAGCTCGTCGGCCGTCGGGAAGCCGCGCCGCCCAGCCAGCAGGTCGCCGTCGCCGGACTCCTCACCGCGGCTGGCGAGGTAGGCGTCGTACTGCTCCTCGAGGGCCGCGACGACGCCGGCCACCTCGGGGGAGGCACCGACCTGCGCGTCGAGCTCCTCGCGGGTGCGCTCGGCGGCGGCGTGCAGCGACGTCGTCGGCAGCACCAGGTCGGTCGCCGCCGAGACGTTGTCCAGCAGGGCGGCGGCGGCGGCCGGGTACTCCGCCTGCGCCAGGTAGTGCGGCACGTGGACCGCGAACCCCATCGCGTCGTGGCCGGCTTCGCCGAGCCGGAACTCGAGCAGGTTGATGACGCTGCCCGGCACCTGGACGGTGCCGATCCACGGGTCGCGGCCGGCCACCAGCTCGGTCCGCGTCGCGTGCGCGGTGACCGAGGTGGGCCGGGTGTGCGGGACGCCCATCGGGATGCCGTGCACGCCGATGGTCAGCCGGACCTCGAGCTCGTCGACCAGGCCGGTGACCGCGCTGATGAACCGCTCCCAGGCGATGTCCGGCTCGGCGCCCTCGAGGAGCAGGAACGGTGTCCCGGCGTCGTCGCGCACCTCGTGCAGGACCAGCCGGGGCTCGTCGTACGAGACCCAGTGGTCGGCCTCGAAGATCATCGCCGGCCGGCGGGACCGGTAGTCGAGCAGCTGGTCGACGTCGAAGGTCACCAGTGGCCGGTGCTCGAGGGACTCCAGCAGGTGGTCACGGGCCAGCCGGCCGGCCTGGCCGGCGTCGACGAAGCCGGTCAGCGCGTGCAGCAGCACCGGGGCCGACCCCTCCTCGGGGTCGGCCCCGGTGCCGTCTGCCGGGGTCGCTGGGTCCTGCCGGGTGTAGAGATCGCGGGGATCGAGCACCCCACCATCCTCGCACCGGAGCCGTCCTGGGGCTTCCGCCGTCAGCGGACGCGCGGCTCGAGCAGGTGGATCTCGGACTCCTGCTTGTGGCAGCGCTCGTCGTGGCTGATCTGCCGCAGCAGGTCGGCCAGCGACGCGTAGCTGCCGTACTCGCCGCACAGCGTCGAGTCCCAGGACGTCGTCTCGTACGCCGGGTTCTCCACGACCATCTCGGCGTAGGTGTGCTCGGCGTGGTCCTCGAAGTCGGCGTTGAGGCGGTGGCTCCAGGCCGGCTTCACGGCGTACAGGGCCCAGCAGAAGTGCCACCAGCCGATCGCGATGACCTGCGGCAGGAACCGGAAGCGGAACCAGCCGGCCTTGGTGCCCTGGCGCTCGACCAGCTCGGCCATGATCAGCATGTGCCACTGCTCGTTGTCCTGCTGGGCGCGGAACTCGCGGATCCGGTCCCAGATCCGGACGGCGAGCCCGGTCCGGCGGTGCACCCGGGTGATCCGCTTGTACGACGCGTTCTCCCAGGTCTGGTAAGGCACTCGCGCGACGATCTCGAGCACGAGCGACTTCTCGAAGGTCTTGGCCTTCCCGTAGAGCAGGTCCATCTGCCAGAACAGCACCTTGGCAGCGAACGAGTACGGCCGGCGGCCGGCAGCCAGCGTCTCGGCGTGGGTGTACGCGAGCTGGTCATGGCTGAGCTTGGGCGGGTCACCGTGGTGCGAGTGGTGGCCGTCCCGGTCGGTCGGGGTGAGGGTGGTGGCGTCCAGCAGCATGGTCATGGCGAGCGGTCTCCGGTCTCGAATGGATGTCCTTGGCGACATCTCGAGACTGGCCGCCGGGAGCCGCGCCGACGACCGTGCGACCTGGCCAGTGGGTGGTGGGGCCAGCACCCCCGCAGTCGTGGTGGTGGGACATGACAAGGCCCCTCGAACTCATGCTTCGAGGGGCCTTGTCACTAGTTCTAGGGCATCGCTCCCGGTTGCCCGGGTTCCGACACGCGGGGGGACCGGCCGGTCAGGTCCCGGACGCGTCGCTGCCCAGGGTCGCCGTTGCGGTCGACTCGTCGCCGTCCCGCTGGTAGGTGAGGACGACCTCGTCGCCGGGGCGGTGCGAGCGGACGGCGGCGATCAGCGCGTCGGCGCTGTCCACCGGCCGGTCGCCGACCTTGGTGATCACGTCACCGGCGGCCAGGCCGGCGGCCTGGGCTGCCCCGTCGGCGGTCACCTCGGCCACGGCGGCGCCGTCGGAGAAACCGCCCGAGCCCGCGGCGGAGGCGTCCTGGACGCTGACGCCGAGCTGGGCGTGGGTGGCCGAACCGGTGTCGATCAGCTCCTGGGCGATGGCGCGTGCCTGGTCGATCGGGATCGAGAAGCCGAGGCCGATCGAGCCGGACTGACCGCCGGCGCCGCCGCCGAGAGTGGCGATGGCGCTGTTGACGCCCACGACCTCGCCGCGCAGGTTGACCAGCGGGCCGCCGGAGTTGCCGGGGTTGATCGCCGCGTCGGTCTGAAGCGCGTCGATGACGGTGCTGGAGTTCTCGGCACCGGAGGCGTCGCCGGTGCGGACCGGGCGGTTGAGGGCGCTGATGATGCCGCTGGTGACGGTGCCCTGCAGTCCGAGCGGGGAGCCGATGGCGACGACCTGCTCGCCCGGGTCGAGCTCGGCGGACGAGCCGAGGGTGGCCTTCTTCAGCCCGCTCACGTCCTGCGCCTTGATGACCGCGAGGTCGGTGACCGGGTCGGTGCCGACCACGGTCGCGTCGGCCGACCTCCCGTCGTTGAAGGTGACCGAGATGCTGCCGTCGGCCGACGAGGCGTCGCCGACCACGTGGTTGTTGGTGAGGATCAGGCCGTCTGACGACAGCACGATGCCGGTGCCCTCGCCGCCGCCCTGGGCGGTGCGGACCTCGATCGACACGACGCTGGGCAGCACGGCGCTGGCCACGGCCTCGGCCGAGCCGTCCGCGGCGGCGGCGGCGGTGTCGTTGCTCGTCGGGCTGCCGGTCAGCGAGGTGTCGCCGGTCGCGGCGGGGGACTGGGCGGGGTCGTCGAGGGCACTGGTCAGTGCCGCCCCGGCACCGCCACCCACCAGCCCGGCGGCCAGCGCGACCGCGGCGAGCAGGGCGACGCCGCGCCGGGGGCGCGCGCCGTCAGCAGCCTGCTCGGGTGCTGAAAGAGGCGTGCCGGGGGGCAGCCCGGAGGGGTCAGGGGAGCGCCACGGGTCCTGGGCGCCGTAGGTCGGCGCGGGCGTGGCGGGGGAGGGGTACGGCGGAAGGGTTCGGGTCTGGTCGCTCATGTCATTTACCGTGCGGCCGCTCGCTGGGAGAACCCTGTGAGCCACCGGTGAATCCGCCACGAGGTCGCGTCCGGCGTACCAGTAGCCTCGCCGGTCGTGCGAGCCATGGTGATCGAGGAGTTCGGCGGCCCCGCGACGGTCCGCGAGGTGCCTGACCCGGCGCCGGCTGCGCACGGCGTGGTCGTCCGGGTCGAGGCGACCGGCCTGTGCCGCAGCGACTGGCACGCCTGGGTGGGCCACGACCGCACCATCGTGCTCCCGCACGTCCCCGGTCACGAGCTGGCCGGCACGGTCGCCGAGGTCGGTCCGGAGGTGCGCGGCTGGCGGGTCGGCGACCGGGTCACGGTGCCGTTCGTCTGCGCGTGCGGCAGCTGCCCGACCTGCCTGGCCGGTGACCACCAGGTGTGCGACCGGCAGACCCAGCCGGGGTTCACCGGCTGGGGGTCCTTCGCCGAGCTGGTCGCTCTCGACCATGCCGACGTGAACCTCGTCGCGCTGCCGGACGAGCTCGACGCGGTCACCGCCGCCGCGCTCGGCTGCCGCTTCGCGACCGCGTTCCGCGCCGTGGTGCACCAGGGCCGGGTCCGGCCGGGGGACTGGGTCGCCGTGCACGGGT
>Ga0190271_10003021_pt1 | contig 10432 bp, 11 predicted proteins | sample Popmic356T_FD_133747 | JGI IMG/M metagenome (GOLD analysis project Ga0190271, IMG submission 133747) | Populus adjacent soil microbial communities from riparian zone of Weber River, Utah, USA - 356 T | ecosystem: Environmental > Terrestrial > Soil > Riparian zone | place: USA: Utah | collected... | reverse complement strand
GTCACGGACGTCGGGGCGGGGATGCGGTGGACGCAACGGCGCGCGAGACGGGCGAGGCCGATGCGGATGGCGAAATCGTGTGGTCCTGATGCCTCAGGGTTGGTGTCAAGTTCGCGGAAGCATTTTCCGCTGGCGACGGTGACAAGCAAATCCAGATCGCCGGGGAGAGCACGTATAAGTCTTCAACCATCGCGCAGGGAAAGCCGGATGCCTCCGCTTCACCTGTATGCTCGTGTGCCCCTACCTCTACACTTATGCACACGAGACCGCGGGTGCAGCGCGCACCCGGCTTTCCCTGCGCCCTCTCACTGAGAGGGTGAGGAAAAATTCCAGCAAACCTCGGGCGAATGGCGCGGCGAGATCGCGAAGGTGTGTTTGCTGTCACCCCTTGCGTCGTCCCTGCGAACGCAGGGACCCATAATCCCGGAGGGATATTGTGACGACACGCTGGTTCAACAAGCTCTTCGCACCATCCACAACATGGGCAGCACGGCGTATGGGTCCCTGCATTCGCAGGGACGACGACTTGTCACGCCCTGCGAAGCGCAAAATGCGCGCCGCAGAATGCCATCGCCGCGCCGAGGCCGAGCGCCGCAAGGCCCGCGAGCACGCCCGATATGGTCGGGACCGGGCTCGGCGCGGAGGCCGCCTGGCCCGCGCCGGCCAGAACGAGAACGCCGACCGCGATCAGGAACTGGCGCATCCGCGGTGGAAGCTGTCCGGATGCCGCGCTGTCCATCAGCGTCGCCGTCAAATAGCCGCCGGAAAAGCCCACGGTGGCGATCAGCCACCACGCGATCGCCGCTCCCGTCGGCATGAATTCGCTGGAACCGGAGCGCCAGAGCCCGCCGAGGTCGAGGCCGTAGCGCACGCCCAGCATGTGCACGGCGAGCGCCAGCAGCACCCCGCAGATCATCGCGCCCGCCAGAATCAGGCGGCGCGGGAAATAGGTCGTCTCGGCCATGCGCTGTTTGTAAGGTAAAGCCGGCTCGCCGCGCAAGCCGACGCGATGATTTCAGTTGGAGGCACGCATCATGACAGCAGGACTTCTTGCGCTGACCGCCGCTGCGCTGTTCACCGGTGCTGCGTTCTACGTCAATGTGGCCGAGCAGCCGGCGCGGCTGTCGTTGGACGATCGCCCGCTGCTTGCGGAATGGAAGCCTTCCTACAAGCGCGGGGCGGCGATGCAGGCGCCGCTTGCGCTCGTCGGCTTTGTGCTGGGATCGATCGCGTGGTGGCAGGCTTCGCATACGGGATTTCTGGTCGGCGCCATCGCGATCATCGCGCCCTGGCCATGGACGCTGATCGGCATCAAGCCCGTCAACGACGCACTGTTGGCGACCGGGATCGATGGTGCAGGGCCGCACACGCGGGCGCTGATCGTCAAATGGGGCGCGCTGCACGGCGTGCGCACCGCCCTGGGCGCGCTCGCCACGGTAGCTTTTTTGTGGGCATGTACGCGCTAGGCGCGCGCCGGCCTCCCGCCCGCGTCGTTCCCCCGGAGGTCTGCCCACTGCCATGACGAGCGATCTGTCGAACGAGGCTGCTGCCAACCGTTACTTCTACAAGGCGTCACTGATAGGCGCCGCGCATCAATTCGAGGTGACGGACGAGGGACTGTCGTGGCAGGTCGGCGGCAAGTCCGGCGTCTGGCCCTATGCCGATATTGCAGAGGTGCGGCTATCGTACCGGCCGGCGTCGATGCAATCGCGCCGTTTCCGCTGCGATATCACGCGCAAGGACAGACAGAGTATCGCCATCTACTCGACCAGCTGGCAGACCATCGCCTTGATGACGACGCAGGACCGGGACTACACCGCCTTCATCACGCAGTTGCATGCCCGGATGCAGCGGGCCGGCAGCAAAGCCGCGCTGGTCAGCGGTCTCAAATCCGGTCTCTACATCGCGGGCGCCGTGGTGGTGGCGCTGGTCGCGATCTCCATTACCGGACTGCTGGTGCGCGCACTCGCGACAGGAGAACACGCCGGCGCTTTGTTTTTGGTCGGCTTCGCCGCGCTGTTCGGCTGGCAGATCGGCGGCTTCATGCGGCGCAACCGGCCGCAGACCTATACGTTCGATCATCTGCCGCGGGCGCTGCTGCCCCAGGGAAAGTAGCACGAGGCGGACTGTGGAAGATCGACATGATCGATTGCTTGATGAGGCCGAAATTGCCGAGATCAATGCAAGGCATCTGATCGCCACACCGATCAAACCCGCCGATCTCTTGTTCGTGTTCGGCACCCGCGAGGATGTCGAACGGCGGGTCGATGAAGCCCACAGGCTCTGGCGCGACGGCTTGTTTCGCTGGGCCATCGTCAGCGGCGGTGTGACGCCAGGCGCGCAGCTTTCGGAATGCGCCGTGATAAAACCGGCCATGGTGGCGCGGGGCATTCCGGCGGAAAGAATCCTGGAGGAACATCGCGCCATGAATACTGGCGAGAACGTGATCTTCTCGCTGCCGGTGATCGACGCAGCGTTGGGGCTAAAGAATATCCGCAGCGTGATCTGCCTCGGCAACACCTGGACCGCGCGCCGCTATCCGATGACGCTGCACCGGCATTGGCCCGAGGTGGAGAAGATGCTGGTCACGGTCGACAGTTTTGAAACGCCGCGGTCGCTCTGGCACACCGATCCCGAATTCCGGATCCGGATGCTGCGCGAATGGGACAAGATCGAGCCCTACAAGGCGAAGGGCTTTATCGCGGAGTGGCCGGTGACATGAACGCGATTGCTGCGATCAGTGAATCGCTTGCCGCCCATGCTTCGAGACGCTCGCGCCGCTCGCTCCTCCCGAGTGAACGCGAAGCGTTCATCCGAGCATGAGGTTGTTGTGTTTCAACAAGTTGAACCTCATCCCCGCGCAACGGCTTCGCCGTTGTCGCTGCAGGAGCCGCGCTCTTGCGCGGCGTCTCGAAGGATGGGCTGCAACACCGATTTATTTCCAGGTGCCGGCACTATTCGGTCGAATCAAAATCCTCTTCCTTCGCATTCAGGATGCCCGACAGCGTGCGCAATGCGCCTTCGAGCTGCTCGATCGGAGGCGCCGCCAACGCCAGCCGTACCGCGTTCGGCGCATGGCCGGGGCTGGCGGCGAACGTCGTCGACGGCGTCAGGGCGATGTCGCGCCGCGCCGCGGCGGCAACGAAGGTCTGCGAACGCCAGTGCGGCGGCAAGGTCAGCCACAGATGGTAGGATTTGGAGTTGGTCTGGACCTCGTGGCCGGCAAGGCAGGCCGCCGCGATTTTCTGGCGCTGCTGCGCATCGATCCGCTTCAGCCGCGCCAGTTCGGCCGCGGTGCCGTCGCCCATCAGTTGCTGTGCGGCGGCGAATGCAAATCCCGCCGCGGTCCAGCCGCCGGAGCGCACCGAAGCCATCACGTTCTCGCGCAGCCGAAGCGGCGGAACGACGAAGCCGAGCGACAATCCTGGCGCCACCTTCTTCGACAGGCTGTCGAGCACCACGCAACGATCCGGCGCCAGCGCTGCCAGCGGCGGCTCGTCGTCGAGAAAGGCGTAGACGGCATCCTCGATGACGACGAGATCGAGCTTTTCGACGACGCGCAACAGATCGACGCGGCGCGCGGCGGGCATGGTGATGCCAAGCGGATTTTGAATGACGGGTTGAATGTAGATTGCCGACAAATGCGCTTCGCGATGGGCCTTTTGCACGGCGTCCGGACGCACGCCGTGTTCATCCATCGCCAGCGGCACCAGCGTGACGCCGAGCCGGGCGGCGATGCCCTTGATGAACGGATACGTCAGCGCCTCGACGCCGCAGCGGCCGCCGGTCGGCACCACGGCAGCCAGCGCCGCCGCGATGCATTGCCGGCCGTTGGCGGTGAACACCATCTGCTCGGGCTTCGGCGACCAATCCTTGTTGTGGCGGGCAAGATAATCGGCAGCGATTTTTCTCAGCGCTTGCGTTCCGGTGCTGGTCGCCTGCCGCAACGCGATATCGAGTGCCTCCGGCCGGTTCAGTCCCTCCAGGCTTTTGGCGATCAGGGGCGATTGCGTCGGCAGCAGCGGATAATTGAATTCCAGGTCGATCTTTGCGCCGCGCGGCTCGGTCGACGCGGCGATGCCGCGGTGCGCTTCTCCCGAGATGAACGTGCCGCGTCCGACTTCGCCGACGACGAGGCCACGGCGCAACAGCTCGGTGTAGACCCGGCTGGCCGTGGATGTGGCGATCTTCCGCTCATAGGCAAAGGTTCGCTGCGGCGGCAAGCGGTCGCCGGGCTTGAGGGCGCCGCTGGCGATCTCGGCGGCGACGGCATCGGCGAGTTTGGCGTATTCGAATTTCGACATTATTGCACCGAGAGCAATGTTTTACTTGCACCGATACAATTACAGGATCATCTAAGCTTCATCAAGCCCGCGATTGCACTGAGGAAAGCGAGAGCAATCCCAGGTCGCCAAGGCGCAGCCGCTGCCCGCAGCGTTGCGCCGACGGCATCGCTATGCCGGGCTGAAGCATTGGAGAAGAAAGATGACCACGATATCCCAAAGTGCCGCGCAACCCTCGATCCCCCAATTGTCGGGTGGATTCGTGCGCTGGATCGGTGCCGGCGCGCATGCCGCGGCCGCCTATTGGGAACGCCGGACCGCGATCAGGATGCTGCTCGAGCGGGATGACCGTGAATTGCGCGACATCGGCCTTGTGCGCAGCCAGGTCGAGGCCGCGGTTGGCGGCGCCTTCAATCCGCACATGGGAAGCATGCGCTGAACATCCGCTGGCGCGGCACAAGGCTCTAGTGCCGCACCACCAGCACCGAGCATTTGGCGTAGCGCACGACGTGACCGGCATTGGAGCCGAGAAAATACGTGCGCATCGCCGGCCGGTGCGATGTCATCACGATCAGGTCGGCCTTGATCGCCGCGGCTTCCTCGAGGATCTCGTGATAGATGCCGCCCTGCCGCACCACGCTCGATATGCGCGGCGGCTCGATGCCTGATTCCCGCGCCACGATGGTGAGCGCTTCCTCGGACGTCGCGCGCTGCTGGGCGTCGAAATCGGCTGGCACATATTCCGCCAGCATCACCGGCGTCATCGGCAGGACGTTGAGCAGCCGCACCATGCCGCTCCACGTCTGCGACAGCGTCGCCGCGGTGGCAATCGCCGGCTTCGCCAGATCGGTATCGGCGAGATCGATCGGCACCAGAATGGAGTTGAACATCTGCGCCTCCGTGTCCGGGATCAGCCTAACATAAAAACCGGTGTCCGCCTCATTGCCCTGAAGTGTGCGTCAACAGCCCTGTGCCCTCAACAGCCTTGGACTGACGAACGTGACGAGGCGTCCGCGGCGGAATGCCACGTCGCCCCAGTCGTCGACCTCGAAGTCGAGTATCGCCAGACCGGAGGTCGGCAGATTGTCGCCGAGCTCCTTGCGGCCGGCGGCGTCGCCGCTGCCGGCCAGCATCAGCGCCAGTTCGTGCATGCCGGGATTGTGCCCGACCAGCATCAGGACCTTCGGATCGGTTGCTGCCGTGGCATGGGCGGCTTCCAGCAACTGCGCCGGATCGGCGCCATAGAGCTCCGGCAGAAATTCGACCTGCGGCTGCGGCATGAGGTCCTTCATCGCCTCCCAGGCGATTTCCCAGGTCTGGGTCGCCCTAACCGCGGTCGAAACCAGCACGGAATCCGGAAAAAGCGGATGCCGGCCGATCCAGCCGCCGATCTCGGCGGCGTCGAGCAGGCCACGTTTGTCCAGCCGGCGGTCCTGATCGCGGCCCGACGGTGCGTCGTTCTCGGTCTTGGCGTGACGCAGCAGCAACAAACGGCGCATGGCGCAATCTCGATTCGTTTCGGGCCTTCCGGATTAATCTACAAGCTCATGCCCAGGACAAGGTGACAAGCGCCCGATCGGTCCCTAAGAAAACGATATGGACGAGACTTTCACAAGCGCGACCAACGGAGCGGATGCCGCCGAGGCGGCTGCGCGCTCGCGGTTGTCGTTCGATCTGGATGTCGATATCTGTGTGGTCGGGGCGGGACTGGCCGGCCTCACGGTAGCGCTGGAGGCAGCAAGGCTCGGCGCCAGCGTTGCGGTGCTCGAGGGCCGGCATGTCGGCTGGAACGCGTCGGGCCATCAACTCGGCACCGTGATGCCGGGTTACGGACTTGCCATCGGCGAGCTGATCGCGCGCATCGGTCTGGAAGACGCCCGCGAACTCTGGTCGCTGTCGAAGGACGGCGCGGAGTATGTCCGGGCCAACGCGACCGAAGCGCAGATGCCGGGAATTGCGCTGAGCGAGGGGGCGCTGGAGGTTTCCAACGTCGAGGCCGGCGATGCCTTGATCAGCCGGCTTCAAATGCTCGGGGAGGACTTCGATACCGAAGTCGAGGGCTGGCAGGTCGACCGCGTGCGCGCCGAGCTCAAGACCAATCACTATTTCCACGGCGTGTATTATCCGAAGGCGTTTCAGGTCGACGGCCGCAAGTATCTCCATGGCCTCGCCGCGCTGGCGCGGCGGGCAGGGGCGCGGATATTCGAGGACACGCCGGTCGTCAGCATCGATCACTCCGGCATTCGCAAGCGCATCGTCACGCCATCGTCGCGGTTACGCGCGTCGCATATTGTGCTCGCCGGCAACGTCCATCTCGGCGCGCCGCTGCGGCGGCTGTCTGAAACGCTGCTGCCGGTCTGGCGCTACGCCGGGGTGACCGAACCGCTCGGCGAGCGGCTGGCCGACGCCATGACCTTTCAGGGATCGGTGAGCGACGGCATCGACCATTTCCGGATCGTCGAGGGTAACAGGCTAATGTGGGCCAGTCCGGAAACCACCTGGGCGGCGCGGCCCGAGCGTTTCGCGCCCGCCATTGCCCGCAGGATCCACACCATCTTTCCGCAACTCGGCAAGGTCGCGATCGCCGAAACGTGGGGCGGCGTGGTCGGCGAGACCGTGCACGGCATGCCGCAGATCGGCCAGTTGCGCCGGGGCCTGTGGGTTACCAGCGGCTTCGGCCGTCACGGCCTGAACACGACCGCGATGGCCGGAATGCTGATCGCGCGCAGCATCTTGTGGGGTGATGAACGCTGGCGGCTGTTTTCGCCGTTCGAACTGGTCTGGGCGGGCGGCACGACCGGCCGGGTCGCTGGACATGTCATCGGGTTGTGGGGGCGGGGAAGTTCCGCCGCCGCCGGCGCGCTGGCCCGCTACCGGGAAAAAGCGCGGGTTCAGGAGCGCATTCGCGAGGCGCGGCTGGCCGAGGCCAATCGGCAGGCTGGAACGCGGGGGCCGCCGCCGCGCCGGCCGCCGCCGGGCCGTCCGCGTGCCGAGCGTCCCGCACCGCCGGCCGCGGCCAGCCAGGGCGAAGGCGAGGCGGTTTCCTGATCTCGCCGCGCAGCGGCGGGTGGGGATCTCGCAACAAAGTGAGAAATTTAGCTCCGGTTCCGTGTAACTTCGGTCGCAGCGCCCCGTATCTCTCAGCGAACCCGCCCCTGTTTCGCTTCGCACGGAGACCATCATGAACCGCCGTATCCTGCTCGCGTCCGTCGCCAGCCTGTTCGGGCTCGCCGCCTTCCGCTGGCTGCGCTCCACCCCGGCCAATGCCGCGGAGAAATTCGAGGTCGAAAAGACCGATGCGGAATGGCGCGCGCAGCTGACGCCGCAGCAGTACGAGATCCTGCGCAAGCACGGCACCGAACGCCCGGGATCGAGCCCGCTGCTGAAGGAAAAGCGCAAAGGCATCTTCGCCTGCGCCGGCTGCGACCTGCCGCTGTTCGCCTCGGAGACCAAATACGAGAGCGGCACCGGTTGGCCGAGCTTTTATCAGCCGCTGGAAAACGCCCTCGGCAAGACCGAAGACCGCACCCTCGGGATGCTGCGCACGGAAGTGCATTGCCGTCGCTGCGGCGGGCATCTCGGTCATGTTTTCGACGACGGGCCGAAGCCGACCGGCCTGCGCTACTGCATCGACGGTTTCGGCATGGTGTTTCATCCGGCGGCGGCCTCGGCGAGCTGATCCCGCCGCTTGGGCCCGGCAATTGTTGCCCGCCCCGGCAATTGTGCCCCGGTCCCTGGACCGGGGCTTTTTATTTAAACCATTGAAAGTGCTGTATTTTAGGGTTTGGCACAGCGCTTGCGACATTCTCCTTCGAATGCGGCCATGGGTTTGCACATCGGTTGGCCGTCCGAATCGAATTTGGAGAAAATGTCATGGGTATCTTCGGCGCTCTCACCACGTCCGTCGCGGGCCTGCGGGCGAACTCCTACGCCCTTGAAAACATTTCCGGCAACATCGCGAACTCGCAAACCACCGCATTCAAGCGGATCGATACCAGCTTTATGGATATCATTCCCGACACCGGTAGCAACGCGCAACTCTCCGGCAGTGTCACGGCCGGGTCGCGCAGCACCAACACCGTCGCAGGGTCGGTGCAGGCGGCAGCAGTATCGACTTACATGGCCATCAACGGCGAAGGCTTCTTTGCGGTGCAGAAGCCCGGCAGCTTCTCCGACAACAACCCGTCGTTCGATGGCGTCAATCGCTACACGAGGCGCGGCGACTTCTCGCTCGACAAGAACGGTTACCTCGTCAATGGCGCCGGTTACTATCTGCAAGGGGTGCCGATCGATCCGACCACGGGCAATCCAAGCGGCAGCGTGCCGCAGGTTCTGCGATTCCAGAATGACTTTCTGCCGTCGCAGGCGACCACCAAGATCGACTACCGCGCCAACCTTGCGAGCTACCCGCTGACCACCAACCACGATACCTCGGTGCCGGGATCGGAACTGCTGCGGCCTGCCGACTTCCTTTCAAATCCGAGAGTCCTTGGGACCCCTTCGACGCCGTTTTCCAATACTGCCGTGACGGGTAACGCGCGGAACAACTATGAGACGATACCGCAGGCGATATCGACAGGCACGATGCTCGCAAGTGCGTCCGGCACCAACTCGCTTCCTGCCGGATTCGCAAACGGCGATACGCTCGTGCTCAAGACCACCACCGGCGGCGTCACGACGACCAACACACTCTCCTTCTACACCGGCGCGGCGCCTGCTCCAGTAGCCGGCACAACTTTTATCGACCTCGCCTCCGCAACGGTCGGAGGCTTGCTGACCACGATCGACGGTCTCACGGGCGCCACTTCGCCTGCTTCGAGCATCTCCCCTACAGGGGCCATCACGCTGCATTCCGGTACCACGAACGACTTTACGCTTGCGGGCGGTTCGTCGGCGTCGGCGGTAGCGGCATTCCAGGCGCTCGGCTTCACGGGCACCATCACGGGGCTTCGCGGCGGCGGCGGCACGCCTGGCACCGGCATCGTAATCGGCAGCGACAACCAGGCTTTCCTCGACGAATCGATCAGCGGCGGCACGAGCACCGCCTACGACGGCAACGGCGCTCCAGTCGCCCTGCAATTCAGATGGGGCAAAGTGGAATCGTCCGCACAGGGCGGAACGGATACCTGGAACTTGTTCTATCAGGTCAATCCCGGAGCCACCGGCAATGCCATCGCTTGGCAAAACGTCTGCACCGATTTCAAGTTCGGCACCAACGGTCAGATGCAGCCGGTTGTCGGCCAGATTACATTAGCCGGCCTGACTGTCGCTGGCAAAAGCCTCGGCAATGTCACCATGGCCTTCGGCACCGGTGGCTTGACACAATTCGCGGACACCAACGGCAACGCCCAGGTCAACCTGTTGCAGCAGGACGGCTACTCGGCCGGTCAACTGCAGAGCGTATCGGTCAGCAACGAAGGTCGCGTCGTCGGCAGCTACTCCAATGGCCGCAACATCGATCTGGCGGAGGTCACCGTCGCGACCTTCAACGGCGCCGACTTCCTGAAGCGTATCGATGGCGGTGCGTTCGAGGTCACAAACGAATCCGGCGAAGCCCTCTACGGCAAGGGTGGCAACATTTCCGGCTCGTCGCTGGAATCATCCAACACCGACATCGCCGACGAATTCACCAAGCTGATCGTGACGCAGCAGGCCTATTCGGCCAATACCAAGGTGATCACGACGGCGAACACGATGGTCCAGGATCTTCTGAACGTGATGCGATAGTCCGCGCGGCATTCCCTGGCGGTTTAAGAGAGCGGTAGTTTGTCATGAGTCTCAGCGACGCACTCTCCATTGCGATGTCCGGCCTGCGCGCCAACCAGGCGGCGATGTCGCTGGTATCGTCGAATGTCGCCAACGCGGAAACGCCCGGCTACGTTCGCAAGACGCTGAATCAGGTCGCCACCGATTCCGGGGCCTATGGCACCAACGTCCGGACCATCGGTGTCAATCGCGAGTTGGATCAGTATATCCAGGCACAATTGCGTACGGAAACTTCCGGCGCCGGTTATGCTTCGCTGCGATCCAACTTCCTGCAGCAACTGCAGGGCATGTACGGCAACCCGGGTTCGGTTGGTACGCTCGAAGATGCGTTCAACAAGCTGACCACGGCGGTACAGGCGCTGTCGACCAGCGCCGACAGCCAG
>Ga0190271_10003020_pt1 | contig 10433 bp, 12 predicted proteins | sample Popmic356T_FD_133747 | JGI IMG/M metagenome (GOLD analysis project Ga0190271, IMG submission 133747) | Populus adjacent soil microbial communities from riparian zone of Weber River, Utah, USA - 356 T | ecosystem: Environmental > Terrestrial > Soil > Riparian zone | place: USA: Utah | collected... | reverse complement strand
CCGTGCGATGGCTGGGTTGTGTATTCAGGACCGTTCCGCAGCTACGGACAACTCTTGATCCTGAATGCCGGTGGCGGGTATCATGTCCTGCTAGCCGGAATGGAGCGAATTTCGGTCAACATCGGTCAGTTCGTGCTGACGGGCGAACCGGTGGGGACGATGGGGACGACGTCTCAGGTTGCCTCGATTTTGGCTGCGGCTCCCAGTCAGCCTGTGCTCTATATCGAGTTTCGCAAGGACAACGCTCCTATCGATCCAGGCCCATGGTGGGCCGCAAGTGAAGGCGAAAAGGTTCGCGGATGATGCGCAAAGCTTCCCTGGTTCTTCTCAGTGCCGCCGCCGGTGCCGCGGCCACGCTGCTCGTGACGCAGCCGCGGGTTACGCTGATCGGATCGTCGGCACGCGCTGCGGCCTCCGACACCTATCGCCAACTCAATCTTTTCGGCGACGTGTTCGAGCGGGTTCGCACCGACTACGTCGAGAAGCCGAATGACTCGAAGCTGGTCGAATCGGCGATCAGCGGCATGCTGCAGGGCCTCGATCCACATTCAAGCTACATGGACGCCAAAAGCTTCCGCGACATGACCGTGACGACGCGCGGCGAGTTCGGCGGCCTCGGCATCGAAGTGACGATGGAAGACGGCCTGGTGAAGGTCGTCTCGCCGATCGACGAAACACCGGCGTCGAAGGCCGGCATTCTTGCCAACGACCTGATCGTGCAACTCGACGACGAGAACGTGCAGGGCCTGACGCTCAATCAGGCGGTCGAGAAGATGCGCGGTCCCGTCAACACCAAAATCAAGCTGAAGGTGATCCGCAAGGGCCAGGACAAGCCGCTCGAGATCGTGCTGACGCGCGAGAACATCCGCGTGCGTCCGGTGCGTGCGCGCATCGAACAGGACGACATCGCCTATATCCGCGTAACCTCGTTCAACGAGCAGACGACGGAAGGCCTGAAGCGCGAAATCGCCAACCTGCAGAACCAGATCGGCGACAAGCTGAAGGGCTTCATCATCGACCTGCGCAACAACCCCGGTGGATTGCTGGAGGAAGCGGTGACCGTCTCCGACGCATTCCTCGACCGCGGCGAGATCGTCTCTACGCGCGGCCGCAACACCGAAGAGACCCAGCGCCGCGCCGCCAAGTCCGGTGACCTGACCAAGGGCAAGCCGATCATGGTGCTGGTCAACGGCGGCTCGGCATCGGCGTCGGAAATCGTCGCCGGCGCATTGCAGGACCACAAGCGTGCGACGCTGATCGGCACGCGGTCGTTCGGCAAGGGCTCCGTGCAGACCATCATCCCGCTCGGCCAGGGCAACGGCGCGCTGCGGCTGACCACGGCGCGCTACTACACGCCGTCGGGCAAGTCGATCCAGGCCAAGGGCATCATCCCGGATATCGAGGTGCTGCAGGACGTGCCGGAAGAGTTGAAGGCGCGGACCGATACCAAGGGCGAGGCCTCGCTGCGCGGCCACTTGAAGGCCGACGGCGACGAGCAGACCGGCTCGCAGTCCTACGTTCCGCCGGATCCGAAGGACGACAAGGCGCTCAAGATGGCCGCCGATCTCCTGCACGGCGTAAAGGTCAACGCCGCGACACCGGCGGCGACCGAGAAGGCCGCGAACTGAGGGTTCTGAGGGTGCCAGTTGCAAAGGGCGGCCGAAAGGCCGCCCTTTTTGTTTGTGTCCGTGGCGGTTTCTCGCCTCACCCCCTCACCGAGAGGACGAGTTGGCGCGCGGGCCTGAACACCCGTGTTATTGTCGCGAATCAGTTGATTCGCAGGAATTCGGGACGCCTTGCAGACGGACGATCTGAGCACGCCTCTTGGACAGAGTACGGCGCGCAAGCGACGTTTCCGGCTGTCGTTCAATGCCATGCACGCGCTCCTCGCGGTGCTTGCGGTCTTCCTGCTCGGCTTTATCGGCTTTGCTATCTTCAACGAGAACCCGCTCGGCGGCGAGCCGATGGCGCGGGTCGCGCTCGACACCCGCAGCGCGGGCGATGGCATGGCGAAGGCCCCGGCCATGGCGAAAGCGCCGCCTGCCCCCGAGGCGCCCGTCATCATCCGCCAGCAGCCTGCCGCTCCGGCCGAACAACGAACAGTGACGATCATCGACGGCTCGAGCGGCGCGCGCAAAGACTTCACGGTGCCGGGCGCAGGCGCGAACCAGGCAGCACCGGCAGAGCCTTCCACCACGCCGATGACCGGCATCAACCCGCGGCTGCTCGAGTCCTCGCGCTATGGAATGATCCCCGTCGCCGCCGACGGTCTGAAGCCATCGTCGGTCTATGCCGGCGGCAATGAGATCCTTCGCGCCCGTGCTTCGACCATGCCGGCGATCGCCATCGTCATCCACGGCCTCGGCGTCGGAGCCGCCAAGACCAGTGACGCCATCGTCAAGCTGCCAGGCAACGTTACACTCGCCTTCACGCCTTACGGCGCCGATCCGGCGAAGCTCGTCGAACGCGCCCGCGCGCAGGGCCACGAGGTGCTGCTGCAGGTGCCGATGGAGCCGTTCGACTATCCCGACAACGATCCGGGGCCGCAGACCCTGCTGACCAGCGCCGCCGCCGACCATAACCTGGACCGGCTGCATTTTCACCTCAGCCGCTTTCAGGGCTATGCAGGCCTCGCCAACTTCATGGGCTCGCGCTTTGTCACGACGGACGCCGCGATGCAGCCCCTGATCCGCGAAGCGGCCAAACGAGGGCTCGCCTGGTTCGACGATGGCGCGGCACCCCGCAGCCTCGCGGGCCAGATCGCCCAGAGTCAGGCCGTGCCGTTTGCAAAAGCGGATCTGACGATCGACACCGTGCCGACCGCGGTCGAGATCGACCGGGCACTCGCGCAGCTCGAGACCCAGGCCCGCCAGCGCGGCATTGCCGTCGGCGTCGCCTCGGCGCTGCCGATCTCGATCGACCGCATTGCGTCTTGGATCAAGGTGCTGGAAGGCCGCGGTATCCTCCTGGTACCGTTGACAACGGCGATGCAGAAATCAAAATCGAGCTGAGATGTGATTGTGGACGCGCCACAAACTCACGTCGTCGTACCCGAGAAAGCGGGGACCCGGTATTCCAGAGCGCTCGAGCAATTCTCTCGATCGCCGCGTGTACTGGATGCCAGCGTTCGCGGGCATGACGGCAGTGGATTGGGCGATGCCACTGAACAAACAAAAGGCCCGGGATGGCTCGCTACGAGGACCTGCCCTACCGCCCTTGCGTCGGCATGATGCTGATCAACAAGGATGGCCTCGCTTTCATCGGCCGCAGGGCCGGCGGTGCCGAGCATGTGGACGACACCCATGTCTGGCAGATGCCGCAAGGCGGCGTCGATCCCGGCGAAGATACCTGGGCCGCGGCAAAGCGCGAGTTGGTCGAAGAAACCAACGTACGCTCGGTGGAGAAGCTCGCCGAGGTGCCGGAGTGGCTGACCTATGACATCCCACGCAACATTGGCGGCCGCGTCTGGAAGGGCCGATTTCGCGGGCAAAAGCAGAAATGGTACGCGATGCGCTTCACCGGCAAGGACGACGAAATCAACGTGGTCAGCCCCGCCGGACACAAGCAGGAATTCATCGCCTGGCGCTGGGAACCGATCAGGAATCTGACCAACCTGATTATCCCGTTCAAGCGTCCGGTCTACGAGCGCGTGGTGAAGGAATTCGCGAAATTCGGGTGACGAAAGCGATGGAGGCCGACCGTGGATGAAGACCGTCTCAACATGGCGATCCGCAAATTCCTGAAGGAGGTCGGCGTCACCTCGCAGCGCGAGATCGAACGCGTTGTCCGTGAGAGTGGCGCCGGAAAACAGAGTTTGCGCCTGCGCATGACGCTCACCTCGGAGGACGTGTCGCCGCTCAAGCATGTCATCGAGACGACGATCGAGTTGAAGTGAGAGCGAACGGCGTGGACGATCAAGCAAGCGCCATCCGCAGAATGTGATCGCAATATGCCTTGCGGATGTGGTGGGCGAAGACATGGTCTCGTGCCGCCACTGCCATCCTCTTCAGCCGATCCTTGTCGGCGAGCGCTGCCACCACCGCGCGCTCCAGTCCGCCCGGCTCGACGTCGTAGTAGATGCTGTGCACGCCTTCCAGCAGCGGCGCGTGGCGGATGATGGTCGGGTGGTTCATCACCGGCACCGATTGCGCGATGCCGGCCTCGTAGTGGCGGTTGCAGTCCCAGCCCATGCCTTCCGGCGACCACGCGAGCCAAGAATGCGACATGCGTTCGAGAAATGCATCGTAAGGCAGCCGCCCCGACGGCTGATCGATTCGGTAGCCGAGCGCCTTCAGTCGCGCGAGCTCCGGCAGGCCGGCGCCGCGCACGGTTGAATTGCCCCTGACACCGCCGGCAAAGAAGATGTCGTGGGTCTTCGCCGGAAACGGCGCGGTGCGCCAGCTCTCGTTGTAGCGAAACTGCGCCAGCGAGATCGGTTGCAGCTTGTCCATGCGGCGCTGCCATGTCTCGCTGTTCCGGAATCGCAGCGTCGGTAGATGCGGATGGATCGAGCCGTACAGCACCTGCCACCTGTCGACGGGCAGCTCGCGCTTGAAGAAAACCTTCGCCTTGTCGAGCAGGAACACCGAACTGCGGCCGATCCCGAACGCATCGTCCATGTCGACCGCGACCAGCGGCACGTCAACGTTCAGCCAGCGCAGCGTGCTGACCCCGAACGGTCGCGACAGCGATGCCCACGGATGCGTTGGCGTGTAGAACGGGCCGCGCGCCCAGTAGCGCGGATGCCATGGCGAGTAGCGCAGCGTGTTGGCGACGATCACGTCGTATTTGCCGCTGGGACTTCGCGAAGAATGCGGTCCGGGGTCGAGAAGCCGTCGATCGGCTCGCCTTCCTGCGGCAGCCGCGGCATCGACCACAGGGACGTCGTCCGGTCCGGATACTCCAGTTTGAAATAGCTGCCGCCGATCTCGAGGATGCGGGCTTTGGCGATGTCGACCGGGCTGGCCATTAACGGCTTTCGAGCGTGAAAGGGCGGCCTTTCCTAACATTTCGACGGCGTCCCGCAAGCCCGCTCGGGGCCGTTAACCGCTTCACCTGCTTGCAGAAAGCGGCTTTTCTTGTCATGCAACAGCGCCAGACCACCTCGTTTCTTGGATAGCGGATGCAGTCTTCAAACCGGATTCTCGTCAGCGGCGGCGCGGGCTTCATCGGCTCGCACCTGTGCGACCAGCTGATCGCCGAGGGCCATGAAGTGCTGTGCGTGGACAACTACTTCACCGGTCGCCGCCGCAACATCGAGCATCTTATCAGCAAGCCGCGCTTTGAGGTGATGCGCCACGACGTGACGTTTCCGCTCTACGTCGAGGTCGACGACATCTACAACCTCGCCTGCCCTGCTTCACCCATTCACTACCAGTACGATCCGGTGCAGACGCTGAAGACCAGCGTGCACGGCGCCATCAACATGCTCGGGCTCGCCAAGCGCACGCGGGCGAAGATCTTCCAGGCGTCGACCAGCGAGGTGTACGGCGACCCGACGGTGCATCCACAACCGGAAAGCTACTGGGGTCACGTCAATCCGCTCGGCGTTCGTGCCTGCTACGACGAAGGCAAGCGCGCGGCCGAAACGCTGTTCTTCGACTATCACCGCCAGCACAAGGTGCGGATCAAGGTCGCGCGCATCTTCAACACCTACGGCCCGCGGATGCATCCAAACGACGGCCGCGTGGTGTCGAACTTCATCGTGCAGGCGCTGTCGAACAAGGACATCACGCTCTACGGCGACGGCAACCAGACGCGCTCGTTCTGCTACGTCACCGACCTGCTGGACGGATTCCGCCGACTCATGAACGCTCCACAAGATTTCATCGGTCCGGTGAACCTCGGTAACCCGCGCGAGTCTACTATCCGTGAGCTCGCGGAGATGATCCTGCAGCTGACTGGATCGAAGTCGAAGCTGGTGTTTCTGCCGCTTCCCGCCGACGATCCGCGCCAGCGTCAGCCTGACATTTCGCTCGCGCGCGAAACGCTCGGCTGGGAGCCGAAGGTCGCGGTGGAAGACGGATTGAAGGAAACGATTGCCTATTTCCGGCGACTGCTGGCCGAGTAACTGCAAAGTGATGACACGGTGCCGTGTCTCGATAGATGCAAGCCCCGATCCTCTTGTGGCAAGGGCCCGGCCTCGCGGCGCGAGATGCGTTGTGAAGCGACGCCCCTCGGCGTGAGGTCGAATGCGACGAGCAAATCCAGCTATGACGCCAGACACCCTGACCTCATGACCGACGAAAAATCCTACAGACCCAATGTCGGCATCGCCCTGTTTAACCTGCACGGGCATGTCCTGATTGCCCGTCGGTTCAAGGATGATGGGCCGGAGATCATCTTGCCCGGCCTCGAATGGCAGATGCCGCAAGGCGGCATCGATCCACGGGAAGATCCGCGCGTGGCGGCGGCGCGCGAACTGTATGAAGAGACAGGCGTCCGCAGCGCCGACTACCTCGGCGAGACCGCCTGGCTGACCTACGATTTTCCGCCCTATGACGGGCCGGCGCATCGCCTCGCGGTCTTCCGCGGACAGCGGCAAAAGTGGTTCGCAATGCGCTTTGTCGGCGCCGAAACCGAGATCGACATGAAGACGCCGCGCAACGGCCAACCGCCGGAATTCGACGCCTGGCGCTGGGAGAGGCTCGAGCGGGTGGCCGGCCTCGTCGTGCCGTTCCGCCGCGAGGTTTACGGTGCGGTCGCCGGCGCATTCGCGCAATTCGCGCGCCCCTGAATGTAAGGCTTGCGGACGCCGCTCCGCTGATGTTCACCTGTCAACGCTGACGGAATTGCCGGACGTACTCCTGCGTTGAGCCGGAGCCGACGGCCTACGGCTTCCTCGCCGCCGGCTTTCCCTGCCGCAGCGCCCCGGTCTTGTGCACCTTCGAACGTGGGGTCGGCTCGAGCCAGCTCGCGCCGGGAGGGTTGCTCAGCACCACGCTTGCGGCAAGTCCGAAGAAGCTGGAGCGGCTCATGCCGAGCTCGGCCGCACGGCGGTCGATCCGGGCGATCAGGCTTTTCGGCAGGTAGACGTTCACTCGTTCGGAGGGGTCCGGCGGGTCGATCCCGACAATAAAGCAGGCGAGCAGGTCACAACCCTTCGGCAAGACGATTCGCTCGAACGGCGTCGGTTCAGGCAGCGCCCTGCCTTGCTCGAACAGCACGTCGACCGCTTGCGCCAGGGTGGTCTCCGCCTTTTCGATGGTTTCTTCCTGCGACCGGCCGGCGGCCACGGAGCCGGGAAAATCGGGAAACCAGGCGCCGAACGTGCCCCTCGGGCCTCGCTCCAGCACCGCCGGATAGTGGCGCTTTTTCATTGGACCGTTTTCCGCAATGTGGTATTTGACACACTTGGATGTGCGATATAACACACTTATAGCACGGCGGGCAACGCCGGAAAGTGGTGATGAACGGCAAGCCGAACTTGAGCAAGAGCCCTTCCCGGCCAACGCACCTCGACAGGGCGCGCGCGGGGCGGCAATGATGCCCGCCGATTTCGCTCATTTCGCAGGGCAAGACCGGACCCGATGACCGAACTGAAAGCAATCTACTTCGACGTCGGCGAGACGCTGATCGACGAGACGCGGCTGATGCGGATCTGGGCCGACACGCTCGGCGTCGGCCACGACGAGTTCATGGCAGCGCTCGACGAGGTGATCTTCAACAACGAGCCGATCCGGCGCGTATTCGAGCAGCTGCGGCCCGGCTTCGACGTTGCCGCGGCGCGCGCGCAGCGCCGGCGCGATGGCAGTGATTTCTTCATCGAGGCCCGCGATCTGTATGCCGATGCACGGCCGTGCCTTGCAGCGCTGAAGCAACAGAACCTGTTCGTCGGCATCGCCGGCAACCAGCCACCGACGGCAAAGGCCACGCTCGTGTCCTTCGACCTTGATGCCGATCTGATCACCACGTCGGCCGAGCTTGGCGTGGACAAGCCGAAGGCCGAGTTCTTCACGAAGATTCTCGACTTGGCCGGCCTCAAGGCCGAAGACACCGCGTATGTCGGCGACCGCGTGGACAACGACGTGTTGCCGGCAAAGGCCGCAGGCATGACCAGCATCTTTCTCGAGCGGGGGCCGTTCGGGCGGGTGCACGCGCGGCGCGGCGACGCCACCGAGGCCGACATCCACGTCAAATCCCTGGCCGAGCTTCCGGAAGTATTCGAACGATTCAGAGCGGCTCGACGCTGAACGGACCGATGGCGATGATCCGGCATTCGCGGTCGACCTTCGCACAGTCGGCCAGCGACGCCTTCACTGCGGCCTCTTCGCTGTCGGCTCCGAACGCGATACCGATCTTGCCGTTCATGCTGGCCGCGACCGCGTGCCAGCCCTTCGGCGGGCTGGCGTAGCGCCGCGCCAGGAACTCGCGTTCGCTCGACACGACATGCGGGCTGGTCGCCGGCCGGAAGAAGCTCACAGCTTTCATGGTTTTCGGAACCTGGACAACAAAGTTGTCGTCCAGCGCGACGATCAGGCACGGCGTGCCGGTGTTGCTGCCGCACAGTTCGAGCGCGCGGCGGACGGCCTCGTCTGACGTATCGTGACCGAAGAAGAACCAGACGGCGCCGCTTGCGCCCATCGCGAGCGCCTTGAACTTCTTGGCCGCGCTGTAATTCCGCACGTTGTTCCGGCTGCCCTCGCGTACCATCGGCGTTTCGTCGGCAACGAAAGGCCGATCAACGAGCGGATCCCGCGTGACGTAGGGCACCGGCGGCATTGGTGGTCGTGCACGAGCGTAAACGACCTTGTCCCCGACGGCATAAAGCTCACACTTGACGGTGAGCTTGGCAGCCTCGACCCGCCTCTGGCAGGTCTCGAGCGCGACGTTCCTTGCAAGCTCTTCATTCGGCTGGCCCGTCACAAAGCCGATGAAGCGGCTTGGCGCGATTGCGAGTGCCTTGATATCCGGAGCGGACATGTATTCCTCGCGTACCTGAACGCGCAGAAGGTCGGGGATGAACGGAATCGAACCCGGCACCAGTGCCTCGACCTGCGGCGGGGCGGGCGGTGGCGTGACCGCAGCCGCTTTCTGCGCCGGCGCAGCCGGCGTTGCCGGTGTTGGGGCGGTGGCCGGCGGTACAGGTGCAGGCGCTGTAGCAACGGCTGGCGCCCTGGACGAGTGGCCTGGTCCAGATTTGAAATAGAGCACGCCGGCGACACCGGCGGCGATCACCACAGCGGCCGCGGCCAGCACGGGCCCCAGCCGAAACACTCTGTTTTTCTTTCGCTTCGCCGCGTCCGCAAGCACATCCTCCGCGCGCAACGCCACCATGTAGGCATGCACCGGATTGGGAATGTTCTTGACCTCCTGTGCACCGATGTCGGCGAACTGCACCGACAGCTTGTTGGCAACCTGCTCGTAGACCGTGCGCGAGATACAGATGCCGCCGGGTGCGGCGAGGCCCTCCAGCCGCGCAGCGATGTTGACGCCGTCACCGAGCAGGTCGCCGTCGCGTTCGACCACATCGCCGATAGTGATGCCGATGCGCAGGCTCATCTGCCGGCTTGACGGATAAGCCATGTTGCGGGTGCGGAGACTCTCCTGAATGTCGATCGCGCAGCGCACAGCTTCGACTGCGCTGGAGAATTCGGCGAGCACGGCGTCACCGGCCGTATTGAAGATGCGGCCGTTGGCCTTGGCGATGAAATCGTCGATCACCTCGCGGTAGGACGCGAGGCGACGCAGCGTCTCCTCTTCATCCTCGGCGATCAGGCGGCTGTAGCCGACGACGTCGGCCGCCAGGATCGCTGCAATCTTGCGCTTCATGGACATGCGGGCCGGGCTGAATCAGGACGCGTCAGAATGACGCTGGACGCGCTTCCACGCAACCCGATTGGGGTCCGACGCCGCCCCGAACCCCGCCGTCATACCCGCGGAAGCGGGTATCGGGTACGCGCGGTGACAGTCTCAGACCACCGTCAGCTTAACCGGCATGCTGCCCTTGGTGGCCTTGGAATACGGGCAAACGGTGTGGGCTTCCTCGACCAGCGCCTGCACCTTGTCCTTGTCGGCTCCGGGCACAGAGACCTTCAGCTCGGCCGAGAGCGTGAAGCCGCCATCGGTGTTGAGTGTGACTTCGCACGTGACCTTCGCGGTCTGCGCATCGACGCCATGCTTCTTGCCGAGCACCAGCAGCGCCTGCCCGAAGCACGATGAGTAACCCATCGCGAACAGCTGCTCGGGGTTGTGACCGTCGCCCGCGCCGCCGATTTCCTTCGGCGCCGCCATCGCCAGCGCGAGGCCGCCGTCGTCGAGCATCGCCCGGCCGGAGCGGCCGCCCTTCGTCGTAGCTTTTGTCACATAGGCCATGGTGTTACTCCCTAGTTTGACCTGGGAGATCATAGCACGCGCGACCGCGGAATTGCTCCGCGGCGGCCTATCCTTGAGCCTATGAGGCGATCGGAGGCGCTAGTGCAGCGCAGTGCCTT
>Ga0190271_10003019_pt1 | contig 10433 bp, 9 predicted proteins | sample Popmic356T_FD_133747 | JGI IMG/M metagenome (GOLD analysis project Ga0190271, IMG submission 133747) | Populus adjacent soil microbial communities from riparian zone of Weber River, Utah, USA - 356 T | ecosystem: Environmental > Terrestrial > Soil > Riparian zone | place: USA: Utah | collected... | reverse complement strand
GGCGCACGACCCTGCATGCGCCGTGCGCTCTCACCAGCTCCTGCAGGCCGCCGTTGGCGCTCAGATCACAATCTGAGGCTCGCAGCCAAACCCGACGATCACGTTGGTCTTGCGGTTCGTCTTGAACGCAGTGCAGGCCTCTCCGTACAGCTCGATCTGCGTCTGCTCGGCGTCGACCCAGCCCCAGCCCGCGGCCTTGGCCTGACTGACGTCGAACTTGATCAGCTCGCCGTTGAGGTACAGGTTGGCGAGTGTCTTGTCGGCGTCGTCGGGGACGCCCGAGATGCCGAACGAGCAGCTGGCGAGGCGATCGGACACCTGCGCCAGCGCGGCATCGAGGGCGCTGGCGTCGAGCGCGTCGATGTACGGCACCAGGCTCATGTCCTTGGGGTCGGAGCTGGCGGTGCCGCCGTTGGCGACGATCGCACGCAGCTGCGCTTCTTGCTCGGGCGTCTTGCTGTCGGGCTTGCCGAAACGCACGACGTAGGTCTTGACCCCGGCCTCGAGCAGCTTCGCCGCGCTGCTGCCGAGACTCGTCACGATCTCGTCCTGGGTGAGCTCGCTGCAGTTGTCACCGCCGTCGGTGAGCATCACCACGGCGCCAGACACGGCCGGATCCGCGAGGCGACCCGGTTTGGCGGCCACACTCTGCAGCGCGGCCAGCAGTGGACTCCTGCCAAAGGGCAGCCGCTCCAGCATCTGACTCATGATCGTGATCTGCGTGCTCACCGCGGGCGGCACCTCGGGGTCGGTTCCGACCTCGCACGAGAAGGCGCCCGCGTTCTTGAACGGGAACATCTGCAGACCGAACTCCACGTCGTCGTTGATGGGCGCGATCAGCGACTGGGCCAGCGCGTGCTCGACCACCTCCCAGAACGTGAGCGAGGTGCGGTCGGTGCCGTTGCCGATGCCGCGGAAACAGCTGTACTGACCGCCGCTCTGGCACTCGATGCGCGACGCCGAGGAGTCGAGCATGTGCAGCACCGCACGGGGCTTGGTCTCCACCTTGACGGCCGCGGTGCCGCACACCTCGGTCGAGCACGACTTTTTGGACTCTACCTTGGCGCCGGCGCGGACGGCCTGGCACGACTTGCCGAACAGCTCGACCTCGCTGGTCTTGCCGTCGACGAAGTCCCAGCCGTCCTTGCCGGTGCGGTCGCGCGCGACGGCGACGCCGTTGACGGTAAAGCCCAGCTCGAACGGGTTGAGCGAAGCAGACGGGTCGAGCTTGGCCGGAATGGTGAAGCGGCAGCTGCCGACCTTGGTGCCGACCTGACCTATCACGGTGAGCAGGTCGTCGGGGTTCTCGGCGGCCAGCGCCTTGTCGAGGCCGGCGCCGCCGAAACGCGCGAGCGTGTCGAGCATCTCGATGCGCGTGGCCGCCGCGTTGTTGGCGGCCATGCCGGTGGCCTGACCGGGCACGAAGCCGACGGGAATGACGCGGATGTTGCGCTTGGTCAGCTCGACGGCGAGCTTCTCGAGCGCGAGCCGCTTGTCGGCGGGGTTGGAGAAGCCCGAGCCGAAGCAGTTGTCGACTCCGTCGGAGACGATTACCAGGTAGTTGGTGCGCGTGGGGTCAGCCAGCTTGGTGTCGTGCGTGAGGTAGTAGTTGATCGGGTCGATCAGCGGCGAGCTGGGCAAGATCCGATTGCCTGCGCCGGGCGGCGCGTCGCCCACGAAGTCGAGCAGCTCCTGCTCGGAGCGTTTGCCCACGTCGAGCACGCGGTTGTCGGTCAGGCCGCACAGGTTGGCTTTTTCGAGCAGCGCGTCGAAACTTTCGGGCGGATTGCCGTAGAACAGGTGCACGCCGAACGCGCTGTCGGGGTTCTCTTTGCGCAGCTTCTTCACGGCGTCTTGCACGCGCCTCCAGTGCGGCGCCATGGAGGCGGACCCGTCGACGGCGATCATCACGTTGACGCCGCTGGTGGCCAGGTCGACCACGTCCCCACCGCAGTCCGCGACCGGCGCGTCGGGCACCACGGGCTTGTCGCGGCAGAACGGGTTGTCTTCCGGACACTCAGGTACGGTGGGCTCGTCGTCCGGTGGTCGCCGCTTGCCCGAGTCTGGTTTGCCCGCGTCGCGCGCGCTGGAATCGTCGATGGCGGAGGAGCGCGGCACCTGTTGTGAGCAGGCCAGCCCTGCAAGCGACAGCGTGGCGGCTAACAGCGAACGCGCAATCGGTGACCGGAATGACCTCGAGCTCATCTCGCTTACATCGCACAGTCAGTTTTGCGCTGATAGCCCCCATGCAGACGAAAACGCAAAATGAACAGCCGTCCATTCAGCACTACGCTGAAGGTGGAATGTTCGTTCAGCGGACTGTGCGCGCGCGCGTTCTGAAGGTTCGAGGAGCGGTAGGAATGCTTCGTGAGGCGCGCCGTCGGCGCGCCGAGTCAGTCAGGATTCTACGCAGAGAGAGCGGGCGAACGCTACTGTCAACAACCTGCTGACAGCGCGCGTCGTCGACGCTGGTTGTACAAGTCGCCCCGAGACAAACCTTTGGCGTCTGCTGATGAGCCATCGGCGCCGCGAGGCGTCAGCGCAGGTTGGACAAGCCGCCGTCGATCACGAGCGACTGCCCGGTGATGTAGCTGGCTTCGTCCGAGAGCAGAAAAAGCGTGGCGTACGCGACTTCCCAGGCGGTGCCCTGACGGCCCAGCGGGATCGGGGTGGCGCCGCGCGAGGCGCGCCGCTTGCTGGCGATCCGTCCGAGTGGAGTGTCGATCAGACCCGGTACCACCACGTTGGCGCGCACGCCGCGTCGCGAGCCTTCCATCGCGACATGGCGCGACAGGCCGAGCAGACCTGCCTTGGACGCGTCGTAAGCCGGGATGCCGGAGCCGGGCCGCAGGCCAGCGACCGAGCCGACGAACACCAGCGCGCCGCCTGGCGCGAGCAAGGGCAGGGCAGCCTTGGCGACCAGGAAGTGCGCGCGCAGGTTGAGGTTGAAGGTGGCGTCCCAGGCCGACAGGTCGGTGCCCGCGAGCCCCTGTCCAAGGCCGGTGCCCACGTTGACGACCACGCCGTCGAGGCCACTCAGGTCGTGCGCCGCCGCTTGCAGCAGCCGCTCCACCGCGGCCGGGTCGGTCACGTCTGCCGTGAACGCGAGCGCGCGGAAACCTTCGTCCGCGATGCGCCGCTGCGTCTCGAGCGCGGCGTGTTCGTGTTTGTCGACGGCGCCGACCAGCGCTCCCTCGCGCGCGCACAGGAGTGAGATGGCGCGCCCGTTACCCTCGGGCGCGTCGGGCTCGTCGAGCGGCTGTGCGCCCGCCCCCACGACCAGGACGCGTCGCCCTTGCATGCGGCCGCGCGGCGCCGCCAGGCCCCGCGCTTCGTTGGGTGTCCAGACGCTGCTGACGTCGCGCTGCGCCGGCACGCTGTTGGTCTTGGTGTCGGTCATGGCTGCCCCGGCTCGCTCTCGATCTGGACGCCGAGTGAGTTGAGCGCCATCGCCACCATGGTGTACTGGCCGACCACAAAGATCAGATCGATCAGCTGCTTTTCGTTGTAGTGCGCGCTCAGTGCGCGCCAGGTGTCGTCGCTGATGCGCTGGTTCTCGTGCAGCTCGTCGGCGGCGCTGAGCGCGCTCTGCTCGAGCTGGGTCCACTGCGGCGCGCTCGGGCCGAGCTTGACCTGCTCGATCTCCTCGGCGCTGATCCCGACTCGCTTGGCGATCTCGGAGTGCTGATAAAACTCGTAGGCCGAGCGACACAGGTGGCCGGTGCGCAGGATCAGCAGCTCGCGGGTGCGCGCGTCGAGCGTGGACTTGAGCAGTACCTGTGCCCCGAACGGGTTCCACTTTCGGTAGAGGTCCGGGTGGCGCACCAGCGTGCGGAAGATGTTGAGCACGCGCGCCGGCTTGCCAACGCTGAGCAGCTCGCGCTGCTCGCTGGTCCACTCGTCTTCCGACAACGGCAATACTCGGGGACCTTCACGCGACATGCAGCGCTCCTCTGGGCAGTTGATCTGTCGGCGGTATAGCGTGCGCGGCCCCACGTGTGTGGGCGCGCAACGAGCACCCGGTGTTCCCCGAGCAGATGGGCTCGAGCGGAGAAAAAAAGAGCCCACGGGGTGCCCCGCGCCGCCTTGCGGAGGCCAGCCAGCGCGCCGCAGCGCGCGTCGGATTTGGTAAGGATGGTCGCCCGCGACCGGCGCAGGGGACGTTCGACAAAACGTCGAAACTGCTCTGCCGGACCGGGGCTTGTAGGGTTTGGGGTGACAGATCTGTCGGATTGCTAGCGAAAAGCGCCGAGTTCTGCCGCGGAAGCTTGCCTCTTGGTGGCGCGCGACCACTCCCTCTTGGCAGCGCCACGAGTTGATCTGACATGATCGGTGTTGGGAGTACCAAGTGAAGCGAGTCCTGATTGTCGATGACGACCCCGACGTCACCGAGTGCTTGGAGCTGATGTTGCAGGACACCTACCGCGTGACGCTGGCCGAAGACGGCTCGCGCGGGCTCGACCGGCTGCGCGCCGAGGCCTTCGACGCGGTGGTGCTGGACGTGATGATGCCGGTGCTCGACGGCGTCGGGGTGGTCGAAGCCCTACAGCGCGAGGGCAACGCCGTGCCCATCATCCTGGCCTCCGCCACCACCAACCTGCGCGCGCTGGCCGCGCGCCTGGGTGTGCACGACTACATCACCAAGCCCTACGACTTCGAGCTCTTGCTGCGCAAGATTGCCCGGGCAGCGGGTGGACCCGTCACGGGCTGACGGACTGCTCCCAGAACACCACCTCGCCCGCGCGGTTGGCGACGAACGAGACACCGCCGTCGTGCGAGATCACGATCGCGAGCCCCGCCGGGTGGTCGTTGACGAAGCGGTAGGCCGCACGGTGGCGCGTGCCGACATTCTCGAAGTCGTCCGGCTCGAGCTCGTTGCCCTCGGTGTCTTTGGCGCGCCACACGCGCGACGGCGTCGGCAGCTCGGCCGATACCTCCGCGCCAAAACCCACCAGCCCGAAACGTTTGTCCAGCACCACGGCACCGTCGATGGCCGTCAGGTTCGCGAGCAGACGGCTCAGCTCGAACACCGACTGCTCGAGCTTTTCCAGGTTGCCACTGCTGTCCAGCGCGAAGTCGGACCAGCCCACGGAAGACTTGGAGGTGGTCGCGGAGACGGCCTCGAGGATCTGGAACAGTAAGGTCCGGTAGCGGTGCGAAGGCTCGTCTTGCGAGAACCTGTACTTGAGTCGCAGCCCGGCGAAGCTGCGGTCGAACGGCGCGCTTTTCCCGCGCGCGAGCGAGGAGACGATGGCCTCGGGCGTGGCGTCCACGATCAAGATCATGCCGCCGTGGCGGGCGCCTCGCACCAGCTGGATGACGCGGCGGAGCATGTGCTGTCCCACGCGGCCGACCAACGAGTGCTCGACCAGCGTGGGCGACAGGATGCGCGCCTGCAGCGCCGCGTGCTCGGCGCGCACCTGCTCGCGCTCGTGCGCAAACATCGCCGGCAGCCACTCCGAGTCGAACACGTCCATCTGCGCGTCGACGATCACGCCGCGCTCGAGTGCGCCCACGAGCTTGCCCGCGCAGCGTACCGCGAGCTGCCCCGGGCTCGTGACGTGGACGATGGGATCGTACGTCCAGTTGGGCACACGACTGCGTCCGCCCCAGGTGGGTGCGAGCCAGGCCGGCCCGGAGTGCGCGATACCCCACACTCGAAGCTTGTCGTCCTCGACGTGGGCGCCGATCAGCGCGGTCTCGAACGGCGTGGCCGGACACAGCCGGCGCAGCTCGTCCGCGTGCAGCGGCCGGCTCGGCTCGAAGCAGAGCCGCAGCACACCTTCGTTGGGCACGCCGCCGTCGGGCAGCATGGCCAGCGGCGTCAGCAGCAGCCGAAAGCGCGTCGGGCGGCCCTCCTCCGAGGTCTGCGAGGCCTGAAACGCGACGGCGAGCGCCTCCGCAAACAGCTCGGACGACACGGGCAGCGCCCGCGGCGTGGGCCAGTGAGCCTCGACATAACGAGCGAGATCGGGTGGGTAGGCGTGTCCGCGCTGCATGGCAGGCTCAAGTATTCGCGATCCGCGCCCAGACGTCTCGGCAGCTTCGACCCGGGCTGCGGCAGCGGCCCGCGCTAGCGTCTACACGACGCTGCGCTAGGCGAGCACCGTAAGGTCGAGCAAAGCGAGCCGGGCCGGATCGGCGAACACGTACAGCTCGACGACCTTACTGTCTGCTACCGTGAAGCCCATCACCGAGAACGGCTGGCCACCCGGCAACCAGGACACCACGCCCGCGGCTCCGTTGACCAGGGCCGGGCGCGCGTTCTCGGCCAGCCTGGCGAACTGCAGCGCCTGCTTGGCCACCTGGCCTGCGCCGCGCAGCTCGCAGCCGTGGGGTGACGCCACGGCGCCGCGGTCGGCGCGCAGCACGACGTCTCGGTCGAGCACGGCGAGTAGTGCGTCGAAGTCGCGCCGGCGCGCGGCGTCCAGAAACGTGTCGACGGCAGCGCGCTGCCGGGCGCGCGACAGCGGGGGCTGGCTGGCCGTGCTCGACGCGCCCAGCACGCGCCGCCGTGCGCGGCTCACGAGCTGCCGCACCGCCGTGGACGTGCGGCCCACGATGGGCGCGATCTGCTCGGCGGGTAGGGCGTACAGCTCGTGCAGCACGAAAGCCAGCCGCTCGCCCGGAGCGAGCGTGTCGAGCACCACGAACAGCGCCAGGCTGATGGTGTCCGGGTGCGCCTCCGCGCGCGCCGGTTCTGCCTGCGAGACGAGCTCGGCGGCGCCAGCCGGGTCGCGCTCCACCAGGGGGTCGGGCAGCGACAACACCGAGCGTGCCCGTGCGCGGCGCGACCTCTGCCTGCGCAGCGCGTCGAGGCACACGCGCGCAACCATCGCGGTGAGCCAGCCGGCGAGGTCTTCGCTCTCGGCGAGGTGTGCGCCGCGCAGCCGGAGCCAGGCTTGCTGGACGGCGTCGTCCGCCTGGCTGAGCGAGCCGAGCAGGCGGTAGGCCAGGTACTCCAGGGGACGACGCTGCTCCTCGAAGCGAGCGGCCAGCGATTTCGTCTCAGCCATCGATGACATTCCCTTGGCGAGGTCCGTGGCTACCGACAGGAACCAAGCCGAGCCGTTGTGACAGGCAGTCCGACCTTTGCCTGCTGCGGCTAGACCCAGTCACCCCAAGTGGCGCTGCGCAGGCGTGCGCTGACAGCCGACGCGGCGCCGTCAGACCGAGCTGTAGGGCTGTGTGCCGCGTCGCGAACGTGCGGCGAGCCAGCCCGGCCTCCGTCCGTGGGGAGGGCAATTCACGTGAGGCCGCTCACCTCCGGCCTGCGCTCGCCGAGCGAAATCGATCGCTGGCGCTGGTCGCTATCGAGCTTGCTCCCCGTTTAGGGCAAAGATAGCGACTCCGATGTCGGTACCCCTGTCTGCGTTTCGCTTACTCGCTGCGGCCACGATCTGTCTGCACTACGCAGGGTGCGGACGGTTCGGCGTCGAGCTGACGATGGCGGCCGAGACCGAGATGGACCCGGGCCCGAGCACCGCCATGGACGCCGCCATCGACGTCGGTCCGTCGACCATGCTCGACGCCACGCTCGACCCGGCCACGCCCGACGCCTTCGACGGCTGCGCGGTCGGACTCGTGGACTGCGACGGCCTGGCGAGCACGGGCTGCGAGACCGACCTCTCGCGCAGCGTGCTGCACTGTGGTGGCTGCAACGCTGCCTGCACCAACGCGCACGGCGGTAGCGCGTGCAGCGCGGGCAGCTGCGTGGCCAGCTGTACGGTTGGTTTTGCCGACTGCGATGGCGACCAGCGCAACGGCTGCGAGACCAGCCTCGACACGGCCAGCGACTGCGGCGCGTGCGGCAGCGTCTGCTCCGCCACCGGCGGCCGTCCGCTGTGCACGGCGACGGGCTGCGGCACCACCTGCGACGTGACCGGCACCTGGGCGGTGCAGCTCGACTTTCCGGTGCGCTGGCCGGCCGCATCGGTGATCAGCGCGGGCAGCGGGCGCGTGCGCTACTGGCAGCGTCTCGAGCTGATGAGCGCGCGCGGCGGCGTGGGGGGCACGGCCACCTCGTGTGGCACCGAGCTGCCCAGCTCACAGACCGACTACGGCGGCGGCGAGAAGTTTGCGCCGATTCATCCGGACACCCTGTTCGACGTCGAGCCGCCGTTTTTTGCGCCGGTGGCGATCGGCATGTGGTTCAGCGGCGACGTTCCGGGCTCCACGTTCACGCTGCCCACGTTCGCGATGCCGCGCGGGATCCAGCTCGCCAATCCGCTGGCGGACGCGTGGCCGGCCGTGCCCGGGCTCGTGACGCAGCTCGACGACGACAAGGACGGTCAGCTCGGCTTCACCGTGCCCTTCAAGACGGGCGGAGGCTGGGTCTACCCGGCGCTCAACTTGTTCCGCAGCGTGCGGGCCGATCGATCCTACGCCGCCGACCGGCTGATCTACGGCGCCTCGGGCAGCCTGGTGAGCTGCGTGCGCGCGAGCGGCGCGGCCAACGTGATCGCGTTCGACACGCGCATCCTGGGCTGTCGGGTGTCCGGGATCGGACCGTGCCTGACGGCGCAGCGCGACCTGCTGGACGGCAATGCGCCGGTGATGACCCCGGGCGACGGCAGCTTCTCGATGGTCCGGCTCGAAGCGGGCGCCGGCTGCGCCCAGGTGCGCGCCGCGCTGCCCTGAGTGTGTCGACTGCCTCGACCAGCGGTCGACGCGTCAGCGCGCCGCACGCGCGCGCGCCGCGCCCTTCTCGCGTACGTAGGCCAGCGCGCGCCGGAAGTCGTCCGCCGGCAGCGCCACGCCCGTGCGCGACTGGTGGATGGGCGGCAGCCACGAGACAGCCTCGTCGATGCTCGTGAAGACGTTCAGCGTGAGCGTGCCACTCGAGGTGCGCAGCAGGTTGCTGGCCATGCCGCGGATGCCGCTGGCCCAAAAGCCGGTTCCTTCGAGGATGACCGCTGCACAGGTGAGGCCCTCGGAGCTGTAGACCTCCGCCATCGCGCGCTGCGCTTCGGGCAGCGGCCCCGGCAGCTGATCGAGCACGAACACCACCGAGGAGCGCCCATCCGGGTGGGCACGCTCCTGCTCGTTGCACATCTCCAGCAGCCGCTGCACGGCCGGCAGCGTGGCCTGCCCCACCCACACTCCGATGGAGACATTTTTCCAGCCGTCGTACGCGTAGATGCCCGGCTCGGTGCGCAGCTCGCGCAAGCTGAGCTCGATGCTCGGAGTGGAGGGACGCAAGCTGTGCCGGCTCTTGGTCATGTTGTTCGAGGTTAGCAAGGCGCGTTTGTAACCAACCATGTGGTTGTTCGCGTGGGCCTGCGCTGGCTGTGCGGCGCATTCGAGTGGGTTGCCGACCGGTAGGTAATGTCGGCGCATGCGCCTGCGCACGCAGTTCTCGTCCATGCTCGATGCACAACTTCAGCCTAGCCGTGCAACTGCCCAGAATCGGGTATGAAAGTGGCAAGCGTCGTTGACGCGCTAATGGCCAGACCATTAGCTTGCACCCCAGTTGGTGAAGCTACTCGGTGCAGACACGAGCCTGTGCATGCAGACGTAGCGGCGCGCTGACATCGGAGACTGTATGCGACCGTCGCTTGTACTTCTCGTGGGACTGGGATTGTCCGGTTGTTACAAGACCGGGCTCGACGTGACGCTGGACGACCAGGCGGGTCCGGTGTCGCCCCCGACGTGGGTCGGCGACGGCAGCGTGTCGGCTACGCCGACGGGCATGAGCGCTGCGCCGGGAGCGCGCGACGCCGGCGTGCCCCCGCCGCCGCGCGACGCGGGCGCGCAGCCGATCGCGATGATCACGCGGCCGCTCACCTACTACAAAGACGTCAAGCCGATCATCGATGCCAAGTGCAGCCAGTGTCACGTGCCGGGCGGCATGGGGCACTTTCTGCTCACCACCTACGACGAGGTCAAGACGCTCGCGCCCGTCATCAAGGGCGACGTCGCGGGGGGCAAGATGCCGCCCTGGCGCGCCACCGGTCCGCTCGACAAGTACGTCGGCGATCGCCGACTGACCGAGGAGCAGAAGAGCGTGATCGTCAGCTGGGTGACGCAGGGAGCGCCGGCCGGCGACCCGAGCGAGGCAGCGCCGCCGGTGGTGGCCGACAAGCGCGGGCTGCCGCGCGTCGATGTCTCGCTGCCGCTGCCCGTGCCGTTCACGCCAGCCCCCAACGCCGACACCTACCGCTGCTTCGTGATGGACTGGCCGGCGCAGCAGACCAAGTTCATCACGGGTCTGAGTATCGAGCCCGGCAACAAGGAGCTCGTGCACCACTCCATCCTGTACCTGGTCGCGCCGCAAGAGCTCGCCGCGATCAAGACGCGCGAGATGGCCGACGCCGAGCCGGGCTTCGAGTGCACCGCCGGCGTCGGGCTAGGCGCTCAGTGGCTCACCTCGTACGAGCCGGGTGGGTACGGCTAGGAGAACCCGGGCGGGCTCGGCTTCGAGGTCGCGCCTG
>Ga0190271_10003018_pt1 | contig 10434 bp, 8 predicted proteins | sample Popmic356T_FD_133747 | JGI IMG/M metagenome (GOLD analysis project Ga0190271, IMG submission 133747) | Populus adjacent soil microbial communities from riparian zone of Weber River, Utah, USA - 356 T | ecosystem: Environmental > Terrestrial > Soil > Riparian zone | place: USA: Utah | collected... | reverse complement strand
GCCGAGGACGATCTCGCTGGGAATGCCTGTACATGTGGGCGAGCCCGCTACCCAAAACTTCGGACCGCTGTACAAGTGGGCCGGCTCGGTTCCAGTCGACCATCTCTCTATGAAGACCCTGCCCCGGCAGATCGTGGCCTTTGGCGGCGGCGGCTTCTCGATGGAGTCCGGGAACCCGCTGCTCGACGACTACGTGCTCGGCCTGACCGGGGCCGAGCGCCCGCGCGTCTGCTTCCTGCCTTCGGCCAGCGGCGACGCCGACCACTACATCGTCCGCTTCTACCGGGCCTTCTCCGGTCACCGCTGCGAGGCCAGCCACATCTCCCTCTTCCGTCGCGAGCAGGGCCCGGAGGACCTGCGCCGTCACCTGCTCTCCCAGGATCTGATCTACGTCGGCGGCGGCAGCGTCGTCAGCCTGCTCGGCGTCTGGCGGGCGCACGGAATCGATGAGATCCTGCGCGAAGCCTGGGAGGCGGGGGTCATCCTCTGCGGCCTCTCGGCCGGCTCGCTCTGCTGGTTCGCCGAGGCGGTGACCGGCTTCCACGGGGCGCCGAAACGGCTCGAGGGGATCGGGCTGCTGCCGTTCAGCAACTGCGTCCACTACGAGCGCGGCTCCAAGCGCAACGACTCCTACCACCGCTTCCTGCGCGAGGGGATGCGTGCCGGCTACGCCGCCGAGGACGGCGCCGCGCTGCACTTCACCGGCACCGAGCTGAGCCGGGTCGTCGCCTCGCGGCCCGAGGCCCGCGGCTACCGCCTCGACGTCGCCGGTCAGCGGGTGGTCGAGATGCGGATCGCCACCACCTTCCTCGGCGACCGCGGCGTCGCTCCGACCGCACCGGTACCGGAGGCGCTCTCCACCGCGGTCGCCGCCTGATGGGGTTGCCGAGCGCCCACGGCGACGGTGGCGCCGCGCCGGGCCAGGCGACCGCGGCCCGCCGCATCCTCGCCCTCGGCGGCCACGACTTCTCGTCGCGCCCACCGGACCGGGCGGTCTGCGAGCTGTTGCTGCGGCTGGCCTCCGAGCGCGGCCGCGAGCGGCCGAAGATGTGCATCCTGCCAACCGCCAGCGGCGACACCTCGGACCAGATCGGCCGCTTCTACGCGGCCTTCGGCGAGCGCCCCTGCGAGCCCTCCGACGTCTCCCTGTTCCGGCTCGGGCGGCGGCCGATGGCGCTGCGCGACCACCTGCTCGCCCAGGACCTGATCTACGTCGGCGGCGGCAGCTTGGTCAACCTGCTGGCGGTCTGGGAGGCGCATGACATCGCTTCGATCCTCAGCCTCGCCTGGCGCCAGGGGATCGTCCTCGCCGGCCAGAGCGCCGGCGCGATGTGCTGGTTCGAGGCCGGCATCACCAAGTCCTCCGGCAAGCCGCTGGCCGCGGCCGGCCTTGGGCTCCTGCACGGCAGCCTCTGCGTCCACTACAACAACGAGCCAGAGCGCCGCGCCGCCTACCTCGACGCGGTCGCCGACGGGATGCCGGGCGGCTACGGACTCGACGACTACGCCGGCCTGCTCTGGGAGGGGGAGGGGAGCCCCGCCGCGGTCACCGCCCGCCGCGGCGCCCGCGCCTACCGCGTCTGCTCCCGTAACGGCACCGCCGCCGAGTCCCCGCTTCCGGCTCGCTTCCTCCCAGCCCCAGCTCCAGCGGCCCTGCGCGAGGACATCGCCGAGTTCCGCCGCATCAAAACCATGCGCAAACGCGCCGGCTGGCTGGGTTAGCCTAGGGGCGCTTTTGTAAACCAGGAGGCGACAAAAAGCGCCCCGCCGCTACTCCCCGGCTACGGGCGGAGCGGTCGGATCGCCGCTCTCCTCGCCGAGGTTCTCGCGGGCGATGTAGTCCTCGGCCAGCAGCAGGTTCTCCCGCGAGCGCTCGACCACGTTCAGCAGGTCGCCCATCAGGGCCACCTCCTCGACCTGCTCCTTGACGAACCACTGCAGGAACTGCTCGGCCCGGTAGTCCTTGATCTCCCGCGCCAGCTCGAACAGGGCGAAGATCTCGTCGCTGACCCGCTTCTCCTGCTCCAGCGCCATCCGCACCGGGGCGCTGCCGTCGACATAGGTGGTCTCCTGCGACTTGATGTCGGGGATGTGGATCTCCTCGCCGACGTCGAGCAGGTACTGGATCATCATCATCGCGTGCTCGCGCTCCTCCAGCGCCTGCCGGTAGAAGAAGTGGGCGAGACGGGGCAGGGTGGCGGCGTCGTAGTAGACGGCCGCTCCCACGTACTGCTGCGACGCGGCGAACTCGTTGGCGATCTGCTCGTTGAGGGCGTCGGCGAAAGACTTGTCAGGCATCTCGAGCTCCTTCTCGGCGGGGCGGGCTGGTGCGCGCAACGTAGCCGAAACCGCGAATTCGGTCGGCCGAAGCAAGCGTGAGGGAACCCTGATGGCAGTGCGGATGTCCTTGGTCGCCCACAGGGCGACCAAAGTCATGAGCGGTCAGATGCGCCAGCGGAAACCGAGGGGCTCGATCGCCGGCTGCAGGGGGCTGGAGGGGAGGCCTGGCTTGGTCGCCTGCTCGGGGTCGTTGTAACCCCCGGGGGCGACATCGTTGGGGGTGTCGGGATGGAAGATCGAGGCCAGGTACTGGATCTGGCCGCGGCCCTGGCCGAGCTCGGTCTGGCCGCCGCCGTAGGCGCCGATGCCGCGCTCCTCGCAGTAGTCGTAGGTGGCGAAGAGGTTGCGGATCGGGCCGAAGCGCGAGGGCTTGACGTTGACCGTCCGCGGCGGCGACCACGGCATCGCCTCGATGTCGGCGATCGAGTGGATCGGCGCGTCCCAGGTGACCCGCTCGGAGACCGGGTCGAGCAGCGGCCGGGTCTCGTCGGTGACGTCGGGATCCTCGAGCCAGGCCTCGGGGAAGGCCGCGATCAGCTTCGCGTAGAGCTCGGGGTCGGTGATCACGTCGACCGGGGTGCCTTTGTAGAAGCCCTTGAGGTCGAGCGAGTCGACGGCACCGGTCTCGACCAGAGCGGCGATCAGCTCGTCGTCCCAGTCGTTGAAGGGGTCGAGCTTGAAGCGCAGGGCCGGGTAGACCGCGAGGCGGGCGAGCAGCGGCTCGATTGAGGAGGCCTCGTCGCCGCCGAAGCCGGAGAGCCGCATCGAGTTGACGAAGTTCACCGGGCGCGCCTCGCGGCCGAGCGCCTCGGCGAGGTTGGTCCCTGCCTGGCGCAGCGCCAGGTCCAGCGCCGCCGACTCGAAGGCCCAGCGCCGATACTCACGCGAGACATCGCGCTCGGGCGCAGCGGCGGGGAAGAGGTCGATCGGCTCGAGCGCCTCGGAGAAGCCGGCGAAGGTCCCGGAGTAGGCGAGCCCCTCAGGCGCTCCGTGGTCCTGCTGAGCGATGTGGTCGACGGCGTCGTAGGTGACGTCTTCCCCGATCCCCTCGTGGCCGCCGCCCTGCAGCTTGATCACCGTGGTCAGCCGTTCGAAGTCGCCGAGCGCGATCCCCAGCCCCTCGAACTCACAGGCCTCGATCTCGAGCGGCAGGTCGGCGATCGCGTCGAAGCTGGGCATGGCGGGACCCTAGATGATCGAGGTGGTACGCCCTGTGGGACGGGGGCCATGCGGGAGGGGAGTCGGTGCACCTCCGCGGGAATTCAGTCGCGCCCGCTGAAGCGGGCTGCTCCGCAATGTGCTGCGCGCCTATGGCGCGCAGGAATCAGATTGCATTTCGCGCGCTGCCGCGCACATTCCCGCGGAGGCGCACCGACTCCCCTCTCACAAGCGCCGTCTCGGGACCAGCTCCTCGTCAGCTTGTCCCTATTCGGGCTTTCGTCCCGAGTTCTTCATTAGCTGGAAAGGGTTCGGACGTGGGCAGGTGACCCGGTACCCCTCTGGGCGAATGTGCGCGAAGCGCGCGATATGCAATCTGTCTATTGCCCGCCATAGGCGGGCACCATCATCCGGAGCAGCCCGCTTCAGCGGGCGCGACTGAATTCGCCCAGAGGGGTACCGGGTCACCTGCCCCTCGCCCAGCCCAGCCGCCCCTAGCGCGCCACCCGCAGAGTCCGCAGCTCCCGATCGCTCCCACCCCGCACATACCCACCATGCGCAACGCTCGCCCTTATGTAGTCGAGCGTCTCCGCCGTCAGCCGCTCGCCGGGCAGCACATTCGGGATCCCCGGCGGGTACGCCGCCAGCCCCTCGGCGGCGACGCGGCCGGCGGCCTGGTCGAAGGGGATCACCTCCTGGGGGCCGAGGAAGGCTTCGCGCGGGGTCATCGCCAGCTCCCCCCAGGGCGGCGGCGGCGCCAGCTTCTCTTCCGGCGCGCCGAGCTCGGATTCGAGCTCGGCGACCGCCCCGGCCAGGGCCGCGACCAGGCGCTCGCCGGCGGGCGCGGCGGGCTCGCCGAGGCCGAAGATCGCTACGACGACGTTCTCGGAGTAGAGCTCGAGGTCGATGCCGCTGGTGTAGAAGGCGGCTTTGGCGAGGCGGTAGCCGGTGGAGCCGGTGCCACGCACGTCGACCGCCAGGCGCAGGGGGTCCCAGCCGGCGATCCCCGGCCGGCCGACCAGGCTCTCGTCGAGCACGGCCAGGCCCGGGATGCGCGCGATCGCGCCGCGGGTCGTGGCAACCGCCGCCAGGGTCTCGCCGAGCAGCTCGGCGCCGTGGACCGCGGCCTGGCGCCGGGCGCCGTCGAGGGAGCCGCTCAGCAGGCCGCTCGGGCTGGTCGTTTCGACCAGGCTGACGCAGCGGTCGACCACCGCCGGGTCGATGCGCTCGCCCTCGCCGAGGTGGAGCATCGCCGCCTGGGTGAGGCTGCCGACGATCTTGTGGGTGGAGGAGGTGACGAGGTCGGCGCCGGCGGCGAGCGCGTCGTCGGGCAGCGCCGGGTGGAAGTGCAGGTGCGCTCCCCAGGCCTCGTCGACGACTAGCGGCACCCCGCGCCCGTGCGCGACCGCGGCCAGGCCGGCGACGTCGGCGCAGGCCCCGAAGTAGGTGGGGGAGACGACCATCGCCGCCACCGCGCCCGGCGTCGCGTCCAGGCCCGCGGCCAGCGACTCCGGGGTCAGCCCGTGGGCGATCCCCAGCTCCGGGTCCAGCTCCGGGGCGACGAAGGTCGGCCGCATCCCGCTCAGGACCAGGCCGTCGATCACCGAGGAGTGGACGTTGCGCTGGACGACGACGCGGTCGCCGGCGTGGGCGAGGGCGAGGCAGGAGGCGTGGTTGCCCTGGGAGGCGCCGTTGACCAGGAACCAGGTCCGCCGCGCGCCCCAGGCGCCGGCGGCGAGCAGCTGCGCCTGCTGGAACGGCGTCGGTTCGGGACCGATGTCGACTCCCTCGGTGACCGAGGGGATGTCGTTGCGCAGACCGACCTCGCCGACCAGCTCGCGCAGGGCCGGGTCGGCGCCGGCGCCGCCCTTGTGGCCGGGGACCTGGAAGCGGCCCGGGCCCAGCTCCGCGTAGGCGAGCAGGGCATCGACGTAGGGAGTCGATTCCTGACCGCGATCGGGCATCGAACCGAGTCTACGCCGCCCGCGGGGCCGGTCAGCGACACTTGCAGGGCGATGCTGCACACGCCACACGGCTACTGGCTGGAGCAGGTGGGAGCGGTCGCCGCCGCGCCGCCGCTGGCCGGCGATCGCGACGCCGACGTGGTCGTGATCGGCGGCGGCTTCACCGGCCTCTGGGCCGCCTGGCACCTCAAGCGGCTGCAGCCCGGCGCCCGTGTCGTCCTGCTCGAGGCCGACGGTTGCGGCCGCGGGCCCAGCGGTCGCAACGGCGGCTTCTGCAACGTGATGTGGTTCTCGCTGCCGAACATGCGGCGGCGCTGGGGGGACGAGCCGGCGCTGGCCGTCGCCCGCGCCGCCGAGCGCGCGGTCGAGGAGATCGGCGAGTTCTGCGCCACGGAGGGAGTCGAGGCCGAGTTCCGCGCCGGCGGCTACCTCCAGGTTTCGACCGCGCCCGCGCAGGACGAGATCTGGGCCGAGGCTCTGGCGGTCAGCCGCGAGCTCGGCGTCGCCGACGCGGTGCAGCCGCTGACCCCGGCCGAGGTCGCCGCCCGCTGCGCCTCGCCCGCCTTCCGCGCCGGCGCCTACTACCCGACCTCGGCCACGGTGCAGCCGGCGCGGCTGGCGCTGGGCCTGCGCGAACGGCTGCGGGCGCGCGGCGTCGACGTGTTCGAGTCGACGCCGGTGCTGGCGCTGCGCGACGCCCCCGACGGGGTCGAGGTCCGCACCCCCGGCGGCCGCGTGCGCGCCGGCGCCGCGGTCGTCGCGATCGGCGGCGCCGCCAGGGCGCGGCGGGGCCCGCTGCACAACCGCCTCACGATCACCTCCTCGCACATCGTCCTCACCGAGCCGGTGCCGGAGCTGCTCGAGGAGATCGGCTGGACCGGGGGCGAGTGCATCACCGACTGCCGCACGATGCTGCACTACTTCCGCACCACCGCCGACGGCCGCATCGCCTTCGGCCTCGGCGGCGGCCAAATCTCGATGGGCGCGCGCCTGCGCGGGCGAGTCGAGGTCGACCCCGCCGTGGTCGCGCTCGCGGCCGAGCGCCTGCGCGCCTACTTCCCGGGCTTCGAGGGCCGGCGCATCACCCACGCTTGGGGCGGTCCGATCGACGTCTCGCCGACCCACCTGCCGGTCGTCGTGCCGCTGCCCGGCGGCCGTGCCTTCGCCGCCGCCGGCTACACCGGCAACGGCGTCGGCCCCTCGCAGATGGTCGGCCGCACGCTCGCCGCGCTCGCCCTCGACCGCCGCGACGAGTACTCGCGCCTGCCGATCGTCGACCCCTCCCCGCAGCGCGTCCCGCCCGAGCCCTTCCACTGGCTCGGCGGCAGCGTCATCCGCGCCGGGATCATGAGCAAGGAGCGAGCCGAGGGCGAGGGCCGCAAACCACACCCCATAAGCGCCGCCCTGTCCCGCATCCCCCAGCTCATCGGCTTCCACATAGGCCGCTGATCCTGGGGGTCGACGGGCCGATTTCCCACGACGGGCGTGGGTTTCCGGCCCATCGGCGGGTGGTTCAGGTGGCGGGGACGGGGTCCAGGCGGGTTGCCATGCGCTCGGCGCGGCGCTGTTGCCAGAGGACGAGGACGATGCCGATCACAGAGGCCACGAACAGCATCGTCGCCAGGGCGTTGACCTGGACCGGCACCCCGCGCAGGCTCGCCCCGTATACGTAGAGCGGGAAGGTCACGGTCGTGCCCGAGTTGAAGTTGGAGATCACGAAGTCGTCGATCGAGAGCGCGAAGGCGAGCAGCGCCGCCGCCACGACCCCCGGCGCCAGCAGCGGCAGCGTCACCGTGCGGAAGGTCGTCAGCGGGGTCGCGCCGAGATCGGCGGCGGCCTCCTCGAGGTGGCGGTCGAAGCCGATCAGGCGCGAACGCACGACGACGACGACGAAGCTGATCGAGAACATCACGTGGGCGATCAGCAGGGTGCTGAAGCCGAGCGCGACCGAGGAGTAGATGAACATCGAGAGCAGCGCTGCCCCGATCACCCCCTCCGGCGTCGCCATCGGGATCACGATCAGCAGGTTGGCGGCGCGGCGGCCGTGGAAGCGGTGGCGGACCAGCGCCAGCGCCAGCAGCGTTCCCAGCACGGTCGCGATCGCGGTCGAGAGCGCGGCCAGCTGGATGCTGGTCAGCAGCGCGTCGTTCAGCTCCGGCAGCGAGAAGGCCGAAGTCCAGTACTCGGTGGTGAAGCCGTGGTCGAGGCCGAAGGTGAGTTTGCCTTTCGGCGTCGCGCCGAAGGAGAAGACGGCGATGACGACGATCGGGATCAGCATGTAGGCGACGGCGAGGCCGGCGTAGAGCGGCAGCGCGTTGCGCCGCAGCCAGGCCCAGGCTCGCGCCGGCGCCGCCATCAGCCCCTCGCCTCGTCCTCGTCGCCCATGAAGGCGCCGGTGCCGGCGAAGCGGATGTAGAGGCTGACGACGACGAGGATCAGCGCCATCATCAGAAACGAGAGCGCCGCCGCCTCGGGGTAGTCGCGCTGGTTCAGGTAGAGCGACTGGATCACGTTGCCGACCATCGCCTGCTGGGTGCCGCCCAGAAGCTGGGCGTTGATGTAGTCGCCGAAGGCCGGGATGAAGGTGAGCAGGACGCCGGCGATGATTCCCGGCATCGTCAGCGGCAGCGTCACCCGCAGGAAGGCCTGGCGCGAGGACGAGTAGAGGTCCTTGGCGGCCTCGATCAGGCGCAGGTCCAGCCGCTCCAGGTTGGCGTAGAGCGGCAGGATCATGAACGGCAGGAAGTTGTAGGTGAGGCCGGCGATCACCGCCCCCGAGGTCGCCAGCACGCGCCCGTCCTCGGGCACCAGCTGCAACGTCTGCAGGACGCCGACCAGGGGGCTGGAGTCGCTGAGGATCGTCTTCCAGGCGAGCGTGCGGATCAGATAGGTGGTGAAGAAGGGGGCGATCACGGCGAACAGCAGCAGCAGCCGGAAGCGCCCCGCGCGGAAGGCGATCGCGTAGGCCAGCGGGTAGGCGATCAGCAGCGCCAGCACGGTCGCGGCGCCGGCGTAGAAGAAGGAGCGGAGGATCTGCTCGGTGTGGCCCGAGAGCGAGTCGGGGAAGTTGGCCCACTCCCAGCTGAAGGTGTAGCCGGTGGTCAGCGAGCCCGAGCGCAGGGCCAGTTCGCCCATGAAGTACATCGGCACGACGAAGAAGACGACGAGCCAGAGCAGGCCCGGTCCCAACAGCCAGTAGGGGACCAGGCGCTGCCTCAGGTTCATCGCCGCCTCACCACCCGCTCACCCGGTGACGACTTCCTGCCAGGCTTCGTTCACCGGTTCCACGTCCGGGGGCGAGTCCTGGGTCGAGCAGTTGCGCTGGAACTCCTCGGTCGGGAAGACCAGCGGGTCTTTGGCCAGTTGCGGGTCGCTTTTGCGCAGCAGGTCCTGGACGCCGTCGACCGGCGAGACATAGGTGATGTATTCGGTCAGGTCGGCCGCCACCTCGGGCTCGTAGGAGAACTCCATCCAGCCCAGCGCCGCCGGCGTGTTCGGGGCCCCGACCGGGATCACCATGTTGTCGGACCAGAGCACGCAGCCCTCGGTCGGCATCCGCCATTCGGCGTTCTCGTTTTCGACGATCGAGGCGTCGCCGGACCAGCCGATCGCGGCGACGATGTTGCCCGCGGTCAGGTCCTCGGTGTAGTCGTTGCCGGTGAAGCGGCGGATCTGGCCGGAGTCGGCGGCCGCCTTGACCCGGTCGATCGCTTTCAGCCAGTCCTCGTTGGTCGCCTCCTCGGGGTCGACCCCTTCGGACTTCATCACCAGCGGCACGCTGTCGCGCATCTCGGTCAGCATCGTCACCTGGCCCTTGTATTTGGGGTCGAAGAGGTCGTTGACCGAGCGGATGTCCGGCGCCTTCGCGGTGTCGACCCAGATCCCCGTCATGCCGCTCTGCCACGGCACCGAGAACTGGCGCTCGGGGTCGAAGGAGGGGCTCTCCAGGGTCGGGACCAGGTTCTGGAACACGGTCGGCAGGTCGTTGTGGTCGATCTCCTGCAGGTAGCCGAGGTCCCACATCTGTTTCGCCATCCAGTCGGTGACGACGAAGATGCTGCGCCCGCCCGAGTCGCCCTGTTCGAGCTGCGGCTGCAGCTTGCCGAAGAAGGTCTCGTTGTCGTTGACGTCTTCGATGTAGTCGACGTCGACGCCGGTCTCGCCTTCGAACTCGGCGACGGTGCCGCCTTTGCCGGGGTCGATGTAGCCGGGCCAGTTGGAGATCGCCAGCTTGCCTTCGACCGGCCCGCCTTTCGCCGTCGTCGCGTCCTCGCTGCTGCCACCGCCGCCGACCGTGTCGCCGCCGCAGGCGGCGAGGCCGAGCGCGAGGACGAGGGCAATCACCGCAGCGGCCAGGCCCAGCCCGCTCTTTCTGTTTGGTGCTTCAGGTCTCATCTCGATCACCCTCCGTTGGTTGGCTCGCGCTCTCGCGGACGACGTGCATGTGCTCCGGATCCCAGCTCAGCGCCACCCGGGCGCCGCCGCCGGGCAGGCGCTGGCGCTCGGTCTCGCTGGCGTTGGGGACGAGGACGGTCATCCGCACCTCGTCGCCGAGGCCGACGACCAGTTGCGTCGCCGTGCCCAGGTACAGCGAGCTCTCGACCACCCCGTCGATCCGCGGCAGGCCGTTGGCCGCCGGGCCGCTCTCGCCAGGCAGCTCGACCCGCAGCTTCTCCGGGCGCACGACCGCGTAACAGCCTTCGCCGGCCACGAGCGCGCCGGTCTCGGCGGCGACTTCGGCGCCGCGGTCCAGGCGCACCTTGCCGGGCCCGACGACGCTTGCCGGCATCAGGTTGGAGACGCCGATGAAGCCGGCGACGAAGGTCGTCTCCGGCCGCTCGTAGACGTCCTCGGGGCTGCCGATCTGCTCGATCCGGCCGCGGTTCATGACCGCGATCCGGTCGCTCATCGTCAGCGCCTCCTCCTGGTCGTGGGTGACGTAGACGAAGGTGATCCCGACCTCGCGCTGGAT
>Ga0190271_10003017_pt1 | contig 10435 bp, 9 predicted proteins | sample Popmic356T_FD_133747 | JGI IMG/M metagenome (GOLD analysis project Ga0190271, IMG submission 133747) | Populus adjacent soil microbial communities from riparian zone of Weber River, Utah, USA - 356 T | ecosystem: Environmental > Terrestrial > Soil > Riparian zone | place: USA: Utah | collected... | reverse complement strand
TTCCTCCCCCGCAAGGGATCGGAGCGACGGGACCGGATCGACGCTCTGGTGGACGAGCGGCGGACGACGGTGCTGTACGAGGCGCCGCACCGGATCGAGCGGACGGTCGAGGACCTCGCCGAGGCGCTGGGCGGCGACCGCCGCATCGCCCTCTGCCGCGAGCTCACCAAGATGCACGAGGAGGTCTGGCGGGGCAGTCTCGCCGAGGCCCTCGTCCATGTCGCGGAGGTCGAGCCGAGGGGGGAGTACGTCGTCGTGGTCGAAGGTGCTCCCGCCCCCGACGATGCCACCGACGAGACGTTGGTCGCGGCGCTCGAAGCCGCGTTGGCGAGTGGGCTCTCGCGTCGCGACGCCGCCGCGACCGTCGCCGCGTCGCACGGTGTCGCCGCCAATCGGACCAAACGGCTCGTGAACGCGATCGAGGCGTGACGGTGCCGGCGGTGGACGTCTGGGCCAGCGTGGCCGCCCGACGGGTCGAGCTCGCCGACCGGATCGACACGCTCGATCCGGATGAGCTGGACGCCGACTCGTGGTGCGCGGGGTGGCGTGTCCGCGATGTCGCCGGCCATCTCGTGCAGCTGGCGGAGGCGACGCAGCGTTCGATGGCGATGGTGCTCGTCCGCAACGGGCTCCCCCTCGATCGGGGGCTGGCGGCGGCGGCCCGACGCATCGGCGATCGCCCCGCGGACGAGCTCGCCGCTCGCCTGCGACGATCCTCCGGCGGTCGGTTCCACGTGATCGGTCTACCGTCTGCCGTCGCGTTGGGTGAGGTCCTCGTCCACAGCGAGGATGCGCTTCGGCCCCTGGAACGATCGCTCGACGTCGGACCGGACGAGGCGGCAGCGGTTCTCGACGTGTACCGGAGGATCGGCCGGCTCGCGTTCCACCAGACCATCCCGAAGGCGACGATGGTGGCCACGGACGTTGCGTGGACCGCGGGAAGCGGACCCGAGATCCGCGGTCGCGCCATCGACCTCCTCCTGCTCCTGGCGAACCGTCGACAGGCGGTGGGCGACCTGACCGGTCCCGGCCTCGACGCGATCGGCTGACTTCGCCCCGATCCGGTTCGGGTGGGATCGAAGCGAGGCCCGGTCCACCGTTCGCATTCCCCGGTGCTCCGGTAGCGTTGCCGGGGTGAGCAGGCTCACCACGGAGAAGAACGTGTGGGTGTGCACGGTCCGCGCCGACGGCAGCCCGCACCTGACGCCGGCCTGGTTCGTCTACGAGGGCGAGACGTTCTGGATCTGCCTCAACGGAACGTCGGTGAAGAACCGCAACGCCTCGCACCACCCGACGGTGTCGCTCAGCCTCGAGGACGGCAACACCCCGGTCGTGGCCGAGGGGAGCGTGAAGGTCCACGAGCGTCCGTATCCCGACTGGGTCATCGCGGCCTTCTTCGACAAGTTCGGCTGGAACATCACCCGCGACGACGCCGATGACGGTGCCTACGACGTGCTGTGGGAGTTGCCCGTCCAGCGGTGGCTGATGGGCTCGCCCCAGGAATGAACCCGGCGGTCCGGACCGAGGGACTGACGAAGCGCTTCGGCGATCTGGTCGCGCTCGACGCGCTGACGCTCGACGTCGAACAGGGGGAGGTCTTCGGGTTCCTCGGCCCGAACGGGTCCGGCAAGTCGACGACGCTTCGCCTGCTGCTCGGGCTCATCCATCCCACCGCCGGCCGGGCCGAGGTCATGGGCATCGACGTGGCCCGCGCCCGCGAGGCCCACCGCCATCTCGCCTACGTGCCGGGCGATGTCAGCCTCTGGCCGAAGCTCACCGGCGAGGAGTGCCTGGAGTTCTTCGCCCGGCTGCAGGGCGGGGTCGACGAGGCCTACCGGGCCGAGCTCGTGGAGCGGTTCGAGCTCGACACGTCGAAGCGGTCACGCACCTATTCGAAGGGCAATCGCCAGAAGGTCGCCCTGGTCGCGGCGTTCTGTCGGCGGCCGGACCTGTTGCTGTTGGACGAGCCGACCAGCGGGCTCGATCCGCTGATGGAGCGTGAGTTCCGTCGGTGCGTCCACGAGGCCACCGACCGCGGCCAGACGGTCTTCCTGTCGTCCCACATCCTCTCCGAGGTCGAGGAGTTGTGCGCCCGGGTCGGCATCCTGCGCACGGGATCGCTCGTCGAGGTGGCGTCGATCGACACGCTGCGACAGATGCACGCGACCTCGCTCGACATCGACGTCGAAGGGGTGCCGCCCGACCTCTCCTCGGTCGCGGGGGTGGATCGGTCGGAGCGGACGCCGAACGGCCTGCGGGTGCACCTGACCGGATCGCCCCAGCCGGTGTTGGACGCGCTCGTGGGAACCAAGGTCACGGCGCTGCGGTCCGAGGAGGCGTCGCTCGAGGAGATCTTCCTCACCTACTACGGCGAGACCTATGACGGCGAATCCGACGCCGGCGAGGCCGACGGCGGCGACGATGTCGCACCCTGAGGTCGCCGTCGGTCGACTCGCCGCCCGCGAGGTCCGCAACGGCGTGATCGCCCTGGTCGTCGGTCTCGTGGTGATGGTGTCGGCCGTCGTCAAGAGCTTCGCGTCGACGTCGCTCGCCAGCGCCGGCGGTCTCGACGCGCTGCTCGCCAACCCGGCGGTTCGCGCCTTGTACGGGATGCCGTTCGACGTGACGAGCGCCGGTGGGTTCGCGGTGTGGCGGGCCGGAACGTTCGTCTGTGTGATCGCCGGTCTGTGGGCCGTGATGGCGTCGACCCGGGTGTTGCGCGGTGAGGAGGAAGCGGGTCGGTGGGACCTCCTGCTGACCGCGTCGATCACCCGGGCCGGCGCTCTCGGGAGCCATGCCGTCGTGCTCACCGCCGGCTCGGTGCTCGCCGGTCTCGGCGTCGCGTTGGCGTTCATCGCGGGGGGCGAGCCGGTCGGACCGTCGGTCCTCTACGCGGCCGGGGTCGCGTTGGTGACGCTCACGTTCGTCGGGGTCGGCATGGTGACGTCGCAGTTGTGGGGGGTCCGGCGGCGTGCCTCGGGCATCGGGGCGGGAGTGCTCGGCGCGGCATACCTCGTCCGCATGGTTGCCGACGGGATCGACGGCGGATCGTGGCTCCGCTGGGTCAGCCCGCTCGGGTGGGTCGAGAACCTCCAGGCGTTCGCCGGCAACAACCTGCTCCCGCTGGTCCCCCTCGCCGTCGCCCCGGTGGTTCTGATCGCCACGGCGGTGGCGCTGGACCGCCGGCGTGACACCGACGAGGGGATCGTGCGGGACGCGGGAAGTGCCGCTGCACGGACGCGGTTCCTGCGCGACCCGCTCGGGTTCGCGTGGCGGCAGCGCCAGGGCGGACTGATCGGATGGGGGATCGGTCTGCTGTTGTTCGGCCTGATCATGGGAGCGATCACGAAGGCGTTCGTCGACTTCATCGCGGGCGACCCGGAGATCGCGGAGTTGACCGCGCAGTTCGGATTCACCTCCCTGTCGTCCCCCGCCGGGTTCGTCGCCTCGATGGATGCGCTGGCAGTGGTGGTGGTCTGTCTCTATGTCGTCATGGGGATCCATCACCTGGGCGAGGACGAGCTCGCGGATCGGCTCGACCTCGTGTACGCCGCCCCGGTGTCCCGAACGTCGTGGTTGACCGGTGGGACCGTGGCCACCGGGGCGACGGCGATGGTTGCGATGCTCGCGATCGGCCTCGGGACATGGCTCGGAGTCGCGGTCACCGGGGTCGATTTCGGGCTGGGCGAGTCGATGGCCGCGATCCTCAACTGCCTGCCGCTCGTCGTCCTGAGCATCGGGTTGGCGGTCGGGGTGCACGGTGTCCGGCCCGGCTGGGTGGTGCCGGTCGCCGGTGGAGCGGTGGTGGTGCTGTACCTGTTGAGCTTTCTCGGCCCGGCGATGGACGCACCGGAGTGGCTCATCGAACTGTCACCGTGGGCGCACGTCTCGGTCGCCCCGGCCGATCCCGTGAACTGGACGGGCACCGTGGTGATGGTCCTGATCGGTGTGGCTCTGGGCGCCGCCGGGTTCGTCGGCTACGCCCGTCGGGACCTCCAGTAGCGCGGCGACATCCCGCCCGTCCGGCCGGCATCGCGCCAGCCAGGACGGCATCGCGCCGGCTCGGCGACGATCAGCTGGCGGCCGGGGACGCGAGGCCGTCGACCACCTCGGCACCGAGCTCGACGAGCAGCGACGGCGCGGCGACGATCTTGGTGTCGCGGGTGCCGCCACCGAGCACGATGCGGTCCCGCTTCATCACCGCGGCGTCGACCCACACCGGCATGGTGAGGAGCCCGACGGGCGTGATGCCGCCCGAGACCATGCCGGTCAGGGCCTCGCCTTCCTCGAACGGGGCGAACGACGCCTTGCGGGTCCCGAGCTTGCGGCGAACCGTTCCGTTGACGTCGAGCCGGTACGAGGCGAGGACGACACAACAGGCGTGGACCGGCGGATCGGACTTGCCGACCACCACGATGGCGTTGGCGCTGTTCTCGAGTGCGAACCCGTAGGCCGCGCAGAAGGACTCGGTGTCGGCCAGATCGGGGTCGCATTCGACGAACTTCCACGGGGCCGCGACGCCGTGCAGTGCCTCGACGCAGAGTGGGTGCAGTGGCATGGTCCCCAGCGTCTCACGACCACGAGCACCCGGGTGGCACGACGGCGAGGCGGACGAGATCGCGAGTCGTGACACGGGCGGCCCGTGGCGGGCTCGTCGTGTCGCGGGAGCGGGCGACGGGGACGAGGCGCTCAGTCGACGCGGTCGATGACGAGGTCGCGGGGCGCTCGGGGTGTGTCGCCGATCTGGAGCGCACCGGCGACGGCGTGACGCGCCGGGTCGAACTGGGCCGGATCGTCGGCATGCAGTTCGAAGACCACCTGGCCCCGACGAACCTCGTCGCCGGGTCTGACGCGCCAGACGATGCCGGCGCCGGCGGAGACCGGGTCCTCCTTGCGTGAACGGCCCGCACCCAGCAGCCAGGCCGCCTCGCCGATGGCCCTCGCCTCGAGCCGGGTGACGTAGCCGTCGCGCTCAGCCCTGAGCTCCTCGACGTGGGACGCACGCGGAAGGTCGGCGTCGACGTCGCCCCCCTGGGCGGTGATCATCCGGCGCCACACGTCCATCGCCCGGCCGTCGGCCAGGACGTCGGCCGGGTCGGTACCGCTCACCTCGGCCATCTCGAGCATTGCCCTGGCCAGGGTGACGGTCAGCTCGACGACGTCGGGCGGGCCGCCGCCCGACAGCACCTCGACCGATTCCCTGACCTCGAGCGCGTTCCCGGCGGTGAGACCCAACGGTGTGTCCATGTCGGTCAGCAGTGCCGCGCAGCGCATGCCGTGGGTGTCGCCGAGATCGACCATCGTGCGGGCGAGGGTCCGAGCACTGTCCACATCGGTCATGAAGGCGCCCGACCCGACCTTGACGTCGAGGACGAGCGCGTCGGTCCCCTCGGCGATCTTCTTCGACATGATCGAACTGGCGATGAGTGGGATCGACTCCACCGTGGCGGTGATGTCGCGCAGGGCGTAGAGCTTGCGATCGGCCGGTGCCACGTCGTCACCCGCCCCGGCGATCATCGCACCCACGGTCCGTAGCTGGTCGAGCATCTCCGCCCCGCTGAGCGAGAACCGCCACCCGGGGATCGCCTCGAGCTTGTCGAGCGTGCCTCCGGTGTGACCGAGACCCCGTCCCGCCAGTTGGGGGACCGCAGCGCCGCACGCCGCGACGACCGGTGTCAGCGGCAGCGAGATCTTGTCGCCCACCCCGCCGGTGGAGTGCTTGTCGACCGTCGGCCGCCCGACGCCCGACAGGTCCAGCCGGACCCCGCTCGCGAGCATGGCGTCGGTCCACGTGGCGAGTTCACGCGGGTTCATCGACCGCCACACGATGGCCATCAGGAGGGCGGACGCCTGTTCGTGGGCGATGCGATCGGCCGTGTATCCCTCGATGAACCATCGGATCTGCTCGTCGGACAGTTCGCCGCCGTCGCGCTTGGTCCGGATGACGTCGAGGATGTGGATCGAGCTCACACCGCCCCCCGTTCCGCCCATTGCTCGTTCTGTGATGCGGAATGCGTGTCGCGGGACGCGTTCGGCATCACAGAACGGGGGTCAGTCGGATCGGGCTGCGACATCTTCGGGACCGAAGGCATCGGGGAGCAGGTCGCCGAGTTCGACCGGCCCGTTGGGCCGATCGACCAGGATCTGGGCGCCACCGAACTCGTAGAGGAACTGCCGGCACCGCCCGCACGGCGTGAGCGCATCGCCGTCCCCGGCCACCGAGACGACCGCGACCAGCGTGCCGCCGCCGGTCGCGACCAGGTGGCCGGCCATGTTCACCTCGGCGCAGATGCCGATCCCGATGCTGGCGTTCTCGACGTTGCACCCGACCACCACCCGGCCGTCGTCCGCCAACCCGGCCGCTCCGACCCGGACCCCCGAGTACGGCGCGTAGGCCCGCTCCGCCATCGCCCGGGCCTCGGCGCGCAGCTGTTCCCAGTCGATCTCGGGTGCGGGGTCGGGGTCGGCCACTCGATCGGCTCTCGGGTCAGTCCTTCACGTACGGCTGACCGTCGGCCGCGGGCGCCCGTGACCTACCGACGAACCCGGCCACGACGAACAGCGTGACCACGTACGGAGCCATCAGGAGGAACTGCGACGGGATCGGTGTTTCGAGGATGGCCAGCTTGGTCTGGAGCGACTCGGCGAACCCGAACAGCAGGGCCGCCCCGAGCGCCCCGACCGGGTTCCAACGCCCGAAGATCATGGCGGCGAGCGCGATGAACCCTCGGCCGGCGGTCATGTTCTGCTCGAACGAGCCCACCGATCCGAGCGTGAGGTACGACCCGGCCAGCCCAGCCATGACACCGCCCAGCGCCACGCTGCGGTAGCGCACCTTGTACACGTCGATGCCAACCGTGTCGGCGGCCCTCGGATGCTCACCGACCGCCCGCACCCGAAGCCCCCACTTCGTGCGGAACAGCGCCCACGTCACGAACGGCACCAGCACGAACAGGGCGTAGACGAAGATGTTGTTCTCGAACAGGACGGGCCCGATCAGCGGGATCTCCGAGAGGATCGGGATCTCCCACTGCTGGAACGTCACGCCCTTGTTCAGGTTCTCGTAGACCGGGAACAGGCGCGTCGCGAGATAGCTCGTGATGCCCAGGGCGAAGATGTTGATCACCGTGCCGGAGATGATCTGGTCGACCTGGAACCGGATGCTCAGGCCGGCGTGGGCGTAGGCGAGGACGGCACCGCAGGCGAGACCGAACACCAGGCCGGCCCACGGGCTCCCGGCCACGGATCCGGCGACCGCCCCTCCGAAGGCGGCGAACAGCATCATCCCCTCGATCGCGATGTTCACGATGCCGGCGCGCTCGCACAGCACACCGGCCATGGCGCCGAGTGCCAGCGGCGTCGCCCGCTGCAACGTGGTCTGCAGCATCCCCGACAGCGAGAAGTCGGCGCCCCGGGTCGCCCAGGCCAGGAACGCGAACGCGACGAGCACCACGACGATGGTGGTGATCGCGCCCCGTCGACGGAAGCCGCGGGCCAACTGGAGTCCGCCGAGGAAGATGACGACGACGCCGACGGTGATGCCGGTCGTGCGCGCCGGCACGGTGAGCGTCGTGTCGCCTGCGCCGGCCAGGCCGAAGCTGGAGTCGAGCCCCGACTCGCTCCCGAGACCGAACCACCACAGGCACAACACCCCGACGACGATGTACGCGATGCCCACGATGCGGGCCTTGCGTTGGTGCGCGCCGAGGACGAGGGCGGCGGAGTCGAGGTGACTGGGGCCGGCCTCGGGCGTCGGATCGGGCGTGGGATCGGGCGACGGCACCTGGGTCTGCATCACTTGCCCCAGTTGCTCGTGAAGGTGGGGGTGTCGGGACCGGTCGCCTTGATGCGGTAGATCGCCCGCACCAGCATCGGCGCCGCCACGAACACGATGATGAGGGCCTGAATCACGGTGACGATGTCGACCGGCGTCGAGGTGTTCGCCTGCATCGGCACCGACCCCGCCTGCAGCCCGCCGAACAGGAGGGCGGCGAACAGCACGCCGATCGGGTTGCTGCGTCCGAGCAGCGCGACGGCGATGGCGTCGAAGCCGATGTTGCCGGCCACACCGGCGGTGAGGCTGGTGGAGATGCCCATCACCATCCCCGCACCCGCCAGGCCGGCCAGTCCGCCGGCCACCCCCATCGTCACCACGATGAGCAGGCCGGTGCGCATCCCGGCGTAGCGGGCGGCGTCGGCGTTGATCCCGAGCGCCTGGACCTGGAACCCCCAGGTCGACCGTCGCAGGATCCACCACACCACCACCACGGCGACGAGGGCCAGGATGAAGCCCAGGTTGAGTCGCTCGCCCTCCGGGAAGCGGGTCAGCCGAGCGGAATCGGGGAGGGGTTCGGAGACGGGGTTGGCCTGGCCCTCGGGGAGGAACGCCTCGAGCGTCAACAGGTAGTCGAGGAACCGCAGCGCGATGAAGTTGAGCATGATCGTCGTGATCACCTCGTGCGCACCGGTGGTGGCCCGCAGCACGCCGGCGATGCCGCCCCAGATCGCCCCACCCACGAAGGCACCGATCAGACAGACCACAACATGGATCGGAGCGGGCAGGTCGAACGTGATCGCCAGCCAGGTGGCCAGGGTGGCGCCGGCGATGAGCTGGCCGTTGCCTCCGATGTTGAACAACCCGCCCTTGAAAGCGAACGCGACCGACAGGCCACAGAAGATCAACGGCGTGGATAGGGCGAGCGTCTCGGAGATGGCGTGCTTCGAACCGACCGCTCCGAGGAACAGCGCCCGATAGGCGTCGTACACCGCGTCCCACGACCGCGACAGGGCCCGCATCGGATCATTGAAGAATCGGGCCCAGGCGTAGAGGCAGTCGGGGTTCGTGAAGATGATCAGGATCGCACCGATGGCCAGTGCCGTCAGGAGCGCGAGCACGGGCACCCTCACGCTGATGAGCAGTCGTCGCCATGCCGGGACCGCGTCGGCGTCACCCGTCCCGGCCGGCTCCTCGGGCGCGGGCTCGGGGGCCGGCTCGGTGCGGTCGACGACGTCGGTCACAGCACACCCTCGTCGGTCAGGAGGGGATCGTCGGGCACCGCCTCGAGCGGGGGCAGCTGGTCGACCGGGGTGCCCGCCATCATGAGGCCCACCCGTCGGCGGTCGGCCTGGTCGCGGTCGAGGATCCCGACGAAGCGGTTCCGGCACATCACGGCGACCCGGTCGGCGAGGGAGAGCACCTCGTCGAGCTCGGTCGACACGATCAGCACCGCGGCACCCGAGTCGCGTTCCTCGACGATGCGACGGTGGATGTACTGGATCGACCCGACGTCGAGCCCGCGGGTCGGCTGGGCGGCGATCAGCAGCTTCTGGGCGTGGGTGAACTCCCGGGCGATGATGACCTTCTGCTGGTTGCCGCCCGAGAGGTTGCCGGCGCTGGTCGTGACCGACGGTGTCCGTACGTCGAACTGCTCGACCAGTCGCTCGGCGTGCTCTCGCACCGCCGAGCGGTTCCGGGCCGGTCCCCGGGCGAACGGCTTCTGGTCGAAGGTGTTGAGCACCATGTTGTCCTCGACCGAGAACGTGCCCACCAACCCGTCCGCCTGACGGTCCTCGGGGACGTGGGCGACACCGCGGGCGAAGAGCTGTCGGGGGGAGATGCCCGTCACGTCCTCACCGTCGAGCAGCACCCGGCCCTCGATCGGACGGCGCAGGCCCGTCAGCGCCTCGACCAGTTCGGTCTGGCCGTTCCCCTGCACCCCGGCCACGGCCAGGATCTCGCCCCGGCGAACCTCGAAGCTCAGGTCGTCGACCGCGACCTGGTCCCGATCGTCGGCCACCACCAGGTCCGTGACGCTCAGCACGACGTCGCCGGCCCGGGCCGGTGTCTTGTCGACGACGAGTTGAACGTCTCGTCCGACCATCATCGATGCCAGGCCATGGGGGTCGGTCTCGCCCGGTGTGGTTCGGCCGACCACCCGGCCACCCCGGAGCACCGCCACGCGGTCTGCCAGACGCATCACCTCACCCAGCTTGTGGGAGATGAAGATGATCGACTTGCCCGAATCGGCGAGCTCTCGCACCACCTTCTCGAGGTCGGCGATCTCGGTGGGGGTGAGAACCGCGGTGGGCTCGTCGAGGATGAGGCATCCCGCGTCGCGGTAGAGCGCCTTGAGGATCTCGGCCCGCTGCTGCACGCCGACCGGGAGGTCCTCCACCACGGCGTCGGGGTCCACCGCCATCCCGTAGCGCTCCGAGAGCGCCGCGATCCGGGTCCGGGCGGCATCGAGATCGAGGTTCCCGACGGCGCCGGTGACCTCGTTGCCCAGCATCAGGTTCTCGGCGACGGTGAAGACCGGGACCAGCATGAAGTGCTGGTGCACCATGCCGATGCCGGCGGCGAGCGCGTCACTCGGCGAGTCGAACGTGACCGGTTCGCCATCGATGGCGATGGTTCCCTCGTCCGGGCGGTACAGCC
>Ga0190271_10003016_pt1 | contig 10440 bp, 4 predicted proteins | sample Popmic356T_FD_133747 | JGI IMG/M metagenome (GOLD analysis project Ga0190271, IMG submission 133747) | Populus adjacent soil microbial communities from riparian zone of Weber River, Utah, USA - 356 T | ecosystem: Environmental > Terrestrial > Soil > Riparian zone | place: USA: Utah | collected... | reverse complement strand
GGATGCAGCCCGCGTGGCGCATCAGGCGAGTGCAGGATAGGTGAACAGCAGGAAGTGCGTGGCGTTCACGCCGAAGTGCACGGCCATGGCGGCTTCGATGCGTTGCGTGCGCATGAATGCCCAGCCGTAACCCAGGCCGGCGATGGCGGCCGCGCACACATAGGTCCACCCGCCGCCGAAATGCGCGAGGCCGAACAGGATGGCGGCAATCGTGAGTGCGATTCCGGCGGCGAGCTTGCGGCGGGCACCGATGTGCGACAGCTCGTGCTGGATGAAGCCGCGGAAGAAGGCTTCCTCCGAGAGGCAGGTGAAGAACAGATTGATGGGCGCGAAGAGCAGGAAGAGCGTCGTCCACTTGGGCTGGAAGCTCGAGTAACCCATCGCCAGCACGAAGACCATGCCGACGATGGCGGTGACGACGTACACGGGGAATGCGCTTGCGAGAACACGGCCGAGCTCGCGCCAGGAATTCACGAGCAGCGGGTTGATGAGCCCGAGGATGATGATGCCGGTGACCACTTTCGGGAAGCCGACGGCAATGCCGTAAGGCGTGGCGCCTTCGGACAAGACCTGGGGTTGCACGAGCACGATGCGGTGGAATCCCGGCAGCAGCGCGAGCGCCATGGCCAGGGCGTAGACACCGAAGACGAGCCCGGCGAGGGTTTTCCAGATCCGCTTGTGAGGCGATGTCGAGTCGCGCGCGCGGGCGTAGGCGATGGCGAGGGCCGCGAGCAGCGCGATCCAGATCGTGGTGAGCCAGTGCAGGGCGTCCGTGAAAATGCCGGCGAGCACGGCGGCCGCGAGTGCGGCGATCCAGACGACGCGATGGACCCACAGGCCGATGACGGCGGTGAGCAGCAGGATGAACGGTAGATAGACAGTGGTCATCGTCGAGCTGAGGTCCGGCCCCTTTTGCTAAGAAATGGGGAGTGTCCCCATTTCCATCTATAACGCCTGGTACTTGAAGTTCCTGAAGCGCACCTTGCCATCGCCCGACGCATACAGTCCGGGGCGAAGGCTCAGGAAGTCATAGGCGACATTGTGGTGATAGCCGGACACTTCCATCTGCACGTCGTACTTGGTCCACGCCACGCCATCCGTCGAAGTGTGGAAGGTCACGATGTGCCTGTTGTTCTCGAAGCGGATGAAGAGGCGCCGGTCTATGCCCTTCGGCTTCGCCCGCGCGGCGTCGATGGCGGTGCGATGGCGCACCATCTGGCGCTCGTTGAAACCGAGTCCGCAGTACATGCGTTTGTTATAGAAGAAGAGTACGCCGCCGGTGGCCGCGCCCTCCACTTCGATTTCCACCTCGCAGCGGTAGGCCTGGTCGCCGGTGATGCAGGTGATCGGCGAGCAGTTGGCGGGGCTGTCGCCCTTGCCCGTGAGCACCAACGCGCCGTGGTCGTAGGCCACGCGCGCACGTTCGTTGTCGCCGGGCGCGTAAAACGCCCACTGGATACCGAACTTGTCCTTGCTGAAATCGTCCGACAACGCGATGCCATGCGACTGGTTCTTGAGCTTTGCGGGTTTCGCGATGGCCTGCGAAAGATCCTTGCCCAGGAATCGGAACCAGCCGTCGTCCGTCCACTCGATGCGATCGAGCAGGGTCTGGCGGCCGAGCGTCCAGTACGCATTTTCATAACCGTGATAGACGCTCCACCAGTCACCCGCCGGGCCTTCGACGAGAGTGGCATGGCCGCGCGACCACCATTTCTCGCGAACGTCGGTAGTTCGGACCAGCGGATTGGCAGGGCAGTTTTCCCAGGGCCCGTTGATGGACTTCGAGCGCGCGGCGATCACCATGTGCCCGGTGGGAGGGCCCGCCGTGCCGCCGACCGCGGTCACCATGTAGAAATACTCGCCGTGTTTGAGGACCTTCGGCCCCTCGGGCGAAAAACTCTCGACGACCCAATCGTCGGGATAACGCCATGGATCGTAGACGTGTTCGACGGCGCCATCGGTGGACAATCCGTCGTCCTTGAGCTTCACGCGGTCGCCGCCGGACAGGAACAGGTAACGCTTGCCGTCTTCGCCGACGATGTGCCCCGGATCGATGTGCGCCGGCAGGTTGAGATCGATGGGCTCGCTCCACGGACCGCGCATCGAGGCGGCATGGACCACGTAGTTAGAGCGCTTCGCCGCGGTGCGTGCCGGGAAGTAGATGAAGTAGCGGCCACCGTGTTTGGCGATGTCGCAGGCCCACACCGAACCCACGGGCCTGGTCAGCGCCGGCCCCACGGGATTCCAGTTCACCAGATCGCGGGAGTGCCAGACGACGATCCCCGGATAGGAGTCGAATGACGAGAACGTCATCCAGTAGTCGTCGCCATCCTTGAGGATGGTGGGATCGGGACGATCGCCCGAGAACACGGGATTGAGGAACGTGCCGTCGCCGAGATCGGCGATGCGTTGTCCCTCGAATCCCTTGCCCCAGCGCAGTCCCGACCAGTCGGTGCGCAACGCTGATCCGCAGGTGGTCTGCGCTTCATCCTTGGGCTTGCCCGCCGCGGCGGCGCCGGTCGCGGCGGCTGCGCCGCCGACGAGGAGTGACTTCAATGCTTCGCGTCTGCTGGTTTTCTTCATGAGCGGGTCAATAGCGGTACCGGATCCCGAAAGTGTACTGCCGGCCGGTGCTGCCGTACTGCGTAACCATCGGACTGTCGACGTACGCGAAGCGCTCCGTGGGCTGGTTCGTCAGGTTCAGCGCCTCGAATGTCAGCGAGAGGTTTTCCAGCACGTTCCAGCGCACGGACGCGTCGACGTTCGTGGTGCCTTCGCTGCCCGCGAAGTCGTTGAGGAGCGGCGTGTTGCAATAACCATTGGCCGGAACCGTGGCGGGCAATGCGGGTACCGGCGGGATGATACCCGGCGCGCAAATGCCGCTGGCCAGCGGATAGGTCGTGAAGTAACCCTCGCGATCCGCGACCGACACCCGGGCGCTGAAATTCGTCACTTCGTAATACAGCGTGAAATTGGTCGCATTGGGCGAGGCACCCAGCCACGGTCCCACTGCCGTCGTTTGCGGGATCGTGGTGCCATTGCCCGGGTCGAGGATGTAGTTGAGCTCCGAGTCGATGTGCGTGAAGTTGACCTGCGCACCGAAGTTCTTGAGGAAGCCGGGCAGGAACGTGAAGTCCTGTTGGTACGAGAGTTCATAGCCCGAAATTTCGCCGCCCGGTGCGTCACGGAACTGCCGCGCGCGGAAATCGTTGTCGGCATCGATGTACGCGAGCTGGTTCGGATTCGTGAAGCCCTGGCGCACCTGGGCGATGCCCGCGGGATCGAGGAACGTCGACAGCGGCGCGTCGAAAATCACCGTCTGCGGGAAGGTGTCGATGTCCTTGGTGAAGTACGCGCCCGACAGCAACCCGCCTTCGGTGAAGTACCACTCGAGGCCCAGGTCGTAGTTGACGCCGCGGAACGGTGCCAGGTAGGGATTGCCGATGGTGAGGCTGCCGCCTTCGGTGGCGTTGAGCGTATTCGGCACCGAGATCGCGGTGATCGTCGGCGCCAGGTTGCCGAGCAACGGACGGGCCATTACCTTGGCCGCGCCCAGGCGGATGATGAAGTCCTCGGCAGCTTCGTAGGCGATGTTCAACGCCGGCAGCGTGTCGGTGTAGTCGTTGCTCGCGCGAATCGGCAGGCCGCCAGCGCCATTGGAGTTGCCGATCGAATCGAGCGCGGTGAACGCTTCGCGAACACCGACGTTGCCGTACAGCCGGCGGCCAAACATCTCGGTATTGAAATTGAGCTGCATCCAGACTGCATGATCGTTTTCGATCACCGAAAAATCGTCGCGGCCATTGTTGCGACGAATGGCCCGGAAGTCCCCATATTCGTTGACGCAGTCGCAGGCGAATCCGAACGTGCGATCGAACGCTTCGAGGTCGGGTGCAAATAGCTGCGTGGAGGTACCTGCCGGCAGGTCGAGTCCCTGGCCGAACTCGAAGACGCGGCCGAGCGACGCGACCGTGACGCCGGCCTCGCGCTCGGTGGGGTTGATGGTGTCGGTATTGCGCTGGCGCTGCTGCGTCTTGAACGAATACTGGCGATCGCTGTAGCCAAATCCGAGATTCAATTTGTCGTTGATGTCGAGCGTGAAGTCGAGACGCCCGCCATCGTAGGTGTTCTCGACGAGGCGCTTGAAAAGACGCATCGCCGAGAAACCCTTGACGATGCCCCAGCTGGCCGGATCTGCGGCATTGAATCCAAGGTCAAACACGGGCATCGAGCCGCCGCCGCGCTCGTCGTACACAAAAGGCCCGGGTGTATCCATGGCATTGAATTCCACGAGCAGGCCCGTGGACTCGTTGAGCGACTCGGACTGTCCGTAGATGAGGTTCATGCGGAAGTCGTCATCGAACTCGTGTGTCACGTTGATCGACGCCTGCTTGAAGGTCGTCGTGTAGAACGACGCGTCCGCCGCGGAGCGCATGTCGACGTTGCGCAGCATGAGGTAGTCGGCGGTGCCCTCGGTGACGTTCGACGCGAGCACGTCGACCGCGGGTCGACCGATGAGCCGGTCGCGGAAACCCAGTCCATTGCCGCTGGGATCGACGACGACGCCAGGCGACATCGGGTTGTTGTAGTACTCGTAGGGATCGAGATTGAGAGGATTGAGACTGTAGGTGTAGCCCGCGACCGGCGTGGTGCCGTAAATCTCCTCACCACAGTCCTGTGGCGGCGCCGTGCCCATGCCGTTGTTGAACGTGCACAAACCGGGATACAGATTGTGGCGGTTCGTGACGGAGGTGGTGTTGCTCGCCGTGTTGTAGGTGAGGTTGGTCTCGTTGCGGTTGAGGCCCACCGTCGACACCTGACTGGCGACGTTCTCGTATTCGTATTCGGAATACAGCAGATCGAGATTGACCTGCGTGCGTTCGCCCGGCGTCCACTGGTAGGAGTTGGTGACGCCCAGCCGGTTGTACTTCACATCCGACTGCTCCAGCGCACCGAGCGCGGGGAATTTCACGGTCGAGTCGTCGAAGCGACCCGGCGTGTTGTACGGAGCACCCGGGTAGAGGTTGGCGTAAGCCGCCGGATCGGAACCGGTCTGCGCGTCATAGGCCGCCTGGTTGGTCATGACGCCCGCGCCGAAGTTCGTGCCCGCGGGGGCCGAGAAGCCCGAACGCTGCGGCGACTCGCTGCCGAGAAAGTCTGTCTGGCGATAGACGAAGTCCGAGATACCCGGACCCCGGCGGTACTGGTCGACTTCCGTCTGGCGTTCGGAGTAGGCGGCGGACAGCAACGCACCAAAGGTTTCGTTGTGCCAGGACACGAGTCCGGCCAGCTTCGGATTGTGGAATTCGCCGTTCTCGTAGTAAGAATCTTCGGCCGATAACCCGAACTGGAACTCCTTGAAGTCCATCGGGCGTCCCGTGGTGAGATCGACGGTGGCGCCGAGCGTGCCTTCGTCGGTTTCAGCGGACGAGGTCTTCTGCACCTTCACCGAGTTGAAGAGCTCGGAGGCGAAGGTGTTGAAGTCGAACGAGCGGGTACGGTTCGGGCTCGAGCCCGCGTCGTTGGCTCCCGCGGTCGACAACGCTTCGAGGCCGTTGATGCGCACGCGCGTGAAGTCGCCGGGCAGGCCGCGCACGGTGATCGTGCGGCCCTCGCCCTGGTCGCGATCGATGGAGATGCCGGGCATTCGCTGCAGCGACTCGGCGAGATTCGCGTCGGGGAAGTCCGCGATGTCTTCGGAGTTGATGGCGTCCACCATCACGCCGGCCTGTCGCTTGACGTCGAGAGCTCCGCGCAGCGCAGCGCGATAACCCGTGACCGTGATCTCTTCGGTCGCTTCCGCAACCGCGGCCGACTCGGATGAGGGCTCTTGCGCGAAAGCCAGTGAAACGGCGAAGGCACCGATGCCAGAAATCAGCGACGAGATATAGCCGCGCGCGACAACGCGGGCCTGATGATGCTTTTGCATGTGTTCCGCCTCTTCTGTCCGTGGCGTTAGCCAAAGAGTGATGGATTCATATCCGTTTTGTTATGACTGCTTGTCACCGGAGTCATGCCGAAGGTAGTCGGTGTCGCTCATTACCGCAATATTCAATCACCTGTAAAAAATTCATCGACGGCGGGAGTGCAGCAGAGACGGGTCCTGAAGCCTGGCCGCGGTCGGGGAAACCGGATCGGGCCCGATGCCATGTAGTTAGACTATCCGGCCGCGGTGCGCGCGCGGATTCGCCACCAGAGCGCCCCGGTTCCCAGGCGGATCGTAGTTAGAGACTTCCCGCTACCGCGGTTTTCCCCAGGCTCGAGCAAACCGCAGCAGAATCCGCGATGGATCGGCATCAGGCGCACTTGAATGCAGGTCTTCCTTACTGGCTTTCCTCGCCGTCGCTCCGGTTTGTAGTCCACGGCGACCGCCGATACGCCTGCTGGCCTGGCGGCAAGGGTGCGGTAGCTGACCGACGCCCGTCTGATCGTCGCGCCAATATCGACCAGTTCTCCAAATTGGACGAGGGAGTCAGCATGAAGTCGGTCGCAATCCTGGGCCTCGCGCTCAGCGGTGCCGTGTTCATATCAGGCGTTTCGCAGGCACGGCCGGCGTACATCGAAGAATCCGCCGTGTTGACGCCGCCTAGCAATGGCTTCACTTATTCGAGCTTCGGTTTCCAGGCTGCAACCAACGGCGAATATGCGCTGGTGGCTGCTGAGCGCGCCGACGCGGACTTACGAAGACAGGATTTCGATGCGCTGCTGTATCGCCGGACCTCTGGCGGTTGGCAATACGTGCGGATCCTCGCGTCGGGGCGTCGTGACTTCGATGAGGACGACCGCGCCTTCCCGGTGAAAATCGGCATGAAAGGAACTCTCGCCAGCGCCGAGCTTGGTGGCGCGCGAACGATGATCTTTCGATACGACGGCACGGATTGGTCAGCGGCGGGGAACGGCCAGGGTCTGTCCGAAGGCGTGTCCATCGATGGGGATCGCATCCTCTACGGCCTGCCCTATTCCTGGAATGGCAGCGTGCTCGAGCCGAACGGTAGCGGCGGGTGGACCTCCACCCGTCTCCAAGGACAGCCTCGTTGCTGCGACGATGAATTCTGGGGCGGTCCCGTCGACCTGCTGGGCGATCACGCGATACTGGGCACGCCGTACACTTTCGATCTCGAGCCGCAGGAGATTCCTATCTACCGGCGCCACGCGGACGGCAGCTGGCAATTGTTGTCGAAGCTGCAGGTGCCGTCCGGTCAATTCAGGCTCGGCGCCGAGGTTGCGCTCCATGGCGGGAAGGCGATCGTCGATGGACGCAGCGGACCTTACGTATGGCCCACCTTGTATGGCAATGAGCCCGACGACCGGCTGCAGGTGGCCAACTCGTATGCGCAAGGCGCCGTTACGTACCAGATCGCGAAAGATGGCAACACCGTCGCCCTCTGGGCCTTCGAGCCGGACCTGCGCACCTGGGTGATCAACATTTTCCGGCTGGATGCGTCCGGCAGGTACGAGCACGTGGCGGTCCTCAAGGCGAAAAGCGGGGAGCCCGTCGGCGCGTTCGAGATCCAGGGCAACACGGTCGTGGCCGGCGGGACCGGCAAGGCGTTCGTGTTTCAGCTGCCGGCCGCTTTCGCGACGCCGCAGCAGCGCTATGAAACTTTCGAAAGCGGCAACGGCGCCAACTGGACGCCGCGCGCGGGTTCGCAATTCTCGGTCGTGCGACCGACGTCGTTGAACGGGGTGTACCGGCAGTCGAGCACCACCGGGGATGCGCAGTCCGTGCTCGGAAGTTCGAGCTGGAAGGACCAGGCCATCGAAGCGGATGTGCGGCCCACCACTGTCCGATGCAACGATTGCTGGGTGGGTCTCGCGACCCGCTATGTGAACGACCAGAACTACTACTACGTGACGCTGCGCAACTCCGGGACCGTGCAGCTGAAGCGCATGTCGAACGGCGCGTTCACCACGCTGGCTTCGGCGGCCGCCGTGGTGCAGCTCAATCGCACCTATCGGCTGCGGCTGGAATCCATTGGCACCAGCCACCGTGTGTATCTGAATGGCGCATTGGTGCTGACGGCCGAGGACACCGCGGCACAAGTGGCAGGCAGCGCCGCACTGGTCATGTATGGAGCCGCCGCAGACTACGACAACGTGACGGTTACTCCGACGCCACGCGCGACGATCTTCGCGGACGACTTCACGGGCACCAATAACCGTGGCGATTGGATCCAGACCGGCACAGGCCAGTGGAGCATCGCCAACAATGCGTTCGCGCAGAACTCCGTGGCGGGCGATGCGCGCGCGCTCATCGGTACGCCAACCGACGACCAGGTGGTTTCGTTTCGCGTACGGCCCACGGCTTTCGCCGCGGGTACCGCCGCGCAGGAAAGATGGGTCGGCCTGATCGCGCGGTACACCGATGATCGAAACTACTATTACATGACGCTGCGCAACTCCAACAAGTTGAGCCTGCGCAAGCTCGTCAACGGCGCCATCACGGAGATCGGCAGCGTGCCGCTCAGCGTGAGCGCGGGTTCCACGTATGCGCTGCGGCTGGAAGCCACCGGGCAGTCGCTGCGCGCGTATGTGAACGATGCGCTCATCATGCAGACGGTGGATTCTTCACACGCAACGGGTCGAGGCGGCGCGGTCACCTACAAGGCCGCAGCGCAGTTCGACGACTACGCGGCGTATCAACCCTGAGCGTCGGCACTGCGTCATGCCCGCAGTTCTCAATCAAAGAAAAGGGGCTGCGATGCAGCCCCTTCCCGATCATCGACAGGTGGACGGCGATTACGGCGCGGTCACCGAAACGTCATCCACGTAGACGTCTGCTCCCACCGGCGTGCCCTCCAGGAAGATGGCCACGTCGACCACCGTGCAGCCCGCGGGAATAGCCAGGTTCCCCGATAGCTGCGTCCAGGTGTTGGGCGCCACTGCCGTATTGTTCTGCAGCCAGGGGTAGTTGTCGCCGCTCGCGCATCCGACCTTGGACGCCAGCCGCACGGTGCTGTTGGCGGCTCCGGTGTGGAACACCCACGCACTGACCGCATACGTCGTGCCGGCGGCGATGCGACTGGTGAGGTTGTAGACCGCGAACTGATTGGCGTTCGGCCGATTGCTCGCCAGCAGGCTTTGTACGCCCGCATGCGCCTGTGCCGTGCTCGCGCTCAGCGTCGAACCATTCCATGACTGCCAGCCCGCGATGCCCGACTCGAAGCCGCCGCCCGTGACGAGGTTGTTGCCCGGCGGCACCACGCTCACGTCGTCCACGTACACATCGACTCCCGTGGTCGTACCTTCGAAGTAGATAGCCACGTCGACGAGGGTGCAGTTCGGAATGACGAGATTGCCCGACAGCTGCGTCCAGGTGTTGGGCGCCACCGCGCCATTGTTCTGCAGCCACGAATAGGTGTTGTGGCCGGCGGGCGCCGTGGCCGCGGTGCATTCCACCTTGGCCACCAGGCGCCCCGTGTTGGCCGCTGCGCCGGTGTGCAACAGCCAGGCGCTGACGGCATACGTGGTGCCGTGCTGAACGGCACTGGTCAGTGAGTAGGCCGCGAAGCCTCCGGTGCCGGTGCGACCCGTCGATTGCAGGCTCTGCGCGCCGCTGCGGGCTTGCAGGGTGCTGGCGCTCAGCGCGCCATTGCCCCAGTTGCTCCACCCGGCGATACCAGCCTCGAAGCCGCCATTGGTGACGAGGTTGATTGCGGACGGCGGGACTGGCTTGCCGAACCTGACGCTGCTCAGGTTGCCGACACCAAACGTTCCGTTGAAGCGGATGTACACGTCGTGCGTACCGGTGACCGACGACAGCGCCTCGTCGACGATGGCCGAGCTGCCCCAGCCTGACGTCGGTGGCAGATCGACCGTGACCAGCGCCGGATTGGCGAGACTGTCGAGATGCACCGAGACGCTGCCCGGGGTGGTATTACCCTTCGCGTAGGTGACCCAGGCCGTGTCCCAGTCGCTTTCGAACACGACGTCCTGGAATGCGATCCAGTCACCGTCATCCGTATAGGCAATGACACCGCCGGAAACCACGCCCTGTCCTTCGTCGTGGTTGATGGCTTCCAGCGTGATTCCGAACTCGTCTCCATGCCAGCCGGGCGGAACATACACAGGCACCGTGCAGGCATCGCCACCACCATCCCGGTAGCAATTGATCCAGTCGAGCGCGGGCCGCGTCGTGCCGTCCGAGCGGATCAGGTAGGCATTCTCGCGCCACACGCTGCCCTGCTGGTGGCCCCAGTGCGTCAGGCCGGCGACCTGCGGGTGGTCCCAGAAAATCGGGAACAGCTTCTTCATGACATTGGCCTGGTCAGCATCGTTGGCCAGGTTCAGGTCGAACTCCGAGATGTAGATAGGCAGGCCGACCGCGGCGAGCCGGTCGAGGTTGGCGCCGAGCACCCCGGGGCTGGCGCGCTCGTAGAAGTGCGCCTGCTCGCCGATGCCGTCTATGAGCTTGCGCTCGTGCAGCAGGTTGATGAGGCT
>Ga0190271_10003015_pt1 | contig 10443 bp, 9 predicted proteins | sample Popmic356T_FD_133747 | JGI IMG/M metagenome (GOLD analysis project Ga0190271, IMG submission 133747) | Populus adjacent soil microbial communities from riparian zone of Weber River, Utah, USA - 356 T | ecosystem: Environmental > Terrestrial > Soil > Riparian zone | place: USA: Utah | collected... | reverse complement strand
TAGCTCCTCCGCCATCCGGTGAGCTGAGCGGCGAACGGGTTCGTCGCGGTGCGGTCGTCGTTGCCGATCGGACCGGTCCCCGGTTCGGGTTGCCAGGTTCGGAACACGCGGTCCCAGACGGTGAGGGACGCACCGAGGTTCTCGGCCCGGCCGGCCGCGCCTGCTTCATGGTGGACCCTGTGTGACGCCGGGGTCATGAACGCGGCGTCGACGAGCCGGGGGAGTCGGGGGCAGCGGCCGAGATGTTGGAACGCCTGATGGGCGTTGGAGACCACGGACACTGCGGCGGCGATCGGCAACGGCACTCCGCACAAGCCCATGACGACCGCGGGCGCGACCGGCTGGATCGACGTCCACGACTGACGCAACGCCAGGCTGAGATTGAACCGGGTGCCGGTGTGGTGCGGGGCGTGCGTCGCCCACCCGAACCTCGTCGTGTGACAGAACCGGTGATGGGCGTACGCGGCAGCGTCCCACAGGACGTAGGCGACGACGAAGACGACCGCGCCGGGCAGTCGGTCCCACACGGCTTCGATCCGCCTGCCGGCTCCAGCCCGGGTGATCGCGTACAGCCCGGTGAACACGGGCGTTGCAAACGCGACGCTGTAGATGAGTCCGCCGAACCCGGCCACCGCAGCGGCCGCAGTCTCACGGCTGCGCCGACCCCACCAGCCCGCGTGACCCGCAACGTCGACGAACCATCCGCCGGTCACACCGGCCACGACGACGACGATCATCAGGACTGTCGCGGTCGCAGCAGTCATCGGTGGGTGTTCCGGGATGTGAGGGCGGTGAGCCCGAACGCGGTCGCTCCGGCGGCCGCGAATGCGGCGAGGAGGGTAACCGCTCCGAAGGAACCGACGGTCACCGCGACGACGGCGACCCCGACCACGACCGCGGCGCAACAGATCGAGATCGATGCCAACCGTGTGTCACGGCGGGGGGATGACTGGGCGGATTGGTCTCCATCTCCGTCGGTGGCAGCCCGCGCTTTCGCTCCTCGGGTGACGGTGACGATCAGGTATGCGAAGCCGGCCAGTCCGGCGATGAACGCCAGGCCGATCAGGGTGAGGATCGCCAGGATGGCGATGACGTCACCGGTGTCGAACGTGACTGCTTCAGCGAACAGGGTGTCTCCAATGTTGATCGGCGAGACCGTGCACACGACGATTCGCGGGCGCGTTCCCCCCTCGACAGAGCAGGAGTCGTCCCCGCGTCTGATTCAACCACGCCTCACAGCTGGACGTCGTGGGTCGAAACGCCGCTGAGGACGCCGACGTAGTCTTCGTTCGATGGAGACCAGGAACCGTTTGTCACGGATCGTCCGGATCGTGATCGCGATCGCGGCAGCCGGCGTCATGTTCGCGGGGTGCAGTGACGACGAAGCCTCGCCGTCGGCGACGTCGCCTGCCACCCCTGAGGCGGATGTCTGCGAGGCCCAGGACGCGTTGCGAAGTTCCCTCGAGGGACTCACGGACCTCGACGTGCCGACCGATGGGACCGGCGATGTCGAGGCAGCGATCGATGGTGTGAGGGAGGATCTCGAGGCGTTGGTCGACTCGGTCGGCGACGAGATGAAACCCGAGGTCGACGCGGTTCAATCCGCGATGGACGAGTTGGAGACGGCCATCGGCAACGTTCAGTCCGGCGGAGCCTCCGAGGTGCTGGCCGCCCTGTCTTCGCTCGCCAGCTCGGCCAGCACGTTGGTCGCGTCGCTGGAGGATGCGTCCTGCGGCTAGGTCGGCGGGTTCAGTCGGACTCCTTGACGATGAGGACGACGTTGCCCGTCTTCTGCTCGGTCTCGACGTAGCGGGTCGCGGCGGCGGCCTGCTCCAGTGGGTAGGAACGGTCGATGACGGCCCGGTAGGCGCCGGTCTCGACGAGCTCCTTGATCCGCACGACCTTGTCCTTGGTGTAGCGGGGGATGGGCATCATCGCCTTCTTCTTCCCGACGAAACGCGTCCAGAGCGTGAGCGGGACGTTCTGGGAGTACGGGCCGAGGTCGGTCGCGACGTAGCTTCCACCGTCCTTCAGCGACCCCTTGCATTCAGCGAAGGACTTCTTGCCCACGGCATCGAAAACCACGTCGTACGTCTGGCCGTTGAGCGCGAAGTCCTCGATGGTGTAGTCGATCACCTCGTCGGCGCCGAGGGATCGCACGACCTCGACGTTGGATGTGTTGCAGACCGCGGTGACGGTGGCGCCCAGGTGCTTGGCCAACTGCACCCCCGCCGTGCCGATCGACCCCGACGCGCCGTAGATCAGGATGCTCTGGCCGGCTCGTAGGTCCGGCCAATCCAGGCCGGTCATGGCGAGGATGGCGCCGTCGCACACCGCGGCTGCCTCCTCGAACGACATGCCGGGCGGCTTCGGTGCGATCTGGGCAGGCTCGGGAACGCACAGGTACTCGGCGTGCGCCCCGTAACGGTCGGCGTTCACGCCGAACACCTCGTCGCCCACCGAGAACTCCGTCACGGCCGACCCGACGGCGACCACGATCCCGGCGAACTCGCTTCCGAGAATGGTTCGCCGGGGTCGGCGGAGCCCTCCGAAGAGTCGCATGAACCACGGCGACGCCGCCCGGAAGGCGCAGTCGGTCCGGTTCACGGTCGTGGCGTGCACCTCCACGAGCACCTCGTCGTCGGCCGGGATCGGCCGCTCGACGTCGACGACACGCAGAACATCCGGGCCGCCGTACTCGGTGTTCACGACTGCGCGCATCACACACCCCGTGCTCGCTCGATCGGTCCTGACCGACCGCGATGCCATCATCGATGGCGAACGGGAGCAAGGGGTCAGCGGGCGGCGGATGCGTAGGGCTGAGGAGCGTGGCTGCCCGCCAGCGTGGGATCGAGCACGAGGTTGATCTCGCACTGCATGCCGTCGGGATCGGTGAAGCCGAAGCCGATGATCGGGCCGAAGTCGGTGACCTCCCCGGTGCTGTGGCCCTCGGTGACCAGGCGATCGCGCAGGGCCCAGAAGGCGTCGGCGTCGGTGACCTCGAGACCGAAGTGGTCGACGTGGCCACGGTCGAACATGGTCGTCCGGCCGGTGGTGTGGGGGTTGGTGGTGATCTCGAAGAGGTTGAGGCCGTTTCCGGGCCCCAGTTTGATGATTCCGACGCGACCGAAGGGAACCTCCTCCAGATCGACGAGGGTGGCCCCGAAGGTGTCGCAGTAGAACGCGGCGGAGCGATCGAGGTCGGCGGTCATGATGGCCACGTGGCTGATGCCTCGGACGAGTGGCATGGGATTCCTCCTGGCTTGTGTGGGTACTGGCTCGACCTTGCACCGGGGCGGCTGCGGTCCGGCTGTGGCCGACCGTGTGCGGGGCCGGGGCTCTCAGGCGGGCGACGTCAGTAGGGTTGCGTGGCATGCGGCTCGCCGTGCTCGGACCGGTCGCGCTGGCGTCCGATGACGGCGGCGTGGTGCCGATCACCCCCCGGAAGGCTCGAGAGGTGCTGGCGATGCTGGCGCTGGAGCACCCTCGGCCGTTGTCGCTCGACGCGCTGGCGGCGCGGCTCTGGGACGAGCCACCGCCAGCCGCCGCCAAGACGGTCCAGGGGCTGCTGTCGAGGCTTCGACGAGCACTGCTCGCGGCGGGCGCGCCCGAGCCGGGCATCGCCGGCGGTCCGGCCGGCTACTCCCTGGTCTCCAGCGGCGAACTCGACCTCGCCGAGTTCCAGCGGTCGGTGCTCGCTGGACGCCAGTGGATGCTGACGGCCACGTGGACGCTTGCGAGCAGCGCGCTGGCCGAGGCGCTCGACCTGTTCCGAGGGCCGCCGGAGCTCCCAGCCACGACCGCGGGTGCTGCGCAGCAGGCCTGGCTGGACGAGCTGCGCTCCGGGGTGGCGGAGGACCACGTCGAGGCGCGGATCAACGCCGGCCATCTCGACGCGGCGATCGCCGAGCTCGAGCTGCTGCTCTCGACTCACCCGCTGCGCGAGCGGTTGTGGGAGCTGCGGATGATCGCCCTGGCCTGTGCGGGCCGGACCGCAGATGCGCTGCGCACCTATGGCGAGGCCCGCGCCGTGCTGGTCGAGCACGTGGGCATCGAACCGGGTGAGGGGCTGCGGCAACTCGAGCAGGGGCTCCTCGCCGGTCGCACCCCGCCGGTCGTTCCCGCACGGCCTGCCTCGAAGTCATCCGTTGTCGAGACGATCGGCGAAGTCGTCGCCGGCCCGGTCGTGCGGTACGTGCCGGTCGACGACGCCCACATCGCCTGGTGCAGCATCGGGGAGGGCGAGGACCTCGTGATCGTGAACCCCGGGACCCTTCCGGCCGACTGCATGCTCATCGAACCCCGCCTGGCCGACGCCCTCGACGGCTTGGCGTCCTTCGCCCGGGTCACCTGGTTCGACCGCCGTGGCATCGGACTCTCCGACCGCTGCACCGCCGACCACCTGCCGAACGTGGGGGACTGGGTGAGGGACCTCGAGGCGGTGCTCGACGCGATCGGTGCCGTCGCCCCGGTCGTCTACGCCTGCGAGGACACGACCGCGGTCGCGCTCGAGCTCGCCGTGCAGCAGCCCGAGCGACTCGCCGGCATCGTGCTCACCAACGCCCATGCCCGCTTCACACGGGGTGAGGGTTACCCCCACGGGATCGACCCGCTGCTCGCGGCCCAGAGCGCCAGCGAGGTGTCGGCCGCCGAACCGGCGGCGGGTGCTGTCGACCTGCTCACCGTCATCGCTCCGTCGGTGGCCGACGACTCCGAGTTCCGCGCCTGGTGGGACAACGCGGGCCGGCGGGGAGCCTCGCCCCAGGTGTCCTATGCGCTTCGCGACCGACACCAGAACAGCGACCTCCGCGACCTCGTGGCTCGCGTGACGGTGCCGGTGCTGCATCTGGTCAATCCGGCCTCGCCCGCTCACGACGCCGGCCACGACCGGTACCTCGAAGCCCACATGCCCAACATCGAGACACACGAGCTGCCCGGACCCGATGAGCTGTGGTGGCTCGACGCGAGTGGGTCCTTCGCCTCCCACGTCGAGCGGTTCACGCGGCGGGAGTCCTCCGCCCATCGCCAGCGCCGCGCCGGAGAGGGCGCCGGCCGGGGCTAGATGTGCTCGTCGCGGTCGGACCCTCGCCTCCGCATCACGTGTCGGTCGAGGGGTTGGGGAGAAAAGCAGCGGCGGCGCGCGTGACAACACGGATCCGCGTCCCGGGTGTCAGGCAATCGAGGTCACGCGCGGTCCGCGAAGTGCAGAGGTCGATGCGCTCGCCCCCGATGGAGACGGTCACCCTCAGCGTGTCGCTGTCGGGTCGGGCCGCGAGGACCTCGACATCGCTCCCGGCCTCGACCACGATCTGAAGCTGCCAGGGCCGCAGGACCAGCACGCCGACGGAGACGTCGCTGACATGTCCGATGTGTTCGACCGGTACGTCGCCCAAGGGTGTGACGACTGCGGATCCGTCGCGCCGCGCCGTCACGAGAGTCGTCGTGCCGGCTGCGGTCGCGGCTTGAAGGTCGGTCGGCCGCTCGTAGAGGTCGTCAGGTGCCCCGACCTGCACCAGCCGCCCGCGGTCGAGGAACGCAACGCGGTCGGCGGTGCGAAAGGCCTCGGACGCGTCATGGGTGATCAGGAGCGCAGTCGCGCCTGCCGCTTGCAGCGCCGTCGCGACCTGCTCGCTGACGGCGCGTCGCAGTGAGGAATCGAGGCCCGAGAAGGGTTCGTCGAGCACGACCAACCGTGGTGCCGGTGCCAGAGCCCTGGCCACGGCGACGCGCTGCTGTTGTCCGCCGGACAGCTCGTTGGGACGACGATCACCGAATCCGGCGAGACCGACGAGGTTCAGGCACTCCTCGGTCCGACGAGTCCGGTCGGCGTTGCGGGAGAGTCCGAACGCAACGTTGGCGGCGACCGAGAGGTGTGGGAAGAGGGCGCCTTCCTGCGGGACGACGCCGACCCCTCGGCGCTCCGGGGCCATGAAGCGACGGTCGCCGGCGACGGTCTCGCCGTCGAGGGCGACGAGGCCACCGTCGGGAGCGACGAAGCCGGCGATGATTCGGCCGAGGGTGGTCTTGCCGCTTCCCGATTCGCCCATGAGGGCCACGATCTCACCGGGTGCGATCTCGAGGTCCAGGCCGTCGAGCACCCGCGTCGACCCGAACGAGTGGGTGATGCCTCGCAGCGAGAGCCGTGACTCGCTCACACCAACTCCCGACGGTCGACGCGTCCCCGGCCGATCTGCGCCGCGACCAGCGCCGGGATGACCGAGAACACGACCAGCGTCAGCGCATAGGGCGCGACAGAGGCGTCGTCGGACACCCCGGCCCAGACCCAGAGTCGGGTCGACAACGTGTCGGCACCGGCCGGCCGAAGCAGGAGCACCGCGGGGAGCTCCTTGGCGATCGTGAGAGCGATGACCGCTCCCGTCGCGGCGATGGCGGGCAGGACCGCCGGCAAGGTCACGCGTGCGAACACCCGGGCCCGTGATCGACCGCAGGCCCGACCGACGTCGGTGAGCGCCTGGGGCTGCTGTTCGAATGCCGCCCGCAGCTCGCCGATGGCCAGTGACAACGTGAGCGCGACCAGCGCGAGGACGACGATCGGCCACCGCTGGTAAATCGGTTGGAGCACCCGAACGCCGACGTACACGAACGACAACGCCACCACGATGCCGGGGAGGCTGTGGGCGAGCATGATGGCTCGTTCCGCCCCGATGCCGAGGCGGGTCCGGAAGCGGGCCACCAACCATGCGAGCGGCAGGGCGATCGCGACCGTCGCCGCGGCGACCACGGCACCCAGCACCAGCGTGGTGGTGAGGGCGCGGAGGAACTCGGTGATCTCGACCTCACTGCCTCCGGCGGACCACCAGTAGAGGTAGGAGAACACGGGGAAACCGACCGAGGCCGTCGCCAGCAGGGTGAGACCCGTCACCGCGACCCATCGCCATCGCCCGAGCGGCACGCGGGTGAGCGGCCGGGGGACGCCGGTGCCGACCGTTGCAGCGGTCGATCGTCCCCGAACCATCGCTTCTCCGAGGACGAAGATCGTCGAGAGGACGACGAGTGCGCCGGCCAACACGGCGGCGCGGCTCGGATCGAAACCTGCCCGGTAGGCGCCCAGGATGGCCCAGGTGAAGACCGGCACCCGCATGATGGCCACCGCCCCGAAGTCGGCCAGGACGTACAGGGATGCGAGCAGCATCCCGGCCGCGATGCCACGCCGGGCCTGCGGGAGCGTCAGGCGGAGGAAGACCTCCCACGGTCCCTTGCCCAGGGACCGCGCAACCTCCTCCTGCGAGGCGTCGAGACCGCGGAAGATCGCGGCGACGTACAGGTGGATGATCGGGATGGTGGAGAACGTGAGGACGGCCACGGCACCCCAGAACGACGCGGTCGCCGGCCACCACGACACCCAGGCGTAGGCGGCGACGTACGACGGGACGGCGAGGGGCATCACCACCACGACGTGCCAGAAGGCGTCACCCTCGAGGTCCGACCGCTCAACGATCCACGCCGTTGTGGTGCCGACGGTTCCGGCGAGGACTCCAACGATCAGCGCGAGGCCGAGGCTCCTGATCGCGAGTCGGGCCATGTCGGCGCGAAAGAGGATGTCGGCGACACGCTCCCAACCGGCATCGCCGATCTGCAGGGCCAGGTAGACCAGCGGCACCACGGCCAGTGCCGTGGCACCCAGCGCGACGACGAAGGCCGATCGGGGCGCAGCGAGCGAGGCCGGCCGCATCCGATCAGCGCTGCAACAGTCCGACCCCGGCGAGCAGTTCCTGGGTCGCCTCGATCGAGTCGAGCTGCGCAAGGTCGACCTGCGGGGGGTCGAGCTCTGACAGCGGGGGCAGCTCCGGGGAGGCGGCGATTCCGCCGGCCAGGGGGTACTCGAAGGTCTTCGAGGCGAAGTACTCCTGGGCCTTCGGGCTGAGGAGGTACTCCACGAATCTGGCCGCGCCTTCCGGGTTGTCGGCTGACTTCAGGATCCCCGCACCGGCGACGTTGACGAGCCCGCCCGGGTCGCCACCCTTCAGGAACTGGTTCTTCGCGACCACCTCGTCGGCGCCCACCTCGGCGATCTTCTCGTACAGGTAGTAGTGGTTCACCAGGCCGAGCCCGACGTCGCCGGCGTCGACCGCATCGCGCACGGCGACGTTGTTCTCGAACGCCTCCGGGTCGAGGGCCGCGAACTTCTCGAGCCACTCCTTGGCGCCGTCCTCGCCGCGGAGTACGCGGAGTCCGGTCACGAACGACTGGAACGACGCATTCGACGGGGCGAATCCGATCAGTCCTCGGTACTGCGGGTCGAGGATGGCATCGATGGACGTCGGCGGCTCTGGCACCAGCGATGGGTTGTAGACGATGACGCGCGACCGCCCGCTGGTGCCCACCCACGAGTTGTCCGCCGCCCGGTACTGCGGGGGGACCGTTTCCACGACGGCGCGGTCGAGCTCGGAGAGGAGGTCCGACTTCGCGAGCGCACCGAGCGCGCCGCCGTCCTGGGAGAAGAAGAGGTCGGCGGGCGACGCCTCACCCTCGGTGATGAGCTGTGCGGCGAGCTCACCGCTGTCGCCGCCGCGGAGGTCGACCGCGATGCCGGTGTCCTCCGTGAACTGCTCGACCAGATCGCCGACCAGGGCCTCGCTCCGACCGGAGTACACGGTGATGGTTTCGGCATCCCCACCGCCTTCAGCGGCGTCCCCGTTCTCGTCGCCGCCGCACGCCGTCAGCAGCAGCAGCAACGCCGCCGCGACCGCGACGCCGAGGCCCCGCAGGAGGCGCGAACAGGATGTCGGGGAAAGCACAGAGTTCCCTTCCGGATTGGTGCACGTTCTGTTAGGGAGACCTTACGTCCAACCTCGAAACGTAACGCAGCCCAACGTCGATGTCCACCACCCGGATGCGCGGCGTTTCGTCCCGGTCGCCGAGCACACGGTGCAACTGTCGTCGCTGGCGGCCGTGCCGGGTCGTCTACGTGTCGCCGTCCGACACCGCCACCGTGGCCTCGAACGCGCCCCGGTTGTCCCCGAGGAAGCCGTCGTTGATCCCGAGCTCGAATCGCCCGCTCGCAGCGGCGGTGAACGTCGTTCCCGCTCCGATGTAGAACGGGTCGCCCTGGTCGGTGACGCGGCCCAGCAGGCCGGCATGGTTCTCGCTCGGGAGCGGAGTCACGAGCTCCGGGATGTTCCGGAATCCCACTGGACCGATCCCGTTGCGGCTGTCGTGGACGACCACGCCGGTTGCCTTCACCGCGACCCGGTCACCTTCGACGACGTCGATGCCGGTGTCGGTCCACGCCTTGGTGCCGCTCACCTCGACCTGATGGACTTCAGGCTCGGACGTGCTCACGATCGCGTCGTCGACGGAGTCATCCTCATCGTTTCCACCGACCAGGACGACCGCGCCGACGATCACACCAACGAGTACAACCGCGGCCGCCGCGCCGAGCACGGCCCCTCGCCAGCGCTCCCACCATCCGATCGGAGGGGGCGGCGGCTCAGGACCACCACCACCGCCCAGGTTGCGGTCACGATCCAGGTCGGGGTCACCCCCGCCTCCACCGCCGCCTGGGTCAGACTTGGCCTTGGCCTTGGCCTTGGCCTTCGGCTTGGGCTTGGGCTTGGGCTCGGGGTCGGGTTCGGGATCCGGCACGGGCTGGATCGTCGTCTGGCGGGCACCGACACCGTGTTCGATGGCGCCGATCAGGCGCGCGGAGTCGCTGTCGAAATCGGGATCCGGACGAATCCGGGCCGCGTTCAGGTACGCCACCGGTTCGAGCTCATGCGGAAACTGGTCGGGGGTGGGCATGGTGGCACTGCCGACGAGAATCGGGATCAGCAGCTTCTTCATTCGCAGCGCCTCGAGCATCTCGGTACGCACGAAGTCGTTGTGCTCGCCGAGCCGCGCCGTGTCCCACTCGTGGCCGATGAGGACGAGCACCGCGTCGACCTCAGCCAGCCGGTCGCGAATCACTTCTCGGAAGTCGAATCCCGGCTGGATCGCGTCGATGTCGTAGAAGACGTTTCCCTCCCCGAAATGACCGGTGAGCGCGTCGCTCAGCCGGCCGGGGAGAAACGGGTCGTCCTCGCGTCGGTAGCAGACGAAGATGCTCAGGCCACCGGGCCGCCCGCCGTTCACCATCGCTGATGGGCGCCTTCGACGATGCGCAATGTCTGTCGCACCCCGGCCTCCGAAGTGGCGATCGAGTTGTGGACGTGAGAAGCGGATCGAACTGTGATCGGCAGGCGTGACGGGCGACTCGCGGACGAGTTGCACCGGCAAGGAGGAGCGTACCGGTCAGTTCCAGGTCGCGGCGCGGCAACGCACGCATCATGTCGTCGACGCCGCCCCCGTGGGTGGGTGGGAATGTGGGCCCAGCCGGTAGAACTAGGCCCCATGTCAACCGTTCCCGACTGCTGCTCCGTCGGCACGTGAGCGCCCGACGCCGCACGGACCCGGGCCGATGAGGGCGGTCGCGCTGGTGATCCG
>Ga0190271_10003014_pt1 | contig 10444 bp, 7 predicted proteins | sample Popmic356T_FD_133747 | JGI IMG/M metagenome (GOLD analysis project Ga0190271, IMG submission 133747) | Populus adjacent soil microbial communities from riparian zone of Weber River, Utah, USA - 356 T | ecosystem: Environmental > Terrestrial > Soil > Riparian zone | place: USA: Utah | collected... | reverse complement strand
GCAGGGCGGCCGCCAGAGCCATCACCACCCGGGTGCTCGCCAGGTGCTCCACCGGTCGGACCGCGCCGACCGATGCAACGACCGCACCGCTCAGCACGACCTCCTCGCTGAAGGACGTCCCCACCCCTCGCCGGCTCGCCGTCCAGCAGGTCACCGAGAGCAGGCAGCCGAGCGGCTGCTCCGCCAGGGCCGTCAGGTGGTCGGCCCGGAGGCCGCGGTACGCCGCCCATCCGGCGGGTCGGCCGTGACCGAGGTACACCGCCGCGCCGAGACCAAGGGCCAGCCCGTCCACCATGTCCTCCCGGGTGAGCCTCTCCGCGCCCCAACGCAGGGAGGGCACGGGCCCGAGGTGGTGCACCAGTCGCTCGCCGAGCCGCTGGTACCGACGACTGCGCTGGTTGAGCACCGCCAGCGGCGAAGGCTCCGCCCGGTCCGCGATCGCCACGGCGGCAGCGGCGTACGCCTGGAGACTCGTTGCCGCACCCCTTCGTGCCGGCAGCCAGCCCAGCGGCACCGCGGCGCCGTCGCGGTCCCGCACGAACGGACTCTCGGTCACGGTGCGCGGGGCCCGCCGCCGGTCCCCGACAAGCAGCACGCCGGCCGCGCCGCCGGGGACCAGGTCGGGCCACTCCTCGGCGGTCGGCGGGGTGTCTCGCACGTGGACCAGCACCGGCCGCTGTTGTCGTCGCACCGCGACCAGGTCGGCCAGCGCGCCGACCGCACCGGCCGGCCCCACCAGCACCCAGGTGCCGTCGGACGTCACGCGGCACGCACCTCCGCGACGTACGGGTCGTACGACGTGGTCGGCTGGCTCGCCTTCACGAGGTTGTAGTAGTCCCGCATGATGTCGCCCTGCTGCTCGGGGTTGAAGGCGTCGAGCCCGATGGCCTTGTTGGCATCCAGCGCCGTGGTGCCGCCGTAGGCGTAGCCCGTCGTCTGCTGCCCGATGAGCGCGTGCGCCATGTAGACGGGGCCGACGTGCTCGCCCTGCCACACGTGCATGAGCTCGTGGATCATCCAGTCCTCCATCGTCGGGTCGGTGTCGTCGTAGCTCTCCGGGAAGTGGATGATCCGCATGGTCACCACACCGGTGTCGGCGCCGGTGTTGTTCGCCGCGGCCCAGGCGATGAACGACCCCTCGAACACCTGGATGTCGTCCAACGGCAGCGTGTCCTCGTAGACCAGCTCCGCCCGCTGCCGCTCGCCCGCAGTCAGCGGCCGGAAGATGCCGAAGATCTCCAGCAGGATCGCCACCGCGCCGAAGACGGCACCGCCGAAGATCTCCAGGAGTCCGTCGAGGCACTCCTGCGCCGCGGCGCCCGCGTCCTTGAGCGACTGCATGATCCTCCGCTTGTCCTCCTCGCTCAGCGTGAAGGCCGGCTCGAGGATGTCCTTGACCGTCTTGCCGAGGTCACGCATCGCTTGGATGAACAGCGCCCCGGCGTTCTGCGGCTGCATCGCGATCGCGGCCAGCAGCTGCACCAGGGTGACGCCCGCGGCCAGGGCCGCCTCGATCACGGCGATCACCGCGGTGAGCGCCTTGCCCACGGCCCAGGCGACGATCTCGGCGATGTGCAGGCCGGCCTTGATCAGCCCGGTGACCACGGAGACGAGTCCTGGGATCAGGTCCTTCGCGACCCAGGTGAGGATGTAGGAGACCGAGTTCTTCAGCCGCACCCACACCTCGGCGAGTGCCTCGAGAGCCTTCGCACCGGCCGCCTTCGCCCAGTCGATGACGTCACGCAGCCGGCTGCCGATGTCCTCGGCCACCTTGACGATCGCCTCGAGGATGTCGGCGCCCTTCTTGAGTGCCCAGTCGAGCGCCTCGTCCAGAGCCTTGCGCACGAACCGGATCGCCAGCAGCGCCTCGCGCATGATGGCGTCGAGGACGCTCCCCGCCTGGGTCATCACCCAGTCGAGGATCTCGGCGACCTTGCGGCCGGCGTCGATCAGGCCGGTGACCATGCGACGGAGCAGGAAGTAGGTGCCCTTGGCGGCCTCCTCCAGCAGCTGGGCGACCTTGAGGCCGGCGGCCAGGGCCGCCTCGACGAAGCGTCGCGCGGTCTTGTAGGTGAAGGCCACGACGGACTGCACGATGTCCACCAGGGCCGCCCCGGCAGCCACGAGCGCCTTGATGACGTCGCGGATGGCGTCGACGACCAGAGCCGAGACCTCCTTGACGATGCGGATCACGGCGTACCCGAGCTCGAGTGCGGCCTCGACGATGCGCTTCACCGCGTTCAGCCCCATCTTGCCCAGCTCGTAGACCAGCTGGCCGAGCGTGCGGCCGATCTGGAGCATCGCCTTGGCCACGGCGCGCGCCAACGCGACCGCGCCGGAGGCGATGATCTGGCACAGCTCGACGAATCCGCTGGCGATGTCGGCCAGCCCTCGCACCACCTCGGTGAAGAACTGTCCTGCAGCGTTCAGGACGGTGCTCAGCACCTCGGTGACCGTCTTGCCCAGCTCGATGAGCACCCTCACCGTGTCGCGGAGCAGCGTCAGGGTGTACTGGGCCGCCGCGACGACGAGGTCGACGATGGAGCGCCCGAGCGCGAGCAGGGCCCCCACGACACGGTTGAGCACGTTGCCGAGGGCGGTGGCGGCCTGCGAGAGCAGGTTGCTGACGGACTTGCCCAGCGCGACCAGGGCCTCGACCACGCGGTTGACCACGTCGGCGACCTGCGTCGCGAGCCAGGACAGCAACGAGGACAGCTGCTGCTGCAGGTTGTCGATCGCCTTGAGCAGTGTCTGCAGCTGCTGCCCGACGAAGCGCACCGCCTGCTCCAGGATGGTGAACATCGCCTTCCCGACGTTGCGGATCGCGGCGATCATGTTCCGCACGAAGTCGTACCCGTGCTGGAGCGCGGCATCGAGCAGGTCGAAGATCTGCTTCCCGGCGTTGAGGAGCGACTGGGCGAGATTCGTCAGCTTGTCCACGGTCCAGGTGACGACCGCAGCAAGTGCCTCCCCCAGGCTCTGCACGGCGTTGACGACGGCGTCCACGACGCTCTCGATGGCTTCCTTCACCTCATCGACGACGTCCTCGATGAACTCGCCGACGGCGTCGTCGTGGGCGGGTTCGCCTTCCTCGTCGACCGGGCCGGCCGGGGTCCGGATCTGCGCGCCGAGCTCAGCGACGTAGTCCCAGACCTCTTCGAGAGCGACCTTGTCGGTGCGGCCGGCCGGAGTCAGCACGAAGTCCTTCATGAGCGTCCGGCCGTGTGCCGCCGGGAGCTGCCCGATGGCATGGACGATCCAACGCTCCTGGTTGGCGTCGCGATAGCCCTTGATCAGCGTCCGCCGCTCCTCGACGTCGCGCTTCAGCGCGACGGACTGGAACACCTGGCGGTGCTGGTCGATCGAAGGCAGCGTGCGCGCATAGGCCGCGGCGAGCCGACGCGCAGCCGGCTTGGAGGTCTTGTACACCCGGTCGTAGACGGGACCCACCTCGCTGGGGGTCGGCTTCAGCTCGTCGAGCTGGGACTGCACCAGCTCGGGCTTCGTCGACACCTTGCCGAGGACCTCGAGCACTCGTTCACCCGCCATGACGTTCCCCTCCGGCCAGGGGCGGCCGGGCACCGCCCGCTGTTCTTTACTCTTCGGTCGCGTCGCCCGAGGAGCAATAGCCCCAAGGGGTCAACCGCAGGGACAACACACGGTTCGGGTCATTGCGGCCATGCGGACTCAAAGGTGTCGATCTCGTCCAGCAACGTCCGCTGCTCCCGCTCCGGCATGAACGAGCACCGCACAGCAGTGCGAGCCAGGTCGGCGATGCCGGCCTCGTCGAGGTCCAGCAGATCCGCCGCGATCTCGTACTCCCGGTTGAGGGTCGTCCCGAACATGGGTGGGTCGTCGCTGTTGACGGTCACCACCACGCCGGCCGCGACCATGTCCCGGATCGGGTGCTCCTCCAGGGACGGTACGGCGCGGGTGGCGATGTTCGACGTCGGGCACACCTCGAGCGGGATGCCGTGCTCGGCGAGGTGAGCCAGGAGCGCAGGATCCTGGGTCGACGACGTGCCGTGCCCGATCCGTTCCGCACCGAGGTCCTGCAGCGCGTGCCACACCGTCTCCGGACCGGTCGTCTCGCCGGCGTGCGGCACCGAGTGGAGACCGGCGGCCCGGGCCGCGTCGAAGCTCGGCTTGAACTGAGGCCTGGGCACGCCGACCTCGGGCCCGCCGAGCCCGAATCCGACCAGGGAGGGGGGTGCGACGTCGAGGTAGGAGACGGTCTCCTCCGCCGACGGCACGCCGAACTCGCCGGGCACGTCGTAGATCCACCTCAGCCGCACGTCGAGGTCGCGCTCGGCGGCCACCCGGGCGTCCTCGATGGCCTCGACGAACGCCTCGATCGGAATGCCCGCCATCACGTTCGTGTACGGCGTGCACGTGAGCTCGGCGTACCTGATGTTCTGCGCCGCCATGTCACGGGCCACTTCGTAGGTGAGCATCCGCACGTCCTCGGCGTCCCGGACCAGAGCGACCACCGCGAGGTACACCTCGATGAAATGAGCGAAGTCGCGGAACGTGAAGAACTCCTTCAGCTCTTCCAGGTCCGAGGGCACGGTGCCCGGGTGCCGCTCGGCAAGCCGGGACACGATCCGTGGTGAGGCGGAACCGACATGGTGCACGTGCAGCTCTGCCTTGGGCAGGCCGGCGACGAAGTCGTGATAGCGGGATGGCGTGTCCACGACGGTCAGCGTAGGACGCGGAAGGTGTCGCTGAGTAAGGTCGAGGGGTGAACGACCGACTTGTGTGGATCGACTGCGAGATGACCGGGCTGGACCCGGTCGCCGATGCGCTCGTCGAGATCGCCGCGCTCGTCACCGACTTCGACCTCACCGTGCTCGGAGAGGGCCTCGACGTGGTCATCAAGCCGCCCGCCGCAGCGCTGGAGCAGATGGACCCGTTCGTCAGGGACATGCACACGGCCTCCGGCCTGCTGAAGGAGCTCGACGAGGGCGTCGACCTGAAGACCGCCGAGGTCCAGGTCCTCGACTACGTCCGCGAGCACTGCACGGACGGCAGCCGTCCGCCCCTGGCCGGCAACTCGATCGGCACCGACAGGACGTTCATCTCCCGGGACATGCACACGCTCGACGCGTTCCTGCACTACCGCGTGGTCGACGTGTCGTCGATCAAGGAGCTGGCTCGACGCTGGCACCCCCGCGCCTACTACAACGCGCCCGCGAAGCGCGGCAACCACCGCGCCCTCGCGGACATCCAGGAGAGCATCGAGGAGCTGCGCTACTACCGCGCGGCCGTCTTCGTCCCCTCCCCCGGGCTCTCGTCGGCGGAGGCGAAGGCGCTGGCGTCGGAGCACGGAGGGGCGCTCACCGGACTGGGTCCGGAGGAGGACACCGCCTGACGGCGGGTACACTTTCGCTTCGGCCCGGTCAGGACGACCGCGTCGCCGTGGTGGATGTAGCTCAGCTGGTAGAGCGCCTGGTTGTGGTCCAGGAGGTCGCGGGTTCAAGCCCCGTCATTCACCCCACCTCACGAGCCGCAGGTCACCGTCATGACCTGCGGCTCGTGTCTTTCTCAGCCCTCGGTGACGTCCTTCGGGTCGCCGTGGATCGCCGGGATGTGACCCATCCGGCCCTTCTGGAAGTCCTCGAAGGCCTGGAGCACCTCGGCCTTCGTGTTCATCACGAACGGCCCGCCCCAAGCGACGGGCTCGCGGATGGGACGGCCGCCGATGACCACGACGTCCATCGACGGGTGACGTGACTCCTGCCGCTCCGACGCCGTGACGTGCACGAAGTCCCCGGCGCCCAGGACGGCGAGCTGGCCCGTGGTGATCGGTCGGTGGTCGGCACCGACGGTCCCCTCGCCCGACAGGACGTAGACGAGGGCGTTGAAGTCGACGTTCCAGGGCAGGTCCATCCCGGCGCCCGGCGCGAGGGTGGCGTGCACCATCGCCATCGGCGTGTACGTCGTGCCCGGGCCTTCCCGGCCGCCGACATCGCCGGCGATCACCCGCACCAGGGCGCCCGCGTCGCTCGTGGTCGTCAGGCCCAGCTGGGACGAGCGGAGGTCCTGGTAGCGAGGCGGCGACCACTTCTGGTCGCGAGGCAGGTTCACCCACAGTTGCAGGCCGTGGAACAGTCCGCCCTTCACGACCAGCCACTCCGGAGGGGCCTCGATGTGCAGGAGCCCCGAGCCAGCCGTCATCCACTGGGTGTCACCGTTCGTGATCGTGCCGCCGCCGCCCTCGCTGTCCTGGTGGTCGAAGACGCCGTCGATGATGTACGTGACGGTCTCGAAGCCGCGGTGCGGGTGCCACGGGGTGCCCTTCGGCTCGCCCGGCGCGTAGTCCACCTCGCCCATCTGGTCGAGGTGGATGAACGGGTCGAGCAACGCAAGGTCCACCCCGGCGAACGCCCGGCGGACCGGGAAGCCCTCGCCCTCGAACCCGTGCGGTGCGGTGGTCAGCGACACGACCGGGCGGATGGTGTCGCCCAGTGCGGGAGCGTGCAGCCGTGGCAGGACGGTCAGGTCGTCGACGGTGACTGCGGGCATGGTTCCTCCTCGTCGATCCTGAACCGGATCCGTGCCGGTGCAACACTGCACCGATCCTCGCGCATTCCCGGCGCGCCACGGGTTCTCGAGTGGCCGTGCCGATGGGCCTGGCTCTAGTAACCTCGTGGCCGGATGACTGGGCCGCTGAAGAACGACAGGTACGACGTCGTCGTGGTCGGTGGCGGCCACAACGGCCTCGTCGCCGCGTCGTACCTTGCGCAGGCTGGGCTGTCCGTCGTCGTGCTGGAACGGCTCGACCGGACCGGCGGCGCCGCGGTCTCCTACGAGATGTTCCCCGGCGTGCCCGCCAAGATCTCCCCATACGCCCACCTGGTCGCACTCTTCCCCGACCAGATCGCCAAGGATCTCGGCATCGACACCCAGTTCCGCTCGCGAAGGACGTCGTCGTACACCCCGGTCATCCGCAACGGGCGGCACACCGGGCTGATGGTCGAACGCACCCCGGGGCAGCAGACCGCGGACTCGTTCAAGGCCCTGACCGGGTCCGATCGTGAGTACGACGCGTGGCGCTCCTTCTATGCCCGCATCGGCGAGCTCTCCCGCGCGCTGGCTCCGACGATGCTCCAACCGCTGCGGCCGAAGCGGGAGATGCGGGAGGTGGCGGATCCCCGCACGTGGGCCGAGCTCGTCGAGCAGCCGATCGGCCAGGTCATCGAGACGACGTTCGCGGACGACGTCGTCCGCGGCGTGGTGGCCACCGATGCGCTGATCGGCACTTTCGCCGACCTGCACGACCCGGGGCTGGAGCCAAACCGGTGCTTCCTCTACCACGTGCTGGCGCACAGCGGCGGGGAGTGGCGGGTGCCGCTCGGCGGGATGGGGGTCCTCAGCGCCTCCATCGAGCGCTCGGTGTGGCGGCACGCAGGGGAGATCGTTGCCGGCGCGTTCGTCACGCGCGTCGAGACGAACGGGTCGCAGGCCCGCGTGACCTACCAGCACGGCGGGCAGGAGCACGCCGTCGAGACGTCCTGGGTGCTGGGCAACGTCGCTCCGTGGGTGATGCAGATCCTGCTCGGCGACCATCCCGGCCCCCGGCCCGAAGGTTCTCTGTTGCAGGTGGACATGATCCTCGAGCGGCTGCCACGGCTGCGTTCGGGTGTGTCACCCCCGACGGCCTTCGCCGGCACGGTGCACATCGCCGAGAGCTACGACCAGCTGCAGCAAGCCTTCCTCGAGGCGCAGGAGGGGTTCATCCCCGAGGTTCCGCCGGGACAGCTGGTGTGCCACAGCCTGACCGATCCCTCGGTGCTCGGCGCGCTGGCGATGGAGGGCAAGCACGTCTTCACCTACTTCGGCGTGCAGACCCCGGCGCGCCTGTTCTCCGGACACGTGGACGCGCAACGCGACGAGACCGTGCTGCGCGTTCTCGACGCGATCAACGTCTACGTCGAGGACCCGCTCGAGACGCTCGTGATGCTCGACAAGAACGGCAACCCCTGTCTCACCGCCAAGGCGCCGCAGGACGTCGAGTCGCAGCTCGCGATGCCGGGCGGGCACATCTTCCACGGCCCGCTGTCGTGGCCGTGGGCGCACGACCGCGCAAACCTGGACACTCCCGCGGAACGCTGGGGCGTCCACACCGCGTTGCCGAACGTCCTGCTGTGCGGTGCCGGCGCGATCCGCGGTGGCGCGATTTCCGGCATCGGCGGGCACAACGCCGCGATGGCGCTCCTGGAGGCCACCGGTCGTGGCTCCCCGGCCAGCGAGAACTGACCCGGGCCCGCAGGTCTCTCAGACCTCCGTGGGATCGACGGTGACGATGGGCTCCGTCGTCGGCTGCTCCGAGCCCGCGGCCGGCTCGATGGTGAGCGCGACCTGGGTCTGTCCCTCGGGAAGCGGCATCGCAGCGCCGGTGGCGTCGGGTGGGAGGACGCCCGCACTGGTCGCCTGACCGTCCTGGAGCGTCCACAGCTGGTAGGCATGCTCGTCGTCGAGCTCCGGGAGCTCGCGGGCGTCGACAGCCATCTCGCCGTTCCCTGGCGCCACGCCCACCGTGAGCTTGCCGCCGTTCTCCGTGCTCACCGTGGCCGTGCGGGCGTCGTCGGCCTCGAACACCTCGGCCACCTGGGCGTCCAGCGCAGGGTCGTCGTCCCCGGTCAGCGCGTTGACACCGACGATCCCGCCGCCGACCACGATCACCGCTGCCGCGGCGGCGGCCAGCCACCGGCGCCGGCGTGGCACGTGGCGCACCACGGCCACCGGGGGCGGCTGCTGCGGGGTCCGCTCCGCGGCGGTCAGCACGCGAGCGCGGAGCGTCGGGGGCGGTGCCACAGCCTCCGCCTGTGCCATCCGCGCTGCCGCGTCCCGGAGCTCGCGGACCTCGTCCCGGCAGGCCTGGCAGCCGCGCAGGTGCTCGCGGAAGTCCGCGGCCTCGCGGTCGCTGAGGGCGTCGAGGGCGTACGCCCCGGAGAGGGTGTGCACGTCGTCGGTCATCGGGCCGCCTCCAGGCAGTCGCGCAGCCGGATCAGCCCGTCACGCATCCTCGTCTTGATCGTGGGGAGCGGCTTCTCCAGCAGGGTCGCGACCTCGGCGTACGTGTAGCCGTTGAAGTACGCGAGCCGCACGGACTCCAGCTGCAGGTCCGTGAGGGTGCCGAGGCAGTTGCGGACCGCCCCGTGCTCCTCCTGGGCCAGCAGCGCGTCCGCCGGCTCGTCGTGGCTCACCTCGTCGAGACCGGCGTGACCGTCGTACCGCTTCGCCGTCTCGTTGCGCCGGACAGCGTCCACCGCTCGCCGGTGCGCGATCGTCATGATCCAGGTCCGCGCCGAGCCACGCTCGTGGTCGAAGCTGGGGGCCTTGCGCCACACGTCGAGGAACACGTCCTGCGCGACGTCCTCCGCCCGGGCAGGGTCGCGAACCACCCGCCGGGCGACGCCGAAGACCGAGGCACCCATGGCGTCGTAGAGGCTCTCGAACGCCGCCGAGTCGCCGCGTGCCACCTTGCCGACCAACATGTCGACGTCGTTCGGACCGCGCGCGTGCACGAGCCGAAGACCCGGGTCAGAACCCACGACGCCTCCTCCTGAAACCGACGGACCACCGCCCCCGTGACGCGGGTCCGAGAGTAGTTCGTCCAGGATCGTCCCGCGGATGGGCGCACCGCCACCTCGATTTCGGGGGCTGCTTCCACGCTGGTAATCTTGACCGCGCTTCAGGCGCCATTAGCTCAATTGGCAGAGCAGCTGACTCTTAATCAGCGGGTTCGGGGTTCGAGTCCCTGATGGCGTACCACAACCTCCCACGTCAGAGCTGTTTCGGCATCGTCGAGTCCGTGAGCGTCCTGCCACCGAGGGGACCAGCTGAACCTGTGGCGCGCCCGGCGCGCCGAGTCTGGCGTCCGCGACTCCAGCGACCTCGGCATGCTGCTTGGACTGTCTCGTCAGCGGGGCCCTGGTTGTGGCAGCGTGGCGTCTTGGGGCTGGTCGCGCTGACGCGGTGATCGGTCCCGCTGTGGCCACCACCCCCTCACCGGAATCTTCGCCAACGGCGAAACACTGACCGTGTGGTCGCGCGGCCCCGGCCTCGTCTCATCCCGAGGCCTGCTGTAACGAAAACCGGCCCTCCAACCCGGGCACAGACAAGTGTCCGACCCGCGCTTGACGGCGCACGGGTGTACGGCGACGGTGGAGACAGCGTACGGGGACGCCCGGGGACACTGGAGGAGGGCGTGACGACCGATTCGACGGTGGATCGAGCAAGCGAGGCGTTCGGCCGCTCGGCTTGGCGGGAGGCCTGCACGCTCTGGATGGAGGCGGACCGCGACCGCGAGCTGAGCCCGGACGACCTTTCATGCTGGGCGACCGCCAGTTACCTGATCGGGCACGACGCCGATGCCGACGACCTCTGGGCCCGCGCGCACACGGAGTGCCTGGGCCGCGGTGACGCCTCTCGGGCCGCT
>Ga0190271_10003013_pt1 | contig 10444 bp, 13 predicted proteins | sample Popmic356T_FD_133747 | JGI IMG/M metagenome (GOLD analysis project Ga0190271, IMG submission 133747) | Populus adjacent soil microbial communities from riparian zone of Weber River, Utah, USA - 356 T | ecosystem: Environmental > Terrestrial > Soil > Riparian zone | place: USA: Utah | collected... | reverse complement strand
GTGTGGAGCTCCCACTCGTGCGACGGGTCGAACTTGGTCTCCTCCTCGTCCTGTGCGAGCGCGATCGACGGGAGCGTCAGCGCAAGCAGCGTCACGAATGCGAGCGCGCGCTTCATGTCTTCGCCTCCCCGCCGAAGTAGTTCGCGATACCGACACCGAGCTCGGCCGTGAACGCGATCGCGTAGAGGATGGCCGCGGCGAGACCGACGGTCTCGTTCGACACCGTGACGATCACGAGCACGATGCCGACGAGGAGCGCCCGAGAGGTTGTTCCGATTCCCCGCATTCCAGCGGCGGCGAGGTTATCGGGGCCGTCGGGGAGACGCGCCAGTACCGCCGCGAATATCTCGGACGCAACCCAGAGCACAGCGGCGAGGGCCCACGCCTCGAGCGGCCAGCCGGCGATCGCGAAGATCGGGAGCGCGAGCGCGATGATCGTGCCGCCGGCGATCGTCGGGCCGACGCGGCTCGGGAGCGCGCGCGGCGTCGAGAAGATGCCGGCGCTCACGTCTGCGCTCCCCTTCCGTAGACCTGGTACACGACGAGCGCTCCCAGCGGGATGCCGACGATCGCGCCGATCAGCAACCCGAGGCCGGCGCCGCCGAGGGCCCAGCCGACGAGCGCGCCGAGCGCCATCGCGGCCGCGAGCGTGCCCAGGAGCAACCCCGAAGCGGTGGCGAGTGAGTGAGGCGAGGGGGCCGCGTCCGGCGTCATCCCAGCCGGAGCATATCAGCGTGCTTGTAACAGTCGATTTCCCTTCGATAAGCGGAATCCACGTCACTTCGTAACCTGTCGTAGGATTGCCGTGTGGAGCGGCTCGTCCTCGTTCACGGCAGCGTCGTGGGCGCGCGGATGACGTGGGCGGTTCAGCAGTCGCTTGCCGAGCGGTTCGAGCTCGTCGTGGTCGAGCGACCCGGCTTCCCTCCCAACCCGCCGGTCGAACGGGTGGACTTCGAGTCGGACGCAGCGCTCGTGGCCGAGCTGCTCGAGGACGGGGATCACCTCGTCGGACACTCGTACGGAGGCGTCATCTCGATGCTCGCCGCGGCGCAGAACCCGACAGCCGTTCGCTCGTTGGCGCTCATCGAGCCTCCGGCGACCCGCGTCGCCGCAGGCAATCCTGCGGTCGACGCATTCGCCGCGGCCGGAACGGCGCTGTACGCAGCCGCAGCCCGAGACGATCCGGAGACTTTCCTACGGAGGTTCCTCCTGGTTGTCGGCTCGGCGCTCGATCCTCCATCACCGCTCCCGCCGGAACTCGAGCAGGGCGCTCGCGCACTCCAGGTCGAACGCGGCCCGTGGGAAGCAGAGATCCCTCTCGACGTGCTCGCCGCCGCACCGTTCCCGAAGCTCGTGTTCTCCGGGAACCACAATCGGGCCTTCGACGGGATCTGCGACGCCCTCGAGGAGCGACTTCCGGCCGATCGCGTGGTGCTCGAAGGGTTCGGCCACACGGTCCCGCGCCACCCCGACTTCAACGACCGCCTCGCCGAATTCGTCGAGCGAGCCTCGCGCGGCTAGGCGCTCCGGCGCTCGGACGTGTCGGCCTGCTCGCGCTCGCGCCGGCGAACTCGCGGGTTCGCGAGCTTGACGATCTCGAGCAGGTACACGACGTAGATCGAGAACGCGATCGCGAAGAAGCCGATCGCGACCACCACGAGCGTCTCCCAGAGGTGCCACTCCCCGCCGTCGCGGAAGGGCACGAAGCGCGTCGCGAGCGCCGCGCCGGCGAGGCTCGCGCACCATAGCCACATGGTGACGGCGGCGCGCCGTTGCGAGAAGCCGATGTTCAGGAAGCGGTGGTGGAGATGGCTGCGGTCCGCCGTGTAGATCGGTCGCGAGTGCTTCAGGCGCCGGGCGACCACGAACGACGTGTCGATGATCGGGATCGCCAACACGAGCAGCGGCAGCAACAGGACGACGGTCGAAGCCGTCTTGAGCAACCCCTGGATCGAGACCGCGGCGAGGATGAACCCGAGGCACAGCGCGCCGGAGTCGCCCATGAAGATCCGGGCCGGGAAGAAGTTGTGCCGCAGGAAGCCGAGGCACGCACCGGCGACGATCGCCGAGAGGATCGCGGGGTCGGGCTTCCCGAGCGAGAGCGCGAGGATCGCGTACGTCAGGCCCGCGATCCCGCAGACGCCGGCGGCGAGCCCGTCCATGCCGTCGAGAAAGTTGACCATGTTCATCACGGCGACGATGAACAGCATCGAGACCGGCACGCCGATCCACGCCGGGATGTCGAGGACGCCGACGACCGGGAACGTGACGTGGTCGATCCAGACGCCGAACATCGGCGGGATGGAGGCGGCAACGAACTGCCCGGCCAGCTTCACCGACGGAGAGAGCCCGCGGAAGTCGTCGACCGCACCGACGACGGTGGCGATCGCCGCGCCCAGCAGGACACCGCGGCTTTCCCCCGAGAGATCGAGGAACGCGAGGGCGGGCACCAGGATCCCGAGGAAGATCGCCAGCCCACCGAGACGCGGGATCGGACGGCGGTTGATCCGCCGCGCGTCGGGGCGATCCACGGCGCCGAGCATGCGCGCCATGCCGCCGACGGCAGGCGTCAGCAGGACCACGATGACGAACGCGACGACCGCCCCGTAGAGGACCTCCGGCGTCGTCCGCAGCTCGTCGAACATGCGCGACTACTTCGTTCCGTAGATCCGGTCGCCTGCGTCGCCGAGGCCCGGGAGGATGTAGCCCTTGTCGTTCAAGCAGCGGTCGACCGAGGCGACGACGATGCGCACGTCCGGATGCTCCTCGTGCACGCGTGCGATGCCCTCCGGCGCGGCGATCAGCGCGATGAGTCGGATTGAAGTCGCACCCGACCGCTTGACCGACTCCACCGCGGCCGCGGTCGAGTTCCCGGTCGCGAGCATCGGGTCGAGGAGGATCACGTCTCGCTCGCGGAGGTCGTCCGGGAGCTTGACGAAGTACTCGACGGGCTCGAGCGTCTCCTCGTCGCGGAACAGCCCGATGAAGCCCACCCGCGCACCGGGGACGAGGGAGAGGACGGCGTCGAGCATGCCCATCCCGGCACGCATGATCGGGCAGACGGCGACCTTCTTGCCCGAGATCCTCCGCGCGGTCGTGTGCTCGAGCGGCGTCTCGATCTCGACCGCCTCGTCGGCGAGATCCTTCGTCGCCTCGTACGTGAGCAGGAGCGTGAGCTCGTTGACGAGCTGGCGGAACATCTGCGTCGTCGTCGTGACGTCGCGAAGCAGGCCGAGCTTGTGCTGGACCAGCGGGTGCGTGACCTCCGTGACGAGGCCGGTCGACGTGTCGAGGTCGGTGCGCGTTTCCACTTGCGCCTCCTAGCTTCCGAAGTCGGGGTAGGCCGACATGCCGGGGTAGAGCGGGCGGCGTGCGACGAGCGCGGCGCTCCGTGCGCGCAGCGCGACAACGTCCGCGTCGCTCGCCAGCGCGTCGCACATGATCCCGCCGACCTCCCGGAAGTCCTCCTCGTCGAGCCCGCGCATGGTCATCGCAGGCGTGCCGACGCGGAAGCCGGACGCGACCGTGGGCGGACGCTCGTCGAACGGGACAGTGTTGCGATTCACGGTGATCCCGACCTCCGCGAGGCGATCCTCGGCGTCCTTGCCGCTCCACTCCGTTCGGCGGAGGTCGACGAGCAGCACGTGCGTGTCGGTTCCGCCGGTGAGGACGTCGAGGCCGCCCTCCTGCACCGACTCGGCGAGCGCGTCGGCATTCGCGCGCACTGCGCTCTGGTACTCGCGGAAAGGCTCCGACCCGGCGATCAGGAAGCACGCCGCCTTGGCGGCGATGACGTGGTTGAGCGGCCCGCCCTGCATTCCCGGAAAGACCGCACGGTCCACCGCCTGCGCGTGCTCCTCGCGACACAGGACGAAGCCCGAGCGAGGACCGGCGAGCGTCTTGTGCGTCGTCGACGTGACGAAGTCACAGTGCTCGACGGGATTCGGATGCAGGCTCGCGGCGACGAGCCCGGCGAAGTGGGCCATGTCGCACAGAAGCAGCGCGCCAACCTCGTCGGCGATCTCTCGGAACCGCCAGGCCTCGACCGTCCGCGGATACGCCGAGCCGCCGCACACGATCAGCTTCGGCCGGTGCTCCTTCGCGAGCGCGAGGACGTCGTCGTAGTCGACGAGGTTGGTGTCGCGCGAGACGCCGTAGTGGACGATCCGGTACAGCCGCCCGGAGAAGTTCACCTTCAGCCCGTGCGTGAGGTGCCCGCCGTGCGACAGCTCGAGCGAGAGGATCGTGTCGCCGGGATCGAGCGCGGCGAAGTACACGGCCATGTTCGTCTGCGCTCCTGCATGCGGCTGGACGTTCGCGTGCTCGGCGCCGAAGAGCGCCTTCGCGCGGTCGATCGCGAGCTGCTCGATCTCGTCCACGACCTCGCACCCGCCGTAGTAGCGACGCCCCGGATACCCCTCCGAGTACTTGTTCGTCGGGATGCTGCCGACCGCCTCGAGCATCGCCGGCCACGTGAAGTTCTCGGACGCGATGAGCTCGATCTCGCCGCGCTGCCGGTCGAGCTCGCGCTCGAGCAGCGCGGCGACCTCGGGATCGACGTCTGCGAGGCCGGCGGTGCGCAGATCCTCGAGCGTGATCGGCGTCGTGGCCATGACGGCGGATGCTACTCCGCCACCTGACGGAGAGCCTCCGACGAGGGCACGGCGCCCTCCCGTAGGACGCGCGGCTGCAGCCCGGTGAGGTCGAGCACGGTCGAGGCCGTTCCCGGAAGCTCACCCGCGTCGAGGACGGCCGCGACCCCGTCCAGGATCTCGCGCGGAACGTCCCCGATCACTCGTGGATCCGCCCCGCCGTGCAGGTTCGCGCTCGTCGCCGCGACGACGCCGACACGCGCGAGGACCTCAGCGGCGGGACCGGACACAGACGGGATCCGCACGCCGATGGTGTCGGGTCGCACGCCGGTGAGCCAGGAGAGACGTCGGGCCGGGTTCGGGACGACGAGCGTGAACGCGCCGGCGAGCAGCCTCGCGTCGGCCAGCTCCGGGATCAGCTCCACGAGCGGATCGATGCCCGACCCGACGAGCGCGATCGGCTGCTCCGGCGAGCGTCGCTTGAGCGTCGACAGCGCGCGAACCGCCTCCTCCCGATCGGGCCGGCACGCGAGCCCGTAGACCGTGTCCGTCGGGATGACGACGAGCTCGCCCTCGGCGAGCGCCGCCACGACGTGGTCGACGGTGCTCACTCGGAACGGACGCCCTCGACGACGCGATCGCGACCCGAGAGGTCCTGGGTGGTCACGAGCTCGTCGTAGCCGAGGTCGCCGAGCATCCTCGTGACGCGTCCCGCGTTGCCGGCAGCGATCTCGAGTATGAGCGCGCCACCTTCCCGGAGGACGTCGCGCGCGCCCCGCGCGACCGCTTCCGTCGCACCGACGCCGACGAGCGCCTCGCGCGGCTCCCAGTCGCGTACCTCCGGCTCGAGCGCGTCGATCTCGTCGGGCAGCACGTACGGCGGATTCGACACGACGAGATCCCACGGCCCGTCCGGAAGCCCGCGATAGAGATCCCACTCACGCAACGCGATCGCGAGCCCCGTTCGCGCGGCGTTGGCGCCGGCCACCTCCAGCGCGCCGGCCGAGGCGTCGATCGCGGTCACCTGAGCTCCGGGATGCTCGTCGACGATGGCGAGGGCGATCGCGCCACTCCCGGTCCCCACGTCGAGCACGCGTGGCTCGCGCACAGCGGAAAGTCGCGCGAGGCACCGTTCGACGACGACCTCCGTCTCGGGGCGCGGAACGAGGACGCGCCGGTCGACGACGAGCGTCAGGCGACGGAAGCCCCACTCGCCGAGCACGTACGCGAGCGGCTCGCGCGCGAAACGCCGTGATGCGAGCCGCTCGAGCTCCCGCTCTTCGTCGCGCGAGAGCTTGCGAGACGTCTCGACGGCAAGCTGCGAGCGCCTGACGCCCAGGATGTGGGCCACGAGGATCTCGGCGTCGACGCGCGGTGCGTCGCAGCGAGCCTCGGTCAGGCGCCCGGACGTCTCGGCGAGCGCCCGGCCGACCTTCACGCCGAAGCGGCGGCGAGCGCCTGTCGCTGCTCCTCGGCGCGCAGCGCCTCGGTCAGCTCGCCCATGTCGCCGTCGAGCACCTGGTCGAGGCGGTGCACCGTGAGCTTGATCCGGTGGTCAGTCACCCGGCTCTCGGCGAAGTTGTACGTCCGGATCTTCTCGGCGCGCTCGCCGGTTCCGATCTGCGAGCGGCGCGACGCGGCGAGCTCCGCCTGCTGCTTCTCGCGTTCGAGCTCGTACAGGCGCGCGCGGAGGACGCGCATCGCCTTCACCCGGTTCTGTAGCTGGGACTTCTCGTCCTGCATGGCAACCACGAGGCCGGTCGGAAGATGCGTGATCCGGACGGCGGAGTCGGTCGTGTTCACGCTCTGGCCGCCCGGGCCGGTCGAGCGCATGACGTCGACCTTGAGGTCGTTCTCGTGGATCTCGACCTCGACCTCCTCGACCTCCGGCATGACCGCGACGGTCGCGGTCGACGTGTGGATGCGGCCCTGCGACTCGGTCTCGGGAACCCGCTGGACGCGATGCGTCCCGCCCTCGAACTTGAAGATCGAGAACGCGCCCTGACCCTTCACGGCGAAGACGGCTTCCTTCACTCCGCCGCCCTCGCTCTCGCTCGTCGACAGCGTCTCCGTCTTGAGGCCCAACCGCTCGGCGTAGCGGCTGAGCATGCGCCGGACGTCACCCGCCCAGAGCGCGGCCTCGTCGCCGCCGACGCCCTGACGGATCTCGACGATCACGTCCTTCTCGTCCGCGGGATCGCGCTCGACGAGGGCGAGCGTCAGCTCGTCCTCGATCCGCTCCACGTCGCTCTCGAGCTCCGCGGCCATCCCCGCGAGCTCGGGATCGCCGCGCGCTGCCTCGAGATCCGCGCGCGCCTGCCGCCACTCGTCGGCGAGCCGCTTCGGCGTCTCGAGCTCCTTCATCCGCCTCCCGGCGTCGGCAGCCTGACGGTGGTCGTTGTAGACCGAGGGGTCGGACATGCGCTCCTGCGCCTCCGCATAGGAGCGGTCCAGCTCGTCGACGAGGCGATCGATGGCCATCGCCGGAGGGTACCGCGGGGTTACGCCAGCGAGGCTTCGACCGTGATCTCGGGCACTGCGGCGAGCGCCTTCGAGACCGGGCAGTTCTCCTTGGCGCCCTCGGCGGCCTCGCGGAACGCCGCCTCGTCGAGCCCGGGCACGGATCCGCGAACGGCCAGCGCGATCTTCGTGATCCCCGTTCCGGGCACGAACGTCACGGTCGCGTCGACCTCGAGCTTCTCCGGAGGCGTGCCGCCCTGCGCGAGACCGTGCGACAGCGCCATCGAGAAGCATGCAGCGTGCGCAGCTGCGATGAGCTCCTCGGGGCTCGTCAGCCCTTCGGTGTCCTCGGTGCGCGCCGCCCAGCTGACGTCGAGAGGACCGAACGCGCCGCTCTCGACGCTCGTGATCGTCCCGGAACCCTCCATGAGCGAGCCCGACCAGGTGACGTGCGCGGTGCGATCGGCGGCCATCAGCTGCCTCCTTCGTCGAGCGTTGCATCGAGCGTCACGGTGGCCGTCGCTCGGATCAGAGCGGAGAACGGGCAGCCCTCGTCGGCTGCCTGGGCGGCCGCGGCGAGGGACTCGACGTCGGCACCCGGCGCCGTCGCTCTCGCCGTGATGTGCGAAGAAACGATCCGATGCCCCGCTCCCTCGACCTCGTCCATCGTGATCGTGCAGCGAACGCTCATGGACTCTGGTGGAGTACCCAGTCGGGCCAGCTCGCTACCGAGAGATGTGACGTAGCAGGTCGCGTGCGCGGCGGCGAGGAGCTCCTCGGGGCTCGTCTTGCCCTCGATCACCTCGATCCGCGAGGCAATCGTGGCGGGCAGCTCGAACGATCCCGTGCTGGCCGCGCGAACGACACCCGATCCTCGCGCGGTCGTCCCGGCCCAGTCGATCTCGGCCTCGCGAACGATGCGCGGCATGATTTAGGCCATCACCTCGACCCGCTGTTCGAGCCTGCGCTCCTCCGGGCTCTCGGCCGCTTCCTTCTCCATGACCCGGCGCAGCGCCTGGATCGAGACCTCGACCTGGTCGTCCGAGGGCTCACGCGTCGTCAGGCGCTGGAGCCAGAGCCCCGGCGCGAGGAGCGTCATCAGCGCACGATTGTCCTGGTGCTTGCCCGCGTAGCGAATGAGCTCGTAGGCGAGCCCGGCGATCAAGGGCAGCAGCAGGATGCGGCTCGCGATGAGCCAGTACCAGTCCGGACGACCGACGAACGCGAAGACGAAGATCGCGATGACCATCACCCATAGCAAAAAAGCGGTTCCGCAACGCGGGTGAATCAGGCTGAACTTCTGCACGTTGCTCGGAGTCAACTCTGCGCCGGCCTCGAGCGCGTTGATCGACTTGTGCTCCGCCCCGTGGTACTGGAAGACGCGCCGGAGGTCGGGGAGCAGCGAGATCAGGAGGATGTACCCGATGAACACCGCGACACGGATCAGCCCCTCGACGATCACGAAGAACGTGGTCGACTCGACCGGGAGCCAGCTCGTGAGCAGAGCGGGGCCGATCTTGAAGAGCATGAGCGCGAAGCCGATCGCGATCGCGAACGAGAAGATGATCTGCCCGCGGCTGATCTGCGTCTGGATCTCGCCGTCCTCGTCGCGCTCCTGCGAGGCGACGTTCGCCGAGATGGCGAGTGCGCGGAAGCCGATCGCGAGCGACTCGCCGAGCGCGATGACGCCTCGGACGACAGGGAGCCGCCAGATCTTCCGCCGCTGCATCGGCGAGGTGATGTCGTGGACGACCTCCGTGATGTCCCCCTCGGGGGTGCGAATCGCCACCGCCCAGGACGACGGGCTGCGCATCATCACGCCTTCGAGAACGGCCTGCCCGCCGTAGCTGACGGCCATGAGCCGGCTAGTCGTCGCTGCCGCTGCGCGAGCCGGCCTTCTCGAGCCGGCGCTGGAAGCGCTCGACCCGACCGCCGGTGTCGACGAGCTTCTGCTTGCCCGTGTAGAACGGGTGGCACTCGGCGCAGATCTCGACGTGGAGCTCTTCCTTCGTCGAGCGCGTCCAGAACTCGTTTCCGCACGAGCACGTCACGTGCGCGAGGACGTAGTCGGGATGGATGTCGGTCTTCATCGGCGGGCCAGAATAGCAGCGGCGGTCGCGGCGGCGACATTCCCGCCCGAGACGATGCAGACGGTTCGACCCCCGTCGATCTTCCCCGCGAGCACCGCGGCGACGGCCGCCGCACCGGCCGGCTCGCAGGCGAGCTTCGCCCGCTCGTAGAGGAAGCGGAAGCCCTCCTCGATCTCCTGCTCGGAGACCAGGACGACGTCGTCCACGTGCTGTTGGGCGATCGCGAGCGCCGCATGGCCGGCGTACGGGGCGTTGAGACCGTCCGCGACCGAGGTCGGCGTGACGTGCACGCGCTCCCCCGCGACGAGCGCGGAGTGGAGTGCCGTCGACAGCTCGGGCTCGACCCCGACCACGCGAGCGCGTCCGGCAGCCGCGACCGCGACTCCGGAGATGAGGCCGCCTCCGCCGATCGGCACGACGATCGTCTCGACGTCGGGGCAGTCCTCGAGGATCTCGAGGCCGACGGTCCCCTGACCGGCAATCGTGAACGGATCGTCGAATGGATGCACGAGCGTCCGGCCGGTCTCCTCGAGCAGCACGTCGAGACGCTGGAACGCTTCGCCCGGATCGGCCGCGTCGAGGTCGACTGCCGCGCCGTACCCGCGCGTCGCGGCGATCTTCGCCTCGCTCGCGCCGCGCCACATGACGACGAGCGCGTCGATCCCCTCCTGCGCCGCGCCCCACGCGGCCGCTTGCGCGTGGTTTCCGGCCGAGATCGCGATGATGCCGCGCTCCTTCTCCTCCGGCGTGAGCGAGGCGAGCTTCGTGAGCACTCCGCGCGGCTTGAACGAGCCCGTGCGCTGGAGGAGCTCGGCCTTGAGGAAGACGTTCTCGCCGAGCGTGCGGCACGAGAGCACCGGCGTCCGCAGCAACCGGCCGGCGATGACCCCAGCCGCACGCTCGACGTCGCTCCGCTCGACCATCGCGCGATCGTAGGCGAGCGCGGGCTCGCAGCCGTCGGCCTCCACCCGTCCGGACGGGACATGCCCTGGGGTCAGGTCCGGGACCTGACCCCTGAGGTGGCCGATACGGGCATGTCGCGGGTCTGACGCCGGATCGGCGAGAATGCCGCTGTGAGCACCGTGGAGCAACGGCCGGTACGCCTCGTCATGCGGGACGACCTGGAGCGTAGCCGGCTGACCGTCTTCTTCCGGCTCTTCCTCGCCATTCCGCTCTTCCTCTGGGTCGTGCTGCGCGGGATCGCGGCATTCGTCGTCGGGTTCGTGAACTGGCTCGCGGTGCTCGTCCAGGCGGAGGTCCCGGACAGCCTCCACGACTTCGTCGCGAGCTACATCCGCTACT
>Ga0190271_10003012_pt1 | contig 10446 bp, 9 predicted proteins | sample Popmic356T_FD_133747 | JGI IMG/M metagenome (GOLD analysis project Ga0190271, IMG submission 133747) | Populus adjacent soil microbial communities from riparian zone of Weber River, Utah, USA - 356 T | ecosystem: Environmental > Terrestrial > Soil > Riparian zone | place: USA: Utah | collected... | reverse complement strand
CGCTGCAACCGGTAAGGCGAGGACCAGATCAGCAAGACGAATCCGATGAGCAGGAGCACGATCAGGGTCGCGAACAGCTTCCAGTTCATACCGCCGAGGAACAGGATGCCCATGGCGATCACGGTGATGACCGCGAATGCCCCGAAGTCCGGTTCGCGCAGGAGCAATCCGCCGGTGAGCAGCATGACGACCAGCATCGGCATGAAGCCCTTGCGGAAACTGTGCATCAGCGCCGCCTTGCGAACCGTGTAATCAGCCGCGAACAACACGGCAAGCAGCTTCATCATTTCCGATGGCTGCAGGTTGAACATGCCCAGCGACAGCCAGCGGCGGCTGCCGTTGACTTCTTTGCCGATGCCGGGAATCAACACGACAGTCAGCAGCAGCACACCCAGCATGAACAGGTAAGGCGCCGCCTGTTCCCAGAAGCGCATCGGAAACTGGAAGCAAATGAATCCGGCCATGCAGCCGATGAATACGAACACCGCGTGCCGGATGAGGAAGAATGCGGGCTGGTTGCCCGTGTACTTTCCGGCCTCGGCAATGGCAATCGAGGACGAATAGACCATGACCAGTCCCAGCCCCAGCAACAGGACAGCCGCGCTCACGACGCCGTAGTCGAACTCGGCCATCGTGGCCGGACGGTCCGCGACGGCACCGAACAGGCTGCTCACGCCGCCACCTCCAGCGCCCTGACCGCATCCGTGAACACCTGGGCACGATGTTCGTAGTTGCGGAACATGTCGAAGCTCGCGCACGCCGGCGACAGCATGACCGCATCGCCCGGCTGGGCCAGGCGCATGCTGGTGCGGACTGCGTCCGGCATGTCTGTCGCGCGTGCCAGTTCTACGCCGGTCTGCTCCAGCACGGCGGCAATCTTCTCGCGATCCCTGCCGATCAACACCACCGCCCGCGCCTTCTGTTCCACGGCATCCTTGAGGGGCGAGAAATCCTGGCCCTTGCCGTCGCCTCCCGCGATCAGCACCACCTTCTGCGCCATGCCCTTGAGGGCCGCGACGGTCGCCCCGACGTTGGTGCCTTTCGAATCGTCGTAAAACGACACGCCGTTGATGTCGGCGATTTTCTGCACCCGATGCGGCAGTCCCTTGAATTCGTACAAGGCATCCAGCAGCGGTTCGTAGTGCAGGTTGAGGGCGCGGCACAACGCGAGTGCCGCCAGAGCGTTCAGCGCATTGTGCAGTCCGGCTACCTGCAGTCCTGATACCGGCATCAGGTTGGCGCGGCCTTGTGCAAGCCACAGGTCGCCTTCGATCTCGCGCAGGCCGAAATCCTTCTCTTGCCAGGGCTCGCTGGTGCCGAACGTGAAGGCACGGCGTCCTTCCTTCTGCATTTCCAGGACCTGCGGGTCTTCGCGGTTCAGTACCTGCACGCCGTCGCCAAGGAAAACCCGTTCCTTGGCCCTCGCGTAGTCCGGCATGCCGGCATAGCGGTCCAGGTGGTCTTCACTCAGATTCAAAACCGCCGCCGCTTCCGCATTCAGTGTCGAGGTCGTTTCGAGCTGGAAGCTCGACAGTTCGAGGACGAAGATATCCGGGCGCCGCCGCTTGCCAATCTCCACTTCGTGCAGTGCATCCAGGATCGGCAGGCCGATATTGCCGGCAACCAGCGTGCGGACCTTCGCGTGCTTGCACATCACGCCGACCATTTCGGTGACTGTGCTCTTGCCGTTCGAGCCGGTGATGGCTACCACGCGCGCCTTCGGGAACTCGTCCCGGATGCGCGCGAACAGCTCGATGTCGCCGACCACGTCGGCGCCACGCGCGATCGCCGCCTGCACGTTCGACTCCGCGAGCGGCACGCCTGGACTGATTGCGATCTGGTCCACGCCGGTGAAAGTGGACGGACGAAAAGGCCCGGTCTGCAATTCGACATCGGGCAGTTCGCTGCGCAGCTGGTTCGCAAACGGCGGCTCCTCGCGGGAATCTGCCACGCGAACACGGGCGCCGCGGCTGGCAAGCCAGCGCGCCATGGACATTCCGCTTGCACCCAGTCCGAGCACCAGCACCCTCCTATTCTTCAACCCGGGCGGCACGCGCCTCCTTCATCGCCGCTTCGATGCGCGAAAGGCGCACGGCGCCCACATCCTCGACCTCGTCAGGATGCAGGCCGCTCAATGCAAGCTGCTTCGGTTCTGCAACCCCGGCACGCAGCCGCATTTCCTTCAGGAACAGCTCAAAATGCAATCGACTCGTCATGGCTTCACCTCAGTTTCAACGTGGACAGACCCACCAACACAAGCATCATCGTGATGATCCAGAAGCGGACGACTACCTGGTTCTCTTTCCAACCCTTCAATTCATAGTGGTGGTGCAGCGGCGCCATGCGGAATATCCGCTTCCCGGTCAGCTTGAATGAACCCACCTGCAGCATTACCGAAAGCGTTTCGACGACGAACACGCCACCCATGATGAACAACACGATTTCCTGACGAACGATCACGGCGATGGTGCCGAGCGCCGCGCCCAGCGCAAGCGCGCCGACGTCGCCCATGAACACCTCCGCCGGATAGGCGTTGAACCATAGGAAGGCAAGGCCGGCTCCGGAAAGCGCCGCGCAGATCACCGTGAGTTCGCCGGCACCTGGAATCAGCGGAAATCCGAGATATTTCGAATAGATTGCGTTGCCGGCGACATACGCGAACACGCCAAGCGCACTGCCGACCATGACCGTTGGCAGGATCGCCAGGCCGTCGAGGCCATCCGTCAGGTTGACTGCATTGCTGGTGCCGACGATAACGAAGTAGGTGATCAGCACGAAACCGACGATGCCGAGCGGATAGGCAACCTGCTTGAAGAACGGCACGATGAGTTCGGTCTGCGCGGGAACGGCGGCATTGGTCGCGAGGTAGAGTGCTGCCGCCAGGCCGATGACCGATTGCCAGAAAAATTTGGCCTTCGGCGACAACCCTTTCGGATTGCGGTGAACCACCTTGCGATAGTCATCGACCCAGCCGACGATGCCGAAGCCAAGGGTCACGGCGAGCACGACCCATACATACTTGTTGCGCAAGTCCGCCCAAAGCAAGGTGGTAATCGCGATGGAAACCAGGATCAGCGCCCCGCCCATGGTCGGCGTGCCGGCCTTGCTGAGGTGGCTCTTGGGACCGTCGTCGCGGACTGCCTGGCCAATCTTGTAAGCGGTCAGCTTGCGGATCATGGTGGGTCCGACCACGAAGGAAATCAGCAGGGCCGTCAACGTCGCGAGCACTGCGCGCAAGGTGATGTAGTTGAAGACATTGAAGGCACGGATGTCTTCAGCCAGCCACTGGGTGAGCAGCAGGAGCATCAGCTCCCTCCTTTTGCGGTCGTTTCGCTTATGGCGCCGAGCGCTTCGACGACGCGCTCCATGCGCATGAATCGGGAGCCTTTGACAAGGACGGTAGCGCCGGCCCCGGCCTCCGCAGACACGGCTGATGCGAGCGCCTCGACCGAACTGAAATGGCGGCCGGCATCGCCGAAGCTGCGCGCAGCCAGCTCGCTCATGGCGCCCAGGGCGTAGAGGCGGTCCACGCCTGCGCGTTTGGCGAACTCTCCGATGGCGGTGTGGATGGATTCGGCGTTGTCGCCGAGCTCTCCCATGTCGCCCATCACGAATAACTTCCTGCCTTGTCGCGAAGCAAGCACCGAAATTGCCGCTTTCATGGACTCCTGGTTGGCGTTGTAGGTGTCGTCGATCAGCTCCGCGCCCGAGGGCATGCGCTTGCGTTGCAGCCGTCCCTTGACACCCTGGTATGCGCCGAGTCCATCGACGATGGCCTGCGAGTCGATTCCAAGCACGTAGGCGACAGTCGCTGCGGCGAGCGCATTCTTCACGTTATGCATTCCCGGCACATTGAGCGTCGCCACCAGCTGGCCTTCGGGCGTCTGGACGGTCATCAGGCTGCCGGCGTCCGTCAGTTCGTAACGTGCGGATACCGCCGCCTTCCTGTCCAGCCCGAAATCCACCACTTTGCGTCCGCGGACCAGGCCTCGCCAGTAGTCGGCCTGCGCATCGTCGTTGTTGATGACTGCGGTGCCCGCCCTGTCGAGTCCTTCGAAGATCTCGCCCTTGGCGCGTGCGATGGCCTCGATCGACCCCAGCTCGCCGATGTGCGCGGTTCCCGCGTTGTTGATCAGCGCAACTCCCGGTTTCGCCAGGCGCGACAAGTAAGCGATCTCGCCCAGGTGGTTCATGCCCATCTCGATCACCGCATAGCGGTGGGTGCTGCGCAGGGAAAGCAGCGTCAGGGGCATGCCGATATCGTTGTTCAGGTTGCCGACCGTCGCCAGCACGCTGTCGTCTCCGGCGGCCTTGCGCAATATGGAAGCCAGCAATTCCTTGACGGTGGTCTTGCCGTTGCTGCCGGTAATGGCGATCAACGGCATTTCGAACTGCGAACGCCAGTACGCGGACAACTGTCCGAGGGCGATGCGGGAATCAGGGACGACAAGCAGCCGCGCATCCGGCAGGTTGACCGCTGCGGCATCGGTCACCATGGCCGCCGCCGCGCCGGCCTCCAGGGCCTTGCCTGCGAATGCCTGGCCATCAAACCGGTCGCCACGGATGCCTACGAAGAGGTCGCCGGCGCGCACATCGCGGCTGTCGGTGGTTACGCGCAGAATCTGCGCATCGGAACCGATGTGACGTGCGCCAATGGCGCGCGCTGCCGTGACGAGATCAAACATGTTGCACCTGCCCCGGAAGCCGCCGCAGCAGTTCGCGTACGACCTCCGCATCGTCGAAAGGCAGCCTGATACCGCCGATCTCCTGATAAGCCTCGTGTCCCTTGCCCGCCAGGACGATTACGTCTTCGGGTTGTGCCGCGGATAGCGCATGCGCAATGGCGGCTGCACGATCCGGTTCCACCGAATAGTTCGGATGTGCCCCGGCGACAATGTCCCGGATGATCGACTGCGGATCTTCGGAACGCGGATTGTCGCTGGTGATCCAGGCATGGTCGGCGCGCCGGGTAGCCACTTCGCCCATCAGGGGACGCTTGCCCGCGTCGCGATCGCCTCCGCAGCCGAACACGCAAAGCAACCGCGCCCCCGGCGGCAGCAGTGCGCGCAGGGTTTCCAGAATTTTTTCCAGTGCGTCCGGCGTATGGGCGTAGTCGACCACCACGAGCGGAGCGTCGCCTTCGCGCACCATCTGCATCCGCCCGGGGACCGGCTGCACGTGCTTCAAAGCATCCACTGCATCCTGCAGCGGCACGTCGGCGCTCATCAGGACTCCAAGTACGCCGAGCAGGTTCGATGCGTTGAAGCCGCCGAGCATCGGACTTTCGAGATGCGCAGCGCCCCACGGGGTCTCGATCTCCAGGGTCAATCCGCGCGTCGACAAGTCGAGCTTGTGGCCTGCGATTTCGCCGCGGCCGAGGCCATACCCCAGCACCTTGATACGCGTACGGTCAATCGATGCAGCGAGCTCGCGACCGAAACTGTCGTCGATGTTCACCACCGCATGCTGCAGGTGCGGCCAGCGGAAGAGCCTGCCTTTTGCGGCCGCGTAGTCCTCCATGGTCTTGTGATAGTCGAGGTGGTCGCGGGAGAGATTGGTGAAAAGGGCGACATCGAATTCGACGCCGTTGACCCGGCCCTGATCGATACCGTGGGACGAGACTTCCATGGCGCATGCACTGGCTCCTTCGGCCACCAGTGCCGCAAGTTGGGCGTGGAGCGCAACGGCGTCCGGCGTCGTATTGGCCGCCGATTGCAGCGCACCGGGAAAACCGCTGCCGATCGTGCCGATCACCGCCGACTTGCGCCCCAGGCGCGACAGGCACTGTGCGATCCAGTGCGAGCACGAAGTCTTCCCGTTCGTTCCGGTAACGCCGGTCATCCACAGATCGCGTGATGGATGGCCGTGGAATTCATCGGCGATTTCACCCAGCCGATCACGCAAGCCAGGGACGCCTGCGTTCGGCACCTGCCATTCGCGATTCCATTCGAAGTTACGGCTTTCCCACACGACTGCGGCGGCACCGGCGGCTATTGCCTGCGGAATGAATTTTCGCCCGTCCGCCTGCTCGCCGGGAACAGCAAGGAACAGGTCACCGGGTTTCGTCTTGCGGCTGTCCAGCACCAGGCCGTCAATGCTCACGCCCAGCTTGCCCAGAAGGCTTGCGGCGAAGCCGTGCATGCCGCGCGGTGGGAAATGTGCGCTCATGTTCACACCTCCTCCCTGACCAGAGGCGCGAACTCAGGCGAGATCACGTTATCAAGCGACGCGTCGGGAGAAATTCCGAGCAGGCGCAAAGCGCCGGCCATCACATTGCTGAATACCGGTGCAGCCACCTCCCCGCCGTAATAGTGCTTGCCGCTGGGCTCGTCGATCATGACTGCGATGACGACCCGCGGCTGCGACGCTGGAGCAAACCCCACAAAGGAAGAGATGTAGCGATCCGCCGCGTAGCCGTTACCTTCCAGCTTATGCGCCGTGCCGGTCTTGCCGGCCACGCGGAATCCGGCGACCTGCGCGCGCGTGGCGGTACCGCCAGGCTGGGTCACCATTTCGAGCATCTTGCGCACCGCCTGCGCGGTAACCACGGAAACCACGCGCTTGCCTTGCGCCGGTTCCTCGCGGCGGACCAGCGTGAGGGGTTTCAGTTCGCCGTCGGTCGCGAACACCGAATAGGCTCGCGCCAGCTGCAGCAGGCTCACGGAAATGCCGTGGCCATATGACATGGTCGCCTGCTCGATCGGCTTCCAGCTCTGGTATGCCCGCAGCCGTCCCGATGCTTCGCCCGGAAAGCCGACCTTCGACAACGCGCCGAATCCGACATCCGAGAAAATGGCCCACATTTTCTGCGGCGCCATCGACAGCGCCACTTTCGCCGAGCCGACGTTGGACGATTTCTGGATCACCTGCGAGACGGTAAGAATGCCTTCAGGATGCGCATCGCGAATGACCCGGTTGCCGACTGCGTAGCGACCGCCTTCCGTATCGATGGGGCTGCCCGGCCGCACCAGGCCGGCTTCAAGCGCGGCAGCCACCGTAAAGGGTTTAAGCGTCGAGCCCGGCTCGAACAGGTCGACAACAGCGCGATTGCGCGCGCGGCCCGCTTTCAACGTGTCGCGGTTGTTCGGGTTGTAGCTTGGCCAGTTCGCCAGGGCGAGCACTTCGCCTGTCGTTACGTCCAGCACCACAATGCTGCCGGCCTTCGCCTGATGCTCCGCGATGGCCGCTTTCAGTTCCCTGAACGCCAGATATTGCACGCGCTGGTCGATCGACAGCGCAAGCTCGCGTCCCTGCTGCGGGGCGCGGATGCTTTCGACATCCTCGATCACCCGTCCCAGCCGGTCCTTGATCACGCGGCGGCTGCCCGGCTTGCCGGCCAGCCAGTCCTGGTAAGCGAGTTCGATGCCTTCCTGGCCGTTGTCGTCCATGCCCGTGACGCCGACGACGTGAGCGGTGACTTCGGCGGCCGGGTAGTATCGGCGGTATTCGCGCTGCAGGAAAATTCCCGGCAGGTTGAGCTGCACGACTTTGGCGGCCTGCTCGGGAGGAAGCTGCCGTTTCAGGTAGACGAATTCGCGCTGGTCCTCGGCAAGCCGTTTCTTGATGTCCGCTACATCCATTCCCAGCAACCGGGCGAGTTTGCCGCGCTGCTCGGACGTCAGCGTCACATCGGCGGGCGATGCCCAGACCGATTCAACCGGTGTGCTCAGTGCCAGCGGTTCCCCGGAGCGGTCGGTGACCATGCCACGGTGCGCGGACATTTCGACTACGCGCGCGTAGCGGGTTTCACCCTTCTGCTGCAGAAAATCGTTGTGCAGGCCTTGCAAATAAAGAGCCCGCGCCGCCAATACCATGAATGCGCCGAAAACCAGCAGCAAAAGCAGTCGCGCCCGCCACACGGGCAGGCGTACTGTCAGGGCTGGATTCAGCGCGGCTCTCATGGATTGGACAGCGCGGGAGGGGGAGGAACGAGGTGCACGCGCGTGGACGGTGGCACGCGCATTTGCAGATTGTTTGCGGCGATCTTCTCTACCCGCGAATGCATTGCCCAGGTGCTCTGCTCGAGCTGCAACTGGCCGTACTCGACTTCGAACTGCTTGGCGACTTCCTGCTGCTTCTGCAGCTCCACGAAGAGCTTGCGCGCCTTGTGCTGCGAAGTGACCAGCATCAGGGCGCAGAGCACCAGGATGCCGGCGAGCACGAGGTTGAGCCGGATCATGCAGCCACCTCCACGACCGCCATCGGTGCGCGAGCAGCGAGCTGTCGGTGTCCGGCGGTAATCGCGGCCGGTCGCATCCCCGTGCGACGGGGCCCCTGCTTCCTGCTCATGCCGCTACCCTTTCCGCGACCCGCATGACCGCGCTGCGCGAGCGCGGGTTGGATGCGACTTCAGTGTCGGAAGGAAATACCGGTTTGCCCACCAGGTGCAGGCGCGGCTTTGGCAACTGGTTTGCGCGCAGCGGCAGGCGTGGAGGCAGGTTTCCGGGCTGCGCTTCAGCGCGCATGAACTGCTTGACGATGCGATCCTCGAGCGAATGGAAGCTGATCACCACCAGCCGGCCGCCGATATCCAGCATTTCGACGCACTGGGGCAGTACTACCTCCAACTCTTCAAGCTCCTTATTGATGTAAATCCGTATAGCTTGGAAGGTACGCGTCGACGGGTCCTGAGATGGCTCGCGCGCGGGAACGGCTTTTGCCACGATCTGGGCAAGTTGCCGTGTGCGGTCGACAGGCCCGCTCGATCGAGCCGCAACAATCGCTCTTGCAATCTGTTTAGCAAACCGTTCTTCGCCATAGCGTCTGATGACCTCCCCTATTTCCTGTTCAGAAGCCTGTTCGAGCCACTGCGCTGCGGTCTGTCCACGGCTCGTATCCATGCGCATGTCGAGCGGGCCGTCGAAGCGAAAGCTGAATCCCCGTTCAGCCTCGTCGATCTGTGGCGAAGAAATCCCCAGGTCGAGCAACACCCCGTTGACGCGTCCGATTCCCGATCGCTGCAGCACATTCTTCAACCCGCCGAACCCGGCGTGCACGATGGCAAAGCGCGGATCGGACAGTTGCGCGGCGGCGGCGACAGCCTGCGGATCGCGATCGAGCGCGATCAGCCTCCCGCCAGGCCCCAGCCGCGCCAGAATTTCGCGACTATGGCCGCCACGACCAAATGTCGCGTCCACGTAGATTCCTTCCGGCTTGACGAGCAGTGCCTTGACCGCCTCCTCAAGCAGTACCGTTTGATGCGGGCTCACGTTGCGCTCCGCTCAAACTCAAAGTGCAAAGTTCTCCATCCCGGGCGGCAGCTTGTCGGTGCTCGTCGCCAGCTGGTCGAGCTGCTTTTCCCAGGCGTCCTGACTCCAGATTTCGAAATGGCTGCCCTGCCCAACCATCATTGCCTGCTTCTCCACCCCGGCGAATTTGCGCAACTCGGGTGAAACCAGCAGGCGGCCGGAGCCGTCGAGCTCCACTTCTTCGGCGAATCCGACCAGCAGGCGCTTCCATAAACTCGCCTGTGCATCGAAGCTCGAGAAACTCATGATCCGGGCGCGGATCGGCTCCCAGGCGGGAGCCGGATAAAGCAATAGGCAGCGGTGGGGATGGGCGGTAAGCACTTGCTTACCTCCAGACCCCGACTGAAGTTCGTCCCGATGGCGCGTGGGGACCGCAAGGCGGCCTTTCGCATCGAGACTCAGCGCTGTAGCTCCCTGAAACATTTGTTATGCGGCCAGAGGGATAAAGGGATTCATGTTTTCCCACTAAAACCTACTTTTTCCCACTCTAGTAGAAAAAAAATGGCAGGTCAAGCGTGACCTGCCATTTTTTGTAGTGATGACAAAGACTTAGGGTTATCTCTTCATGGACCGCCGAGATTTCTTAAATAATTCAAATTATTTATATAGTTAATTAATTAATCTCGCGTAATTTCGAGATTTAGGAGCGATATCGCGCCACGCCTGTGAAATGGGTTTCCTGGCAGGAATCGAGGAAGGGGTAAAGCGAAGCTGGCCTGTAAGCCGGGTTCTGTGGAACCCCTTTCGAGGTTCCGGCAATCATTCATCTGGGCCGCCAGTCGCCTGGCGGCTCGAGCGACCTACCCGGGGGCAGCGCGAGCCACGCTATCGCCCCCCTATTTGGTCTTGCTCCGGATGGGGTTTGGCGTGCCGTCCGTGTTGCCACGTCCGCGGTGGGCTCTTACCCGGCAACCTTGCAGCTGCCAGCGCCCCGAAAGACGCTCACCGTTTCACCATCGCCGTCCTCATTGCTGAGGCTTGGGCAGACTATTCTCTGTGCCACTTTCCATCGCTTCACAACGTCCGGCAGTTAGCCGGCATCCTGCTCTGCGGAGCCCGGACTTTCCTCTGCGCAAGCGAATTGCACAGCGATTGCCCGGCCAGCTTCATTCGGGATTATCGCGCATCGCGCATCGGAAATCCGGGCTTCCCGGACTTTAGTTCCGGCGTCACCTCGATCCACTGGCGTGGCTAGAGG
>Ga0190271_10003011_pt1 | contig 10446 bp, 4 predicted proteins | sample Popmic356T_FD_133747 | JGI IMG/M metagenome (GOLD analysis project Ga0190271, IMG submission 133747) | Populus adjacent soil microbial communities from riparian zone of Weber River, Utah, USA - 356 T | ecosystem: Environmental > Terrestrial > Soil > Riparian zone | place: USA: Utah | collected... | reverse complement strand
GTCCTGGTATTTTTCGATAAGGCCCATTACCGCGTCGCGCGTTTCGCCGACGCCGCACACGATATCGACCGTGGCCGAGTCGCCCGCGTCGATCGTGACCTGCTGTCGAATCGACGCGATCGGATCGAGCACAGATCCGGCCGAGCCCGACAGTGCGCCGCGACCCATCAGTGCTCGCGGCGCGGCAAGCGTGCCGCCGCGTCCAATAAAGCGCACGCGATCGGTTTCGAACGATGGTGCAGCGGCGTTGCCGTGCACGGTCATCAATTGAAACGATATCGGCGTGCGCTCCTCGCGCGACCGAGGCCGACGCGTGCACAAAATGGCGGCTCGCCGCTCGATGATCTCGGTCTGCACGAACAGGTTGCTGAACGCAGTGTGCAGCGCGTCAGCTGCAGCCGGGGCAAGCACCATTTCGGCGTAGCTTGTGACTTCAATCGTCCGGCGCGTGCGACCACGGTTGGTGATGCGCACTCGACGTAGCTCGATGTCATCCTCCGGCGAAACGACGATCTCGGTATGCGTTTCGATATCGAGATCGCGTCGGCGAAACTCGGCTCGGCCCTCGCTGAAGATCGCCTCGTAGTGCTCGGTCAGGCGCAACGTCGGCTGGTGCGCAACCGACCAGAACGCACCAGTGGCAACGTCGCGCAGATAGCAGAACGTTCCCCAGTTGTCGCATGTCGTGTCTTCCCGCCAGCGCGTGATTGCGAAGTCTTTCCAGCGGCTGCTGCCGCCACCCGCGTTGGTCACCATCACGTGGTACCGGCCGTTGGACAGCAAATGCACTTCGGGCACGGGCGTGTTCGGGGTGGCGAGCACGCGTATCGGAGGTTCGGCACTTACCTGGCTGACGTCGAGGTCGGGGCCGATCGTCGCGGTAGCGTAAAACGGCGTCGCCCGCGGTATGCGCTCCTGCAGCAGCAACAGCGTTGCCTTGAAGCGCGGATCCGCTTCGAATCGTTTTTGCATGGGCCTGTCGAGCAGCGCATGCGAAAACGCCAGCAGGCTCATCCCGTGATGGTGCGCCATGAACGACTGAACGATGCTGCTCGACTCGCCACGCCGCTGGCGCGACGGCGTGTAATCGATGGCTTCGAACATTCCGAAGCGCGCATACAACCCTTCCTCCGCAAGCCGCAGCAGGTTCGTGCATGCCGCAGCCGGCGCCACCATCAGCGCCAGCGCCGACGCATACGGTGCGATGACGAGATCATCGGCGAGCCCGCGCTTCAGTCCAAGCCCCGGCACGCCGAACGCGCGATACTGGTAATTGTCATGCGCATCGACGGCGTTGTAGCCACACTCGGAGATGCCCCACGGGACCCCGCGCTGGCGCCCATAGTCGATCTGCCGCTCAACAGCCGCGTGGTAGGTCTGATCAAGCAACGTGTTTTCGTACGTCGGCATCATCAGCAGCGGCATCAAGTATTCGAACATCGAGCCGCTCCACGAGAGCAGCACCGGCTCACCGCCGGCCGACGTCAGCAGCCGTCCGAGCGCAAACCAGCTTTCTTGCGGCAGCTTGCCCTGCGCGATCGCAACGAAGTCGGCCAGCCGCGCTTCCGATGCCAGCAGGTCGTAGTAGCTTGCATCCGCGCGGGCATCTCCTACGTTGTAGCCGATCACGAACTGGCGGCGGACCCGGTCGAACAGGAAGGCATAGTCGACCTCTGTCAGTGCACCCGCCTGCTGGATCAGATCGTCGATTGCAGCGATTCGCTCGCGAGCGCGCTGCGCGCCCTGGGCGAGCAATTGCGCCGACTTGGGCAGCGCGGGATCATTTCCTTCGCTGCTCGCGGCCAGCGCGCGCAGCGTCATTACACCTAACTTTTCGCTCTCGAGCGCAACGCCGCTTGTTTCGCTCTTCGGTTCCGCGAGCCACGGGGCTAGCCACACCAATTCGTCGCGTAAACCGGCGCACTGCCGTGATAGCGCTTCGGCCCATCCATCGATTTCGACCAGACGCTGATCGGCAACGTCCGGCACTTCGGGTCCGGCAAACACCGGAGGCGTCGGTAACGCAACCGGCTGTGCCAGGAAGTGCTCCGCTATCTCGGCGGCGTGAGTCGCGAGTCGATCGACATGACTCCATGCCGATTCCGGGCTGCCGCCACGCTCGACGACCGCTTGCTCGAGCGCGGCACCGAAGCGAACGACAGGCCGCGGCAGTTGCGTGCCAATTGCTTCGCACAGGACGTCGAACGTGTCGCCGATGCCTTCGAGCCAACGCGTGTGCAAAATGGGCTCGTCGGGAAGTGCGGCAAGCCCAACGCGCAGCGTCAGAAGACTGCCCACCAGATTTCCGCTGTCGACCGTAGAAATGTAGCGAGGGTTCAGCGGTACCAGCGTGCGAGTGTCGTACCAGTTGAAAAAGTGGCCTCGATGCCGCTCGAGAGATTGCATTGTGAGCATCGAGTTTGTGGTGCGCAGCACGAACTGCCCGCCGGTTTGATACGCCAAGTCTCGTGCCGTCAGGTCGGCGAGCAGGGCGAGCCCCATGTTGGTTGGCGACGTGCGATGCGCGATGACGGCGCCGCTTTTCTGCTGCACGTTGTCGGGCGGCAGCCAGTTATCTTCGGAGTTGACGTACGTCTCAAAGAATCCCCACGTCTTGCGGGCAAGCCGGCGCAGAAACCTCACCTGAACCAGCGACAGTTCTTCGCTGCGCGGAGCGAGCGGCCGGCTCACCCACCACGCGAGCGCGGGCGACACCAGCCACAGCAGCAGGATCGGAGCGGCAATGCGCAGCGCCGAGGCGTTCATCGCCGGCATCACCGTCCAGGTCAACACCGCAATCGTCGGTGCGAACCACATCGTTTGATACACCGCGGCCAGATCGCTGCTGTGGCTCTCTTCGAGCTGGCGTTCGACGACGCTCGAGGGTTTCCATTCGAGCAGACGCCGATGCGAAATCATCGTTCGCCAGAGCGTGCGCACAATCGCGTCAGCAGAATAAAAGGCTTCATACGGCAGCCACGCCAGCGCAAGCAGCGATTGAGCAAACTGCGTCTGCGCGGTGCGCCCTACGGCTAACAGGTGCTGCTCGATCGGCGTCTCGTGCGGCTTGCGCAGCAGATCGGTCAGCGCAGTCGCGAGCGCAGGCAACAGCAGCACGGCTAATACCACCGCGGTCCATAGCCACGGATGCGGAAGCACCGCCCAGCCCAGCAGCAGCACTAACAGCAATGACACGGGCACGAGACTGCGCCGCAGGTTGTCAAAGACCTTCCACTGCGACAACCATGACAGAGGATTCCGCACGCGGCGGCCGTCGGGCAGCGGTACGCGTCGACGCAGCCAGCCGATCAGCTGCCAATCGCCGCGAATCCAGCGATGCCGGCGAGCGACATCGGCGCTGTAGCGCGACGGGAATTGCTCGTAAAGCTGGATGTCACTCAGCAGGCCCGAGCGCGCCAGGCAACCTTCGAGCAGATCGTGACTGAGAATGCGGTTCTCCGGGAATCGATTGGCAAGCGCACTTTCGAACGCATCGACGTCGTAGATGCCTTTGCCGATGAACGAGCCCTCACCAAACACGTCCTGGTACACATCCGACACGGTGCGGGTGTACGGGTCGAGTCCGGGCTCGCCGCTGTAGAGCCGCGCGTACGGTGAACGTCGAGTTTCCGGCAGGCTGACCGCAATGCGCGGCTGCAAAATTCCATACCCAGCGGTAACGACATGCCGTGGCTTGATGCGCCGCGGGCGATCCGGATGTTTCGGATCAAAATGCGGCCGATCGAATTGAGGCCAATTAAGCGGATGCGCCATTGCGCCGACAAGCTCACGCGCGCTATCGCGAGGCAGCTGTGTATCGGTGTCGAGCGTGATGACGTACTTCACCTGCAGCAACGGCTCCGTGTCTCCGACAATCAAGGAAAACGCGTCGCCCGGATTCCCGCGCAGCAGCGCATTCAGGTCGCCGAGCTTGCCTCGTTTGCGTTCGCGGCCCATCCATGCGCGTTGCCGCGCGTTCCAGCGGCGTGGACGATGCAGCAGATAGAAAATATCGCCGGACAACTCCTTCCCGGTCGCATACGCGCGATTGAGGGCGTTGATTCCATCGCGCGCGAGGTGCAGCAGCGGTTCGTCGGTTGGTAGTGATTCCTGATCTGCGTCGGGAAAATCGGTGAGCAGCGCGAAGTACAAATTCGCATCGCGGTTTGCAAGGAAGCGCACCTCGAGCGACTCGATCAGTTTTTCGACGCTCACGATATCGGTCAGCAGAGTGGGCACCGCCACCAGCGTGCGCGCTGTAGGAGCGATGCCTTCGCTGTAATCCATGCGTGGCAACGGCCGTGGCTTTACCAGCAGCGTGACGAGCCAGTTGACGAACGACACTGCCAGCTGACTGGTTGCCAGCAAAAACAGCAGGATGACGAATGCAAAAAGCGCAATCGATACGGCGTCGCCAGGGTGCGCCAGCTGAGGCCACACGCGCGCGGCGAGGCCGACGGTCAGCGCGGAGGTGATTGCAAAAATCGTCCCGAGATAGATCGGCAGCGGGTGCCGACGGCCGAACCTGCGCAGCCCGTAAACCGGAGAACGCTTAACGCCGACAGCGTGCTCCAGCGCCGGCAAACCCTCGTCGATCAAATAGAAGCCGGCATGCGCGGTGCGCGGATCTGTAGTGTCAACGCGCGTGCGAGCGAGCTTGACGGCCTTGGCCGCGACTTCCGACTCCGACGAACTGCTACGTCTTGCAGTCTGTTCGGTCGCGTGTCGGTAGCTATCGCGCGTCGCGAACTCCATCGCCGCGTGAATCCCCGCGGGATCCTCGCGCAGTATCTTTTCGACAACGCTCATCTGTTCGACGAACTCGCGCCAGTCGATAGCGCTCAACAACCGCAAGCTGCCGATGCTGTTGCTGATCGACACCTGATGCGAAGCCTGCACCTGAGCTTCGAGCTGTACCAACTGATCGATCGTCAGATGCGATTCGGCAAGCTGCTGTTCGATCCACGTCAGCGCTAGCGCCAGCGCCGGGCTCTGGCCTTGCAATCGGCGCGTCAGCTCTGCCACGAAAGCGCTTCCGAGCGGCGGCGATGAGCGCGCCATATCGGCAATCACCAGGATGAGACTCTTGGGATCGCTCTCGGCCATCTCCATCATCTGGTCGGCCCAGACATTCGCGAGATCGCGATCTGCGCGTGCTGCCGCCATGCGCACGCCGACACGGCGCAGGTTTTCGATCAGCGCTAGTCGCAGCATGATCGGAATCGCCCACAACTCCCCAAGCTTCAGTGGCATGACCGTCTGGTACGCGGCAACGAACCGGCTCAAGCGCTGCGCGTCTACGAGGCCATCACCGTGCGAAATGGTTTCCAGCGCAATGTCGTAAACACGCGGCAGTCCGGCGGAAGGCCCGGTTGCGAGCCGCGGAAGCTCACGGCTATAACCTCGGGGCAGATGCCGCTTTGCGGTGGCGATCTGCTCTTCGATCAAATGAAAGTTATCGATCAGCCATTCGCCGGCTGGCGTGATGCGCTGATGAATCGATAACGACTCGGTCAGTACGTTGCAGACCTCGACCAGCTTGCTTTCGTTGTCGGCCAGCCTGGCAAGCAGCGAGTCGCGCTTGCGCCGCGTCGTTATCTTGTGCGTAGCGGCGAGCGTCTTGCCGTACTGCTCCATTTGATCGGCGCTAAAAAGCTCCGACCGCAATGGCGCTTCTTCGACCGTCGACGCTAGCGACAAGCCGCTGGTGGAAAAACGCGTCTTAAATTGGGTCAGGTGCCCGAGGATGGAACTGCTGCTCGCCCTCACTTAAGACGTCCAACACTTTGGTGTGCGAGGAGGCAGGATAGCAAGTTGCTGGTAAGGCTCGTGGCGCTGGGTTCCAGCTGGCGCTGCACTATCCTGTTGCCGATACCGTTCGCAGGACCGAGATGCCACCGCTTCGATCAGATGCCTTTGTGTTATTCGGTGCCACCGGGGACCTGGCGTACAAGAAAATATTTCCTGCGCTGCAGGCGATGATCCGCCACGGCGAGCTCGACATGCCGATCGTTGGCATTGCGCGCGAGGGTTGGTCACTCGCAAAATTACGGCAGCGCGCCCGCGAATCGCTGCAGAACAATGGCGGCCTCGATGAGCGGGCTTTCGCGAAGCTCGCAGCGCAATTGCGATTCATTGAAGGCGATTACGCGGAACTTACTACCTACGAGCGCCTGTGCGAGGCACTCGAGGGGGCCCGACGACCGCTGCACTACCTGGCGATTCCTCCGAGCATGTTCGGTCCCGTCGTCAGGGGTCTGGCGCACGCGGGGTGCGCCGCTGGTGCGCGCGTGATCGTTGAAAAGCCATTCGGCCGTGATCTTGAATCGGCGCGAGCATTGAACAAGACACTGCACGAGGTCTTTCCAGAGTCGGCGGTGTTTCGCATCGATCATTACCTCGGAAAGGAAGCCGTCCAGAACCTGTTGTACTTTCGTTTCGCCAATTCTTTTTTGGAGCCGATCTGGAATCGCAACTACATTGATAGCGTTCAGATCACGATGGCGGAGAGCTTCGGCGTGGAGGGCCGCGGAAGCTTCTACGAGGAGGTGGGAGCCATTCGCGACGTCGTGCAAAACCACTTGCTGCAGGTGATCGCGTTGCTGGCGATGGACGCACCCGTCGGCAGTGATTCCGAATCGACGCGTGCCGAAAAGCTGCGCCTGTTTCGCGCGATGTGCCCACTGCAACCTGCGCAGGTCGTACGCGGGCAATTTCGCGGCTATCGCGCCGAGCCTGGCGTGGCGCCTGATTCGCAGGTCGAAACGTTCGTTGCGTTGAAGCTGCGCATCGATACGTGGCGCTGGGCCGGCGTACCGTTCTACATCCGCGCGGGCAAACGCATGCCGATCACGGCCACTGAGGTGAAGGTCGATCTGAAAACTCCACCGCTGCCGATCTTTGACCGGATTGATCCTGCGGAGTCGAATTACTTCCGCTTTCGTCTCAGCCCGGAAGTCGTGATTTCGATTGGAGCCCGCGTCAAGCGCCCCGGCGACGAGATGCGGGGTCAACCGGTGGAACTTGTTGCCCGCCGTTCCCGGGCAAGCACCGATTCCCCGTACGAGCGCCTGCTGGGAGACGCAATTCAAGGCGATGCTTCGCTGTTCACGCGCGATGACAGCGTGGATGCGGCGTGGCGCGTCGTCGACCCGATCCTTCACAATTCGTCACCGGTCGCCGAGTACGAGCCCGGCACGTGGGGTCCGCCGGCGGCTGCGAAGATCGTCGCAGGCGAGGACGGCTGGCACGACCCGCAGCCCGAGGTGACTGCATCTGAAACGGAGCACGCATGAACAACACGCAACGTCTGCATAACCTTGGCCAGAGCATCTGGCTCGACAACATCTCGCGCCGCATCCTCGATGATGGAACGTTGCAGCGCTATATCGATGAGTTCGCAGTAACCGGCCTGACCTCGAATCCGACGATCTTCGACGAAGCGATCGGTGCAGGCGACACCTACGATGAAGGCATTCGCACGAAGGCAGCGGCCGGAAGATCGGGTGAAGCGCTGTTCATCGAACTTGCGCTGGAAGACCTGCGTCGAGCCGCCGACTTGTTCAGGCCGATCTTCGATGCGACCAATCGTGTCGATGGATGGGTATCGATGGAATTGTCGCCGCTGATCGCCGACGACACGGCTCGCAGCGTCGAGGCGGCGGAGCAGATTTATCGGCAAGCGAGCCGTGACAACCTGTTCGTCAAGATTCCGGGCACAACCGCGGGCGTTCGGGCAATAGAGGAATCGATCTTTGCCGGCGTGCCGATCAACGTGACGCTGCTGTTTTCACGCGAGCAGTATCTGGCGTCCGCCGAAGCGTACCTGCGCGGGATCGAGCGCCGTATCGCTGCAGGGCGTGACCCGAATGTCGGCTCGGTTGCATCGGTGTTCGTTAGCCGCTGGGACCGCGCGGTTGCTGAGAAGGCGCCGCCAGCACTGCGCAACCGGCTTGGCATTGCGATTGCCGGTCGCACGTACCGTGCGTACCGTGAACTGTTGCGATCGCCGCGTTGGCTCAAGCTCGCCGATGCGGGGGCAAAGCCGCAGCGTCTGCTCTGGGGCAGCACCGGCACAAAGGATCCGCAGGCATCGCCGACGATGTACGTCGAAGCGCTCGCAGCTCCCGACACGATCAACACGATGCCCGAAAAGACATTGCTCGCGTTTGCCGAGCACGGTCAGGTGAGAGGCGTAATGCCAGAGGATGGCGGCGATGCTGACGACGTGATTGCACGCTTTGCAGAAGCGGGCATCGATATCGACGCGCTCGCCCGGCAGTTGCAACAGGAGGGTGCGCAGGCGTTCGTCAAGTCGTGGAACGGGCTGCTGGGACGAATCGCCGAAAAGAGTGAAGCGCTCGCGGACAGCGACGCCAAATCTTGACGTGGCGATCGCCGCTCGCGCCAAGCTGGCGCTGCCATTGACCGAACGCCCGCAGTGGCGCGCGTTGCAAAGGCACTACCGGGACATCGAAGCGCAACACCTGCGCGAGATGTTCGCAAGCGATCGCGAACGCGGCGACCGCATGGCCGCCGAAGCGGCGGGTCTGTATCTCGATTACTCGAAGAACCGCATCAACAATGAAACGCTGCGGCTGTTAATCGAGCTCGCCGAGGCACGCGGCGTACCCGCGCGTATTGAAGCGATGTTCAACGGCGAGAAAATAAACGTCACCGAGCAGCGTCCGGTATTGCACGTTGCACTGCGAGCGCCGCGCAGCGAGCGAATCGTGGTCGATGGTCACGACGTCGTGCCTGACGTGCACGCAGTCCTGGACAGGATGTCAGCGTTTAGCGATCGCGTCCGTAACGGCGACTGGAAGGGTCACCGAGGCAAGCGGATTCGCAACGTGGTCAACATCGGAATCGGCGGCTCGGATCTCGGCCCGGTGATGGCATATGAAGCGCTGCGCCATTACAGCCAACGCGACATGGTGTTTCGCTTCGTCTCCAACATCGACGGCACCGATTTCACCGAAGCGGTGCGCGATCTGCAAGCTGATGAAACACTGTTCATCGTGTGCTCCAAAACGTTTACGACACTGGAGACATTGACCAATGCGCGGGCTGCGCGTCAGTGGTGCCTGGATGCGCTGGGTGATCAAGCCGCGATAACGAAACACTTCGTTGCGGTTTCGACCAACCAAGCTGAGGTGGTCAAGTTCGGTATCGACGCCGCCAACATGTTCGAATTCTGGGACTGGGTCGGCGGGCGGTATTCGATGGGCTCTGCGGTCGGGCTGTCGATCATGCTCGCGATCGGCCCCGAGCAGTTTCGCGCGATGCTCGCCGGCTTTCGAGCAATGGACGAGCACTTTCGCAGCGCACCGCCGGCGCGCAATCTTCCGTGGCTGCATGGGCTGATTGCGATCTGGAACAACGATTTTCTCGGCGCGTCGACGACTGCCGTGCTGCCCTATGAGCAGTATCTGAAGCGCTTCCCGGCCTATCTGCAGCAGCTGGTGATGGAGAGCAATGGCAAGCGCGTCAGCGTCGATGGAACTGCCGTCGACTTCGAGACGGCGCCTGTGGTGTGGGGTGAACCTGGTACCAACGGCCAGCACTCTTTCTATCAGCTGCTGCACCAGGGAACGCGTTGTGTATCGAGCGACTTCATCGGCTTTTGTCGTACCGATAATCCGCTTGGCGAGCAGCATGACCTGCTGATGGCAAATCTGTTTGCGCAGAGCGAAGCCCTGGCTTTCGGCAAGACGGCCGACGAGGTCAGGGCCGAGGGAACGCCCGACGCGCTGATTGCCCATCGCACATTCGAGGGCAATCAGCCGAGCAACACGCTTCTTGCGGAGCGTCTAACGCCGCACGCGCTGGGTTCGCTGGTTGCACTGTACGAGCACAGCGTGTTCGTGCAGGGGATCGTCTGGAACATCGACTCGTTCGACCAATGGGGCGTAGAGCTCGGCAAAGCGCTTGCGACGCGTACAGCCGCCGAGCTCCGTAGCAGCCAGGAGCCGCAGCTTGCACACGATAGCTCGACCAATGCGTTGATCCGCCGGTACCGGGCGCAGCGCTAGACGTAGTTCGGTCTACGCGCCGATCGCGTACGGTTTTGTAAGCACTTCCAGCAAATGGCCGTCTGGGCTGTCGAAGTAAAAGCCGCGCCCGCCATTGTGGCGATTGATTTCCGCTGAGCGTTTCTTTCCGGGATCGGCCCAGTATTGGAGCCCGCGCTCGCGAACGCGGGCGAAGATTGCATCGAAGTCGTCTTCGTCGATCAGGAAAGCGTAGTGCTGAAACGCGACGTCGCCTTCCACCTGGTCGAAATCGAGCGATGCGCCGTCGTCCAGCGTGACAACCATGAAGGGTCCGAAGCGGATGGGTGCTGCCAGTCCGAGAATTTCCGCCAGAAACGTCGCGGACCGCTGCTGGTCGCGGCACCAGACGATGGTGTGGTTGAAGCGGATGCTCATGTGGTGTTCTCACTCG
>Ga0190271_10003010_pt1 | contig 10447 bp, 6 predicted proteins | sample Popmic356T_FD_133747 | JGI IMG/M metagenome (GOLD analysis project Ga0190271, IMG submission 133747) | Populus adjacent soil microbial communities from riparian zone of Weber River, Utah, USA - 356 T | ecosystem: Environmental > Terrestrial > Soil > Riparian zone | place: USA: Utah | collected... | reverse complement strand
GGACGCTCGATCCTGTGGAACGCGGCGAGCGGCGCCGCCTTCACCGGCGTCGACGTCAGCCCGTTCTTCGCGCACGAAGCGCGCGCCACCGCGGATCTGGCGCTCGCCGATCTGCGCCAGCTGCCGTTCGCCGACGGCGCCTTCACCAAGGCCTACGCGCTCGACGTCCTCGAGCACCTGTCGCCCGAGGCGCTGGACGCGATGCTCGCCGAGGCGGCCCGCGTCCTCGCGCCGGGCGGCGCGCTGTTCGTCTACTCGCACGTCCGCAAGAACGCGCCGATCGCCAAGGGCCTGCGCGCGATCAACGCGCTCGCCAGGGGCCTCGAGCGGATCGGCCTGATCGACATGACGCAGGAGCGGCTGCGCAAGTCGGATCACCTGAACCCGCTGCAGGACGTGCCGCACCTCGAGACCGTCGTCGACCGCGCCGGCCTGCGCATCGCGCGGATCCGCTACTACACGCCGATCGTCGGCGGCTTCGTCGAGAACATCCTGATGCGGATGGCCGAGCGCGCCCTCGCCCGCCGCGCCGACCGCAAGCGCGCCGCGCCGACGCCCGGGGCGCCGGAGTCCGCCGCGGCGCCGGATCCGGCGGCCGGCCTGCGCGAGGCGCGGCTCAGCGCCAAGGCCAGGCTCGCGCGCGGCGGGCCGCTCGTCCGTGTACTGCAGGGCGTCACGGTGCTCATGGACATCGACCTCCTGCTGTTCGGCCGAATCCGCTCCGGCCCGTTCTTCGCTCGCCTGGAGAAACGCTGACGCCGTGCGGATCCTCTACGCCGCCATCGATCAGGTCGTGCCGGGCACCCTCGGCGGCTCGACGCATGTCCAGGCGGTCGCCGAAGGCCTCGCCGCCCTCGGCCACGAAGTCCACGTCGCCGTCCGCGCCGGCGACCCCGGCCGACGTCGGGAGTTACTCCCGATGTTTCTCCCGATGTCTGTCCCGCCGGCTGCAGGAACTGCGACGTGGCACGACGTCGGCACGCCGCTCGGATCGCCCAACCTGCGGCTGTTGCGGTGTGGACGCCTGCGCGCCATCGCCACGGCGCTGCGCCCGGACGTCGTGATCGAGCGCTACCACAACTTCGGCGGCGAGGGCCTGCTCGCCGCCCGGGCGGTCGGCGCGCGCACCGTCCTCGAAGTGAACGCGCCGGTCGTCGACTATCCGGGCTCGCCCAAGCGCACCGTGGATCGCCTGCTCGTCGCCGAACCGATGCGGCGCTGGCGCGAATGGCAGTGCCGCACCGCGGATCTGATCGTCACGACCGATCGCGCGATCCTGCCGCCGGACACGCCGGCCGCGAAGGTCATCGAGACGGAGTGGGGCGCGGACACCGTGCGCTTCCACCCCGGCGCGGTCGGACCGGTGCCGTTCGCGCGTCAGCCCGGCGAGCTGATCGCGGTGTTCGCCGGCGCGTTCCGCGCATGGCACGGCGTCGGACGCCTGGTCGACGCGATGGCGGCGCTCGAGCGCCGCGGATCCCCGTGGCGCGCGGTGCTGATCGGCGACGGCCCGGAGCGCGCCGGGCTCGAGGCGCGCGTCGCCGCCGAGCGCCTGACCCGTGTCGCGTTCACCGGATCGCTGCCCTACGACACGATGCCGGCCGCGCTCGCCGCGGCCGACGCCGGCGTGGCGCCGTTCGAGCCGGACGCCCACGCGCCGCTCCGGCACGGCTTCTACTGGTCGCCTCTGAAGGTGTTCGAGTACATGGCGTCGGGCCTGCCCGTCGTCGCGCCGGCCCTGCCCCGCCTGCGGGCGATTCTCGGCGGGCCGGGGGGCGAGGGCGAGACGGGCGTGCTCTACGACGGCGCCGCGCCCGGTGGGCTCGCAGCCGCGCTCGACACCGTGGCCGACGGTGATCGGCGGCGCCGGCTGAGCGCGGCGGCGCGACTCCGCGCCGAGCAGCACTTCAGCTGGGCGGCGCACTGCCGGACGCTGGACGCGGCCATCGCGGCGATGCGCGCGACGACCGCGCAGGCGGGATGACGATGGCCGCATCCCGCCACGTGCTGCTCGTCACCGACGCCTTCCCGCCCATCTCGGGCGGCAGCGGCTGGAGCACGTACGAGCTGGCTCGCGGGCTGCGCGCGCACGGCGATCGCGTCACGGTGCTGCGGCCGCGGCCCGGCACCCCGGCCGGCCTCCGCGTCGTCGCGGACGCCTTCGACGGCTTCGACGTCCACGAGCTCGGCGGCCCGTCGCCGCCGATCCCGTTCGTCCGCAACTACGTCAAGAACGAGCGGCTCGCGCAACGGCTCGCGCCGGTCGTCCGCGATCTCGTCCGCGAACGGGCCATCGACGTCGTGCACGGGCAGCACCTCCTGTCGATCCCGGGCGCCATCGCCGGCGCGCACGCGGCCGATGTCCCGGTCGTCGCCACCATCCGCGACTACTGGCCGGTCTGCTACTGGTCGGATCTGATCCACGACCGATCGAGCGCGACGCTGTGCCCGGCGTGCTCGGCGGGGATGATGACGCGGTGCGTGCGCGCGCATGCCGGCCCGGGCTGGCCGGCGGCGCTGCCGGCCATCCCCTACATGCGCGCCAACCTGCGGTGGAAGGCCGGGCGCCTGGCCGAGGCCGACGCCATCGTCGCCGTCAGCGCGGTGATGGCGCGCGATCTCGTCGCGCGCGCGCCGGCGCTGGCCGGCCGCCGCGTCGAGGTGATCCCCAACCCCGTGGACGTCGCGACGCTCGATGCGGCGGCGCGTGCCGCCCGCCCTGCGTCGCTCGCCGACATTGCCGGCCCGTATGCCATCTACGTCGGCAAGCTGGCCTTCAACAAGGGCGTGCAGCATCTGGTGCCGGCGGCCCTCGCGGCGAAGCTCACGTGGCCGCTGGTCGTCGTCGGGGATGGTCCGGATCGCGCGGGGCTCGAGCACGCGGCCCGCACCGCCGGCCTCGACGTCCGCTTCACGGGGTGGCTCGATCGCTCCGCGACGCTGGCGCACGTCGCCCACGCGGCGCTGCTCGTCTTTCCGTCGCACGGCCCCGAGTCGCTGAGCCGCGTGCTGCTCGAGGCCGGCGGGCTCGGCGTGGCGGTCGCGGCGATGGAGACCGGCGGCACGCGCGACGTCATCGTGCCGGGCGAGACCGGCCTGCTGTCGACGTCGCCAGCCGGGCTCGCCGCGGACGTCGCCCGGCTGGTCGCCGATCCGGCGCTGCGCGGGCGCCTCGGCGCGGCGGCGAAGGCCCGCGTCCGCGCCACGTTCGCGACGGCCGCCGTGGTGGCGCGCGTGGGCGCGCTCTACGACGCGCTGATCGCCGGGAGGCGGGGCCGTGGCTGACGCGCGCCCGGTGCGCGTCGCGATCCTGGCGCGCTCCGTCCATCCGCTGCACGGCGTGGGCGGCCTGGAGCGCCACGTCTACGATCTGCTCCATCACCTGGCGCGGCGCGGCCTCACGATCACGCTGATCACGAAGCCCGCGACGACGCCGGGCGCGCTCGGCGCCGAGGGCGACGTGTCGGCGCTGTTCGCCGTCCCGTCGGGCCGGATTGCGATTCGTACCGTGCCGTACGTGACGTTCCCCGGCGCCGGACGCCGAGGCACGACGGTGATTGATCGCGCCACGGCCTATCCGGTCTTCGGCTGGCGCGCCGGGCGTGTCGCCGCCGGGATGGTCCGGGCCGGCGAGGTGGATCTCGTGCACGCGCTCGGCGCCAGCGGCCTCGGCTACGCGATGGCCCGCCGCGGTCCGGAGGGCCGCGCGCCGTTCGTGTTCAACCCGCAGGGACTCGAGGAATTCGGCGGCACGCATCCGGGCTTCGCGCGGCTCAAGCGGCTCGCGTACACCCCGCTGCAGGCGGCGGTGCGGCGCTGCGCGCAGGCCGCCGACGCGATCCTGGCGACGGATCACGCGCTCGTGGCGCCGGTGCGCACGCACCTCGCCGTCGATCCGGCGCGCGTCCACGTGGTGCCGAACGCGGTCGATCTGGAGACGATCGATCGGGCCCGGGCGTCCGCGACCGCCACCGCCGGGACGCTGCGCACCCGGCTCGGGCTGGCCGCGGGCGAGCGGCTGCTGCTCAGCGTCGGCCGGCTCGAGGAGAACAAGGGCTTCCATGTGCTGGCGGCCGCGCTCGCGGAACTCCGGGCGCGCCACGGCGGCGGCTCAGGCTGGCGCTGGGTGCTGGTTGGCGACGGGCCGTATCGCCCCCGCATCGCCGGCGCGATCGACGCCGCCGGGTTGTCCTCGCATGTCCACCTGGCTGGACGCGTGGCCGAGAGCGAGCTCGCCGGGTGGTACGCGGCCGCCGACGTGTTCGTCCACCCGACGCTGTACGAAGGCAGCTCGCTCGTGACGCTCGAGGCGATGGCGCACGGCAAGCCGGTCGTCGCGACGCGAGCGGGCGGCCTCCCCGACAAGGTGCGGCCGGGCGAGACCGGCTGGCTGGTCGAACCCGGCGCCTCGTCGGCGCTCGCCGGAGCGCTCGCGGAATCGCTCGGCCAGCCAGCCGACACGCTGTCGCGCTTCGGCGCAGCCGGGCGGCGGCTGGTCGAGGAGGCGTTCGCCTGGCCGGTGGTGGCGGCGCAGCTCGAAGCGCTCTACGCAGACCTGTTGCGCCGACCCGACCGCGGCGCCTAGCGCGCTTCCGGGAGTCCCCACCGGATCCGGCGCACCGCGACCCCACGATCGGCGGGCGCGCCGTCGCCGCTCGGCAACACGACGATCTCGAGCCGTCGCGGCAGCGCCTTCATGCGCTGCAGCGGGTAGACGACATGGCGCCAGTCGCCGTCCGTGAGGCGGACGCGATCGATCGGGCGGTCGTCGAATCGCACTTCGACCTCGGGCGACGCCGCCCCGGGCCGCCGCAGCTCGAACGACAGCTCGGTCGCCTGGCGCGGCACCGTGATCACGGCGCGCGCGCCGGTCCACTGGAAGTACTGGCCGTCGGCGTCGAGCACCGGCGCGGACAGGCGCTCGCCGGCGCGGGAGATCTCGCGATCGCGGTACTCGTCGGCCAGCCGCCCGGGCACTACGTAAGCGTGGACCACGTGCGCCGCCAGCCCCGCCGCCAGCAGCGCGGCGACGATCCCCAGCCGGCGGCGCGACCGATCGGCCGGGCCGGGTGACGGCTCGAGCGCCGTGGCGAGCCCCCATCCCGCGAACACCGTGAACTGCAGCGCCGCGACGTAGAAGACTTCCTGGACCTGCCCGTAGATCGCGAACGCCGCGACCATCCCGAGCGCGATCATCGCCACGACGCGTACGCGGGGCGGCGCGTCCGGACGGCGCAGCGTCCGCAGCGCGGCCGCCGCCGACGTGAGCACCACCAGCACCAGCGCGAACAGCCCGACTGCGCCCTTCCCCGCGAAGGTCTGCGCGAACGCGTTGTGGGCGCTGCCGTACATGTTGAGCAGCGGCGAGTAGCCGCGGGCGTAGTAGGCGCCGCCGCCGCGAAGGTACTGCTGCTCGTAGCGCATCGCGAACGACTCGCTGCCGCCGCCCAGGACCGGAAGGAGCGCGCCGAGCCGCACGCCCGCCGTCACGTGCGCCTGCCGATCGGACACCTGCGTGATCGTCCGGGCCCGCGCCGCGAAGCGGTCCATCGCGCCCGGACCGCCGGCGACCCGGACCACGACGAGGCTGGCGGCAATCGCGAGGATCACGGCCGCGGCGCCGACCGCCACGAGGCGGCGCGGCGTCAGGGCACCGCCGGCCGGTCCCGAACCGGCAGCCGCCAACCGCACGATGGCCGCGACGACGCCGGCGGCGACGAGCGCCCAGGTGATCCAGCCGCCGCGCTGGTAGCTGAAGACGACGGCGACGAGCGCGATGGCCAGGAGGGCGGCAGCCGCGGCGATCCGGACGAGACGGCGCCCGCGTGGCTCGCGACCGGCCGCGCCGGTCGCCCCGGCCTTCGGTTCGAGGCCAGGCGGCCAGAGCCACAGCGCCAGGATCGCCGGCGTCGCGAAGCAGAGGTACTCGGCGAACCAGCCGGCGTGGCCGAACGTCGACTGCAGCCGATCGGCGCCACTGAGGTTGGTGAACGGATCGGTGGCGCGCAGCACCCGCAGATCGAGGTAGCCCAGGCGATCGAGGGCGCCGGCGGCGATGGTCAGGACGAGCCCGGCGAGGATACCGCCGGTCACGAGCCGTGCCGCCTCCGCGCCTCCGCGTGCCGCCGGGCGCTCGGCCTCGGTGCGGATCGCGACCGCCACCGTCAGCGCGGCCACGGCCGCGTGCAGCGTGAGCACGACCGTCAGGACCGGATAGATCACGGCGGTGACGTCGGCGGCGGCGAGCGCGCCGGGGAGCAGGCGCATCGCCTCGCCCAGGCTGGCGGCATCGACGATGTCGGCGGGCGCGTAGAGCGGCAGGCTGCTCAGGCTGAGCACGGACGCGCCGACATAGCCCGTCAACGCCAGACCGGCCGGCGTCCCCAGCACGTCCAGCGCCGCGGCGCGATCGCGTGTCCACAGCCGCGCCAGCCAGCCGGGGACCGCGCACGCGGTCAGGACGACGAAGGCGACGAACGGCCCCGTCGTCGGACGGTGGCCGCAGATGGGCGCCACGGCCAGCAGCACGGCGACGGCAAGCACCGGCCTCACGTACGCGAGCGGGGCCAGCGCCAGGCCGGCGACCACCGTGAGGACCGTCCAGCTCCCCGGGTGGACGAGCAGCGCGATCGCCCCGGCCGCGGCAGCCAGGCCGAGCCCGACCGGCAGCGCCGTGCCCGCCGCGCGCAGCAGCCGCGCGGCACCCGTGCCGGCGGAAGTCGTCATGGCTGGGAGGGTCCCGGCACCAGGACGACGACCGCGCGGCGCCGCAGACCCGCGATCCAGTCATCGACGAGCGATTGACGCCGCTCCGCGGCGAGGCGGGCGCGGACTTCCTCGCGCACCTCGGCGAAGGGCCGCGGCCGCCCGTCGCGCAGGTAGTCGCGCTCGTGGATCTGGAACCAGGTGAGCGCTTCGTCGTCGGAGGGCAGCGCCGCCGCGTCGAACCGCTGCCGCGTGTAGCGCTCGATCCGGGCGTCGTCCTCGAGCCAGGCCAGCAGCCGGCCGGGCGTGATCCCGAGCGCGGCGAGCCCGGCCTCGCCTCCCGCACCGGCGGTCCGCGCCTCGGCGTCGGCGCGGCCGGTGATGCCGCGGTCGACGTCGACGAGCGTGGTCGAGAAGCGCTCGACCTCGGCTCGCATCAACTCGCGGACGACCAGGCGGTCGATGAGTGCGGCATCACTGAGCGTGGCCGCCCCCGGCACGAGATCGAGCGCGCGCGCCGCCCGCAGATCCGAGGCCATCATCGGCTGGCCGGACACGACGGCGACGAGGCGATCCGCGACGACGCCCTGGGCGGACGCGACGGCGACGGCGGCGCAGGCCAGCAGCGGCAGGATGCCCATCAGAACGCCTGCCCGATGCTGAAGTGGACCGCGTAGCTCGGCTCGTCGACGTCCGGCACGTCGCTGCGGCTGGTGAGGCGGAACCCGAAGTCGATACGGACCGGGCCGAGGGGCGACTTGTAGCGGAAGCCGAAGCCGGCCGAGGGCCGCAGCGCGCTGAGATCGAGATCGCTGACGCGTCGGAAGACGTTGCCGGCGTCGAGGAACACGACGCCGCCCAGCTCGCGCCACAGCGGCGCGCGCAGCTCGGCGTTCAGCACGGTGAGCGCGTGTCCGCCGGTCGGAAAGCCGTTGGGATCGAGCGTGCCGGCGTCGCCGAGGCTGTCGCGGGCGAAGCCGCGGACCGTGTTCTCGCCGCCGGTGAAGAACCGCTCGCTCGCCGGCAGGTCGGTGACGACGTCGACGATGGGCTCGCCATTCTCGTCGAGGATTGGGTTGCCGGCGTCGTCGAGCCGCTCGGCCTCGCGCTCGAAGCCCCTGGCCAGCCCCAGGCGCACGGCGCCGGCGAGGACCACCCGGCGTTTCGTGGCGATCGTGCGATAGGCGTAGAACTCGCCGTACCCTTTGGCGAAGCCGACCTGGGAGCCGAGTGCCCGCAGCGCCAGGTCGGAGTCGAGGCCGACCACGAAGCCCTTGGTCGGATCGAGCAGATCGTCGCGCGAATCGCGGCGCACCGCGCTCTGCAGCTTCGAGATGCGCACCTGCGGGAACAGCCGATCGATGTCCGGCCGGTCCTCTGGCGCAATCCGCTCTTCGAACAGCCGCACCGTGCTCAACGAGTAGGAGCCGATCACCGTGACCCGATCCTTGAACTGCCGTGCCGCTTCGGCCAGGATGCCGCGCCGCGCGAAGTTGAAGCTCGACCGCACCGCCTGCTCGAAATAACCGGTGATGCGCGTGTCGGCGACGTCGAACACGCTCGGATCCCGGAAGCTCAGGAGGACGCGGTACTCGTTGAAGCCGAAATCGCTGCCGCCGCCGGCCTCGGCGACGCCGGATGGACGCAGGGTGCCGCGGGTGAACAGGTTCACCGACCGGTTCGATCCCCAGAGGTTCTGGCGGCCGATCTCGAAGAATCCTCGCCCGGCCAGCTCGAACTTCTCCGTGGCCTGCCCGCCCGTGGTCTCGGGACGCAGGTAGCGTCCGGCCTCGACGCCGGCGCCGTAGCCGATCGAGGTCGGCGCCGCCTCCTCGACGGTGATGACGAGATCGCGCCGCGACTCGCCGTCCTCGCCGACGTCGGTGATGGTGACGCGGCGGAAGAGGCCGAGCGCGCGCAGGCTGCGCTGGCTCTCGTAGACCTGGGACAGGCCGAGCGGGTCGCCCGGCTTCAACGTCAGTGCCCGCACGATCGTCTCGGTGGCGGTGCGGCGGTTGCCGACGACGAGGATGCGGCCGACCCGCACCAGCGTGCCTTGCGCGACGTCGTAGGTGATGTCGACGGCGGTCTGCCCGGCGACTGGCGTCACCGTCGAGACGACGCGGGCGCGGTCGTAGCCGAGGTCGAAGAGCGCGGCCGAGAGCGCGTCGCGGTCGGTGGCGACGAGCGGCTCGTAGAAGGGCGCGCCCGGCGCCAGCGTCAGCTTGGGCCGCAGGTCCGCCTCGGGTACGCCGTCGAGGCCGGCCAGGCGGACCGCCCCGATCTTGACCTGCGCCCCTTCGTCGACGATCAGCCGGACGTCGACGAGGCCGCCGCGGCCGGCTTTCGGCACCTCGGCCGCCTCCACGGCGCGTTCCTCCATCAGCGACTCGATGCGGATGTCGCGATGGCCGGCGCGCCGGTAGCGTTCGCGCAGCGCCGCGGTCTGGCTGTCGACGGTGCTCTCGACGAAGATGTCGCCCGGAGACGCCTGCAGCACCGTGGCGATCTCGGTGGCGGTCAGCGCCCGGATGCCTTCGACGTCGATGCGGCCGATCCGGAAGACCTCGCCGGCGGTGACCGTGAAGGTCACGGCGACGCCGCCCGGCGTGGCGTCGCGGCGATAGCCGACTTCCGCCTTCCAGTGGCCCTGCTGGTGGAGGAACTGCTCGATCCGGCGCAGCGAGTCCTCGAGCAGGTCCTCGTCGACGGACGCCTCGCGCGCCACCGGCACCAGCTCGGCGCGCCGCGCCTCGGGGAGCGGATCGCCTTCGAAGCGCAGCGTGACGAGCGGTCCGGGCACGATCGTGATGGCGACGTCGACGAGCGGATCGCCGGCCGGGGACGTGCCAGCCGGAGTCGGCCGGACGAGCGCCGACGCCTCGTAGTGACCATCGCGCCGCAGCCGGCTGCGCACCTCGTCCAACTGCCGTTCGATGTCCGGCCGGTCGTAGATTTCGCCGGTCTTGAGGTCGAGCTCGCCGCGGATGCGCGGCGACAAGCCCTCGGCCTCGATCGACACGCGGCCGACGCGGGCGCGGCGGCCGGCGGCGATGTCGAAGCGCATCGTGGAGCGGCCGCGTGCGTCCGTCTCGATCGTGGTCGTGACGCGGGCCTGGACGAAGCCGCGAGCCGTGAGCTGCGCCGTCAGCACGTCCGCGGCCGCCTCCGCGCGGCCGGGCGCCGGCTGCGCGCCGAAGCGATCGACCACGATCCGGCGCAGTTCGCCGGCGTCGAGGCCGAGGTCGCCGCGGAACGTCAGCCCGCTGACGGTCTGGGCGGGCGTCAGCCGGTAGGTCACGCGGATGCCGCCGGCGTTGCCGACCGGCGCGATCGTCGCATCGACCGCCTGGAACATCCCGGTGTTGAAGAAGTGCAGCAGTGTCGTGCGCAGGTCGACGAGCGAGAGCTGCGCGCCGGGCGGCGTTTCGATCAGCGACACCCAGCGCGGATCGACGGTCGCCTCGCCGGCGATCGTGACGGTGACTTCGAGCACCGTGTGGCCGGCCCAATCCGCGGCATTGAAGGATTCGCGTACTTCGGCGGGCTGGGCCGCGGGCTGAGGCGCCAGCTGGGCTGTGGCGGGCGGCGCCAGGGCCAGCGCCACGAACATCCCGACCACCGCCGCGTGCCAGCGCTGCTGTCTGTCGCGCTGACGCCTCACTAGAACACGTGCCTCATGCGCACGTCGATCGCGTAGGTCTCGTCCTCGTTGCGCGACAGGATCCACGCGAAGCGATCG
>Ga0190271_10003009_pt1 | contig 10447 bp, 13 predicted proteins | sample Popmic356T_FD_133747 | JGI IMG/M metagenome (GOLD analysis project Ga0190271, IMG submission 133747) | Populus adjacent soil microbial communities from riparian zone of Weber River, Utah, USA - 356 T | ecosystem: Environmental > Terrestrial > Soil > Riparian zone | place: USA: Utah | collected... | reverse complement strand
TTCGAGATCGTCTTCCAGTTGGTCAGCATGCCGCCGAGCCAACGCGCGTTCACGTAATACTGGGCCGAGCGCTTTGCGGCGTCCGACACGATGTCCGAAGCCTGGCGCTTGGTGCCGACGAACAGCACGCGGCCGCCCTTGGCGACGATGTCGGAGACCTGCTTCAACGCCTGGTGCAGCATGGGAACAGTCTGCGAGAGGTCGATGACATGGATGTTGTTGCGGGCGCCATAGATGTAAGGCGCCATTTTCGGGTTCCAGCGGTGAGTCTGGTGGCCGAAGTGAACACCAGCTTCCAAGAGCTGGCGCATGCTGAAGTCTGGCAAAGCCATTCGTTACTTTCCTTTCCGGTTGGCCTCCACGGACATCGACGAATGGGGGAGTTCCCTTATCGCCACCGGCGGTCGCCTCCGGATTTCTCCCGGTCGGAAACCAAGTCCGTGTGTGGAATGAGCGGGCATATAGATGCTGCGGCGCAAAAACGCAAGCGCGGCGCGTTTCGTGCGGTTTGGGACGTGCTTGCCCGCAATCCTTAGATCGGAATCCCGAGCCGAACCAGATGACGCAGAAAATCGTCGTGGACGCTGTAGGTGTGGCCGAGGAAACCAGCATCCTCGGCGGCCTCGACATTCTCCGACCTGTCGTCAACGAACAGGATTGTGGAGGGATCGCCGAGATCGGCCGCCAAGCGGTGGTAAATGGCCGGCGAAGGCTTTTCCAACCCAAGCTCAAAAGAAAGATAGGTGCTGCGGAAGTGCCGAAAGATTGCGTGACGGTCGGCAAGATAGCACCAATGCAGATCATTCGTGTTGCTGCAAATGTGGCAGTCAACACGCTTGCTGAGGTTGTGCTCGATAAGTTCGGCCATCTCGGCCTTCAGACTGAAATGGCAGGTCCACGCTGCAAGCCAATCTGCCGGCGCGGCATTGCCGCCATAGACATCGACGAACCTCTCGAAAAGCCGATTGCAGCCCAGCGTGCCGGTACCGATGCCCGAGGTGCGGATCTGCCCGATCAAGTCCGCGGCGGCGGGCGGGCGAGCCAGCAACGCACTCAGCGCCGTCAGCATCTTGTCGTTGTCGTGGTCGATGATCACGCCGCCTATGTCGAAAACAATAGCGTTTATCAATTGCTACCCCTGAAGGACTATGTGCTCGCGGTGCTCTTAGGCGGCCAGACTGTCCGCAAACGAGTCAAAGAAGGGATTCGGATAGGTCCGAAATGCTCCCTGTGCTCGCAATTCGGCGTTAATCTCATCGAGCGCAGCCTGCATGCGGCTGCGCAGAAGAGCCAGGACGGCCTCCGGACTGCCTTCGACACTGTGCAAACCGATTGGCTCCGGGACGCGGATGACCGCCCTTCGCGCAGTGGCTGACTGCGGCACCATCGCGCCCAGCGTGTCGCGAAGGGTTCCCTTGCAGTAGTCGGTGCGGACGCGCTTGATATGCTCGGCAATCTGCTCCTGGGTAATGTCGCGCTCGTCGAAAGCGAAGTCGCCCACACGCATCAGGCGCGCGAGCTGGTCGGTGAGCGATTTCACTGTTTTTGCCTTCGCGGGGTCGTTTGCTTTGTTTTCCCGCAGCCAACGGCGCGCATGCCGCTGGAGATTCCCTTTTCCGGCGTCGCTGCGTCCTGAGTCGACTGAAGAAACAATCGACCGCAAACGACGGCTCACCTCTTTGACGACAGCCCGGAGCCGCACAGGATAGCTGGCTCCCATATGCGCCTTCATCCCAAGCTTCTCTTCGTCGAGAGACAAGAGCGCCGAGTAGATGGATAAAACGCGCCCTGGGAGCGACTCATTCTTCTGCACCGCGAGTTTCAACCGCCGTTCGACATAATCGCACTCCCGCTTAAGCGCGGCTTCGACATCGTGCAGGAAGTGAAGCTTCCACACGATCGGCGCGATCCAGACTTCGAAGCGTGGATCGTTCCTGCGGCCGCGCTCCAGCGCCTCAAGGCCCATTTCGAACGCGCCGGACATCAAGGGTGCGACAAAGTCGCTGTGCCAGCCAACTCCGCCTTCCGGGTGCAGCAACACCCCATGTCCCTCCCCTGCCCAGCCCACGGAATGCTGTTTTGCCGGTTCGCTATTGCCGGGGATCTGCGCGATCAGATTGTTGGCGAGCCAGAACTTCTGCGCGACCGCGCCAAGACCGTTGACGACGGTGCTGGTGGCCCATGACGCTGCCCACGGCGCGACCCGCCAGAGAATTTCCTTGTCGATCATCCAGTCCGTGAAGAATTCAGGATGGTTGGGCGCGAAAAACACCGCTTTGCCCCGGCCTACCAGAGCTGCGAGTCGCTGTTCATCGGCAGCCGGCAGATCGATATGTCGAACGTTGGCAAGACCCCGGAACGGCGGCAGCCGATTGAGTCCCGGAATGTCGCGCAGGATCGGCAGTCCGCGCAGCATGAAAATCCGATTCACCCACGCCATGGAAGAGAGCATCGCCATGTTCGGCCGCGGCGCTGCGAATGTGGATAGTCTGCTCAAGTTTTCCTCCGTCGCCCTGGATGGTCGCGAAATATCATGGTGCGGGTGAAATATGGCGGAATTTGAACATTGTTCAATTCTTGGAGGAGTCGACCCTTGTCGGCAGTTATTCTCTGTTTTCAATGGTTTACAGGAGAAAGCCAACAAAGCCACAGGACTGCGCGCTGGGATCAGTATGGCGCGACATTCGCGCCGATGGCTTCGAGTTCGGCTGCGATCACCCGGCGGCGATGAAAGAAGTCGCCGGGTTTGGCTGCCCGCGACGCCGCGATTTCGTCGACCGAGTAGGACGTGAACGGAGCCCCCAGCGAGGAGCCGGCCAGCGCCGGTACCATCCAGTTCATCAGCGCCGTCACCTCGTCGTCCTTCAGCCCGGATGTCATGATGCCTGGCGCCTGGGGCAGGAATTGCCGTGCCTCAGACGTCTTCATGTAGTGGCCGATACTTCCCGCAAGTGCTGGAATGCGCCCCTCCTCCGAGGCCGTTCCCTGCATTCCGTGGCAGCCTGAGCATTTCAGCACATAGAGGTAACGGCCGTCGGGATCAGCCGACGCATTAGTGGTGAAAAGCGGCGCCAGGACTATGAAGGCAAGACACGCGGACCGCATGGCTGTCAGGGCACCATCTCCGTCCGCAGAGCCAGCAGCGCCTTGTGATCGATCTTTTCGCCGCGCTTTGCTGTGACATCGCCTTCGTTCAGTGCCGCGCCCTGCCCCTTGTTCAGCGTCGCTAGCACGTAATTCGCGACCTCGGCGATCTCGGCATCCTTCAACTGCTTTTGCGGAGGCATCGCGCTGACATAGGTCTTGCCGGCGGAGACCAATTTCCCGGAAAGGCCATTCAGCACCACCAGCGGCAAGTAATCGCGCGCCTTATCCGCAGTGGCCCAGGGGGCGCCGGCAAGCGGCGGTGCAAGACCGGGAACGCCCATCCCATCCTTCTTATGGCAGGCGGCGCATTTGCCTTCGAACAGCGCCTGACCGTCGGCCAACGCGGAGGTTGCCGGCATCAGCAGCGGAAACGCGATAGATGCGGCGCTAGCCGCCGCTTTGGCCCAGCCCGACCACGGCCGCGACCGTGCAATGGTAGTTGGTACCTTCATTGGCCATACACCAGTTGATGTCGTTATGGACGCCCATCCGGTATCCTGGACGCTCGCGCAAATTGAAGTTGCACAGGCATTTACCGCACGACGGAACGCCGCAGCAATCGTTGTAGCTGATCAGATATTCCTTGCTGTCGGCAGGGTTCTGGCAGGTGCCAACCCATGTCACCTTCGAAACCTGGGCATTGGACGGGCAGGATGTGACGCTGCCGCCGCAGCAGGTGCAGAGGAAGCCGTCAAGCGCGCAGTAGCGCCAATATTCGCACTCGACATCCGTCTTTTCGGCCTGGGCGCGGGCTGTGCCCATGCCGGCGCGGTTGAAGGGAAGCATCGGCACCATCGCGCCGCCGACTGCGGCCGTGCCGACCCAATGCAGCACGCTGCGCCGGCCGACCCGTTTGGCCATGCCGCGGCTGCTAGCCTCGGCCACCGTATCGAGCGAACGAAACAGTCGGTCAACAAATCCGAGCATGTGTCCCTCCTAATTTACCGTCTGGCTGCCGGTCTGCGCCTGAAACCAATCCTGTATCGATGCCTGCCCCATATCGCGGGCATTGAGCAGGCTTTCGAGCTGTTCGCGTGAATTGACGAGCCCCTTGCCGCGCACCACCCCATCCTGATCCAGCACCACCGCGAACGGCAGCCGGTTGATGCGGTAGGTCATGCCTAGATCTGAGGACAGCACATAGGGAAAATCCGTCAGGCTGGATGCGCGACGGAAGGCCTGATGCACCTCCGTCTCGCCATCGCTGGCCAATATGATGTCGAGGTTGCTGCCCTCCGCCTGGCGCAGCGAGCGCAGCACCGGGATCAGCTTCTTGCAGACCGGGCAGGTCGTCGACAGGAAAAACACCAAGGTGCTGCGCGGATGCGGCGCGCCCACGGATAGCGGCTTGCCATCCAGCGTCATCAGATCGAAGCGGGGCGAGTTCTCGCCAATCTTTGGTCCAGCATCGGTCATCAGGGCACCCATCGGTGCAACCCGTTCGAACAGAATGCCGACCTGCCGCGCCAGCGCCAGCACCACAAGCAGCAGCGCGATAACCACGGCAGATAGAAGGACAACGGCAACGGAGAGGATGTCCATCAATGGTGTTCCTCGCCGTGGTCATGCCCATGATGCCTAGGATTCAGGTGCTGCGCCTGCTCATCGGCAGCCGCCAGCCACGACCAGTTTTCATTGAGCTGCTCGGCGCCCGCAACCACCAGCATGAGCGACGCAATGCCCGTGACGACGCTGATCCAGGCCAGAAGATCAAGCGGCACCGCAATGGGCGTCGCAGCCGCGACCAGCGCGATGACGACCAGCACTGCATTTCGTATGACGAGGAACCAAGACAGCCCCTGCCCGGCTCCGCCGCATCCGCAGTCTATGCGCCTGTTGCCTCGCAGAAGATTGAGCGCGATGGCCACGGCGTAGAGAATCAGCAGAACAGCCGCCAACAGCGCCGCAAACACCCGAAGCGGCGGCACGATAAGGCCGACGATGATAAGCGCCTCCGCCGCAATCAGCGCGACCGCGACCGGCTGTGCGAGTGCCTCGGGGAGAAGCTTGTAGCCCTTGAGCGTGTGCGCGAACCAGGAGAAATCCGAGACCTTATGCGCCATCGCGCGGGCAAACACGCAGACAAGCGTTCCCGCCGCGACGATCACAAAAACCGGATGGACGCCCAGCCCTTCCATGCGATCAGCGCACCTCCACCTGGTCGGCAAGATCCCCGCTGGATGCCGTTCCCGCGGGCGTCAGGGCGAATGGCTGTCCGGCCGCTGAAATTTCGTAGCGGACCACCTCCGCCTTCAGTGCGTCGAGAGCGAAAAGCACGGGCGTTTCGCCCTGGCTTACGGTCATGGCGATAGACGGCACCGAGGGTGCGCGACCAAGCACCTTTTTCGATGCAAGGTCTACGGCCCAGATTTCCTCGGCAGGATTCTTGTGGCTGCCTTCGGTCCCCTTCGAGTGCATGCCCAGGTAGGCGATGCCGGTCGCGGAATTCACAGCGATGGGCTGGTAGCCGCCGGGGCGCCAATCGCCCTCGACCCCTGCGCTCACAGGGATCTTTTCGGTCAGCGTAGCCGTGTCGCCTTCGACATCAACCACATAGATATTGCCGCCATAGGAGGCGAAGACCCACTTCTCACCCCATTGGAAGGCGCCGGAAAACAGCGCATCGGCGTCGGCGTCGAAAATCGGACCGGACGCCTTCATCTCCCCCGTGCCGTCAGCCTTGAAGTCGATCGTACCGAAGGTACCGTCGCCGCAGGTGGTCGCGAAACGCGTCGGCGTCTTGAACGAGGGGAAAATCCCGTAGCAGCCGGGGTTCGGGATTTCGCCGATCTGCTTTTTCGCGGGTAAGTCGACGATGGAGACCGATGTGGCAGGCGTGGCGTTTTGAACGAAGAGGTATTTCTGGTCGCTGGAGGACCAGAACAGCGAGCGATAGTTCAAAGCTTGCGCGCGATTGGTTGAGATCGGGATCTCTTCCTTGAAGGTCAGATCGGCGCCTGAATACACCTCAACGAAATCCGCGCGCGGTCCGCGCGTAGTGCGGGCAAGATGAGACGTGGCGACGTAGATGTCGGAACCAGGGATCGGAATATGCACCATGCCGAGGCTGGCCGTCGGAATAATGCCGAGCAATTTCATGGTCTTGGCGTCTAGAACGTAGACGCGCCCGTCAACGACGTGATTCAAGGAGAGATCGACCGAGAACAGCATCTCCGTACCCGCCGGGATGGTGACATTGCCGACCGTTTCCGGCTGGATCTCCTCCTGGGACAAAGCAGGAGACCCGAAAAACGTCAGCGCCGCGGCGCATGCAAGGAAAGTTGAACGCATCGATCATCCCCTCCCAAGACTGTTATCCGAAGAACGCTAGCATGCGTTATATTCGATGTCTAATCGCGCCAAAGTCATTCTGAGAAAAGAAATGATCAACCCAGGATTGATGTTCAGGCGCCGCTGGCGGGGCCTGCCTTTGACCGCACCCGCTTCAACACGGCGACGATTTCCTCCCGCGTGCAGGCGACAGCGCCCAACCGTAACGCCCGATCACGCTCGAATGCGGTGATGTCGTAGTGCGGCTTGGTGGTGCGCGGAGGTCCCTGATAGGATGATCGCTTCACCCCCAGTTGCGCGGCGAAGCGATGCAGTTCCTCGATATCGTCGGCGAGAAGGTGGCACCATCGGCGGCCGGCCATTGGCCAGATCGCCTCGTCTACATAGACCGCCAACCCGTTCACATCACTGATTGCAGGTCGGCGTCGCCGGCAGCAACTGAAGATTGACCAGCTTTCCCTTCATGGAGAAGTCGCCGTAATCCATCATGAGATCGCGGGTCACCCCGTTCTCATGCAGCTTGAAGCTGATCCGGTATTCGGGAATTTCCTCGCCATTGCTGTCTGACGTGTCGAAATAGGCAATATCCACCGGCCAGACCTTTTCGGTCGCCAGTTTTGCAAGGGCCGGACGCTCGGGGTCGTTTGCCGGCGCATCGGCCTGCTTCCCGACGATGACCGTGGTCGTCATTACCTTGTCGGCGTCTTCCGAGCCATCGAACAGGTTCGTCTCGTAGAAGGTTTCCCCCTTCTCCGCCTTGTCGATCAATTCGAGCAGATGCTGGGTCGGAAACTGCGTCGCGGTGAGTTCGACGCTTTCCGCCTCGGGCTTTTCGATCGCGACCTTCAGCCCCTTCGGATCCGCGGTCGCGGTGCCCTTCACCTCCTTGTCGAGTGACTGGTCGACAAACGACTTGGTGACGAAGCTGAAGGATTTTCCACCGGCATCCTCGAATGTCGTCGTCTGCTGATCGGTCAGCCGCGACGCCTCGTTGGTGTCGATCTTGGTCACGAATCGAAAATTGGTCGTGTAGCCTTCACAGGCCGAACCGTTGAACTCATAGACCATGCGGCCCGAAAGCTGAGTGATGCCGGAGCGGTCCGTCGCTTTATCCAGAATCAGGTCGTAGACCGCGCGATGCGGCACGAGGCTGGCCGCAGCATTGGCACCGGCGGGGACCGCGAGGGTGGCGGCGAGAGCAAGCAAGGCATGGCGCATCAAGGACCAGCACTCCGGTGGGTCAGAGGTCAGAAATCGCTTGCCACCTTATAAAAAGTCGTGGCGCAAACGAGGCAAACATAGCAGTTTCCCCGCCACCTGAAATCACTGAAACACAGCAGAGGAAATTATGAGCGACACAATCGAAGCCAGGCTGGCGGAACTTGGCGTGACGCTACCGGCGGCGGCAGCGCCAGCGGCAAACTATGTGCCTTTCATGGCCAGTGGCAACCTGCTTCTGACCTCGGGACAATTGCCGCTGAAGGACGGAAAACTTGTCACGACCGGCCTGTTAGGCCGCGATGCCGATGTGGCAGCCGGCAAGGAGGCGGCCAAATATTGCGCCGTCAACATTCTGGCGCAGGCCAAGGCTGCGTTGGGCGACCTGGAGAAGATCAAGCGCATCGTGAAGATTACGGTCTTCGTGGCCTCCGATCCGTCCTTCACGGAGCAGCATCTCGTCGCAAATGGCGCGTCCGACTTTCTGGTCGCAGCACTCGGCGAGCGGGGCAAACATGCGCGGGCGGCTGTCGGCGTGGCCTCGCTGCCGCTCAACGCCGCCGTCGAGATCGAAGCGATCATCGAAATCTGAGGCGCAGTCATGACCGATCTCTCCTGGCTCACCGAGCGCCCGATCGCCCATCGCGGCCAACACGACATGAACCGCGACATTTGGGAGAACACGCTTTCGGCCTTCGGCCGCGCCAAGCAGAATGGCTATGCCATTGAGTGCGATGTGCATCTGAGCGCCGACCACCAGCCTGTTGTTTTCCATGACAATGCGCTGGGCCGGCTGACCGGCACGGACGGTTTCATCTGGCAGCGCACTGCCGCCGAGATGGCCGCGCTGCGAATCGGCGGCACTAAGGATCACGCGCCAACACTTGCCGAGATGTTGGACTTCGTTGACGGCAAGGTGCCACTGGTGATCGAGATCAAGGGCATTCCGGGCCATGACGAGGGGCTCGTGCAGGCTGTCGGCGGGTTGCTGAGCCGCTATTCCGGCCCGGCGGCAATCATGTCCTTCGACCACTGGATCATCCGCCAGTTTCCAACCGCCGCCCCGGGCATTCCAGCCGGACTGACTGCGCTTGGCACCGAGAACAAGGATTTCGAGGCGCATTTTTCGATGCTGGGTCACGGCATCGACTTCGTGTCCTACGCCAATGGGCATCTGCCCAACCGGTTCGTCAGCTACATCCGGACAAAGCTGAAAATGCCGGTGATTACCTGGACCGTTCGCGATGAGGCGGCGGTGCGGCATACATTCGAGCATGGCGACCAGATGACATTCGAGGGTTTCACCCCCGAAGAGATTGCGGTGGCGTAGACGCGAAGGCACTCCATCCAGCGATTGGCTTGCGCGAGGCTGGCGGCGATGCCACCTATTGCGAAATGAACGACCAGGCAGCAGGCGGCAATGACGGTGCGGCGGAGGAACTCTCCGTTCGCATCGCCGCATCGGTAGGCGCGTTCACACGGGCGGAGTGGGACAGCTTCGAGGGGACCTCGAAGGCAACCGCAGCTTCCGCATACAACCCATTCATTTCATACGACTTCCTGACCGCTCTGGAGGATTCCGGCTGCGCCGCGCCGCGCAGCGGCTGGCGCGGTCATCACCTGCGTCTTGAAGACGGTGCCGGCCGATTGCTGGGAGCACTGCCTTGCTATCTCAAATCGCACAGCCAGGGCGAATATGTCTTCGATCATGGCTGGGCCGACGCCTATGAGCGCGCGGGCGGACGCTATTATCCCAAGCTGCAGGCCTCGGTGCCCTTTACTCCAGTGACCGGACCGCGCCTTCTCGTGGCACAAGGTCGCGAGCCCCTCGCCGTACGTCTCGGCCTGGCATCGGCCTTGCGGCAGGTCACCGACAAGCTCGGCGTATCCAGTGCGCATGTCACCTTCTCGACGGATGCCGACGCAGACGCGCTCGGTGCGGCCGGCTTCCTGCAGCGCATCGACCAGCAGTTCCACTTCGTCAACGAGGGCTATGCGAGCTATGACGACTTTCTCGCCACGCTCGCCTCGCGCAAGCGCAAGGCGCTGAAGAAGGAACGCCGCGAAGCGCTGGCGGCCGGCATCAGCATCGAATGGCTGACTGGCAAGGACCTCACCGAGCGGGCGTGGGATGACTTCTTCGCCTTCTACATGGACACCGGCTCGCGCAAATGGGGCCGGCCATATCTCAACCGTACGTTCTTCTCCCTGATCGGCGAGCGGATGGCGGAGGATGTTCTCCTGGTGATGGCGAAGCGTAAAGGGCGTTACATTGCCGGCGCTATCAACTTTATCGGGTCAGATGCCCTTTATGGCCGCAATTGGGGGTGCATTGAGGATCACCCCTTCCTGCATTTCGAAGTCTGCTACCACCAGGCCATCGACTTTGCGATTGATCGCAAGCTCCGCATTGTCGAAGCCGGTGCACAGGGCGAGCATAAGCTTGCGCGCGGCTACCGGCCGGTAACCACCCATTCGGCCCACTACATCGCGCACGCGGGTCTCCGCCGCGCCATCGATGACTATTTGGAACGCGAGCGCCGCGAAGTGCGCCACAATGTAGAATATTACGAAGAGCATACGCCGTTCAGGAAGGGCGAGTAGGGCAGTAGGGCAGTAGGGCAGTAGGGCAGTAGGGCAGTAGAAATGCTCAATGCCGTTCGAGCGACATGCAAGTACTTGCTAGTCTAGTTTCCATCCATAAACGCACGTATTCTGGTGCTTTTACAATCACTTGTCCTTAACTGAGCTCCCTTTGCGCGTCATGAACAAGATCAAGGGCGCGGGGCTA
>Ga0190271_10003008_pt1 | contig 10452 bp, 2 predicted proteins | sample Popmic356T_FD_133747 | JGI IMG/M metagenome (GOLD analysis project Ga0190271, IMG submission 133747) | Populus adjacent soil microbial communities from riparian zone of Weber River, Utah, USA - 356 T | ecosystem: Environmental > Terrestrial > Soil > Riparian zone | place: USA: Utah | collected... | reverse complement strand
TGGTGGCCTCGACGGACCGCGAATTCGGGGGCGTGATGACCGGGGCGCGGTCCGTCTGAACGCCGTAGTCGAGCTTCAGCGGGCAGCTCTCGCTCCAGGCGCCGCCCACCGCCGAATCGAGCACCTGCGACATCTTGACCGCGCTCCACCCGAGCGGCAGCGGGACGGTGAGGTTCCAGGCGCCGTTAGGCTGGGCGCGGACGGTATGGACCCGCTCGCCGACGCGCACGTTGATGTCCGCGCGCGGCAGGCCGCAGCGCGGATCCGATGATGCGGGCGCGCCCGGATCGCAGGCGTCCACGTTGAAGGTGATCGACTGCGGGATCTGCCCGGGAACCGGCGTGATGATGGTCGGCACGCGCTGGAGGATCTGGAACGGCCGCGGGCGGATGTTGACCGCGATGCGACTGAACGGCGTATTGGCGAGGCTGGAGAACGAGCGCAGGTGCGCGTCTATCTGGGCCTGGGGCGTGCCCTGCGGGAGCTCGGGCGCCTGAAAGAAGAGGAGGACGTGCCTGCCAGGACCCGCCGCGTTGTAGAACACCTCGAAGCGCTGGGGGCCGCCGGGCTGCGCCGGCGGGAGGATCGTGATCTTCGCGCCGATTTCGCCGAGCGCCTGACGGCCGGTCTCCTCCATCACGTAGAGCGGACCGAACCTGGCGTCCACCGGATAGGGGATGGTCCCCGTGGCCGGCGGCGGCGAGGTCTGGTCGTCCTTGCCGTCGCAGGGAAGCTCGGCCTCGTTCCGTGGAAATTCGACGGTGGGTGGATCGATGCCGACGCTGACGAACACCGGCGGGCTGGGCGTGCCGCCCTGGCTGAAGATCAGCTTGTGCCAGCCCTTGAGCGGGTCGCTTGAATCGCCGGGCGTCAACGTGATCGATCCGGAGAACGACCCGTCGGCCGCCGGCGTGATGTCGGTGAATGTGTCGGGGACCGATCCCTCGTCGACGATGTGCACGGGAGCGATCGTCCCCTGGCCGATCACGTTGAACGTGTGGTTCAGCGGATTGCCGCTGTGGGTCGGGTCGCTGGGCGAGAAGATCTCCGGCGGCTTCGTGGAGGCGGTCGCCTCATCGATGACCACCGGCCACGTGATCTCGTAGCTGCATTCGCCGGACGTCGGGACGACGCAGCTCGCGCCGGGCGCGCGCTGCAGAAGCTTCAGGATGTGGGCCCCGAAGCTCCCCACCGGGACGGCCGCGGTGAAGGCCCCGTTTGAATTCACCAACGCAATCACCTCGACGGTTGGGTCGCTGTTGAGCCCGATGCGGACCGAGCCGCCCGGCAGGCCGCCGATGCCCTCGACCTCCAGCGTCGGGGCCACGGCGCTGACGCGATCCTCGTAGCGCGGCCGCACCAGGATCGGCGGCGGCGGCGTGGCCGCCGCGGCGTCCGCGGGCGACGCGAGCACTTCGACCAGCGGCGTCCCCGTCTGCCCGATCGTCGGCGTCAGCGACAGGTCGGTCGCGAAGCCGGCCGCCACGACGGTGGTGAGGTCGGGCGAGACGACGTTGTTGGTGGTGGTCGTGCCGAAGTACGTGACGTTCAACCCGGCGCCCAGACCGCCCGGGCCCGGATCCTTCGGGAACAGCGCGAACGCGGGAATCACCTGCTGCGCCTGGCGCGCGCTGGACCACAGCAGGCGAATGGTCTTGTCGCTGGTGTTGTTGTCGTAGGTCAGCGAGATCGCGTAGCGCGTGCCTGCGACCAACGTGACCGGGCCCAGCTTCTTGGTGGCCGGGCCGGGACTGCCGAGGGGCGGCGTGGAACAGAGGCCGGCGCCGCAATACGCGTTCACCTCCGCGATGCACTTCGCGTCCCAGGGAAGGTCGAACGAGTAGTAGGAGAGGTAGCCGCCGTTGCAGCAGTAGGGATCTTTGGCGCAGATCTTCTGCACGCAGGTGTTGCAGCTCGCGTCCAGCACGTCGCCGTATTCGCAGAGATCGTGGGCGCAGCCGCCGGGCGCGGTGTTGCCGGGAGGCGTGATGACAGGAACCGGCGCGCCGTTGATCGTCAGCGCGGAAACACCGCTGCCGACCACGTAGAACGTGTACGCCTCCGAGAACGACGGCGTGACCTCGCCCTCCCAGGTCGCGGAGTACGGCGCGGTGAACGTCCCCGGTAGGTCGACCTTCGGGCCGGGCGGCTGAACGTCATTGTTGATGTCGACGTACGGGTCGGGGCTGGGAACGAAGCGATCGGAGCGGGTACCCACGTAGCCGGTGTCGTCGAAGTAGCTCGCCTTCAGGCCAGACCCGCCACCCGGCGCGATGGCGTACAGGTTCGCCGACGGGATCGGAACCTGGCCGACGGCGCCAGGCGGCCGCCAGGTCAGGCCCGGCCCGCTGCCTCCCGGCGGCGGCGCCGCCTGGAGACGGTCCCAGCGTAGGTGATAGCGCTGGCCGGCGCGCAGCGAGATGCTGCCCTGCCTGGTCCCCGGCGAAGTCTCGAACCAGTCGAGGACCGCCATGCCATTGATGAACAGCCGGCTCCGTTGCAGCGACGAGTTGAACGTGTAAAGGCCGTCCGACGGGGCTTCGATCCAGCCGGTGGTCACCGCGGCGAACACACGGCTGTTGGCCGGCGCGGAGCTGTCGGCCGGCGCGCAGGAATTGGCGAGCGCCGCGCAGCCCTCCGTCCATTCCGTCGAGCAGCAGGTTTCGTCGGAACCGCAGACCGAGGCGGCGCAGGCGCTGCACTCCTGGTCGAGGGCTGTGCCCGTCACGTGCTCGCTGTGCGCGCACCGCGGGACCTGAATGATGCCGTTGCGAATCAGCGTGGGCGGGGCGGGCAGCCCGTCGGCGGTCGCCTCGTCCAGCGCGTAGACGAAGACGTTGCCGGATTGGTTCGCGGGCAGCGTGAAGGAGAAGCCGTGACGCGCGTAGGTGCGGCCGGGGCCGTCGCACGCGGCGCTCACCTCGCGCGCGAGCGGCAACGCCAGCGGCTGGTCCGCGCGCACGACCGCCAACGCCGTCTCGGCCGTCTCGCGGGGCGCGTCGTAAATGGCGACGGCGACGGTGCTGTCCGGCCACTCCGGATCGCAGGCCCAGCCCGACACCGTGGCCGATGTGCCCGTCCCGCTCGTTCCTTCGACGCGCATGACCGACCCCTGCGGCCCGAACAGGAACTTGGGCGGGATCTTCGCGCCGCTGGTGTCGATCTCGGCCGGCCAGACGCGCCCCTTCGGCCACTGGTCGGTGCCGGTCTTGCAGACCGCCGCCGCCTGTTGGGCGCAGAGGTTGCTCCACTTCGGGGTCAATCCCGCCCCGCAACATTCGGGCATCGTCTTGCAGACCTGCGTCGTGCACGGTGTGCAGTCCCAGGGCAGCGGGTCACCCTCGATGTATTCGTTGTGCGTGCAGTGGGTCGGCGAGAAGACCTGGAGGCGCGGCGTGTTCGTGAGCGGGTTCGCCCAGCGTCCGTCCTCGATGTGATCGTGCTCGAGGCGATCGATGAACGCGAAGTTGCCGCACTCGGCCGCCGGCGACAGCTCCTTGTAGCGCGTCCGCTGCAGCGCCGACGCCTGCATCAGGGAATTGTTCGTATCGGTGCCTGTCGAGATGAAGTACTCCTGCGCGATCATCCACCGCGAGTCCGGGTTCGATTCGCTGAAGGGGTTTTCGATCGCGTTCGGCCAGATGATCTGCCGGGTGTCGAACAGGTCGACCAGCGTGCCGTCTTTCGTGTAGCTCTTCGGGTCCTGGCAGTAGCCGGCGCGCGCCGCGGCGGTGCAGACGTCGTAGTACTTCTTCAGGGGAAACGTCTGGAGGGCCCAGGCGCCGCCGCTGAACACCCAGGCCGTGGTCTCGGCCCAGGGACGGTAGCCCCAGTTGCGCGCGCACTTCGACGCCACGCCGGTCGCCGTGCAGGCGAAGACGAAGTCGTTCGGGTGCCCCGGGTCCTCGGGGATCGCCATCGCCGACGCCATCTTGGTCTTCGCGTCGTACGGACAGAGCGACATCCATTGTCCGCTCCACTTGTGGAAGAAAAAGACTTGGTAAAGCTCGTCCTCGTTGTCCTGCTCCTCGAAACGGTGAAAAAGGTTCGGGATCGGATCCTTCTTCGCGGCGGCGATGTAGAGATCGAGATCTTCCGGCGGCGATACCAGGGTGCCGCCCCCGTCGGCCAGGTGAGCGACAGCGTAGTGTCCCACCACCGACCCGCCGCCGACGGAGATGTAGTTGCCCGGGCCGGCGCTCATGTTCGGGATGTTCGTCAGCGTGTGCGTGACCTTGGCGCTGGTCGACTCCGTTCCGTGGATGTCGACGGACTTGATCATCACGCCCTGCAGCTCGGCGCCTACCAGATCGGTGCCCATCATGACCACGCCCTGCGCGGTCATCCCTTGCGCGGTCATCCCCTGCGCGGTCATCCCCTGCGCCGTCATCCCCTGCGCGGTCATGCCCTGCGCCGTCATGCCTTGCGCCGTCATCCCCTGCGCCGTCATCCCCTGCGCGGTCATGCCCTGCGCCGTCATCCCCTGCGCCGTCATGCCTTGCGCGGTCATGCCTTGCGCGGTCATTCCCTGCGCCGTCATCCCCTGCGCCGTCATCCCCCCGAGCGCGTCGGCCGGCGGCGCCAGCAGGAGAACGGCCAGCCACAGTAGGTGCTTCGAGTTCTTGAGCATTAGTGTCCCTCGTTCAAAGAAGCGCACACGCGCAGCCCCGTCGTGATGTCTCGATACGTCGTCGCGACAGATTCGTGATTCGTCATCCGCGCGTTGATCGCCTGGAAGAAGTAAGCCCCGCCCTGGATGGTTAGCTCGTTCGGTTTGAGCACCGACGTCGCCAGCTCGAAGACGTTCCCCGCCATGTCGTCGACGCCAAACGGGCTGATCGACAGCGGGTGCGTCCCCACCTCGTCGGGCCCGTAGGCGGAGTCGACACGCCCGTAGGTGACGTCGATGTTGGCGTCATCAGGCGCCAGATCGTCCCCGTTGGGAAAAATACGATCATCGGCGCCGCGGGCGGCGCGCTCCCATTCGGCCTCCGTACACAACCGCGCCCCCGGTACCCGTCCCGTGCTCCGCAGCCACTTGAAGTAGTTGTCGCCTTCGGCCCGCGAGATCCCCGCGACCGGAAACTGCAGCCAGTTCTGCCGCGCCCGCTGGGCCCGGCCTTGGTAGACGATGGATTCGCCGGCGGCGGCCGCGTACCGCACGCTGGTCGGCTGCGACGCCCACTCCCAGCCGCCCTCCACCTCTTTCAGCCGGACCGATCCGCGGCGCGCCACCGAGACGTCGGGGAGGTTCCGTGCCCGTTCCGCCGGCGGGAGCGCCTCCAGGAACGCGATCCATTCCCGGTATGTCGTCTCGCGGGCGGCGATCAGATAGGCGTCCGAGCGCCGCTTGTGGATGGGCACCGTCCCGAGGAACTGCGATCGCAGCAGCTCGTCGGCGTCGCCGAAGTAGAAATCGCCGGGCGGGATGTAGACGAATCCCTTCGGAACGGACGCCGCCGGCGGCAGCGCGAGATCGATCTCCGCGCGCTCGCCGCGGCGAACCTCGAACGGATACAACACGCGCGCCAGGCCGGACCCTTCCAGCGTCAACCGGTATGAACCGGCCGGAAGCGCGACCGGTCGGGATAGATCGACGCCCTCGACCGCCTTGACGGTGCGCCGCCCGGTCGATGCATCGCGATCGTAGCGTTCGAGCAGCAGGCGCGAGGCCGCCGGCGTGGTGCGCACGACGACGCTGCCGGGCGCCGCGAGTGCCTTCCGCTTGCCGCCGTCCAGGTCGGCGGCGCGCAAGCGCTCTTGAAGAAGCGGCACCTTCACGTCCATGCGGAAGTCCTCGGCGAGCAGCAGGTGCTCGTAGCGAACGTCCGCCAGACGGCGGCGCAACTCGGCGCGCGACGGATCCAGCACCAACGCCGCCTCGAGCGTCTGGGCGGCGTCCTCATAGGCGGCGTCGATCGCCGGCACCAGGGTGCGGGTCTGGCGCCAGAGCACCTCGCCCCTGTCCTTGTCCATGCCATCGAAGGCGCCGAACGCCTGCGACCTCAGGTCACGCGCCTTGGCGGCGTCGCCACGGGCGCGTGTGACATTGCCGTCGGCGGAGGCCAGGTGGCGTGCGATCTCACGCTCGGTCTCGGCGCGACGCTGCGACACCACCTGCCACGCCCCGAAGACGATGCCCACCACGACGACGCTGACGGCGGCGGCGATGACGCGGTTGCGGAGCTTCGCCACTGGATCGCTCGACAGCGCCGCGATCAGCGCGGGCATCCCGTCCCAGCGCCCGCCCGCCTCGACCTTCAGGCCGCGGAGAATCACGCGCCTCACCCAGGTCGGGACGCCGCGATCCTTGGGCAGCGGGCGCAGCTGCTCGGTGGTGACGTTGACCGAGATGCTGAGCATGTCGTCGCCCGCGAACGGGCGCTCGCCGTACAACGCCTCGTACAGCGCGACGCAGAAGCTGAACTGGTCGCTCCGCTCGTCGCCCCGCTCGCCGAGGAACTGCTCGGGCGCCATGTACGCGGGCGTTCCGACCCAGGTGCCGGTCTTGGTCAGCGTCGCCAGCGTGTGCTTGCCGCTCGAATCACGCAGCGTCGCGGTTCCGTCCTCAGCCACGTCGCCCGTTTCGCCGTCCAGCTCGTCGCCGCCGCCCGCCTGGCGCGCAATGCCAAAGTCGACGACGCGTGGCCGCGCCTCCTTGTCCAGCAGGACATTGTCGGGCTTGAAGTCGCGATGTACGAGGCCGGCGGTGTGCGCCGCCGCCAGGCCACGCCCGGCCGCGATGAACACGTCGAGGATCTCGCGCCACGATCGGGTCTTTTCGGCGAGCCAGCTCTTGATCGTCCCGCCCGCGACGAACTCCATCGCCAGAAACACCTGATCCTCGAAAACGCCGACGTCGTGCACGGCGACGACGTTTGGGTGCTGCAGGCGCGCGATCGCTTTCGCTTCACGGAGCAGGCGCGCGCGCGCCGTGTCCTTAGCGCCGCCCTGCCCGGGTTTGATCAGCTTGAGGGCAACCTTGCGATCGAGCTCGGGATCGTACGCGCCGTAGACGACCCCCATGGCGCCGATCCCGACGCGCTCGATGATCACGTAACGCCCGATCCGCGCGCCTGTAGCGAGATCGCCGGCCGTCACGCTTGCTGGTCGTGCGCTGGCGCGACCGTCCTGCAAATGTCCCCCTGTTCAGAAGCCAGGGCGAAACGTGCCCTACCTCGCAGGCCTAACGGAATACGGATTCCATATTCCGTTTCCACTCCCACCTGGCGCCTCATATTCCCAAAAGCAGCGATGGCGGACGGTCGCATTTCTGGAACGATCGAACAACAGCATTAAAAATACGTTGCTGCGCTTACGATCGGCCCTCCGCGACCGACGGGTCCTCGTGACGCGCGGCGCGACGTGGCATTTTGAGCAGCGTAGTGGAGCAGGAGTGCCTGAGCGAGGGCACGGTGATCGAGTTCGTCGACGGGGTGATCTCGCCGGCCGCGCGCGGCGTCGTCGAGGCACATCTGGCGGCGTGCCTGGAATGCAGTGAGCTGATCACCGCGGCGGCCGCCGCACTGCGCGAGGGCACGCAGCCCCTCGGCCCGCTGGGCCCGCGTCGCGCGAACCAGCTCCCAGCTGGCTCCCGGGTCGGACGCTATCAAATCCTGGATCGCGTCGGCCGCGGCGGGATGGGCGACGTCTACGCGGCTTATCACCCCGACCTGGATCGCCGGATCGCTCTCAAGGTGGTGCACGAATCGGGGTCGGCGGTCGTCGATCGCCAGGCGCGCCTGCTGCGCGAGGCGCGGGCGATCGCGCGCCTGCAGCACCCGAACGTGGTCGCCGTGTACGACGCGGGCACGGTGGCGGACCGCGTCTACGTCGCGATGGAGTTCGTCGAAGGGCTGACCATCGACCGCTGGCTCGCCGCCACCAAGCGGACATGGCGGGAGATCCTTCGCGTCTTCGCCGCGGCCGGACGCGGATTGTCGGCGGCACACGCCGCCAGGCTGGTGCACCGCGATTTCAAACCCCAAAACGTCATGATCGCGCGCGATGGGTCGGTCCGCGTCATGGACTTCGGCCTCGCCCGGCTGACCGCGGAAGCCGCTTCGAGCGCGCCCGGCCCGGCGCCGCCTCCTCCGTCGAATGGCGAGCCGGCGGCGACGCCCGCCACGGTGACGCAGGCAGGAGCCATCGTCGGAACGCCGGCTTACATGTCACCCGAGCAGTTCCGCGGCGACCCGGCCGACGCCCGGAGCGATCAGTTCAGCTTCTGCGTGGCGCTTTACGAAGCCCTCCACGGCGTACGCCCGTTTCGGGGCGATCACCTCCTGTCGCTGACGATGAGCGTGACCGAGGGTGAGCTGCGTCCGGCCGAAGGCACCGCCAAGCACGTCGTTCCGGTCTGGATTCGCCGCGCGCTCACCCGGGGCCTGCGACGCGACCCCGCGGCTCGCTTTGCATCGATGCAGGCGCTCATCGACAGGCTGGAGGACGACCCTGCGGTGCGGCGGCAGCGGTTCCTCGGTGGCGCCGCCATCGCAGCCGTCGTCGTGGCGAGCATTCTCGTCGCCTGGCAGACCACCTCCCGGCGCCGCGCCGCGAGCGAACGCGAGATCGGGCGACACCTCGACGAGGCCACGCGCGCGGCCGCGGAGGCGCGAACCGCGGCGGCCGAGGCGCGGACCCTGCGCGCCGAGGCGTTCGCGGCGTTCGACAGGCCCGACCGGCGGAACGGCGAGCGTCTCTGGCGTCAGGCGCGGGCCCTCCTCCCGCGCGCCGACGCGCGCTACGACCACGCCGAGCGAAGCCTGGAGACGGCGTTCACGCTCGATCCGTCGCGCGAACAGCACCGCACCGGGCTGGCGGACCTTCGCCTCGAACACCTCCTGTTCGCCGAGGATTTTCGGCTCGGCAACAAGGCGATCCTGTTGGAGGAGCGCCTGGCCGCGGTGGATCCCGACGGGGGCCGGCGCAAGACGCTCGCCGCGCCGGGGACGCTGGAGTTGCACAGCCAACCGCCCGCTTCACGCATCGTTCTCGAGCGCTACGAACGAGACCCGATGACCGGCCGAAGAACCGTGCGACCGGTGGCACCGCTGGACGCGTCGCGCCCGACGACCAACCTCGCCCCCGGTTCCTATCGCCTTCTGCTGGATGGTCCCGGGCTCGCACACCTCGTCTACCCATTCGAGATAAAGCGGAACGAACGCACCGTCGCCGACCTCGCCCTGCCGCCCGCGTCCGCCGTCCCGACCGGGTTCGCCTACGTCCCCGCGGGAACGTTCTGGTTTGGTGACGCCGACGAACAGCTCCGGACGCAGTTCCTGGACGCGGTACCGATCCACCAACGCAGGACGGACGCTTACCTGATCGCCCGCAACGAGACCACCTTCCGCGAGTGGATCACCTTCCTGGACGACCTGCCTGCGGCGGAACGGGCGCGCCGCACGCCCGCGAGCAAGGGCACGTTTCGCGGTGCTCTTCTGCTGCGACGGGGCGCCGACGGCTGGCAGATCGCGATGCAACCCGCCTCCCGTCGCTACGAGGCGAATCAGCACCAGCCGATCAGCTACGTGGGCCGAAACCGGCGCATCCGTCAGAACTGGTTGCAGTTTCCGGTCGGCGGCGTCTCACTCGACGACATGGCGCGGTACCTCGATTGGTTGCGGCAAAGCGGCCGCCTCCCCGGCGCGCGGCTTTGCACCGAGGTCGAATGGGAGCGTGCCGCACGGGGCGCGGACGACCGCCTGTTTCCCCACGGCGACGAACTGGCTGCCGACGACGCAAACGTGGATCTCACCTACGACAAGATCGACGATGCCTACGGCCCGGACGAAATCGGGGCGCATCCCAATTCGCGCAGCCCGTTCGGAGTCGACGACCTCGCCGGCAACAGCATGGAGCTGGTCGCTTCAAACCAAATCGCGGGCGGCTTCGTCATCCGGGGCGGCGGCTACTACTATTCGCCGGCGACGGCGCGCAGCAGCAACCGCGAACAGATTTCCCGATCGGTCCGCGACGTCGCGATCGGCCTGCGCGTCTGCGCCGACGCCCCCCTCAAGTGAAGCGGGCCGGGCGTCAGGCCTTGCGCTTGCGCCCGAAGAAGCTGCCTAGGCGGCTGGGCGTGGTGTCGTCGGGCGGGCGCGGCGCGGCGCCGGTCAGCGCCGCCTCGACCTCGGCGGCGGTCTGGTATCGCTTGGCGGGCGCCCGCTCGAGCAGGCGCATGATCACCGCCTCCCAGCGCGGGTCGAGGTCAGGGACCACCTCACGCGGGGAGACCGGGCGTTCCTTCAGCCGCTTGAGCGCCATCACCGTCGTCGAGTTGCCCTTGAACGGCATATCGTCGGTCACGAGCTCGTACATCACGATGCCCAGCGCGTAGAGGTCCGTGGCCGGCGTGATCGGCTCGACGCCGGAATGGACCTGCTCGGGCGCCATGTAGAGCGGCGTCCCGAGCGATTCACCCGTGCTGGTGATGGTCTCCTCGCCGAGGCC
>Ga0190271_10003007_pt1 | contig 10453 bp, 22 predicted proteins | sample Popmic356T_FD_133747 | JGI IMG/M metagenome (GOLD analysis project Ga0190271, IMG submission 133747) | Populus adjacent soil microbial communities from riparian zone of Weber River, Utah, USA - 356 T | ecosystem: Environmental > Terrestrial > Soil > Riparian zone | place: USA: Utah | collected... | reverse complement strand
GCCCATGTTGTCGGCGACCATGAGCCCGCCGATGATCCCGAGGAGGGAGAACCGGTTCGGCTCGCCGCGTCGTGGGGTCTGCTGCATCACGCCTCCTGGTCAGGGAGGTGCCGGAGGAGGCGGCGGGCCTCACCCACGGAGAGATCCTTCGACGACTTCACGTCGCGGCCGAGGGTCTCCGACATGAAGTCGTGGACCTTCTCCTTGGGGATCCCGGCATCGGCGACCTTCTTGAACAGCGCCTTGGCGAGGTTCGAGGTGACGTTGAGCGGCTCCGACTCGGCGTAGGTGTACGGCTCGTCCTCGACGTCGAGGGGCGGGGCGACGGGAGCCTGGCCGGGCTCCCCGACCTGCTGTGCCTGGACGGCTCCGAGCCCGGAGCGGGGCGCCTGCTCGGGCCGGTGCTCGTCCTCGACGGGGAGCCCGGTGACGGCGAACGCGCGGCGGAGGGCGTGCGCCTCGGCGGCCTTGAGTGCCATCTCGGGGGCGTACTGCTTGTTCTTCCCGCCGACGGGGTAGCGGCCGGGGTAGCGGTAGCCGTGTTTCTGGTCGTCGCGGTAGACGGTGACGACGGCGACCCACTCGTTGGAGTTCGTGTCGAGGGTCGGCGGCTGGTCGACGGTGATCCCGTCGAGGTGCCCGGAGCGGTGGGCGAGGTGCAGGAGCCCGTCGCGGGTGATGTAGACACCTCCGCCGGGGATCACGATGACGTGGCGCAGGAGCGGGTCGAGTCCGTAGTGCTTCGCAACGGCGACGGCGGCCCGGTCGGCGGGCTTGCGCGGGTCGAGCCCGAGGTAGGCGAGCATCTGCTCGTCGGCCTCGTTGAACGCGATCGCGTCGCCTCGGTGCTGCTCGATGGTCACGGGGTCTCCTTGGGGTTCAGGGGGGTCGGGATACCGACGCCGATGTAGTGGTTGCCGGTGCAGCGGATCGCCGGGCAGCGGCCGTCGACGAAGGGAGAGGAGGCGGTGACGTCGCACCACTCCCGAAGTTGCGCGGCGTGCCGGGCGCAGTCGTGGACGTGGCCGGGCTGCCCGCGTAGTGCGAGGGCTTCGACGGCGGGCTCGGTGCAGGTGTCGGAGCAGCAGACGAGGGTCATGGCTGGGCTCCTACGACGTCCGTGAACGCGGCGAGGGCGCTACTGAACGCGGTGATGTAGTCGGCCTCCGTGGCGTCGGGGTCGACGAGGGCTTCGCCGACGTGGACGACGTCGCCGTGCCGTCCGACGGAGGCGTAGATGTGGACGGTGACGGGCTCGCAGGCACACATCAGGCGGCCTCCTTGAATGCCCACGCGGGGAGGGAGACGGTCGCGAACCCGGAGGGGGTGTAGCCGGGCCACTCGTCGTTCTCGACGCAGCGGGCGTAGGTCTCCAACGCCTTCGCGTTCAGGGCCCGGCCGAGGTCGAGGGCTTCCTCGTCCAACTCGATGACGGAGAGGAAGTAGGGCGGTGTCTTCTCGACGGCGATGAACGCGAACCCGAGGGCGGGATGCCCGAGGTCGGCGGCGATGTCGAGATACCACGCGGCCTGCTGGTGGTAGCGGAAGTTGGCGGCCGACTTCGCGAACTCGGTGGGGGAGGCGTCCTTCGTCGACTTGAGGTCGGCGAGGAACTTGTCCCCGAGGATGTCGAACCGGCCCCGGCGCATCACGCCCGTGATCGGGTCGGGGGCGAACGCGGAGACCTCGCAGCGGCCGACGAGCCAGGGGGCGGCGACGGAGTTCTTCACGGCCTCAGCCATGCCGGTCGTGTGGATGTCGTCGGCGGCGGTGATCGGGGTCTTCCCGGCTTCGCGGGCCTCGGCCTGGAACGCGCGCCCGGCTTTCGAGTAGAAACTCGGGCCGTCCCAGACGGCGATCTCGGGGCCGACTCCGAGGGTCTTGGTGTGGAACGCAGAGCCGACGTCGAACACGTCTTTGTGCTCGGGGTGCTGCTGCTGGTGCCGGAACAGGGCGGGAGACTTCAGGATCGTCTTCGCGCCGGTCGACGACAGGGAGTTGGCGTCGGCGTGGTAGAGGGTCTCGTCGAGGTCGTCGTGGAACCCGGCCTCGAACTCGAAGCGGATGTCTAGTTCCATCGCGACGCGGCCCCCGTCCCGAAGAGAAGGAGCCCGGCGGAGACGTAAGCGAGGAGCCCGGCGATGAGCCAGCGGCCCTCGCGGGCGTGCCAGGCGGCGGCGACGGCGAGCCCGGCGCCGAGGAGCCAGTCGACGAGCATCGTCATCGGGTTGCCCTCCGTCCGGTCCCGTCGCACTCGGAGCAGTCGACTTCGAGCCACTGAATCCCGACGGTCTTCTCGACGGTCCCGACGCCCATGCAGCGTTCGCAGGCTTCGGTCTCGCACGCCTCGCAGACGCACTTGACCGTCGAGCCGGAGTCGGCGACGTACGTCCCGATGCAGTTGGCGTGGTGGTCGAGGTAGCAGTCGTCACAGACGCCTTCGGGCATCGCGGCGGGCTGGACGGCGCGGAGCGTGGGGCAGGGGTAGAGCGGGGCTCCGTCTTCGCCTCCTGCTTCCCAGCAGCCGACGCAGTACGGCTCGTAGTTGGGGCCGTGGTCGGTCGAGGGGCGGTGGATCTCGGCGATCTTGCTCAGGGTCGTGTCAGGCATCGTCGAGCACCCCGAGGGCGTTTAGGACGGCGTACGCCTCACGGATGGTCTCCGACATCTCCTCGACCGTCGAGGGCTGTACGCGGGGCACGTACGGCTCCGTAGCGCGCCCCATCGTGCACTCGGGGACGACGTAGACGCGGCAGCGGTCGCGCTTCTCGGTGAGGCGGCAGATCTTCTCGGCCTTGTGCAGGACGGTCAGTACCCCGGACGCCTGCCCGTGGTGCATCCCGGAGAGGCTCGCGAGTTCGCGCCACGTGAGCCCGGCCGTCTTGGCGGAGGCGAGGGCGGCGAGGGCGTGACGCTGCCGCCGGGAGGTGGTCCCGTCGGAGTCGTCGCGCACGGCTCGGTCGCGGCTCGTGTCGGTCCCGGACCAGCCGGAGGTCCCGGCGTACGGGGTGAGCGGGAGAGCCTCGTCGAGGTCGAGGTCTTCGTCGGGCGGGGTGAAGCCGGACGTCGTCGTCACTGCTCGTCCTCCTCGGCGGTCTCGTCGAGGTCCATCGAGTCGAACAGGGAGTTGAGGTCGTCTTCAAGGTCGATGGGGAGGACGGCCTGCCCGGTCCTCTCTTCGAGGGCGCGGCGGAGCATCTGGGCGGCGAGGGGCTTGTCCTGCCCGGTGATCGGCTCGATCCGGCGGATCCGCGCCGTCGGGGTCTGGGCCCCGGTGTCGGTGTTCTCGACGATCGTCTTGCAGTCGAGGACGACGATCGCGAGGTGCGTCTTGTGCGGGTCCTGACACAGGTCGGGGGCGAGGGCGGCGAGCCCGTTCGCGTCGCCCTCGGGGAGGGCGGAGGCGAGTTTCGTCATGCGGCTTTCTCTCCTTCGGTGGGTCGCGCCCCGGTGAGGAGCGCGATCAGGTCGCGGACGGTGAGGGTCACGAACTGGTCGAGGGGCTTCGCGTTGCCCCGGCGCTTGTGGACGACGAGCCCTACGAGGGCGTCGTCGTTGCCTCGCTCGATCTCGGCTTCGCGGAGCCAGCCGGGGAGATCGAGGCGCATCACGTCTTTGCATTCGACGACGATCCGGGCGCCCCGGTGCCGGAGCCCTCCGATGTCGCCTCGGTCCTTCGCCCCGGTCTTGACGCGGCGGTCGATCCGGTCGTCGATCTGGGCGGCGAGGCAGTCGGCGATGAGCCGCTCGAATTCGGCTCCGGCGGCTTTGGCTCGGGTGCGGGAGCGGGTCACGGCTGGACCTTGATGACCTCGCCGGAGACGACGGAGTCTCGCCAGGCAGGGGAGGGGAGGAACCGGCCGTGCTCGTCGCGGGCTCGGTCGCGAGCGTGGCGGCGCCGGAGGTCGGCGTATGACTGCGCCACGAGGGCGTCGGCGGTCGGCGTCGGGGGGATCCGCTCAGGCTCGAACCCGTGGAAGTGGGCGACGACGGCGGCATAGATCGGGGGGTTGCTCATGCGGATTCCTTCAGGTCGTGCTGTCGGCGGGCGGTCCGGAGACGTTCGGCGGCGAGGAGCGACGCGATGTGTCGGCGCTGCTCGGAGGTGAGCGGCGGGCGGTTCGCCAACTGCCGCTGGAGCCACGCTTCGGTCTCGGGGTCGGGGTGCGGCGTCCTCATGCGACGACGGCCTCTCCGGCGCGCCGTCCGATCTCGGCGAGGAGGATGTCGGAGGGGATCTTCGTCGGGTCGATCCAGGACGGCGGGGGGTCGGCGGTCTCCTCGGGGGTGAGGTATCCGGCGGCGATCAGCGCGTCTGTTCGAGGGAGGTCGTAGACCCTGGCGAACTCGATCGCGGCTTCGGCGGACGGGATCCGGTGTCCGTGAAGCCAGGCGGAGAGGGTTGTGAAGTGGATCCCTAGACGGGAGGCGACAGCGCGGTGCTTGCTGTCGCCGATGGCGGCGCGGACGTAGGTCGCCCAGGTGTTCACGGGGCCCCTTTCGACGTACGAATAGGCGTTTGACCGGGGGAAACGCTGGTCACGAGTTCGGTGGGGGCGGCCTCGCATACCCAATTTGAGGGACGACAATCAACGTATGATTGACCGCAAACAATTTGCAAGGGGAGGGGCGTGGCGACTTGTTTGCGTGGACGCTATGTCGTATGCGCCGACACAACTAAGGTGACCCTCATGGCCCGAGACAAGTGGCGCGACTACGTGCTCTCTGTAACCGACGGTGACGCACAGATCGAGATCCACCACAAGTCAGGAATCGACCAGTCGACGATCTCGAAGTGGCTGAACCCGACTAGAGAGCGTCGCCCCGCCGTTACGTCGGAGACGGCTCGCCGGTTCGCCTCGGCCTACAACCGCTCGATCATCGAGGTGCTACTTCACGCGGGCGTCCTCTCGGAGAAGGAAGCCGGGATGAAAGCCGACCCGCCCCCGGCCCTCGCCGATATCCCATATGACGTCCTCGTCGCCGAGATAAGGCGGCTTGTTCTCGAACTGTCTCGGCGCGTCATTGACCAAGACGCACCGTCCGCATAGCAGAATTACCCATGCCGGTATCCAGAAAACTGGGACCGTTCCGCCCCTTGCGGAATCCGCGACAAGGCTGTTCTAGTTAGGGTTCCTAACTCGGTCGAAAGGGTCTCAAAACCATGATCTCGGCTGTCCCGCTCCGCGTCCTCACCGTCGCGGGCAGCACGCTTCTGTTCTTCGCGATTCTCGCCGTAGGCGGAGCCATTCTCGCGTACGTCGCCGCAATCATCGTCGCCACGACGACGGGCTCCGCGTCGGCCTCGGTCACCCTCCTCGCTGGCGGAAACCTCCTCGGGGTCAGCGGGCTCTCCCTCGGGCTCTGGTACGCGGTCGGCTGGGTCGAGGCGAAACTCGGCCTCATCGTCACCTACTGGAAAGCCGACCTCGCCGGAGCCGTTCACGGCACCGCACGGCCTGACCTCGACGAGGGACTCCTACCGTCCCCGAGGAATGCGCCGGGGAACACACATGATGGGCCCGTAGACGACGAAGGGGCCCGCCAGGGGTAGATCCCCCGGCGGGCCCCGGCCCGTGTGCTGGTGGCGCTCCTACGCGCTCACCGTGTTCTTCCAGATGATGTCGACGCGGTCCTTGGACAACTTCGGTCCCCGGCTCGTCGTCGGCTTGATGATGATCGCCTCGATCACGGACTCGACCCGGGCCCGGCGCTCCCCGACGGTCATCGCCTCCCACTCCTCGTCGGAGATCTTCTCCATCGGCGGCCCGGCCGTCAGCCGGATGAACTCGTCGCGCTTCTCGACGAGCCCATCCAACTCCGTCTCGGCCTTCTTGAAGTTGGCCCAGTACCGGTCCTTCTTCATCTGCCCGGCCCGGTAGGCGGTGTCGATGTCGTCGAGGTACTCGCGGAGTTCCTCGATCCGCTCGTCGTCCTCGAAGACGAGGGGAGCCTCGTCGACGTTCTCCTCCTCGTATGCAGCCAGGACGGCCTCCTTGATGAGCCGGTCGAGCGACTTCCCGCCGACCCCGAGGACGTGCTTGTTGTCGGTCGAGCCGAGGCACGTATAGCGGTGCGGCCCGGCGCCCGGCCGGTCGACGCGGGCGCCGTAGAGGCTGCCCTTGCAGATCGCGCAGACGAGGAGCCCGGAGAGCATGTAGACCCGCGACCCGCGCTTCCCGCGCTGCCGCTCCGAGGGCGGCGTCGAGATCTTCGTCTGGAGCCGGTCGAACGTGTCCTGGTCCAGGATCGGGGTCCACTGACCTCGCACGTCGCGGCCGTCGGTGTCCTTCGCGATCTCGCCCCGGTAGGTGCGCCAGCCGGCCAGTCGAGGGTTCTTTAAGATGTTCCGGACGACGTTGGGGTGCCACGGCGCGGGGATCTCCTCGGGGATCTCCTCGCCGTCCTCCCTCGCCTTCTCGGCGCGCTTCTCGATGTACTCCGCCGAGACCGTCTTGACCCCGGCGGCCTGCCACGCCTTCGCGATCGAGCGGAGGGAGACGGAGCCGAAGATGATGTCGTCGGCGGCTTTGCGGATGAGGGCGGCCTCGAACGGGTCGGGGGTGACCTTGTCGGTGTAGTAGCCGAAGGGGCGGACGCCTCCGCCGGGGATCCCGCGCTGGGCGGCGTCGAGGGCGGCGCGGGTTACCCGCTCTGCGGTGATCTCGGCCTCGGCGGCGTCGACGGCCGCCTTGATCCGGGCGATCATCCGGCCTTGGGCGGTCGTGAGGTCGTCGGAGCCGGACGCCTTCGTGACGTACCGGACCCCGAAGGACTCGGCGAGCCGGATGAGTAGTTCGAGTTCGAGGGGGCGACGGGTGATCCGCGAGGTCGAGTAGGCGTAGACGACCTTTACCTGGCCGGTGACGATGTAGGCGAGGAGCCGCTCGAAGTGTTCCCGGCGCTTCTTCGAGCGGGTCGAGGCGCCCGTGTCGTTGTCGCGGAACCGGGCCTGCTCGGGGATGAAGAATCCGTCGGCGGCGGCAAGCCCGTCGTTGTCTTGACGCTGCCGCGTCACGCCGAGGGCGTGCCCTTCCTTGTCGTCGGAGATCCGCTCGTATCCGGCGATGAAGGAGTTCAGCGGGGGGAGCCCGTCCTTGATCAACTTGTTGACGCGGCGTAGGACTCCGGTGATGTAGTCGTTGAGGAGGGCCTCGGCGTCGGCGTCGGCGTGGGCGACCCGGATCGCCTCGGCGTACTCGGGGCCGGGGTAGAGGAGCGGGGTGATCGCGTCCCCGGAGGCGGGGCGGACGAACGGGCTGGCGGCGGTAGTTGACATGGGATGTGGTTCACTTTCTGGTGCCGCTCCGGGCCTGTTAGAGGCGGGCCCGGAGCGGTCCACCGACTAGTCGCGGTTGATGTCCTGGATGGATGCGGCGACGGCGAGGAGCGCGATCGTCAAGGTCGCGAAGCCTCCGGCGAGGACGACGGTGAGCGACGACCCGGCCAGGGTGGTGCCGATGTTGACGGCCGCGAGGACGAGGGCGACGATCCCCATCGCCCCGGCCCTCATCGGTTCGTCTCCGTCGCGACGAGGGGGAGTTCGAACCGGTCGGCGCAGCGCTGGCAGGTCGGGACCTCGCCGAGGACGGGGTGCTTGACGGTTCCGGCGGCCGGGCTCGGGCAGAGCGCGAACCACGCGCACTTCGCGGGCTCGGGGGCGAGGCGCATCTCGGTCACGACGGCGAACCCGTCTTCGACCGGCTCGACGTCCCAGACGGTCTCGACGGCGAGGGTCTCGCGGCCGTTCCAGTAGTCCTCGGGGACCCATTCGCCGGGGGTCCGTCCCTGGCTCGTGATGAAGTTCCGGGCTCCGGCTTCGGTCCTGCGGGTGGCGATGTTCTTCATGGTCTTCTCTCTCGGGGGTAGGGGGCGGGCCCGTTAGAGGCGGGCCCGCCGGGGGTCATCGGGCGCAGTTGGCGACGAAGTAGTAGTCGTCGCGGTAGATGGTTTCGGTGACGCGAACCAACTCGGCGGCGTCTTCGGGCTTCCCGACCCGCTCCGCCTTGGCCTCGTGGGCACACCCGGCCTTGTGGATCTGCGACTGCTCCTTGGCGCGGGGGAAGTAGGAGATGGTGACGGTCTCGGCCTTGATCTTGTGGCTGAAGTTCTTCATGGTCCTGGGCTCTCTCTCGGTTCGTTCTCGCTGTATATACAGCATAACAGAACTACCTAGGTTATGGAACAATCAGCGAGCCGATTGTTTCTCAACCTAGGTAGTAGCGTTTGGCCTGGTGAGGGCCGGTTATAGGTGTTGTGGGCGGGGTTTCCCCCCGGATCCGAAGGTAAAACTTTGGTCAGGAGCCCCGGCGGATCTCCTCGTAATGGTCGAGGAGCCCGGGGCGAACTTCCTCGATCGCGTCCAAGAGCGCGTAGAGGTTCGTCGCCGGGAGGCGGACCGAATGGGTCGTGATCTTGTGCGAGCGGAGACGGCCCAGGGTGCTGTCCGTGACCCCGTCGAGGAGCCCGAGGGCGGCGCCGAGGAGCCGGGTCTCGGGGTCCTTCTCTTCGGCCGTCATCCGACGCGCTCCGCTCCGCGACGGAAGCCGGGGTGACGCGGGAGGAAGCCCCACTTGTCGTTCGCGGCGGCGAGCGCTTCGGCCTTCGTGTCGAACCGTACGCACTGCGTCCACGAGGTCGCGGTGACCCCGGAGCGGTGGCTGTAGAGGTAGACCCGGCGCGACCCGTCGGGGGTCGCGGTGCCGGGCCACGGCTCGTACTGCTTGGTCTTCTGGTTCCAGCGGATCGCGGGTTCGTCGCGGTAGGCGACCCACGGCCCGGCGTCGGGGTCGTAGTAGTCCTTGGCGGGCATGGTTCCTTCTCTCTCGGCAGCGGGGATCTTAGGGGGGGTCGGGGGCGGGCCGCCTGAGACGGCCCGCCGGGGGATCAGAACCAGCGGCGGTCGTAGGTACGGGCGAACTCGGCCTGGGCGGCGCGATCGGCGTCCTCCATCACGTTCGACATCACCGAGGTCGACCGGGAGAGGCCACGGAACTGGAGGGCCATGTCCCGGTAGGAGTTCGCGACGATCTCGACGGCCGCGACGAGGTCGGGCGCTTCGGCGAAGTCGCCTCGGGCGGAGCCGTCGAGGTAGTTCGAGATGTTGTGGTGAACGGTCGCCTCGATCTTGTCGTCGGCCTGAGCCTCGATCAACTCGCCCATCAGGTAGTCGTCGATCAGGGCGCCGGGGTGGGCGGCGAGCCGCTCGACGATCTTGGCCTGGATGCGGTTGGTGTGGCGACGGTTCTCGTACTGGTCGTACCAGCCCCGGATCCGGGCGTCGAGCCGCTCGCGGCGGTCGGCCTCGTAGCGGGCGGCCTTGGCCGCCTCGGACTCCCGCCAGACCTGAACGGCCTCCTCGTTGAGGAGCCGCTTCTTGCTGCCGTCGGCGAAGACGACGTGCGTCCACTTGTCCTTGGGGTCGACGCTCGTGATCTGGTCCTTGCCGTGCCACATGTCGCGGGCTTCGAGGTCGGCGGCCTGGACGGTGATCTGCTCGTAGTTCGTGAAGTCGGTCATGGTCTTGCTCTCTCTCGGGGTAGGAGGGGCGGGCCGTTAGAGGCGGCCCGCCCGGGGGGTCAGTTCTTCGTCGCGCCGCACGGCTTGTTCTGGCCGGTCAGCCCCGAGGGGAGACGGCCATCGTGGCAGCGGGAGTAGACCGTCACGTCGGAGGGCCGCTCGTCGGCCTTGGGGAACTCCTTGGTGATGGTGTGCGTGATCTCTCGGGCCTTCAGGAACGTCCCGGCGGGAACCTTGGCGAAGACCTGCGCGATGTGGCGGGTGATCGCGTCGTCGGCCCAGGCGGGGGTCTTGGCGGGCTTCTCGGCGGAGACCTTCTTGGCCGGGGTCTTCTTGGCGGGCTTCTCGGCCTCGGCGGGCGCCTCCTCCTCCTTGGCGAGGGTGTTGGCGACGTCGGCGCCGAGGGCGGTCAGCATCCACCAGCCGCCAGCGTTGCTGTCGTCCGACGGGCCGGTCTCGAACAGGCCGAGGGCCGCCAGGCGGTTCAGGACGCCGGAGGACTTGTGGCCGAGGTCGTCGACCAGGCACCCGCCCCAGGAGCCTTCGCCCTCGACGATCCCTCCGTCGAAGAAGGACACGTTACCGAGGCCGATCTGCTTCATAGCGTCCCGGCCCTTCGCGGTCAGGGACTTGATGACGTCGGCGGTGGTGGTGTTCTCGGTCATGGTTTCTCTCCTTGGTTCGTGCTTGCTTGTGTATCTACAATCTAGTCGACGTGTATATACACTGTCCAATCGAAAGGGCCGCCCGAAAGTAAAGTTTTGGAGACGAAGAATCGGCCCCGACTACGGGAAGGTCACGCCGCAGTCGGGGCCGACAATCCCCCTTGATGTGGCGGCGCGCCGTGGCCCCTTCGGTATGGAGGGTCCAGGGCGACAGCGCGCCGCGACGCCTAGTCGGGCTCGGGCTCGACGACCTCGGGTAGGAGGGCGTG
>Ga0190271_10003006_pt1 | contig 10453 bp, 5 predicted proteins | sample Popmic356T_FD_133747 | JGI IMG/M metagenome (GOLD analysis project Ga0190271, IMG submission 133747) | Populus adjacent soil microbial communities from riparian zone of Weber River, Utah, USA - 356 T | ecosystem: Environmental > Terrestrial > Soil > Riparian zone | place: USA: Utah | collected... | reverse complement strand
TGCATGTCGCCCGTTTTCTCATCCTGGACGACAAGACGCTGGGCGACCACGGCGCTCACGGGGCTCCGACGCCGTCCTATACACGGGACCTCGCATTTCTCGGCGAGGTCGATGGCGAAGCCGACGCGTTTCTGGCCGACGTCACCGCCCGGGCGTCGGAGGGCCTGCGCGCGATCTTCTCGTGCTGCGAGGGTTTCAGCTACGACGCCCACCTGCTCGACTGGATGCGTGCGCATCAGGCGCCCGCGGCCGCGGCGTATGTGAACTGGCGCGGGCGGACGGTGCGTCGCGTGCGCGAGGATGCGGCCCTCCGGGAGGCGTTGGAGCGGCACGTGGATCGCCTGGGCCCCCAGCTCGAGCACCTGGGCCCGGACGCCGTGCGCGCGCGGCTCCGCGCCCTGGCGCTCGACGACGCGAAGGCCGGGCGCATCTCGTTGTCTCCCGAGGCGCCGACACCGCTGGGATGGTCGGTGGCCAACCTGCTCCATCTGGCCAGCCTGCCCGCCGCGCTCGTCGCAGTGGCCGTGGGGCTGTCTCTCGCGCCGCGTGCGGCGCTGCCGGTGGTGGCCATTGCCCTTGCCGCGGTGGTCCTCCGTCTTCGACAGCTGGAGAAGACGGACCCCGAGCTGTGCGCGCCGCCCGCGCCCGCCGACGTCCCGCCGTTGGCGGCCATCGAGGACCACGACGTGACCAACCAGTTCAGTGCCATGGGGAGCCTCAAACCCGGCCCGCTGCGTCTGGTGACCGCGGTGCTGGTGCTCTGGGTGATCAACTGGGCGGCGCGGCACCTGTACAAACGCGGTCGCCTGGCCCGGGTGCGCAGCATCCACTTCGCGCGCTGGGTCTTCCTGAATCGCCGCCGACGCGTGCTCTTCATCAGCAACTACGACGGAAGCGTGGAGAGCTACATGGACGACTTCATCAACAAGGTCGGCTTCGGCCTCAACGTCGTGTTCAGCAATGGCATCGGCTACCCGCGGACGCGGTGGCTGCTGGCCGGCGGTTGCGCCGACGAGCGCCAGTTCAAGGACTACCTGCGCCGTCACCAGATGCCGACGCAGGTCTGGTACAAGGCCTACCCGGGGTTGACCGCCGTGGATCTGGAGCGGAACGCACGGCTGCGGCGCGGGATCGATGCCGAGTCGATGAGCAGCCGGGATGCCGCTGCCTGGGTGGGCCTGCTGTGAGCCGCGACGCCGTTGACCTCGACGATGTACAGGGCCTCGTGCGCTTCGGCCACGGGCCTCTGCCCGAGGCCGTCTTCGTGCTGGTGCGCGTGAAGAGCGCAGAGGCGGCGCGATCCTGGCTGCGGTCGGCGCCGGTCACCACGGCGGCTACCAGGCCGTCGCCGCCAGCCACGGCGCTGCAGATCGCATTCACGGCGCAGGGCGTCGAGGCGCTGGGCGTCCCGGCGTCGGTTCGTGCGGCCTTTTCATCGGAGTTTCGCGAGGGGATGGCCGACGCCAACCGGGCGCGGCGGCTGGGTGACGTGGCGTGGAACGCGCCCGCGCAGTGGGACTGGGGCTACGAGACCACCGTGCCCCACGTGCTCGTGATGTTGTTTGCGAAGCCGGGGCAGCTTGGCGCGCTCGTCGATCGCACGTGTGGCGACGCGTGGCGTCAGGCGTTCGATGAGGTGCGCCGGCTCGGCACCTCCGACCTCGACGCCGTCGAGCCATTCGGGTTCAGGGACGGCGTCAGCCAGCCCACCGTGGATTGGGAGCAGCGGCGCGACCCGTCGAGCAGCAGGCACCACTACAGCAATGAGGTGGCGCTCGGCGAGTTCCTGCTGGGATATCGCAACGAATATGGCAAGTACACGGACCGGCCGCTGGTCGACGCGGAGGCCTCGAGTGCCGGGCTGCCCGATGCCGAGGACGCGCCGGACAAGAAGGACGTCGGCCGGAACGGCAGCTACCTGGTCTTGCGCCAGCTTCGCCAGGACGTGCGCGGCTTCTGGCAGCACGTCACGCGTGAGGCGGGGGGAGATGAGAAGGCCGCGGACGCGCTGGCCGCCCGGCTCGTTGGGCGCACGCGCGCGGGTGACCCGCTCTCACACGAACGGCGAGCCATTGCGGGTGTCCTCGGGGATCCCGAGGAACGGCGCCGGAATGAGTTCACCTTCGACAACGACCGCGCTGGTGCCGTGTGCCCGGTCGGCGCACACATCCGCCGCGCGAATCCGAGAAATGGCGACTATGTCGATCATCCGACCGGCGTGGCCCGGCTTTTCGCGGACCTGGGCCTGCCCGGAAGCGCGTTCCAGGACGACCTCGTGTCCGCCGTCCGGTTTCATCGGATCCTTCGCCGCGGCCGCGAGTACGGCCCGTCGCTGACGGTCGCAGAGGCGCTGCAGCCCGCGCCCACGGACGACCCCGAACGCGGGCTGCACTTCGTGTGCCTCAACGCCAACATCTCGCGGCAGTTCGAGTTCATCCAGGGTGCGTGGCTGATGAGCAGCACGTTTGCAGGGCTGACGGGCGAGGGCGACCCGCTGCTCGGCCACCGCCAGGAGATCGCCGGCGCTGGAGGGACGGACGCATTCACCATTCAACGGGACGGGCTTCGAAAGCGTGTGTCGGGATTGCCGCCCTTTGTGACGGTGCGGGGCGGCGCCTACTTCTTTCTGCCGGGTGTGCGCGCCCTCCGCTTCCTGGCAGGGCCATCGATATAGCGCCTGGCTGGTTCAGGCTGGAGCACCATGGAGAAGCACGAGCACCACCGCAACTGGACCCAGACACTGGCGGCAGAGATCGCCGAGATCAAGAAGCGGCGAGCGGACCCGCGTGGCGCGGAGCAGAACCTGGTCGGCCTGGCGTTTTCAGGCGGTGGCATCCGCAGCGCCACTTTTGGCCTCGGAGTCCTCGAGTCGCTCAAGCGCCTCGGGTGGCTGAAGAGAGTGGACTATCTGTCCACTGTGTCCGGAGGCGGCTACATCGGCGCCTGGTTGAGTGCCGGCTGCCGCCGGTACTCCGGCTGGCTCGAACCGACGGCCGACTGGAACGAGTCGATCGGCCACTTGCGGCGCTACTCCAACTATCTGTCCCCCAAGGTGGGCTTCTTCAGCGCCGACACCTGGTCAATGGCCACGATCTGGCTGCGCAACACGCTGCTGATCCAGACCACCGTCATCCTGGCCATGGCCGGCGTCCTGATGCTGCCGCGGCCGCTCTTCGAGCTGTTCCAGCACTGGCCGGACATGGGCAACCTGCGCTGGGTGACCATCATCCTGTTCGTGCTCGGCGCGGTGGGCATTGCGGGCAATCAGGTGCGCGTCACCGGCCACGGAGGCGTGCCCTGGCTGCGGGCCAAGAGCTGGCTCCTCGGCACCGTGGCCGGCACCGTCTGCCTCGCGGCCGGGTGGGCCTACGGGCAGTACGTCGGCTTCGACCCGTTCGGGGGCGGCGCCATCAGCTATGCCGCCGCGGCGCCGATCGCGCTCGCGCTCGTGGCTGGGGGCTTTGCCTTGCAGCCGGTGGCCGTTCGGCTCGTCGCCCTGGTGTACCAGTCGCAGGGGGCCGAGCCCCCGGAACAGGTCAATTACACGCAGGCATGGGTGCAGGGCGCCGTCGTCGTGCCCTTGATGATGGCGGCATTTCTCGTGACCGCCATCCTCTGGGCCGAAAGCGTCGGCGTGCCCACGGCCGCCCCGGCGCCCGACCGCATCGTCTTGAGCGGCCTGTCGTCCTACGGCGAGTTCCTGACGCAGGCGTGGCGCTATTGGCCCTTCCCGCTCTCCGTCGTCTTTGCGTCGCTGGTGCTCCTGTCGCTCTGCTCGGTGAGCTGGCGCGACTGGAAGAGCGGCCCGGCCGCGGTGGCCGCCGCGACGGTGGGCATCGCCGTGCTGCATGCGCTGCTGTGCGCCGTCATGCTGATGTTCCACGGGTGGTCGCGCGATGCGGGGGCGTGGAAGGCCTTCGTGTGGGGGCCGCCGCTCGTGTCCGGCGCCTTTGTGCTGACCATCGTCGCCGTCATCGGGACCATCGGCCGGCAGTCCACCGACGGCGTTCGCGAGTGGTGGAGCCGTCTTGCCGCGTGGCTCGGCATCTACGCCACGGCCTGGATGGTCATCTCCGTCTCCGCGGTGTACGCCCCCTACTGGGTACACCTCATGGCGCAGACTCATCCGTGGGCGGCGCTGACGGCCAGCGGCGGCTGGATCGGCACGGTCATCGCGGGCCTGTTTGCGGGTGGCGCCGAATCCACCTCCGGGGCCGCCACGAAGAAGAGCGCCTTGACGACGGCGAAGGAGGCCGTGGCGGCCGTGGTGCCGTTCCTCTTCATCGCCGGACTGCTGATTGGCGTGTCCTTCCTGCTGGACGTCCTCATCGAGACCAACGCGAGCCGCAGCTGGGGAACCATCGCCGCCGCGCAGAACCACGCCGACCATGGGGCGTTCCTGCGGGTATCGCTGGCCGTGTGGGGCGCGTGCATCGCCGCCCTGATATTCGTGGCGGCGCGGGTGGACATCAACGAATTCAGCCTCAATGCCTTCTATCGCCACCGCCTCGTCCGCTGCTATCTGGGCGCCTCGCGCTGCGCGCCGGGCGAACGCCAGCCGCAGAACTTTACCGGCTTCGACGACCAGGACGACATCCGGCTTGCCGATCTGGTCGACCCGGACGGCGGTCCGGCGCCAGGCCCGCTGCACATCGTCAACTGCGCGCTCAACCTGGGCGGCTCGAGCGACCTCGCGCTGCACACGCGCCACAGCGCGGGCTTCACGCTGACCCCGCTGACCTGCGGCAGCGGGTACCCGTCGCGGACGCAGTCGGGGAACACGGAGGAGCTCGGCTACGTGGCCACCCGCGAGTACGGCGGTCCCCTTGGCACACCCACGCTGGGCCAGGCCATCTCCGTGTCGGGCGCCGCCGCCAGTCCCAACATGGGCTACCACACGTCGCCCGTCGTCGCGTTCCTGTTGACGGTGTTCAACGTGCGGCTCGGCTGGTGGTTCCCCAACCCCGGTGGCGAGGATGTGGCGATGCCGTCGCCCCACTTCAACCTGCCGTACCTGTTTGCGGAACTCCTGGGAGGCGCCACCGACAAGAGCAAGTTCGTCATGATTTCGGACGGCGGCCACTTCGAGAACCTCGCCGCCTACGAGCTCGTGAGGCGCCGCTGCCGCACGATCGTCATCAGCGATGGCGAGTGCGATCCCGCGCTCGCGTTCGAGGGCCTCGGCACGCTCATCCGCATGTGCGAGGTGGATTTCGGGGCGAAGATCACGATTGACGTCAGCGCCCTTCGCGCCGCCTCCCCGTCGACGTGGAGCACGAAGCGGTTCGCCGTGGGCACCATCACCTACGGCGACGGGTCCCCGCAGGGCACGCTCATCTACCTGAAGGCGTCGATGACCGGACGCGAGGACACGGCGGTGCTCCAGTACAAGGCCAGCCACCACACCTTTCCACACGAGAGCACCGGCGACCAGTTCTACCGCGAGGACCAGTTCGAGAGCTACAGGGCCCTGGGCCGGGAGGTCGCGCAGGAGGCGTTCGAGTCGGCGACAGGCTGAACGCCGTGCGCCACATCAGCCCTCCCGTCCGGTAGGATCAGGGCATGACATTTCCTCGAGTCCGGGTGGCGTTGGGTCGTGGTTTGGCGGCGGCGCTCGTGGCCGCCGTCTTCGCGGCCTCTCCGCAGACGCAAGGCCCCGAGCGCGACGCGTCCGCCGCGTCGGTGGCGGCCTACCAGCAGGCCCAGTTGATGCCCGTGGATCCCGAGGTGTCCACCGGCACGCTGCCGAACGGCCTGCGCTACTACGTCCGCCAGAACGCCAGGCCCGCTCGCCGGCTCGAACTGCGCCTGGTAGTCAAGGCGGGCTCGGTGCTGGAGGACGCCGACCAGCAGGGATTGGCGCACTTCGTCGAGCACATGCTGTTCGAGGGGACCCAGAACTTTCCCGGCAACGGCATCAACGCGTTCCTGGCATCGCTCGGGTTGGGGATTGGCCCCGATGCCAACGCGCAGACGAGCTACGACGAGACGCAGTACTCACTGCGGGTGCCGAGCGATGTGCCCGGCGTGCTCGACCGATCCCTGTTCCTGCTGCAGGACTGGGCGCGCGGCGCGACGTTCGACCAGGATGCCATCGAGCGCCAGCGCGGCATCGTGCTGGCGGAGTGGCGGCAACACCTGGGCGCCGGTGAGCGCACCCGGGACAAGATCCGCCGTGTGCAGCTGGCCGGGTCGCGCTACGCGACGCGGCCGCCCATCGGCGAGCCCGAGGTCCTCCAGCGTGCGCAGCGCGCCCAGCTGACCCGCTTCTACCGGGACTGGTACCGTCCCGACCTGATGGCGGTGATCGTGGTTGGCGACGTGAATCGCGACCAGGCGGTGGCCATGATCAAGACGCACTTCTCACCCCTGACCAACCCGTCGCCGGAACGCCCGCGGCCGGCGTTCGACGTGCCGGAACACCCCGGCACCAGCTACACCGTGGTGACGGACAAGGAAACCACCGCCGCCTCCGTGGCCATCAACAACCTCCGGCCGGCCCGGCGCCAGGACACGGTGGGCGGGTACCGCCAGATCATGATGGACCAGCTGTTCGGCGCCATGCTCGACGAGCGGCTTGCCGAGCTCGAGCAGCGGGAGAACCCGCCCTTTCTGCGTGCGGGCGCGGGCCGCCAACTGTTCGAGACGCCTCGCACGAAGGACGAAGTGCTGCTCCAGGCCTTCGTGCCCAACGACGGCGTGACCCGAGGGCTCGACGCGCTCATCAGCGAGATGGAGCGCGTCACCCAGTTCGGCTTTACGGCCACCGAGCTGGCGCGGGCGAAGCAGGCGAGGATGCTCAGCTACGAGCGGAGCGTCACGGTGAGCCCGGATCGCGAGTCCACGAGCCGCGCCGACGAATACACGCGGAACTTCCTGCAGGGCGAGGCGCTACCGACCATCTGGCAGGAACTGGCGTTCCACCGCCGGTTCATTCCGGACATTACGCTGGCGGAGATCAACGCCCTCGCCGCCCAGTGGTTCCCTGCCGAGAACCGCCTGGTCATCGTCTCCGCTCCGGAGGCGACCGGCGTGGCGCTGCCCGACCAGGCGCAGCTTGCGCAGGTGGTCAAGACGGCGTCGGCCAGGCCAGTCGGGCGCTACGTGGACGTCGCGGCCGACCAGCCGCTCATGGCGGCTCCACCGGCGCGCGGTAGCATCGTGAAGGTGACACCCCGCCCGGACGCGGGCATCACGGAGTGGACGCTGTCCAATGGCGCCACGGTGGTACTCAAGCCGACAACGCTGAAGGCAGACCAGATTCTGTTCCGCGCCGTCGCGCCAGGCGGCACCTCGTTGGCGAGCGACGCGGACTTCCCCGCGGTGAAGGCCGCGTCGTATGTCGTTTCGGCCGGAGGGGTGGGACGGTTCAGCGCCCCGACGCTCACCCGGATCCTGTCCGGCAAGGCTGTCGCCGTGGCGCCGTTCATCGGCGAGGTCACCGAGGGCCTGTCGGGCGGCAGCACGCCGCAGGATCTGGAGACGCTGTTCCAGTTGATTCACTTGCGGTTCACGGAACCGCGGGCCGATCCCACGGCGTTCGCCGCGGTCACGTCGCAGGCCAGTGGGTTGCTGGCCAATCGTGCCGCCAGCCCGGAGGCCGTGTTCCGTCAGGCACTCGATACGGCTTTGAGCGGGAACAGCCCGCGGCGTGCGCCCGAGACGCCGGCCACGGTCGCGCAATGGGACCTGGCCAGGTCGACGGCGTTCTACAAGGCGCGTTTCGCCGACGCCAGCCGCTTTACGTTCGTCTTTGTCGGCAGCTTCACGCCGGAGATGCTGCGGCCGTTCGTCGAAACCTACCTCGCCAGCCTGCCGGCGACGCGCACGGGCGGCACCTGGCGGGACGTCGGCGTCACGTTGCCCACTGGTATCGTGGAACGAACGGTCGAAAAGGGCATCGCGCCGAAGAGCCAGGTGGCCATCGTGTTTACCGGGCCCTTCATCTACGACGACGCTCATCTCGTGGCCATCCGCGCCATGACCATGTTGCTGCAGTCGCGGCTCTTCGACGCGATTCGGCAGGAGTTGGGGGCCACCTACAGCATCGAGGCGGAGCAGCACACGCAGAAGGTGCCGCGGCCCGAGTACAACCTGCACATCGAATGGACGAGCGAGCCGGCGCGCACGGCGGCCCTCGTGCAGCGCGTGTTCGACGAGATTCGCTTCGTCAAGAACACGCGGCTGTCTCGAGATCAGATGGCGCGGATCCGTGCCGCCCTGTTGCGTGACTTCGAGCAGAACAGCCAGGACAACGGCTACCTGCTCGATCAGATCGCCCGGAAGGTCGAGGAGGGCGACGCCGCCAACATGGGGGCGGTCTTCAGTCTACCCAGCCAGATCGAGGCGCTCACCAGCGAAGCCATCGAGCAGGCCGCCCGCACCTATCTGAACACCGAGAGATACGTGAAGGTGACGCTGATGCCCGAGGCCAAGTAGAGCCGGTGCAGCCAGGCGCGCCCCACCCATTCAAGGAGACACATCGTGAAGGTGATTGTGGATATGGGCTTGTGCGACCTCCACGGCCTCTGTGTGGAAGCGGCGCCGGAGGTATTCGAGATCGGCCACGACGGCGTGCTGCGGGTGCTGACCGAGACGCCACAGGAAGACTTGCGGGCGAAGGTAGACAAGGCCGTGCGCGAGTGTCCGACTGGAGCGATCACGATTCACGAGTGACAGGGCCGTGACCGTGCGCCGCATCACCGTCGTGGGCGCCTCGCTCGCGGGCCTGCGGGCGGCCGAGACGCTGCGCGACCGGGGCTTCGACGGCGCGCTCACGCTGATTGGCGACGAACCCCATCGCCCCTACGATCGGCCGCCGCTCTCGAAACAGGTCCTCCAGGGCACCTGGGAGCCGGAGCAGACGTTCTTCCGGCGGAAGGACGGGTACGACCCGCTGGGGCTCGACATGCGGCTTGGGGTGCGCGCGGCGTCGGTCGACCTTCGGGCCCGACGCGTGACGCTGGCCGATGATACGCACATCGACTACGACCGGTTGATCATCGCCACCGGTGCGCGCGTCCGGACCCTGCCGGGCATCGCGCCGCGGCCAGGGCTGCTGACCCTCCGCAGCCTCGACGATGCCCTCGCGCTGCGGGAGGCCCTGACGCGGGCGACCCGTGTGGCGATTGTCGGCGCGGGCTTCATCGGCCTCGAAGTCGCCGCCTCCTGCCGAGCCCGCGGCGTGGCTGTGACCGCCATCGAGTCACTGCCCGTTCCCCTCGCTCCGATCGTCGGGCCGACGCTGGGCGGCCTGATCGCGGCCATGCATCGCGATCATGGCGTGGACCTGCGCACCGGGGTGACCGTGGCCGACGTGTATGGCGGGTCGCGCGTCGAAGGCGTCGCGCTCTCCGACGGCTCACGAGTCGACGCCGACCTGGTCGTGGTTGGCATCGGGGTCGTGCCGAACACGGAGTGGCTCGATGGGAGCGGCCTTACGCTCGACGACGGGATCGTCTGCGACGCCTCTTGCGAAGCCGCGCCGGGCGTGTACGCGGCCGGCGACGTGGCCCGGGTCGCCAACGCGTGGTACGGCGGGTCCCCGCGAATCGAGCATTGGACCAACGCCGTGGAGCAGGGCGTGCACGCCGCCAAGAACGCGCTGACCGGCGCGCAACCGGGCACGTCCTTTTCGTCGGTGCCGTACTTCTGGTCAGACCAGTACGACCGCAAGATCCAGTTCATTGGCCGTGCCCGCCCCCACGACGAGGTGGTGGTGGTGGACGGGACCCTTGCCGAGCGAAGGCTGACGGCGCTCTTTCGGCGCGGCGATCGCGTGGTGGCGTGTCTGGCCGTGAATCAGCCCCAGGCGCTGATCAAGTACAGAAGGCTCCTGGCGGGCCACGCCTCGTGGGACGCCGCCCTGTCGGGAGTGGCCTCGCAGTAAGGTCGGCGGGCCTGTGATGGCCCGTCCGCGTGAGAACTCGGGCGGCACCCGCCACGCGATGGCCCGAGAGCGAGTGGGCCCGGGGCGTATACTGAACTCAATCCATATGCCGAGAACGGCACTCGTGTCGGCGCTTCTCGCACGACGACGCCTGCTCATCGGGGCGGGACTGGTGGTGCTGGTCGTCATCGTGGCGGCGGTCGTCGCCAAGCGCCAACTCGAACCGCGTTTCCACAAGGCCCTGGTGTCGAGACTCTCGACGTCCCTGGAGAGTACGGTCGAGCTGGGGGCGGCCCGCCTGTTGTTCTTCCCCCTGCGCTTCCAGGCAGAATCGCTGGCCGTGCGGCATCACGGACGTCTGGATGTGCCCCCGCTCCTGGTGATCCGTTCGGTCGTCGTGGATCTCCAACTGCTGAACCTGTGGGGCTACGTCATCGATCGCGTGGCGATCGATGGCATGGAGGTCAGCATCCCGCCCCGCCCGGAGGGCGGCGGCAGCCGGGTGCCGATGGTTCGCAAGAGCGCCTCTGGCGGTCCACCTGACATCGTGATCCGCCAGTTGAC
>Ga0190271_10003004_pt1 | contig 10454 bp, 8 predicted proteins | sample Popmic356T_FD_133747 | JGI IMG/M metagenome (GOLD analysis project Ga0190271, IMG submission 133747) | Populus adjacent soil microbial communities from riparian zone of Weber River, Utah, USA - 356 T | ecosystem: Environmental > Terrestrial > Soil > Riparian zone | place: USA: Utah | collected... | reverse complement strand
ATCCACGCGGCCGTCCGCAATACCACCATCAAGCAGCGCGTGGGCGTCGCGCCGCACGTCGAGCAGACGCCCGACGTCGAGCCCACGTGCCTCGACGTTCCACGCGCTGCTCGCCGAATCCGCCAGCTTGCGGATAGACAGGCCGGCCTGTGGCTCTACCAGCGTGAGCTGGAGGTCCTCGCCGAGAATGTCCGCCACGTCCCAGGCGGTGGCCGGCGAGCTGACTCTGACTCCTGCCGGCACCGCGAGATTGGCGGTGCGAACTGCGAGTCGCAGGCGGCCGGGCCACGTCGCAGCGATCATGTCGGCATGCAGTTGCACTCCATGACCGAGGTCGAGATCGAATCCCGTCAGGCGCAGCAACGGCCAGACGCCGACGTGTACCTCCCCGATTCGGGCGACCATGCCATGGCGCGCGGCCGCGGACTCGATCCGCGCACGCACCGCGTGCTCGAGCATCGGTCTCAGCACCAGCGCGCCCAGACTTGCGACCAGCGCCGCGGCGATCGCTCCTCCGAGCCACCACCGTCGTCTGCGGGTTCGAAACGTAACCATCGACACAGGATGCCACAGGGGCGCGAATCTCCGATGCAGCGCAAGCCTATCGGTTGTCCCGTTCTTTCTTCCATTCCTCGAAGGTTTGAAGCGGTTTTCCGCCTCCGCCTCCCGCCCCCGTACAAGTCGGAAGCTGCAGCCGCAATGCGGGACCGAATGCGGGGATATGTTCGTTTTGATTGGAGTAGTAGCAACGATGACTGATCCAGTCGATGATCACACCACCCTCGAAGTGCTGGCTATCGCCCAACTCATGGTGTGAACGCTTCGGCGGTGGTGGGCCCATTCCAGCTGGGGGACGATCCAACGAACGAAACTCTTTTTTTTCCTCAGCCATAAGTCTGGCGGCATCTCTAGCTACACGGCTGGCTTCTGCGTCCCAATCGATGAGGGGTTCGGTCCCTTCGATCTCGGGAGGCAGGGCGATTGTGCTGTCACGTGCTGCTCTGCTCTCGAGGGAAGGAACATAGGTCGAAGCCGGACGTTTTGATGGGGAATGCGTCGAAGGCTGCGTAACGTCTGGTTTGGCTAAGCCGACAAAGAACAGGATGCCCAGTGCCTCCTCGGATCTTCGCACGCTACGGGGGTTGTCACCCACTGATACGAGTCGGAACAACACGAGATGCGCGCCCAAGATGACACACAGCAACGCGCACCTTCCGAGGCCGCCTGAACTTTGAAAGTCTCCCTTGTTAGCCAAGGCATTTTGTCCAGGCTGACGTGAAGCGCGACACTCACCCGTTGCCCATTCAGGGCTATTCGATGCTAGCCAGGCGCCAGGATTTCGTAGCCGCGCTTGCGCAGACGTTCGAGATAGCCATGCTCCCCGAGCAGAGCGCTCATCGCCATGAAGGCAAGCGTGCTCTCATTCTTCGTAAATGCTTTGCCTGCCGCTGCAAACCACAATTCGTCCATCTGCTCGCGCACATCGGCGGGGACCGGGGTGGTCATCGCCAGCGCACTCACGACGGCCTGGGTGCATGAAGAATCGCGATCCGGCAGCGGCGGCAATTCCTGCAGCTTGGCGAGATCGCCCGTGGCCCACGCGCGAGCGCGGGCGTCTTCCACCTGTTTGTTAGACAGGGCCTCGGTGAGCTCAACTGTCCGCGCGAAACATTCCTCGTCGGCGAGTTTCTCGCGCGAGGCCGCCTTGATCTGGCCACGCAGATCATCCGTCTTGAAGATGAATTCGAGGGTGGGATTCGTAACGGGAATCTTCTTCTTATGCACGAGATTCCAGACCTCTGCCCAAGACCCGCCATAGCCAAGCTGCAATTCCTTGATCGCCGCATCGTGCAGTTTTTCAGCCACCAGGAAGGGCCGCATTTTTTCCACACCCGAGTCGCGACCGAGATAGAGTTTCTTTTGCACGAGCCAGCGCGCGTATGTGTCGGGCGGGATCAGTTCCTGCAGCGTGGCTTTGCCGGGATTCTTGCGCAACTTCATCGCCGCCGGCACCAAGGTGAGCATGCGGAACACGCCAATCTTTTCGTCGGGTTTCAAGCCGAGCCCCGTCTGCATGAGAATTTCCTGCGATTCCGACGCCACATGCGTCACCTGCTGCGAACGAAAGCGCATCCCCATGGGCAGTAGTGGTGGTTCACCGACAATCCAGAGCGTATGGCCGGGATGGTCAGGGTGCGTGACCTGCCACATGCCAGGTCCCGCGAATTCACCCGCGACGATGATTTCTTCGAGCGGCTCCTCGGATGTTTGCGCTTGGGAAATATCGGGATTCAGGCCGCTGGCGAGCACCAGCAGGATAGTTAGAGTTTTCTTCATGCGCAGCGTTGGAGCATGCGCGTTGAAAAGAGTTCCGGGGCCGTGGCTCAATGACAAGTCGCCTTGATTGGCGCGCGGCGGCCGCTCAAGTATTGTCCTCACCTCATGCCACGCCCTTCCCCGCCTTCAGGAACTCCGGAACGCCCACGCCTCTCCAAGCGCATGGGCGAGCTCGGCCTGTGTTCTCGACGCGAGGCGGATCGCTGGATCGAGAGCGGCTGGGTGAAAGTGGATGGCCAGGTCGTCGACACACTCGGTGTACGGGTGTCACCCAATGCACGCATCGAGATCGATCGAGCTGCACGGGAACACCAGAGCGGACAGGTCACCATCCTGCTGCACAAGCCCGTTGGGTACGTCTCCGGCCAGGCAGAAGACGGCTACGAACCCGCCATCGTGCTGATCCGTCCGGAGAATCGCTGGGCAGCGGATCCCTCGCCTATCCAGTTCCAGCGAGAGCATCTGCGCTCGCTCGTCCCCGCTGGCCGCCTGGACATCGACTCCACCGGGCTGCTGGTGCTCACCCAGGATGGACGTGTCGCGAAGCAGCTCATTGGTGAGAACTCTTCGGTCGAGAAGGAATACCTCGTGCGCGTGGAAGGCAACCTGTCTGCCGACGGCATGAAGCGCCTGCAGTACGGCCTGACGCTCGATGGCGTGAAGCTGAAGCCTGCACAGGTGTCATGGCAGAACGAACACCAGCTGCGCTTCGTACTGCGACAGGGCCGCAAGCGGCAGATCCGCCGCATGTGCGAAATCGTGGGTCTTTTTGTGACCGGGTTGAAGCGCGTTCGAAGCGGCAATGTACCGTTGGGAGGATTGCCGGTGGGCAAGTGGCGATACCTGGGAGCTGACGAGAGGTTCTGAAGAGTCTCCGCCTGCGTCTCACAGTGCGGCGAGCCGCCAAAGAGACGTGATTTCCGCCGCGCGCGCGATGTGCAGCGGATCCGTTTTGTCAGCGGTTCGCGGATGTCGCGGCGGCACTTCGTTTCGGCCCAGGACGCGCAACCCCGCAACCTCGAACTCTTCTAACAACTGCGCGCGGGTCCTCAAGCCGAGGTGCTCCGCCAGGTCGGAAAGGATCAACCACCCCTCACCGCCCGGCTCCAGATGCGCTGGCAACGCCCGCAAGAATCCGCGCAGCATGCGGCTTTCGGGATCGTAGATTCCGTTTTCCATGGGCGAGCTCGGTCGCGCGGGAATCCATGGCGGGTTGCAGATCACGAGCGCCGCGCGACCTTCGGGAAAGAGGTCCGCCTGCACGACCTCGACACGATCCGAAAGGCCCAACTGTCGAACGTTCTCATGCGCACACCCCAGCGCGCGTGACTCGATATCCGTCGCGACGACGCGTTCGATGCCACGCCGTGCAAGTACCGCGGCGAGCACACCGGTGCCCGTGCCGATATCGAAAGCAACGCTTCTTGACGTGCTAGCGCCCGGCAGCGGCGTCGTAGCGACGAGGTCTACATATTCACGGCGGATCGGCGCGAAGACACCGAAGTGCGGATGAATTCGACCGCCCGCTTCCGGAATCTCGATGCCTTTCGTGCGCCACTCGTGCGCACCGATCACACCGAGCAACGCTCTCAGCGATGTGACGGATGCAGTCTCCGGGGGGCCGTAGGCCTCCGCGCAGGCTTGCCGGATATCTGGCGCCCTTCGCAACGGAATCGAGTAGTCGTCATTGAGCGGAATCAACAACGCGTTCAGCGTGCGGGTCCGTTGCGACCGGGATTGACGGTACAGATTGAATGCCCCTGCCGGATCGGCCGGGGGATTTGCGGCTGAAGATCGCGAGCTACGCGGCCGGCGATCCGCGCGCTTCCCCAACGCGGTCAACATCTGGCGCGCCTCCTGAAAGTCTCCGCGCCACAGAAGCGCGGTACCCTGACACGCGAGACCATAGGCCTCGTCTGCCGTCATTTTCCCGTCAGCGACAACGACGCGCGTGGCGGGCGGCGTATCGCTATGAGAGCGCCAACGTGCCTCGAATGCCTTGCCGTCTTCGAGCCAGTGAATCATCGGGACAGGGCCTCGGTCAGTCACAGACCAGGCGTTCACTTCAACAACGGGTGATCTGCTGGCAGCTGCTTCGAATACCAGATGGCGATCTTGTGCCTCATCGTGTTCTCAGCGACCTGATCTTCGGGCAGCGGCTGGATCATCTTGTCGTGCACCAGAAGCCGGTAAACGTAGAGCAGCTTCTGGCTCAAGGAATCCGTCGGCTCGAATTCAACGGCGCCGCGCTCCTGCGCATACTTCATCGCTGCAAGCAGTCCCGCCTTGAACAGCTCATTCTCGTGTTTGAGTTTCTTCATCGCGATGACGCTTCACATGGGGAGGGCTCAATGTACTCCGAAAAGAGCACAGCCGCGGATCAGCGGTTCATCGATTGGGCGACTGCCTCAGCTTCCGCAAGGACACGCAGGATATTCCCGCCCGCGAGCCTGGCGATGTCTGCGTCACTCCATCCACGGCGCATCAATTCTGCGAGCAGCTCGGGATAGGTCGAAACGTCACCCAACCCGGCGGGCAAGTTCTTCCCTGCGCCGTCGAAGTCCGACCCGATGCCGACATGATCGACACCCGCGATCCTCACGATGTGCTCGATATGGTCGGCGACCATCGCGAGCGTAACGCTGGGCTGCGGATGCTCGCGCTCCCACGCAGCCAGCGCGGCGGCCGCGCGCTCCGGCTGCCCGATATAAAGCCCTCCGAATGGCGGCGCGTTGAGCCGCGTCTTCTCCGCGTCTCGGTCCGATGACCAGAGTCTGAATGCATCGGATATGTAGATCGGCGCGAAGTTCACCATCACCACACCGTCATTGGCGGCGACCTGCTTCAGCACCGCATCGGAGACATTGCGTGGATGGTCAACGAGGGCACGCGCATTCGAGTGCGAAAACATCACTGGCGCTTTCGACACGCGCAGCGCATCGAACATCGTCGCCTCGCTCACGTGGCTCAGGTCGACCAGCATGCCAAGGCGGTTGAGCTCGCGCACGACCGCCTCGCCGAACTCGGTCAGCCCATCGTGCTTGGGATTTTCCGTCGCTGAATCCGCCCACTCGATGTTCCTGGAATGCGTCAGCGTGAGGTAACTCGCGCCTTGGGCGCGATAGGCGCGCAACACGCCTAGACTGCCGTCGATCTGTCCGCCGCCTTCCACACCGATCAGCGACGCAATCCGTCCACTCTTGTGAATGCGGCGAACATCCGCAGCCGTGCGGGCCATTGCGAAGTCATCCGGATAGCGCTCCGCGAGCGAGTGAACGAGCGCGATCTGCTCGATCGTCTCTTTGACCTGTTCAAGCCCCGGCAGGTTGGGCGACACCCATACGGACCAGAATTGCCCCCCGACCATGCCCTGCCGAAGCCGGGCGATGTCCGTGTTGTAGAGCTCGTCGCCGGTTCCCAACCGGTTGCGCAGGTCCACCGTCCAACGCCCATCACCTTCACGTTCGCGCAGCAACTCGGGCCAGTCGTTGTGTCCGTCGATCAACGGTGTCGACTTGAGCACGCGGGTGACCCGCGCTTGCACGTCCTGTGCGCTCACGGGCGACGCCGCGAGGCCCGACGCCAGAACGAGAAGCGCCGCAATTGCCATTGATCGCATGTCAGGAACCTGGTGTGAAAAGCAGATCCTGCTAGTCAATGCTGGAATCAGCAAGCGGAGACACCCTGCGGTTAATTGATACTTGTGACAAATATATCTCACGAGTTGACGTCCATGGGAATCGAGGGCTACAAGCACCGCTTCCCTTACGAAACTTGAAAAGGAGTATTGCCGTGAGCAACTCGAAGTTTGAACTTCTGAGGAGGTCTGCCGGCGTACTCGTCGGTGTGATCGTGCTAACTATTTCCGGCGCCTCCCTGGCAACCGAGCAGTCGAAGGACCGCCAGGAAGGCAGGGACGTCAACCAGGATGCAAAGCAGGAAGCGCGCAAGAACAAGGTCGACTGCAAGGCCACGGAAAACAAGAGCAATGCCGAATGCCGCCAGGACAAGCGCGACACCAAGCAGCAGGGTCGCGACGACAAGCGGGACACCAAGCGCCAGTAGCAAACGCCAATGAAAAGGGCCATGCACGTGGGGTAAACGCGCATGGCCCTCTCATCTCTCCTAGCCACAAATCGCTCGGTCGCCTGACGCCAATATCGAAGCAGCGGTGCTTTTCGGGAATTGGACTTAGGGCCTACGACTTATGCGGCGGCGAGGCGACTTTTCCGGCCGGCCCGCCGGGTGACGCGGCTCGCTCCTCGTTACCGGACTCTTCCTTTCCGGAATCCTTTTTCTTGTTCTCTTTACCGGGATCGATGTCGCCGAGATTCTTCTTCACGTCGCGCAACGTGATCGAACCTTCCAGCGAACGAGCGAACGCGCTGATGAAAGCATTGCGCATGACGCTGGCGATGGTGGCGAACAGATTGGTCTTCGGATTCTCGAGGGTCCCTGAAAATGGAATACGCGCCGCCACCTGGTCGGCTTCCTGGTTCTCGAACACATTCGCAGCGAAATCCAGGAAGCCTTCCCACACTCGCTTCAATGCGCTCTGCTCCTCTTCGCCGGAACGATAGATGTTCACGTCCTGCAAGATCGGCTTCGCGTAGCCGGTGAATTTTCCATCGGCCGCGGCCAGCTCCATGTACAGCTCGAACTTTCCGGCCTCGGCATCGGCCTTGATGTATTCGCGTAACCACGGATTCACCTGCGGCAGCTGCACCTTTTTCACTTCGAGATTTACGTCGAAGGTCGGTTGCACGGCAAAGGCGTTCACGCTGCCAGCCACTGCAGCGGGTGCACCCTCGAGCACTTCTGCAGTTGCCTTGAAATCGGCGAAGGTCTCCTTGTCGGATTCGACGACATTGGTGAGATTGGCAACCGCGCCGTTGACGTGACGGGCAGTAATCGCATCTTTCGTGCTGATGCCCGGGGCCAGAAATCGCACCGTGCCGTCGGTCACTTCGATGGTGTTGAAGCGAAACGGGAACAACTCTTCGAGGCGCGCGTTCCAGTTCTCTTCCTTGCCGAGTTGGGAATCCGCCTCGCCCTTTCCCTGCACCAGGTTGAGCTCAGGGCCCAGGAAGGATGCCTCGGAGACGATGGATCCACGAAACAAGCTGCGCCACTCGATCGAAAGGTCCACGCGATCGGAACGGAAGAACGGAACGGGTCGCGACGCCCCGGTCTTCACGATCTCGATATCGTCGATGCTGTACGCGCCACGCCAGAGATGAATGTCGATGTCGCCAACATGACCGTCGTACGAATTGAGCGCCGCCAGTCTGTCATTGGCGTAGTCCTCGACCAGGTACGGCATGGCCACGCGCGCGGCGATCAGCAGCATCGCCACGGCTAACAACACGATGACTGTCTTGCGTTTGCGGGTCATGCATTGCGCCCAAAAAAAAGAGGCCGCACGAAGCGGCCCCCTGTGTGAGTCCATATTCGCGCTGGGAGGAGCACGTTGGGATTCACGGCTGCAGTGTGACTGGCGGCGCACGATGACCCAAGCGGCAATCTGCCGTAGATTGCGTCACACGATTCTTACAAGAAGGGGTCCCGATGAATCGCGTGTACGTCGTGCTCGCCATGCTTGCCCATGCAGGCGCCGGGAACGGCGCCGATGCCGACTGGCCGCGATATGGCGGTGACGATGCAAAGACGCGCCATTCCGCACTCACCCAGATCAATCGCGGCAACGTCGGTCAGCTCGCACTTGCCTGGCAACACGACACTGGCGAGAAAGGCGACACGCAGACTCAGCCCATTGTCGTGGGCCGCACGCTGTACGGGTACACACCGTCGCACAAGGCATTTGCGCTGGATGCCACCACCGGCCGGCAGTTGTGGTTGTTCGATTCCGGCATTGCGGGCGTGGGCGCCAATCGCGGTCTCATGTATTGGAAGGACGGCAAAGATGCGCGAGTGTTCGCGGCGGTCGACAACTTCGTCTACGCGTTAGATGCCCTGACGGGAAAACCCGTAACCGCGTTCGGCAAGGCGGGCCGGATCGACCTGCGCGAAGACCTGGGCCGCGATGCGGCGTCGCAATCGGTGCGCCTCACGACTCCGGGCGTGATCTACCGTGACCTCATGATTCTCGGTGGACGAGTAAGCGAGGGCCTGCCGGCTTCACCCGGTCACGTGCGCGCCTATGACGTGAGAACCGGCGTCCTGCGCTGGACCTTCCGCACCATTCCGCAACCCGGCGAGCGCGGCTACGACACCTGGCCGAAAGACGCGTGGCAATACATCGGCGGTGCGAACAGCTGGCCCGGCATGACCCTGGACTCGAAACGAGGACTGGTCTTCGTTCCCACGGGCTCGGCGGCCGCCGATTTCTACGGCGGCAATCGCCTCGGAGACAATCTCTACGCCAATTGTCTGCTCGCGTTGGATGCAGCAAACGGCAAGCTGCGCTGGCATTTTCAATTCGTGAAACACGACGTGCTCGATAGAGACCTGCCGTCGGCGCCGACGCTCGTAACGCTGCGGGTCAAGGGCAAAGCGGTCGATGCCCTCGTGCAGACCACCAAGCAGGGGTTAATTTTCGTGCTCGATCGCGACACAGGCCAGCCCGTGTTCCCGGTGGAGGAAGTGCCCGCGCCGTCTTCGGACGTGCCGGGCGAGGTCACCAGCCCGGCCTACTTGCGCCCGCGATTGCCCGCGCCCTACTCGCGGCAGCGCCTGACCGCGGACAACCTCACCACGCGAACCCCGGAGGCCAACCGCTGGGCGCGCGCGGAGTTCGCAAGACTGCGCAGCGACGGGCCGTTCCAGCCGCTCGGTGTGGGCATCGACACCACTATCTACCCCGGGTTCGACGGCGGTGCCGAATGGGGCGGACCGGCGTTCGACGCCGCAAGCGGCCTGCTCTACGTGAATGCCAATGAAATGGCCTGGTTAGGCTCACTGGCTCCCAACGACACGGGGCACAGTACCGGCAAATTCATCTACCTGCGCGACTGCGCCGCTTGCCACGGTGACAACGGACAAGGCTCCCCGCCGCAGTTCCCGTCGCTGGTCGGTATCGCCAGCCGCATGACGCCAGCACAGATGGCAGAGCGCGTGCGCAAGGGCGGCGGACGCATGCCTGCATTCCCGCATCTGCAGACCGAGGCTTTGGATGCCATCAGCGCGTTTCTCGCCGACGGCCGCGATGTTCCGGCAGGTGCGCCCGACACATCACCCATCAATCTGCCGTATCGGTTCACCGGCTACCGGCGCTGGCTCGATCCGGAAGGTTATCCAGCCGTCGGCATGCCCTGGGGCACGCTCAATGCCATCGAGCTCACCTCGGGCAAATATGTGTGGAGCATCCCTTTCGGCGAATTCCCCGAGCTCGCGTCACGCGGCGTGCGGGACACGGGCAGCGAAAACTACGGCGGCCCGCTGGTGACGTCCGGCGGTTTGCTGTTCATCGGCGCGACCATCCACGACCGGAAGTTCCGCGCCTATGACAAGGCGAACGGCAAACTACTCTGGGAAACCACCCTGCCCTGGTCCGCCGACGCGACGCCCATCACCTACCAGGTCGATGGGCGCCAGTACGTCGCGATCTTTGCGAGCGGCGGCAAGGAGCGCGGCGGCGCGGGGAGCGGCGTGTACCTTTCGTTTGCGCTGTCCGCCAGAAAGTGATGCTCAGGCGCTTTTCGCGCGCCCGACAAAATTGAGCGCCACGGAATTCATGCAGTAGCGCAGCCCGGTCGGATCCGGCCCGTCATCGAACACGTGACCCAGGTGCGCGTCGCAAAGCTTGCAATTCACTTCGGTGCCCTGCGTGAAACTGCTGTAACCGGATTCGGTGACATTGGCGCTCGAGATCGGCTTCCAGAAACTCGGCCAGCCGGTGCCGGACTCGAACTTGGTCTTCGAATCGAACAGCGCAGTGTCGCAACAGATGCAGCGATACAGGCCGTCGTCATGATTCGTATTGTATTTGCCGCTGAAGGGGCGCTCGGTGCCAGCCTTGCGCGTCACCACGTAGGAATCTGCGGAAAGCTGTTTGCGCCACTCTTCATCGGTCTTTGCCAACCGGGCCACGTTGACCTTACCCAGGCTCTTGCCGGCGGCGGAGAAATTCTCGATGTCGACGGTCGCGGATTTCGGTT
>Ga0190271_10003003_pt1 | contig 10455 bp, 8 predicted proteins | sample Popmic356T_FD_133747 | JGI IMG/M metagenome (GOLD analysis project Ga0190271, IMG submission 133747) | Populus adjacent soil microbial communities from riparian zone of Weber River, Utah, USA - 356 T | ecosystem: Environmental > Terrestrial > Soil > Riparian zone | place: USA: Utah | collected... | reverse complement strand
TGGCCTTCCAGTCAGCCATCTGGACACGAACATGGCCAAACAGTGTGAAGTCTGCGGCAAGACCCCGGTCGTCGGCCGGGTTGTCAGCCACGCCCATAACGTCAGCGCCCGCCGGTTCGAGCCGAACCTGCAGCGGGTCCGGGCCCTCGTCAACGGTGGCATCCGCCGCCTGCGCGTCTGCACCCGGTGCATCCGGTCCAATAAGGTAGTGAAGGCAGCCTGAGCTGCCGCTTGCTCCGGCCCCGCTCCGGAGCGGTCTCCACCCAGCCACCTTGTCGGATTCAGCCATCCCGACGATCACTGAACGCAGGGCCATCGCCACGAGCCAGGCCCCGGCGGCCATCGGTCCGTACAGCCAGGCGATCGAGTGCGGGAACCTGGTGTTCGTCTCCGGCCAGATCCCGATTGACCCGGCCAGCGGTGCAGTTGTCGAGGGTGACACGGCCAGACAGACCGAGCAGGTGATGAAGAACCTCGCGGCCATCCTCGGTGCAGCCGGCCTCTCATTCCGTCACGTGGTGAAGGCGACGGTTTACCTGAAAGACCTCGGGGAGTTCGCGGCCATGAACGCCGTGTATGCGGCCTATGTCCCCGACCCGCCGCCGGCGCGTGCCACGATCGAAGTCGCGCGCCTGCCGCGCGACGTTCAGGTCGAGATCGACGTCATCGCCGCACGGTAACACCGCCGGTGTCGCGCGCTGCGCGCTCCACAGCCAGTACGCCTCCGACACTCCGAATCGACTTCATCACGCGCTCGAGGTGTTTGAGATCGCTGATCTCGACGGTCATGCGGATCGAGCCCCGCTGGTCCTCGTCGGCGTTGGCTTCGACTTCGCGGATGTTGGTATTGACGTCGGCCACGCAGGCCGTGACGTCCGCGAGAATCCCTCGCCGATCCTCGACACTGATCTTCAACCGGACGGTGTACGGCAGCGCATCCGTGCCGGTATCCCACTCGACGTCAATGCGCCGTTCTGGATCGAACAGCAGGTTGACGACATTGGGACAGGTCGCGGCGTGCACGGATACGCCCTTGCCGCGGGTGATGTAACCCACGATCTTCTCCCCGCGGATCGGATTGCAGCACTTCGCCCGAAAGACCATGATGTCGTCGATTCCCCGGACTTTGATCTTCTGGTCCTCAGCGCCAGCGACTGCGCGGCGGGGTGACGGCGGTGCCGGCTCGGCCTCGCGCTCCTTCAGGGCCTCCTGGCCGACGATCCGGGTCAGGACCGCGCGCGCGGTCGTCTTGCCATAGCCGATCGACGCATACAGGTCGTCGACCCGCTGCGCACTGAACTCGCTGGCGACCTTGGCCAGGGCGTCGTCGGTCACCAGCGCGCGGTCCACCGTGAAGCGCCGAAGTTCCTTGTCGAACAGGCGGCGCCCCAGCTCGACACTCCTCGCCTTCTCCTCGGAGTGAATGAAGTGCTTGATCTTGTTGCGGGCGCGCGACGTCGAGACAAAGGTCAGCCAGTCCCGGCTCGGCGTGTGGCCGGGCTGCGTCAGCACTTCGACGATGTCGCCGTTGTTCAGGCGCGTGCGCAGTGGAACCATGCGGCCGTTCACGCGAGCCCCGACGCAGCGGTGACCAACGTCCGTGTGGACGAAGTACGCGAAGTCCACGGCCGTTGCGCCGCGCGGGAGGGATTTCACCTCGCCCTTCGGCGTGAAGATGTAGACGTCCTCGGGATACAGCTCGATCCGGAGGTTCTGCATGAACTCCTGCGGATCCCGGACCTCCTGCTGCAGTTCGAGCAGGCGCCGCAGCCAGGCGAAGTATTGTTCGTCCCGATCGGCGCCGACGCGCCCTTCCTTGTACTTCCAGTGCGCGGCAATGCCCTCCTCGGCAATCCGATGCATCTCCTCGGTCCGGATCTGAAGCTCGAAGGGCACGCCGCCGTCGCCGACGACCGATGTATGCAGCGACTGGTAACCGTTGGGCCGCGACATCGCGATGAAGTCCTTGAACCGGCCGTGAACCGGCGACCACATCTGATGCACGATGCCCAGGACCCCATAGCAGTCCTTGACGCTCGTGGTGATGACGCGCAGGGCGATGAAGTCGTAGACCTGGTCGAGTGAGATCTTCTGGCGCTGGACCTTCTGGTGAATCGACCAGAGGCGTTTGATACGCCCTTCGATCCTGACGACGGAGATCTGGGCCTCTCGCAGGTGCTCCTCGAGCTGCCCCTTGAGGCGATCGATCAACCCCTCCGTGGCGAGCCGCTTGCGCTCGACGTCAAGTCGAAGCGCCTGATAGGTGGCCGGCTCGAGGTACCGGAACGCCAGTTCCTCGAGCTCGTTCTTCACCTTGCTCATCCCCAGCCGGTTGGCCAGCGGCGCGTAGATGTCGCGGGTCTCCTGGGCAATCCGCGCCCGCCGGTCCTCGGGCAGGTGATGGAGCGTCCGCATGTTGTGCAGGCGATCGGCCAGCTTCACGAGGATGACGCGAATGTCATCCACCATGGCCATCAGCATCTTGCGGAAGCTCTCGGCCTGACGTTCCTCGCTGGACGCGAACTGCAGGGTGGACAGCTTGGTGACGCCCTCCACCACGTGCGCGACCTGTTCGCCGAACAGTTCGCGGACCTTCTCAATCGTGTTGGGGGTGTCCTCGACGATGTCATGGAGCAGGCCCGCGGCAATGGCGACGACATCCAGGCGCATGTCTGCCAGCAGGTCGGCAACCTGCAGCGGGTGGACCATGTACGGTTCGCCAGATCGGCGGACCTGTCCCTTGTGCTCGTAGGCGGAGAACACGTACGCCCGCCTGAGCAGTTCGAGGTCCGCGTCGGGACTGGCCGCGCGAACCTTTTCCAGAAGGTCTTCGAACCGGATCATAAAGGCCGGTGTCTAATTGTCAGTAACCGGAAGGTGAGCAGCCGGCGTGCTTCTGCCCATGATACCGGAAACGACGAAACTGTTGAATTCCAGTCGGTTATCTGGCCCCCGACTGGAGTGCAACCTTGCTTGACGACCATCGGACCGGTCAATATACTGAGCCGGTTCTAGGGACAGCGCCAGCCGCCAAGGGACCACCTCGGCGACAGATAAAAGGGGACGTGGCATGCAATTCCGATTGACCCGCATGGTCGTGCTCGTCGCCGGCCTCGCCGTTGTAACGAGCGTGACGAGCGCCTGCGGTAAGTACTCACTGAGCAGCATCCGCTCGCTCAAAGCCTTCAAGGACGGCTCCGGGCTCTACACGAAGGGCGATTACCCGGGTGCAGCCGCCAAGTTCGAGGAGGCGATTGGCCATAACCCGGAGTTCGGCTTCTCCTACTTCTTCCTGGGCAACAGCCTGGATAACATGTTTCGGCCCGGTCGCCGGGGCGAAGCGGCTAATGATGCGCTGCTGCCGCGCGCGGCCGAAAACTACCGCCTGGCTATCGAAAAGCTTGCCACTTCCCAGGAACCGCAGGCGGCGCAGTTCAGGAAACTCTCGTTCGAGTACCTGATCGCCATCTACGGGGCCGACAAGCTCGCCGATTTCACGAAGGCCGAGCCGGTCGCGAAGGAACTCATCGCGTACGAACCGAACGATGCCGGCAACTACCAGCTGCTGGCGCGACTCTATGAGGATCAGGGCGACTACGAGCAGGCCGAGGCCATGTTCCTGCGGGCCATCGAAGTGAATCCGAACGCCCCGCTCGCGCACCAGCTCATCGCCCACTACTACAACCGGCAGGGCGAGTTCGACAAGACCATGGCGTCATTCCAGAAGCGGGCCGAACTCGAGCCGAACAATCCCGAGGCGTGGCACACCATGGGCACCTACTACTACGAGAAGGTGTACCGCGATGCCAGTGTGGCTCGGGAACAGGCCCTGACCTATCTCCAGTCGGGTCTCCAGGCCGAGGACAAGGCCCTCGGCATCAACCCCGACTACTTCGAGGCCGTCACGTTCAAGAGCCTCCTGCTGGCGCTGCAGGCAAATCGGGAACGCGACCCGGCCCTGCAGAAGAAGCTGCTGGCCGAGGCCAGCACCCTGCGTGAGCGCGCCCTGGCGCTGCAGAACAAGCAGGGATCGACCGTCCCGGCAACCAACTAGCCTGGACGCCAGGCGGCCAGATCGGAACTCGAAGGGGCCTGTGGTTTCACCACAGGCCCCTTTCTCTTTCAGTCCTGCTTCCCTGAGCAACCGTCCCACGTCGGCGCCCGAGTCTCGCGGCTGCCCGAGGGTCGAGCTTCGGCTGGGCTACAGCCAGGGCGTGATGGCTCCGGCCTCGGCCATCCAGCTCATCGCTGACTGCGTCGACGTCACGGGGCCGCCATGCGCACTGTGAGGCCGCTCGCTCGCGCCCACTCGGTGCCCCCCGCCGGTGCCCGCCCGACACGTCGGCGTGGCGCGTCCGGGATGGACTTGGAGCATGTTCCAGAAGGGTGTAGTACGTAGCAAGGCCGAGGTTGCCGCAGCGCCCCCGACGCTCGTTTGCGCTCGGAGGGTGCGCGAGCGTGCGGCCCGAGGCCGGCAACGGACCACACGCTTCTGGAACATGCTCCAGGCCGTCTGGACCTCGACAGACCGCCTGCAAAAGCAAAACGGGCGGTCCCGCCAGTGCGGGCCGCCCGTCTTGTGAGTCAGCGACGTGAGGTCGGGCGGCCGAAGCCGCCCGTCCCCACGTCGTTCAGTTGCCGCCGGCGGCTTCCCTGCGCATGCCGTCGGTCACGATGCCGACCTTCTCGACACCAGCCGCGACAGCCGCATCGATGATCTGCACCATTTCACCGTAGCGAACCGTGCCGGCACCAATGAGGAACAGCGTCTTGTCGCGCCGGTCTCGGTAGACCTCGGCGAACCGACTCGGCAACATCGCCATCACCACTTCCTGCTTGTTGATGGTGAGGCGACGATCCGCGGTGTATTCCACGACCACCTGGCCGAGTGTTTCTGCCGCCTGGGCGCTCTTGTTGGTCTCGAGCGGGAGGTTGATGTCGACCCCACGCTGCGTGAGCGGCAGAGCCGCGAGGAACACGACGAGCAGCACGAGCAGCACGTCGATGAGCGGCGTGACGTTCATGTCACCGGTCACCTCGCTCGCCGCGGCCGACGTGACGTCTTCGGCTCCGTGGTGCTTCTTGGCCGACATTACCGTCCTCCTTGCATCGGAGCGGTGGTTTCAGTGATCAGCCCCACCGTTTCGATCTGAGCGGCCCTCAGGGCGTCCATCATCTGCATGACCGCGCCATACGGCGCGTCGACGTCGCCCTTCAGGTACACCGTCTGAGGGCTGCCTCCCTCGACCATGGAGCGGAGTCTGGCAATGACCTCCGGTTCCGTCATCTCGATGGCATTCACGTACAACTTGCTGTTGGCATCGACGTAGACCGTGGTCTGGTCGTCGGTGTCAGGCTTCGCGACAGAGCTGTTGGCCACCGGCAGGGTCAACTGGACCCCCTGCTGAATCAGCGGGGCGATCAGCATGGTGATGATCAGGAGCACGAGCATCACGTCCACCAGCGGGGTGACGTTGATGTCGGACTTGATCCCACCTTTTGCGCCGCCAACATCCATTGACATGGGACGCTCCTTACGACTTCTTGATGAAGTAGTCGACGAGTTCGGACGACGAGTTCGCCATCTCGACGTTGAGGTACTCGAGACGACCGGCGAAGTAGTTGTACATCCAGACCGCCGGGATCGCGACGATCAGGCCGAGCGCGGTCTTGATCAGCGCTTCGGAAATACCACCGGAGATGGCGCCCAGGCCGCCGGAACCGGAGGCCGCAATGCCGTGGAACGCGTTGATGACGCCGATGGTCGTGCCGAGCAGACCGACGAACGGGGCGGTCGCGCCAATCGTCGCCAGCGACGGAATGCCCTTCTTGAGGTCGTTGGCCGTGAGGGCCGTCGCGCGCTGAATCGCCCGGCGAACCGTGTCGACCATGTCGCCGCGGTCAATCACGCCGCCGCCTTCCTGCTGGAACTGATATTCCTGCAGGCCAGCCAGAACAACCTTGGCCAGGTGACTGTACTGAAACTGCTTCGACTGCGACACGAGAATCGCGTCCTTCAGGCGACCTTCCTTGAGGTGCTTGGCCACCTGAGGCGCGTACAGCTTCGACTGCTTCCGGGCCTGGGAGAAGGTGTAGTAGCGCTCGATCGCCACGCCAAACGACCACATCGACATGAAGATTAGAATGCCGGCGAGCACCTTGACGAAGATGCTCATCTCACTCCACATTTGCATCAGATCCATTTTCAAGCCTCCGAACTAACGTGTCCCAGCCGTAATTGCCTGGACGGGTGAACAAGCCCAGTCACCTTGCTGGGCACCATTGCAAGACGAACGACCTAACCTGACCGACGTGCCTAGTTCAGCGTGAAATTGACCGTGACCGTCATGATGACGTCGACGGGCGTGTTGTTCAGCAGGGGCGGCGTGTACCGCCACTGTCGAACCGCCTCGATGGCCGCGGCATCCAGCATCGGGATCGACCGCAGGACCTTGACGTCCCGCACTTCGCCTTCCTTCGAGATCGTCGCCTCGAGGATGACGACACCGGAGACCTTTGCGGCCTGCGCAATTTTCGGATACACCGGATTGACGTTGCGCGTCTTCTTCGGCTCCTTGATGTCGCCGCCGACGCGCATCGGCGCCGGGGGCGGCGGGGGTGGCGGGGGTGCGAACGTCTGCACCGCCTGCTGCACGGGCGCGGCCGCGATGCCACCGACAACCGTCCGCATCACGGGCGGAGGCTCTGGCTTGATATCCGCAGGTGCCTCCGTCGGGGCCGCCGTCGGGTTCGGCAGGTCGACGGGCGGCGGCGGTGGCGGCGGTGTCGCCGACGGCGGTGGTGGCGGTGGCGGCGGTGGCGGCGGCGGCGGCGGCGCCACGGCAAACGCCATCACCGACTGCGGCGTCGGCAGCATGTCCGTTGCGAGCAACGGAATGACGACCATGGCTCCGATGATAACCGCGTGGGTCAGGATCGACAGCGGCACGGTATACCACTGCTGGGTCCCAACCTTGATTGAAGGGTTAGCGACGTCGCCGAACATTTCGCGTGGCACAGGCGAACCTCCTTACAACGCTCCAGAACCCTTCCGGACTCACCCGCCGGGGCAGCCGCATGGCCGCAACCCGCGCGTGTCACCGCCAAACCCGTTCGCATGAACCGGTAGCGGAACTGAATTCGAAAGGCCCGGCATTATAGTCAGAGCCGAAAAACAGTGTCAACGAACTCTGCTTCTCGACTTAGACACCAGGCAGCAAAAATCGGGCACTCCAGGGGACCACTTTTCCATGGTCCTGACGCCCTGGAGCCGGCCCCACGATTGGGACGATTTCAGGCTGCGGAACCGCCCCCAATCCGCATCCGGTAGAACGACCGCCAGACGAACACAAGAGCCACCATCCCGAACGCCGCGGCCAGGAACCGGGTCAGGCCGGCGCCATGCTGGGACGTCAGCTGCACCGCGAGTTCCACGGCAAGGAGGCCGAACAGGGTCGTGAACTTGATGACCGGATTCATGGCCACCGAAGACGTGTCCTTGAAAGGGTCGCCTACGGTGTCGCCGACCACACTGGCCGCGTGCAGGGCGGTCCCCTTCGCCTTGAGCTCCACCTCGACGACCTTCTTCGCGTTATCCCACGCCCCGCCGGCGTTGGCCATGAAGATGGCCTGATACAGCCCGAAGAGCGCGATCGAAACGAGATAGCCGATGAAGAAGAACGGCTCGACGAACGCGCACGCCAGCGTCCCGAAGAACACCGTCAGAAAGATGTTGAACATGCCGCGCTGCGCGTACTGCGTGCAGATCTCGACGACCTTCTTGGAATCCTCGACCGACGCCTTGGTCGTGCTCTCGAGCTTGATGTTCGCCTTGATGAACTCGACTGCGCGGTACGCACCGGTCGTCACGGCCTGGATTGACGCGCCGGTGAACCAGTAAATCATCGCGCCACCGGAGATCAGCCCCAGCAGAAACGGCGGGTGCAGAATTGACAGCTTCGCCACCAGATCAGGCTGCAAGCCCTGCGTCAATGCGACGATGATCGAAAAAATCATCGTCGTGGCCCCCACAACGGCCGTGCCGATCAGCACCGGTTTGGCCGTGGCCTTGAAGGTGTTACCGGCGCCGTCGTTCTCCTCGAGATTGTGTTTCGCCCGCTCGAAGTCGGCGTGAATGCCGTAGGTGCGGTGCAGGTCTTCCTGGATGCCGGGCAGCTGCTCAATCATGGACAGCTCGTAGACCGACTGCGCGTTGTCGGTGACCGGCCCATACGAGTCGACGGCGATGGTCACCGGACCCATCCCGAGAAACCCGAACGCCACGAGCCCGAACGCAAAGACCGCCGGTGCGAGCATGCCGACCTCGGCGAGTCCCAACGTGCTCACGCCGTAGGCCGCCGCCATCAGGGCGACAATCCCGATACCGAGCCAGAACGCCGACATGTTGCCCGCCACCAGGCCGGAAAGAATGTTGAGCGATGCCCCACCCTCCCGCGAGGACGTCACGACTTCGCGCACGTGGGCCGACTCGGTTGACGTGAAGACCTTGACGAGTTCCGGAATGATCGCCCCGGCGAGCGTGCCACACGAAATGACCGTCGACAGCTTCCACCAGAGCGTCGGGTCCGCGTTCGGACCGAGCGTGGGAATCAGCAGCCACGACGCCGCGTAGGTGGCGGCAACCGACACGAGCGACGTCAACCACACGAGACGCGTGAGAGGCGCCTCATAGTTCATCTTGTCGACAGTGGAATACTGCGCACGGGCGACCGCTTCATTCAGCAGGTACGACACACCAGACGCCACGACCATCACGATGCGCATCATGAAGATCCAGACGAGCAGCTGCACCTGCACTTCGGCGCTGTTGACGGCGAGAATGATGAAGGTGATCAGCGCGACACCCGTCACGCCATAGGTCTCGAATCCATCGGCCGACGGCCCCACGGAGTCCCCGGCGTTGTCGCCCGTACAGTCGGCGATCACGCCGGGGTTTCGCGCATCGTCTTCCTTGATGCCGAAGACGATCTTCATCAGGTCGGCGCCGATGTCAGCAATCTTCGTGAAGATGCCGCCGGCGATGCGCAGCGCCGCGGCGCCAAGCGACTCGCCGATGGCAAAGCCGATGAAGCAGGCACCCGCATAATCGCGCGGCACGAACAGCAGGATGACCAGCATCAGCAGCAACTCGACGCTGATCAGCATCATGCCGATACTCATCCCCGCTTTCAGCGGGATCGCGTAACACGGGTAGGGCTTGCCCCGGAGGCTCGCGAAGGCGGTGCGGGAGTTGGCGAACGTGTTGACGCGGATGCCGAACCAGGCAACGCCATAACTTCCGGCAATGCCAATGAGACTGAACAGCAGGATGACCGCGACCTTGACGACGGTGAAGTGCTGGAGGACACCGAAGTAAAACGCCATGATCGCGCCGATGAACAACTCGAGGACCAGCAGAAACTTGCCCTGCTGAATCAGATAGGTCTTGCAGGTCTCGTAGATGAGCTCGGAGACCTCGAGCATGGAGGCGTGAACCGGCAGGTTCTTGAGCTGCGAGTAGATGATGAGGCCGAACAGCAACCCCATCACCGAGACCACGAGCCCGGAAAGCAGGAGCGTATGCCCGTCAATCCCGCCGAGAAACGTCACCTGGCTGAGATCCGGCAGCACGAGGTTGGCCTCGCCACCGGGAACATGCGGCGCCGGCGGAGGAGCCTGCGCGGCGACTGGCGCGTGGCACCAGACAAGAATCGCCAGCAGAATCCCACCAAACGCGCGTCCCCACCGTACACCCATACCGTTCATGCTCCCGCCCTTCCAGAAGGTCGCCGTGCCCGAATGTTGTGACTGAATCAGCCGAGATGGTTTATCACGAATCGCGTGTCGTGTCTGTCGGAGAAATCATTCCCGACACGTCGACCTGCGCGGCCAGGCGATCCGGCAGGGCCATGCCGCCGGTCAGAAACACGCGGATGCCCTCTTGAACGGTCATGTCCGGAAATACGGCTCGGTCCGGCGGACACAACACGACATCGCCAAGATAGAGATGGTTGGTTGGCACATACACCGCCAGGAGTATCTCCGGCCCCTGGCCGCGCTCGAGAACAAACTCTTTCGTGAGGAAACCAAGCGTAAAGCCGCGCGCCGGATCCTGAATGAAGACGACGCGCTTGAAACCAGCCTCACTGTCCGGCGAGAACGCGGAAATGAGTTGCTTGACCGGCGCATAGACCGTGCGGAAGAGCGGTACGTGCAGTAACACCTGCTCTGTCCGCTGAAGCAGGCGCCGGCCTAGGACGTTGGTCGCCACGAGGCCCACGAGGAGCACGATCGACATCGTCACGAGGATGCCGAGGCCGGGCGGCGGGTCGATACCCAGTCGCAGGAAGACACCGCTCGAAAGGCCGTCGGCCCACTGGAACAACCAGACGATGGCGACGACGCTGACGACCAGCGGGACGATCACGAAGAAGCCGGCGACGAACGTCCGCCGGA
>Ga0190271_10003002_pt1 | contig 10455 bp, 7 predicted proteins | sample Popmic356T_FD_133747 | JGI IMG/M metagenome (GOLD analysis project Ga0190271, IMG submission 133747) | Populus adjacent soil microbial communities from riparian zone of Weber River, Utah, USA - 356 T | ecosystem: Environmental > Terrestrial > Soil > Riparian zone | place: USA: Utah | collected... | reverse complement strand
GGATTGGACGGCTTGTTATACATCACCGATATCAGTTGGGGACGTATCAGCCATCCTACAGAAGTGCTGAAACTCGATCAGAAACTGAAAGTAGTAGTACTGGATTTCGACGACGAGAAGAAACGTATCAGCCTTGGATTGAAACAACTGACTCCTCATCCTTGGGATATTCTTCCTGAATCAATCAATGAAGGTTCTGTAGTTAAGGGTAAAGTTGTGAATATTGAAGATTACGGGGCTTTCCTCGAAATCATGCCGGGTGTAGAAGGATTGGTGCACGTGAGTGAAATTACCTGGGCTAACACCCCGGTAAATGCCAAAGAATTCTTTAAGCTGGGTGATGAGCATGAGGCTAAGATCGTAACGCTTGACAAGGCCAATCGCAAAATGAGCTTATCTATTAAGCAAATGAGCGAAGATCCCTGGAGCACTATTGAAACACGTTTCCCTGAAGGAAGCCGTCATACAGGATTGGTGAAAAACATCACTCCATACGGGGTGTTTGTGGAATTGTCTACTGGTATTGGTGGAATGATTCATATCAGCGACCTGAGCTGGTTGAAACGTTTCAGCCATCCTTCTGAATATACCAAAGTTGGAAGCCATATCGATGTCGTGATCCTTGGTATAGATAAAGACAACCGCAAATTGCAGTTGGGTCATAAACAATTGGAGGAAGATCCCTGGAATGCACTGCAGGATACATTCGCTGTAGGTACGCTTCATGAGGCCACTGTTATCCGTAAAGATGACAAAGGCGCAGTAGTTCAGCTGCCTTACGGATTGGAAGGTTTTGCTCCTAACCGTCACCTGAATAAGGAAGATGGTAAAACGGTACAGGCTGAAGAAACAGCGCAGTTCATGGTGATCGAGTTCGACCGTAACGAAAAGCGGATTGTACTCTCCCATACCCGCATCTGGGAACAGTCGAAAGTAGAAGAGAAAGAAGCGGCTAAAAAAGAAGCCCGTGTAGAAGCCGACAAAACCAAGAAAGCGGTGAAAACCATCCAGGGTAAAGTTGAAAAAGCAACCTTGGGCGACCTTGGCGCACTGGCCGAAATTAAGGCTAAGCTGCAGGAAGGGGAAAAGGGTGCTGATGAACCCAAAGCCGAGTAATTTTCTAAGCTTGTTTGATAGTAAACCCCTTACGTTTTGTAAGGGGTTTTTTTATTATAAAATGAACCTTCGGGGATAATTTTGAGGTTTCTGCTGCGTTATGAATAACCAGCCCAATAAGTTTAAGTACATGAATTTAAAACGTTGGTTTTTTGAAAGGTGGAACTGAAATAAATAATATTTTTGAGGCTAACAACAATCGGGGATACTATTTTGCAATTACTGTATCCCAGACCCGAAACCATTCTCAACTTCCTAATCATTTTTTTATGTTGATGCTTACCCGTTGTGTACAGGTACTTCTTGTAATAATTATTGCCTCCTCGGCACAGGCACAAAACAGTGAGGATGTAAACCTGGCCGATCGGATGTCAAAGAAATACAAAGACGACAATGTTCTTTGTGTGTCATCTTACCACTTTTATACGTTCGATAAAGGAAAGAATGCGTTGAATGATAAAGTAGTAACCATCCAGGAAGACGCAGAACTCATGTTTCTATCTCTCAAAAAGTTCGCTACAATTACTTATCCTGAGTTTTATAACAAATTCATACAGCTAAAGACTTTTAAGAAGGCTGTGAAAGTAGGTCCTAAATTCATTACCTCGGATAAAGCAGGAGTGGACCGCTCTATACCCTCCGACGGAATTTTCTTCGACGATAGCCGCGTTCAATATTATCCAATCCGTTTCTCGGAGAAAGGTTCGGCCGCACGAATCACCGTCAAAAAAGAATTTTCAGATGGAAAATACCTAACCCGTTTGTTTTTCAAGGAAACCTATCCGGTGCAGGAACAAATCTTTGAATTTAAAGTTCCTGATTGGCTCACGGTGGATTTCAAACAAATGAATTTTGAAGGCTATAAGATCGAAAAACAAACTAATAAAAAAGGCAATTACACCAATTATGTCTTTATTATGAAAGATATACCTGGTTATAAGAATGAATTCAAAAGTATTGGTAGGGCATATGTTGAGCCCCATATTATTGTTCAGATTAAATCCTTTGAAAGTAAAAGTGAGACGTTGAAAGGCTTTGATAAAATAGATGATATTTATAACTGGAACAATAGGCTTTATCAGATGGCTGGTAATGAAAAAGATAAGTTGCAACCTCTCCTGACTAAAATCACCCAAGGGAAGACTACCGATCTTGATAAAATAAAAGCCATCTATTACTGGGTGCAGGATAATATCCGCTACATAGCTTATGAAGATGGTTATTCCGGTTATATCCCGGCATCTGTTCAAGAGGTAGCAAGTAAAAAATATGGTGATTGTAAAGGAATGGCTAACCTGTTAACCGAGTTGCTGAAATCGGCAGGTTACGATGCTCATTTTACCTGGATCGGTACCCGGGCATTACCTTATAAACAATCCATGCCGGCGCTTTGTGTAAACAATCATGCCATATCAGTTTTATATTTCCAGGGTAAAGAATATTTCCTGGATGCAACTGAAAATTATGTTGCCTTCGGTGAAAACGCTTACCGGATACAGGGTAAAGAAGCAATGATCGCAAAAGGAACCTCTTTTGATATTAAACTGGTACCTCTTACCACCGGCAAGGAACACAAGGTTTCCATGAAAGCGGACTTGAACTTATCTAATGATATTTTATCCGGTAAGGTAAAAGTAGAATTGACTGGTAACGAACGTACCGATTTCCACCAGGCGTACCAGGATCTGCCGATCAATTCACAACAGGAGTTCTTAAATGGATTCCTGGAGTTTGGTAACGATAATATTCAGGCGGCAAATATTAAAACAAGCGATCTTAAGAATCGGGAATTGCCTGTTTCCATAGAAGGTGATGTTGACCTCAGCAACTCTGTGACAACCATTTCCGGCGATAAATACATGAGTATCGACTTTTTCCCAAAAACATTGGAGCGTTACCTGCCCGACGAGAAACGGGTGAACGGATATGATTTTGACTATGTACTTACATACGAAGACGAAATCTCCCTGACGGTACCTAACGATAAAAAATTCGTGGATATTCCAGCGAAACTGGACATTAATAACGAAGGCTACGAATTTAAAGGAGAGTATACGGTGGTGGGTAATAAAATTGTATTGAAGAAATTGCTTACCATAAAGAACAGCATTATCAAAACCAGCGATTTTGAGAATTGGAAGAAATTCCTGGAATCGATTAAAGAGTTCAACAAATATTTTATAAGCGTTACCAAAAAATAAACTGAGGCATGAAACGATATACCCTAACTATTTTGCGTCATCTTCTGATACTATTTTTGTTGATCATTAATACAATGGCATTGGTGGCGCAGGATTATATCAATGAAGATTTTCTTGACAACTTAGAGGCAAACGCGAAATTTATCCTCGATGAGCCGGCCACGGCTTTTTCGGTAAATGTGGTACCGGATAAATGGAAAAGCGAATCCGCAACGGTGATTGGTTATAAAAGAAGTATCCTCTTCGATAAGAAATCGAGCGGAGGCTTTTTTACAGCAAAAGATCGGAGTGTGTATTTTTTTGAAAAAGTACGGTTCAAAATCAAACTGAATGATAACAACGCGGTGCAGAGTTTTACAGAAGTCTATTTTCGTTACAATGATAAAGAAGATGGATTTATAGCCCGTATTATAAAACAAGAAGGTGAAGTGGTGAATGTGGATCTGAAAGACGCAGTAGGGGTGGAGCCCGGCAGTGATATGCCCGAATTCTTTAAAAGTTTCTTCGACCAGATTTACGGCGCGCAAAGACGATATTTTAAAGTAGCTATTCCAAATCTTGAACCGGGTGATATCCTCGAATACGTTGCCAATACTAAAAGTAAGTTGAATGTTAGCGGTGCAGGTTATATAGAATTTTCTCCTCAATATGAAATCTGCAGCAAGCATTATCCGATGATGCACAATGAAATCGTTATTGAAACAGATGATAAATCTTTTTTTAAATCTTTGTCGCTTAATGGGGCGCCCGAATTTAAAAAAGAAGCACCCGACGATAAGAATTTTTCAAAATATGTATTTATAGATAAGGATAGGTCCACTGAAAAAGACGTGAATTTTATAAGGGAATTATTGGTTTATCCGGTTGTGAAGTTCCAGGTAGTGTATGCTAATAACGCGGCGGTAAAAGGAGCATTGATTGGTCAAAAGGGGGAATTAAAAAAAGGCTTTTCAAAAGAAGAATTATCTCAAAAGGCTTGGGAAGATTATGAAACAACGGGGGGTAATCTATATAACGCCAGTGTGAATTATACTTATACCAACCAGGATTTTATTAACGAGAGCTGGGCGAACTTAAAAAAGCTGGGCGCTAAAGATTGGACAGATAAAGATTTTATCAAGAATGTTTACTACTATATGCGCAACAGGGTGCTGTTTCGCAATACCTATTTAAGTGATAAATCCTTCGCGTTTATTTTCGGTTCCATATTATATCAGCGGGATATCAAATCCGAACTTGTTATTAGTACCTCCAACAGGATCGGAAACTTGAAAGACGTGCTGTTTGAAGATGAAATCCGCTATGCTATCAAAGTGAATGACCAATTGTATTTCAACTGTACCGACCATTCTAACCCCGGCGAATTATTAGAGAGTTTGTTGGGAAATGAAGCTTATATCATTACCAAGCCACCGAAAAAAGGAACTCAGGAAATAAAGCCATATAAACTGCCAGATGCAACAGCGGCAGAAAACATCGCTATTTTTTCCGTAAATGCTGCATTATCGGCTGATATGAACAATATCATTGTATCCAGGACTAATTCTTATAAAGGACTAAGTAAAGCCCGTACGATCGATAATGCCATGAGATACACTCCCTATATATTTGACGATTATAAATTTCATGGGGGTAATGCGCCTACTGATAATATGAAGTCCTTTCAGCAAGAGGAGTATGAAAAATCGGTAAGAGCCCTTAAGGACGAATATAAAAAAGCGAAACCAGATTTTGTAAAAGAAGAGTTGCAGCGTGAGTATCACCAGAAAGTAGAATATAAGGACTTTAAGATAGCCAGCGATGGACGTTCACAAAAGAAAAGCGATCTTATTTATACCGAAGATTTTGAATTACCGGGCATGATCCGCAAAGCGGGTAAAAAATACCTGGTTAATCTTACCGGGTTGGTGGGCCCTCAATTACAAATCAAGAAAGAAGAACGGGATAGAAAGCTCGATATTAATGTGGGATATGCACGATCACTCAGTTGGGTGATCAATTTTAAGATTCCCGATGGCTATACCGTAGATGGAATCGCGGAGTTGAATACTACCGTAGAGAATGAAACCGGAAAATTCAGCAGTGAAGCGAAAGAGGAGAATGGGATGGTGGTATTGAAAATTTCCAAAGTGTATAAACAAGCGAGTATCAGCAAAACAAAATGGAAGGATATGCTGACATTCATCGACGCAGCCTATAACAATTCATTCAAGTATATATTATTAAAACCAAAAACCTAAAACCTAAACCACAGCTTCCTCATGAAACAGTTATCATTCGTACTCTTATTGATCCTTGCAACAACTGCCGTATCCGCTCAATATAAAAAAGCAAGTTTCTTTTCAAAAGGAGGTCGTACCTATACTGTTGGTGCCACATTCCATTCAATGGGTGATGGAAAAGGAACTCCTGTTGGATTCTTTTTCAGCGGGGGAAAAGACAATACCGAAAAACGTTTGTTCCGTTGGTATGAACTGGAATTCATTCCTGCCTACAATTATTCTTTTCAAACGATGGGCATTAATAGCGGTTCTGGAACCAAAGAAGAGGTAACGATAGCAGGTAAGTCTCAATTCCAATTTCTTTATAATTTTAATCTTGGTTATCATCTGCTGAGCCGCTCAGAAGGAGAGAAAAAAATAAATCCGTATGTATTCGCGGGGGTAGACGTATTGTTTCTGAGTGGAACTAACTATGCTAATGCTTATGATACCCACTATGAATTTGATAAAAATGTAAGCACTGAAACTTTTGGTGTGGGGTTGCGGGGTGGAATAGGAGCTCTACTTAATTTTAACGAAAAGATAGCGCTGAAAACAGATCTGGGATATAATTTACAATACAACCTGGATCTTGACGATTATTATTCAACTCCAATGTATTATGTATTTGCGAGTCATTTAAGCTTGACTACAGGTATTCGATTCCGGTTCAACCAGGATTAATAATTTGGGTTAAGTCAAATACAGTACTGATAATTGAATTTACTGCTACTTATATGGATGGTCACAGAATAACATAAATCTGTGACCATTCTTTTTATAGTTTAGATTAAATAAGAAAGATTATAATCCAAGAAGCATTTCTTCTGTGAATGCATCCAGTGAAGGCAGTTTCAAATCCGCGGCACCCCATTTTGGTTCGTCATACACATTCGATACTGGTACTACGACACATTTCATTTTAGCGGCTTTCGCGGCAATCATGCCATTGAAGGAATCTTCAAATACGATACATTGAGTGGGTAGAACGTTTAATTCTTTCGCGCATTCGATAAAAACCTGCGGATGTGGTTTGCCATAAGGCAATTTTTCAGCGGATACGGTAGCATGCAGAAGGGAACGGATGTTTAATTTGTCAACCACAACATCGATCAATCTCATCGGAGAAGAAGAGGCCAATCCAATCTTGAAATTTCTTTCCTGGAAAAAACGCAGAATATGATCTACACCCGGCATGACCAGTCCAGAGGTCTTTATTTTTTCAATTGCGGTGTTTTCCGTATAACTAATAGACTCTAACGCCTTCGATTTAGGAATTCCAAAATGACTGAACCAATAGTCGATCCACTCAGGCGTTCGTAAGCCGGTACTAATATGATATTGCTCATCCGTTAAACTGAGATCAAACTGGTTAAGCAATTCACTGCCTGCTTCCTGCCAGAGAGGCTCTGAATCAATCAACAGCCCGTCCATATCAAAAATTACTGTGTTGAGTTGCATCCTCAAATATAAGGCAGTATATGTTTTGTCAAAGCTTACCGTTTATTTCAAAGCAAAAACGACATTTGCCGAATAACGCAATTTGATTTTCTTGAAATCCACTACTTTTCCGGATTGATCAAAATTAATAAGGCCATTAGCAGAATTACCTAAGCGATAATTGTTATTATTATCCTGTAAGGTATTGTATTCGGCAGGTTCAATGATACTGATGGCGACTCCTATTTTTTCGTCTATAGCTTCGGAAAGATATATTGCTTTTTCTTTCGCCGCTTTAACAGCCTGGATCTTAAGTTGTTTTCTAAACTCTCTGATCTTGCTGTGAGAGGTTCGAACAATGGTGAAGTTTTGTGTAGCTTCATCATCCAGTATTTCTACGAGTTCATCCATTTTTGTACTGGTTGAAAATTTGATCTGGTATTGTATCGAACTGTATAACTCTTCTTTTCTTTTGCGTCTTTTTCCGGTAAAATCATTTATTCCTTCATAGGAGTCGATACTAATGGTACTATCTGGGAGTCCAATATTTTTACATAATTGTAAAAAATCCGCTTTGATTTTTTCAAGCGTAATTTTCCCGGTACCTTTTTTTTCATACTCCTTTAATTCTACGGTTGTATAAATTTCATCGGGAATAATTTCCATTTCTGCGGAACCTTCTACTTTTATGGATTTTGGAAAAGGAACAGATTCGGTTGGGGTCTGTGAGAAGGCCAGACTATTTAAAAGAACCAATAGAAGCGGTAAAGAATATTTCTTCATAACAAAAGTATTAAGCAGTTAAAAAAGTTTTGACCTGCTAATATACCCGAACTATTGACTGGCTTTTCTTAATTATTCCTTATTTTGAGCAAACATTTCCCGTCAAACCAAGTTTTAATGAGTTCCATCATTGACCGGTTAAAGAATACGAATATCATCCGTAAAATAGTATACGCCGTGGTGGGCATCTTTTCGTATCCCGGTTTGATGCTGTTTAACAAACTGTCTATATCAGGCACGGAGCATATTAAGAATCTTCCCCGGAAAAATGTTTTGTTTGTAAGCAATCACCAGACTTATTTCGCCGATGTAATCACATTTCTTCATATTTTCTGCGCTGTAAAGTGGGGAAAGGAGAATCGCCTCGGTGTTCCTTATTATCTGCTGAATCCATTTACCCATGTGAATTATGTAGCGGCCGAAGAAACTATGAAGGGCAGTTGGATAAGCCGGTTATTCGCAATGGCAGGCGCTCTTACCGTAAAAAGAACCTGGCGCGCCGATGGCACGGAGGTTCGTCGTACACTGGACCCATCAGATACCCGGAAAATTCAACGTGCGCTATCTGATAACTGGGTCATTACTTTTCCGCAAGGAACTACCAAACCTTTTGCACCAGGTCGCAAAGGCACCGCTTTTATTATTAAAGAAAATAGACCCGTAGTGATACCGGTAGTCATCAGGGGATTCTGGCGTGCATTCAATAAAAAGGGATTGAAGTTTAAGAAAAGAGGTTCGATCTTATCGGTAACATTTAAAGAACCATTGGATATTGACTATGACGCACCTTCCGAAAAAATTCTTGATAAAGTAATGGACTCTATCGAGCAAAGTAAAAAATACATGCTTAAAGGCCCGCATCATTGGCTGAAGATTGATAAGTGATATGAAAAACAATTCCGTTCTCAAAAAATTACCTGCCTTTCTAGTCCTGATCATCATGGTGGTCGGTTTCCAATCTGTGAAAGCACAGGGTGTCGTTTCAGGTAAAGTGTTGAGTGAAACAACAGGCAAACCACTTTCCGGAGCCAGTGTATATATCAATAGTTCCACCATCGGCACAACTACCAATGAAGCGGGAGAATTCCGATTGCCCGTTGTAGGAAATGGTTTTTATGATATCGTTGCTTCTTATGTTGGTTATGAAATTATTGTTTACCGGGCTACCGTTCAATCAAAGGATATAAAGGTGACTTTTAAATTGCAGGAAAAGCCCACAGAACTCCGGAAAGTTGTGGTGCTATCTAAGGAAGGACGTGCCAGACGGTTGCAGATTTTACGTGAACATTTCCTCGGTATAACAGAGGCGGCTGAAAAAACCAAGATCGAAAACGAAGAAGAAATTCTTTTTACAGATGTCGGTGGAAAAGATGTAATCGGTGCATTTAGCGTAGTGCCACTTGTGATTGTAAACAAAGAATTAGGTTACCGTGTTTTTTTTCAATTGGAAGATTTTTATTACAATCCTACAGAAGGGAGAACTTATTTCTATGGATTTTCACGCTATGAAGAATTACGGGAGAAAGGGAAAATACCTGTACGCTATCTGCGTAAACGCGATGGCTACTACCGCGGAAGCACTTTACACTTTTATCACTCGCTAATTGAAAATAAAGTTAAGGAAGAAGGTTTCCTGTTATTGCATATCCAGGCTATGAAAGGGTTAGGAGATGAGTCGGGAAAAGGAACTACTATTGATTCTTCCACCAATACCGGCATTAAAGTTAATGTGTCCGGTAAAATGAATATTGGTGCACCTATTACTCCTTCTCAATTTTTCAAAAAGGATACCTTAAATGGCAATAATGTATATGTATTGGATTGGAAGGAAAAATTGCGGGTAACCTATAGTAAAGATCCATACACTAAAAAATACCTGATGAAGAAAATTATGCTAAGAGGAAATTTACCGGTCGGTGTATATTCTGATGTTGATATGCTTGAAAGGCCGGCTGTCATGGATGCCAACGGCTCCTTATATAATCCATTGGCGGTACAAATGGATGGCTTTTGGTCGTATGAAAAACTGGCCTGTATGCTCCCGATCAACTACAGACCCCGTTGATTAATATTATACTTCTTATTCACACTTACTCATATCCATCATTTGCATTAATTCGCGTCCCTTATTCGCGTTAATTTGCGTTCCTCATTTGTGTTAATTCGTGTATCTCATTCGCGTTCATTAGCGACTAATCTTTAATAAACAGTGCCTTTAATTCAGAAGCGTCGTCAGGTTTCATTTTGCCACCCAGTATTAATCGTAATTGTCTTCTGCGAAGAGCGCCTTCGAACAATTTCTTTTCATCTTCTGTTTCAGGAACTAGTTGGGGAACGGCTCTTGATTTCCCATTGGGATCGAGCGCAACAAATGTATAATAGGCTTCGTTGCTTTTGTATTTGTATTGGTGAATAGCATCTTCTCCCCACACACTCATATGCACTTCCATCGAAGAATTGAATGCACGGGACACCCTGGCTTCAATATGTACTACGTTTCCCAATTTTATAGGACTCTCAAAGGAGATATTATCCACTGATGCGGTAACCACCGGGGCACCGCAGTGTTTCATAGCTGCCAGGGCGGCCGCAATATCCATCCAGTACATCAGTCGACCACCCATTAAGTTGCCAAACGTATTGGTATCATTGGG
>Ga0190271_10003001_pt1 | contig 10457 bp, 11 predicted proteins | sample Popmic356T_FD_133747 | JGI IMG/M metagenome (GOLD analysis project Ga0190271, IMG submission 133747) | Populus adjacent soil microbial communities from riparian zone of Weber River, Utah, USA - 356 T | ecosystem: Environmental > Terrestrial > Soil > Riparian zone | place: USA: Utah | collected... | reverse complement strand
TCATCTCAACCGCCCTGGCGGAAGACGTCGGCGATGGTGATCATTCGACTCTGGCGTCAATTCCCGTCCAGGCAACCAAACGGGCAAGGCTTATAGTAAAAGACCAGGGGATCCTCGCTGGTGTATTGTTGGCGGAACGAATCTTCTCTCACCTGGACAAAGCGCTGAAAATTGAGATTTATCTTCACGACGGAGCGGAGGTCAGGAACGGCGATGTCGCTTTTTCGGTTGAAGGGTCAGCACGATCAATACTTACTGCAGAAAGGCTTGTATTGAATTGTATGCAGCGGATGAGCGGGATCGCAACAAAGACAAATCACCTCAAAAGCCTGGTTTCATCAACCCCTGCCAGGCTGCTGGATACCCGAAAAACCACCCCAAATTTCAGATTGCTGGAAAAATGGGCAGTCATAATAGGAGGAGGAGGGAACCACAGGCTTGGATTGTTTGATATGATCATGTTGAAGGATAATCATACCGACATGGCGGGAGGGATCGAACAAGCAATCAATCGGACAAAAGATTATCTTCGCGCCGGAAACAAGAATCTGAAGATCGAAATAGAAACGCGGAATCTTCAGGAGGTGAAGGAGGTGCTCCGCGTAGGAGGTGTTGATGTTATCATGCTGGATAATATGGACCTGGCAGAAATGAAAGAAGCTGTGCGGTTAATAGGGGGAAAGTTTGAGACAGAAGCAAGCGGAAACATCACGGAAAAAACCATCAGGAATGTGGCAGAGTGCGGTGTGGACTTTATTTCGGTTGGGGCATTAACACATTCCATTAAAAGTTTGGACCTGAGTTTAAAAGCGTACTAGAATATTTGGGGCGGGCAAGGTTGTTTGCTTGAGTTAACTGATAATTGTGAACTATGATTGTTAAAACAAAAAATTACAAACTCGAAAAGAAGACGTATATCAACACAGCGCTGAAAAGCATCCTGAGAAAACAGGGATGGATAGCAGTATCTGTTGCCGTGGTTTTGTGCTTGTGTTATTTTATACCCGGGGCCTCGACTATCTGGTGGTTTATTGGTGCCGTAGTAGGATTGGGTCTCTATATTCTGTTTTGGTGGATACAGTTTTATGGCGTTACGCAACTGGAGCAAGGCAAAATGCTTTTCGAGAAATTTTCATATGAAATAAGCAGTCAGCAAATTCTTATGAAGATAAATCCACGCGAAGGAATGCCTCTGAAGTGGGATCAAATAAAGAGCGCTTCAATTGCTAAAGATCATTTTGTATTATTCGTGAACAAGGCACAGATAATATATTGGCCCTTTAAAATTTTCAATACGGACAACGAACGGAAATTCGTGGCCAGCATTCTGAAGACTAAGGGCTTTGTGAAGAAATAGTTTCTTTCTACAGCATACGGTCAGGTCAGGATTCCCTGATCTGACTTTTTAATTTTTACAAAGGTGCAGAGAGCCAACAAAAAAATTTCAACAGACGAGGCTAAGCAGAAAATATATCGCTATTGCGCCTACCAGGAACGAACTCATCAAGACGTTAAGAATAAACTTTATGAAATGGGTCTGCGTACAGACGATGTCGACGCCATTCTCACTAATCTGATCACGGAAGGGTACCTGAATGAAGAGCGCTTCGCTAAAGCTTTTGCCGGCGGCAAATTCAGGATTAAAAGTTGGGGGCGCATAAAAATAATTCACGAGTTGGAGGCAAGAGGTCTTACTAAAAATTGTATTCAGTCCGGCATGAAAGAAATTGACGACGCTGACTATCTGAAAACTCTCAAGGTGGTGCTCATCAAGAAAGCCAGCCTGATCAAAGGAGAAGATGTGTTCGTGAAGCGAGACAAACTTGCCGCATATGCCATTCAAAAAGGATTTGAACCCGAAATGGTCTGGCTCCACGTCAAGGAAATTATGAAAGACTAGCCCTGGGATGGCATTTTTTTGGACCGGGATTGTCACTTTTTTATCATAATTTGCGTTTACTAGTAAGGTCATTGTTATGAAACCAAGATCCGATCACAGAGAAAATTGGGTACCCCAAAAAGAAAAGAAGAGCCGTGAGTTGGTATACAAGCTCATTGATATCAACAAAGAAATCGACGGTGAGGGCAAAACCTTTCGATTAGGAGATAAGGTCTATTTCGTAAGGGAGCTGGGATAAACCCGAACTAACTGTGGCGTTAGCGGTCTCAACACTTTTTCTCTTCCTCTTTATACTTCCGGGTATAACGTTTAAACGAGCTTACCTTTCGTCTGTATTTTCACGAAAGCTGAAATTCTCCGGTCTCCTGGATGAAGTGTTCTGGGCGCTTTTTCCTTCCATCATCATGCACTTTATTTCCTACGCGCTGCTGCAGGCGGGAAAGGGAATTTTTCACTTCAATTTTGATTTGACACCGGTATTGAGCAAAGCCATTTTCGAAGGAGATAGCGAAGAGTACGGAAATATTTTTCTCATCTACTTGTATTACTGCACCTTCGTGATAGCTGTTTCCTTTATTGCAGGACATGTCAGTCGAAAGGTTATCAGGCTCTTGAAATTTGACCGCAGATTTAAGTTGTTTCGTTTTTCGAATGACTGGCATTACCTGCTCAGCGGCGAGTTTCTGGATTTTCCGGAAGTACCGGATCACCCGGAGGAAGTAAGCTTCAAGCTCGTGAACGTATTGACCAATGTTGGAAGTGATGATATGATTTATATCGGAGAATTAATTCACTTTACTTTGTCAGATGAAGGCGGGCTGGAGAATATTGTTCTTAAGGACGCAAAGCGAAGATTTCTCAAAGACGACCTCTTGGAAAACCGCTATTACGAAATCCCGGGGAGGTATATCACCATCCCTTACAAAACCATCATTAACATAAACATCCGCTACTTCTACCTCGAAGAGATTACATCGGATTACGATGAGGAAGAACTTCTTTAAAAGCTGCAAGCTTCAAGGCTCAAGCTTCAAGCCTAACTGTACAAACTTGTAGCTTGTGGCTTGCAGCTACTACTGACCTACCATAAAAACTGCATTCGAAAAAAGTAACTTGCCGTTTTCCCAAAAGCAGCGGAACAGTGGATTGTCAACCAGGTATACGATTTCACCTTGTCCTTTCTGTTCTACACCCAATACCAAACTATTATCCAGCTTTCGATTGATTCTTATTCCCGCAAAACCCTGCACCGGTTTGGCCTTCCCTTTAATGATACCCACGTTCCATCCATTTTCCAGGAAACCGAAACGAAGCTCATTGGTTTTAAGCGTGTAGTAAGTATCCTTTAATCCAAAGGCAAGCGGATGTGAACTATCGAGCGTCACCTTATAGACCGCTCCTGAAATAGCGTCCGAAAGTTGTTTTCGTTCAGCGTCCTCGTAGCGGATTAAGACTTCTTTTTCTTTCAATTCTTTATCCCTCTTTTCCGCATCACTTTTTTCGCTCTCCTTCGTATAATTTTTAAGTCCAAATCCTTTTTGTTCAGCGAATGCGTTAAGTCCATTGGCAATAACTATCAGCTTGCCTCCGGCCGAAACCCATGACGAAACCTGGTAAAGGGTGCTTTCATCAAACAGCCTGTAATTTCCCTCTGGTATGATCAGAACGTCATACTTCTTAAGATCTACGCTCTTAAAATAATCAGTTCCTATTTGCGTAATCGGGTAGTGAATTTGCTGTTCAAAAAAGTGCCAGATCTCGCCGGCAGAAAGTGACGATGTCTGGTCTCCAAACAGAACGGCGATGTTGGGTGCTTTTAAATATTTTACTTCACTCGATCCAATATCTTTTCCACGCTCTACAAATCCGGTTGCCGACGTATAAATTTTCCTTCCCATTTCACCGGCGATGTCCTGAACCGTTTTGTCAAAATCACGGACACCTTCATTATTTCTCCTCGTTACCAACAATGTGCCGGCGTCGAAATTTTGACCATTCACTGCGAAGGCTTTCTCTGCGGTACGAACTTTAATTCCGTGTCGCATCAGGGACGCCATAAATTCCACATCCTTAACGCTCTGATAGGTAAAAATATAAGCATATGGTTTGTTTGCTATGGCCGAATTAACAACAGCCTTTGGCTGAAATGCCTTGCCTGCATTTATTCGCTCATTGGAAGCAAAAGCTTTGAGATCGTAGGAATACATCAGGTTCCACGCAGTGATATCATACGTTAGTGAATCCGGTAATTTCGACTGGGGTTCAAATACGGTCGTAATGAAGCGGGACTTCGGCTGATAAATATTAACTACGATATCGTCGGTAGTCAGATTGAACGCAGATGTGGTTTGTGATTGATAATCATAACCTCTCATTGCTTTTCCCGCGGAGGCGTGGCCATACTTGATTGAATGCGTGTCCATCCATTGCGTCAGTTTTAGAATCTTGTCAGGGTTATTATCTGCCTTTATAACGTAGGTCTTATAAGGAGCAGCAGGAGTGTTGTTGTTTTCGCGGAAGAACTTTTCAAATTCGTCAACTACTTTGTTCGCGTGCTGAGCGGTAATCTCCACTGTCGACAAACCTGAAGTGTAGTGGTGAGTAAGCCTGTCTTTTAATGTAAGAGGATCGCCCTCCTGCGTCATAATGCTCAAGCCACCATAGCCTCCTCCCCCTTGTTCATAGGTCATTCCAATCGCTCCGCTATATGTAGGGTACGTATCGCCGTAGCTTGGATAATATAGATCGAACCGTTCCTTGGTGAAGTATAACCAGCCTTGTTCGTCAAAATGTTTAGCGTTGTTTTTTCCGATCATAGTTTGAAACTCGCGCTGCCAATTGGAGATAACCTCATGGAATGGCTCTACGGCAGGGGCAAAGTAGTACGGGTTATTATATCCCTGTTCGTGAAAATCGATGTGAACGTGTGGCATCCAATGGTTGTATATCTTAAGGCGCTGTTGTGATTCGATTTGCGTCTCCCAGGCCCAGTCGCGATTCAGGTCAAACAGGTAGTGATTCGCTCTTCCGCCTGGCCAGGGTTCACGATGCTCGCGGGCATCCCCACTTGAATTAGCAGGAAGGTTGAAGTACTGATTGTAAAAATTTGCGTACCGGTCGCGACCATCCGGGTTAATGCAGGGGTCCATTATTACTATGGTATTTTTCAGCCACTCCTGTGTCTTGGCATTGTTGGGATTCGCAAGATCGTACAACGTCAACATGGAAGCCTCGAGAGAGCTTGACTCATTACCGTGCACGTTGTAACTCATCCAGACAATAGCTTTCTTATTCCCTGAAGCTGCTCCTTCAGTCATGCCCGTCCGTTTTAAATTATCAATGCGTATTTGCTCCCGGGCATTAAAATTTTCGGGTGACGTAATAATCGCATAAACCAATGGCCGGTGTTCATACGTTTCACCGTAGGTTATAAGTTCCACATTCGGAATTTCTGCGTCCACGTATTTGAAGTATTCAATCACCCGATGATGCCGGGTGAAACGATCTCCCAATTCGTATCCTAAAAATTCTTTTGGGCTGAGAAGTTTCTGTCCATTGAGTGAGGTGAGAATGCACGAAAGCAGTAAGGCTACCAGGTAAAATTTCTTCATAAGACTATCAAATAAATAAGGCTGAAAGATGCTCAAAAGGAATTTGAGAATCCAATTAATGTTACAAGAGGCGGTTGATTTGTGGTAAATGGTGTTGGAAATGTTCCCGCATAAAGATCAGGCATTGAACAATATCGAAGCGGCCGGCAACGGGGTGTTTGAAGATCAATTTGTGCAGATTTTTTTCTTGTATGGTCTCCAGGAAATTCTTTAGCTCCTCTCGGGAAGCACCCCACCGCGACCGAAGCTCGCCAAACGGCACAACATCTGGCGTGTTCTGAGCTATGTGTTTGGGAACCTTATATTTTGCGAACGGCAGCCGTTGTGACATTTTTAACAATTGGATTTTTATAAGCTCCAGAAGTCCTCCGTTTTTTAATTGATCTATCCCGAGCGATTTTTTCCGTAGATAAACCAGGGTAAGATGTTCGGAGGTAAGTAAATGAATTAAGATGTGATTGACAGACCACTTTTTCGAGTCTGGCCTGTAGTCAAGTTTTTCGTGAGGCAGGACAGCGAGCTGATCCAGGAGTTTGAGCCTCTCGGATTCCAGTCTATCAAACAGAACTTGAACCTCCTTATTCAATGTGAACTCTTAGCTGATTACCCTGACTCCTTGAAATTGCAAGGTTGATTTTAATAGTTTAGATTTAAGAAACCTAACCCCTAAATTATTATGAATACAAATTATGCTGGATTCTGGCTCCGGTTTGTAGCCGTGCTCATCGATGGCCTGGTCCTTGGAGTCATTCAATGGATTGCCGTTATGCCCTTCCTGGGTCTCCTCGGCCTCGGAGTCGCTGGTGACATTCAAAATTTAGAAAACATGGATGAGACGGAAGCCATGGGGATGATGGGTCCGATGATGGCGATGGCCGGTGTTGCTTATATCGGATTCTTCATAATACAAATATTGTATTATGCTTTGATGGAGTCTTCCAGCAAGCAAGCTACTTTGGGCAAAATGGCACTAGGACTTAAAGTCACCGATGTCGACGGCAACAAGATCGACTTTACTAAAGGCCTCGTTCGAAGTCTCTGCCGGGTATTATCAGGAATGATAATGTGTATTGGTTATCTCATTGCAGCATTTACAGAAAAGAAGCAGGGTTTGCACGACATGATTGCCAGCACGCTGGTTTTAAAAAAATAATTGTAAAATAAGATCTCCCCGAAAAGCGATATCAGCCTTCGGGGAGATCTTCTCTCCTCTGATCATAATTTTTCAATCCTCTTAATTTTTCAATCTTCCTACACATATGGAAACTCAGGCACAACCTCAGGTATTGTCCGTCAAAGATTGGATAATTACCCTATTGATTACAGCTATTCCGTTAGTTGGAATTATCATGCTGTTTGTTTGGGCGTTTGGTTCAAATGAGAACCCTAACAAATCGAATTGGGCGAAAGCTTTATTGGTTTGGACAGCAATCGGTATTGTACTTACAGTCCTTTTATGGGGAACCATCGCCGCAATTTTCCTGGGCTCAGGCGGGATGGACGAATTTTGATATTAATCGAATTCTAAAACGACAACCTGATTATTATCAGGCTATTTGTTTACAACCTTTAAGTCGAGGCTATTCTATTTGCAATTCTTTTTGATCTCGGCTTTAGCTTCCGTTGATCCAAGTTCTTCAGCACGTTTGAAATCCAGGCAAGCGTCGTACTTGTTATTCATACCCAGTTTAATCATGGCGCGTTGATAATAGGTTTCAGGGTCGGTTGGATACAAGCCAATGGACGATGAGTAATCATCTATCGCACCAGCCAGATCCCCTTTTTCAGTTTTGCTCAGTGCTCGATTGTCAAAATAGACGGGGTTTGTATCGTCCAATTCTATGGCCTTCGTGTAGTCTGCAATTGCTCCGTCGTGGTCGTCAAGGTTATACTTTGTTACTCCCCTCAGATTGAACGTTTCAGGTTCTTCGGGATTGAGTTCAATTGCTTTCGAATAATCTTCCAGGGCTTCTTTAAAACTTTGTTTTGATCCCTTTGCGAGCGCACGGTTTTCGTAGGTCTGGGCATCCTTTGGATCGAGTTTTATCGCCTCATTATAGTCTGCTATCGCCAGGTCCAGGTTGCCGACGTTATAGTGTGCAACCCCCCTGAAGTTATAGAGGCCTGGATCCGTTTTGTCCAATTCAATCGCTTTTGAGTAATCATCGATGGCACTTACAAACTCGCCAAGTTCAGCTTTGGCTACTCCACGATTAAAGTATTTATCTGCGTCTATCGGTCCCAGTTCGAGAGCCTTTGAAAAATCAAAGTATGCTCCCTGAAGATCTTCAATGTTGTACTTCGCGAGCCCCCGGTTAGTATACGCCTCGGAAAACTTTGGATTAAATTTAATGGCTTTGTCAAAATCGAAAACGGCTCCTTCATCGTCACCCAGCGCCATCTTCGCCTCGCCCCTGTTATTTAGTGCGTCGGCATAGGTCGAATCCGTTTCCAACGCAAAATTGTAGTCTCCGATCGCCCCATAAAAATCGTTCAATCCAGCCCTGGCCTGTCCACGCAGATTTAACGCAATCTTATTTTTGGGATTGCTTTCAATGACCTTTGTAAGATCTGCTTTGGCCCCCGCAAAATCATTTGCCTGAATTTTCTTTTTGGATGCTTCCAGAACTTGATCCTGAGACAAAGCGACGATGCTTACAAAAAGAAACAAACTTGAGGCCCAGACTTTTTTCATCCTTGTGTATTAATGAATTGCCAAGTTAAAAATAAATTAATGTAGCTCAACGGGTCGTTGATTTTTACCTCCTTTTGAAACGATTCAGCCCGCTGGTTCGACGTGTATCACGTTAAGACTGGTGCCCAAACAAGGTTTAATCCGTCTGGAAAATTTATCTTACCGATTAGGGTATTCCACGTATCTTAAAGCACGATTTTACATCTATGAAAAAGATTGTCCTTGCGCTCGGTTCTTTTTTAATATGCGTATCAGCCTGTGGTCAGGAGAAGCCATTGGATATGAAGATGGATTTTGAAGATTATGATCCCCCCTCATCTCTGGTTGTGCCCGAACACAAAGTGACGCGGGCAAAGTTTCCTTTTATTGATGTACACAATCATCAATTCAATATGACATCCCAGGATCTAGGCGACTTGACAAAAGAGATGGACAAATTGAATATGGCCGTAATGGTAAACTTAAGCGGTCGTGGTAGAGGAAGCTCCGAACATCTTGAAAAATCACTTCAAAATGTAAAGGAGTCTTATCCTAAGCGTTTTATCGTTTTTACCAACATGGACTTCGCAGCGATCGACGATCCTGAATGGCAGACGCGTATGGTAAAGCAGTTGGAAGAAGACGTGAAAAAGGGTGCTAATGGGTTAAAGATTTATAAAAGCCTTGGGATGTTCAACAAGGACAGCAAGGGTAACCGAATACACGTTGATGATCCGCGCATCGATCCGATATGGGCCAAATGCGGAGAGTTGGGAATTCCTGTTTTAATTCACGCCGCCGATCCAAAACAGTTTTGGCAGCCCATAGATAAAAACAACGAGCGCTGGCTGGAGCTAAAACTTCATCCAGGCAGAAGGCACGATAGTGATCCCGTCTCCTGGGAAACCATTATAGCTGAGCAACACAATATCATTAAGAAGCATTCGAAAACTAAGTTCATTAATGCTCATCTGGGGTGGTACGGAAGCGACCTTCAAAAATTGGCCAGTTTAATGGATCAGTTTCCAAACATGTACACAGAAATTGGTGCTGTTATCGCGGAGTTGGGTCGACAACCCAGGGCTGCACGGGCATTCCTCGTAAAATACCAGGACCGCGTCATGTTCGGCAAAGACTCGTGGGTACCGGAAGAATATGCAACCTATTTTCGCGTGCTTGAAACAGCGGATGAGTATTTCCCATACCACAAGCGTTATCATGCGTTCTGGAGAATGTACGGACTTGATCTACCAGACGACGTGCTGAAGAAAATATATTATAAAAACGCTCTCAAGGTAATACCCAACATCGATGCGAGTCAGTTTCCAAAATAGTTAAAACGGGTTAACTCCTGACTCTTTTTCCTTCTTATTACCAAATAGCCTAATTCCAAGTCCTGTGGAAAATTGGAATGGGCGGTATTCAAAATACGTTGAGCTTACAGGAACAGTAAAGCCGGCCTGGAAAACAAAAAAGATATGGTTTTCCATCACATTCACCTTGCCTATTACCGCGGGCTCAATGAATATGTCGGGGTCACTATTGAGTGGTTGTACCGCAATGTCACTTGAAAATTCGGTGAAGTCAACTATTGAAATTCGCGGAACAAAAGATACGTGCATTACTTTCTTGTTGAGTCCGAATGCTGGTTGGATAAAGTAACGCTCAAATTTTCCAGTAGCCCGCATGCTTTGTGCTCCCCAAAATTCGTATTGATCAAAACTTGCTCCTTCCCCTCTGCCATATCCGGCAAAAATTTCATAACACCAGTTGCCCTGATTTTCATAATAACCAATACCACCTTCGAAAAACTTGTGATAGTGATACTCGGATTCGTCATCCGGATCGAAATTATTGCTGTTTCTATCAGCAAAAGAATAATTGGCCATCAAGCCGATATGATTGGTGACTGACACGGCACCTTGCAAATCAAGCCCGTTTCCGAGCTGCATAGACCCTTGAAATTCTCCGGCCTTTTTAAATAAAGGCGAATTCCGCGCGTTCGGAACATAAACTGGAGCGCAAGATGATGCCACAAAGAGAAGCGCGATAAATTTCTTCATGTCCAGAAGCATTGATCTTGTAAATTTGGTCCTAAAACACATACAATGAGTCTTAATCCCGAAATGATCAATAAGGTAATCGAGAACCGCCGGTCAGTTTTTCAACAGCAGTATAACGGACAAACAGTGGACGACACCATTGTGCGGAAAATATTGTTTAACGCCAACTGGGCACCTACTCACAAATTAACAGAGCCCTGGAGATTTGT
>Ga0190271_10003000_pt1 | contig 10461 bp, 10 predicted proteins | sample Popmic356T_FD_133747 | JGI IMG/M metagenome (GOLD analysis project Ga0190271, IMG submission 133747) | Populus adjacent soil microbial communities from riparian zone of Weber River, Utah, USA - 356 T | ecosystem: Environmental > Terrestrial > Soil > Riparian zone | place: USA: Utah | collected... | reverse complement strand
TGCCGTTGCGCTGCAATTCCTGCAACCGCGTGGCATCGATATTGGCGAAATCGCTCATTGGTCGGGGCGTGGACTCGGCACGTCCAATGATACCGCGCCAGGCGTCAGAAAATGCTGATGTTGCGGTCCAGCAGCAGTTGGGACAGACGGGTATTGGCCGCCTCGAGGCGCCCAACGAGAAGCTCCAGAAACGCCGCGTTGAAGGCGTGCTTGCAGCTTTCCGTGGCCTGGGCCAGGGAGTCGGCGGCAATCTCGATCACGGTGATGTCGTTGACCGCGGAAACACTGGCGGTGCGCTGGAACTGGCGCTTGCCCAGGTAGGCCATTTCGCCGAAACACTCGCCGGTCTTGAGGATATTGAGCAGCTTGCCTTGCTTGGTGATCTTGACCTCGCCCACCGCCATGACGAAGAACGACATGCCGATGTCGCCTTCCGCGAGGACGCTGCTGCCCTTGGAATATCGTTCCCAGTTGGAGATGCGCATCACCTGCCACAGATCGACGTCCGAGAAGGTATTGAAGAACTCCAGCTTGCGCAGCGTATTGAACTTCTCGGCTTCGGGAACGACCTCTTCCGGCTTCTGCAGATTGTTGAAGGTGTCGGCGAGCGCCTGGGCAAAATCTTCCCAGGTCTGGAAGCGCCGCGAGATGTCTTTCTCGAGGGCCTGCTTGACGATGGAATCCACGGCTACCGGCACATCGGGTCGCAGCAGGCTGGGCGGCGGCGCGTCGACATTGATGATCTGGTAGACCATGCTGTAGTTGTTGGTTGCCTTGAACGGCAACGAGCCCGTCAGCAGCTGGTACATGACTACGCCCAGCGAAAAGATGTCGGTCTGGTGGTTGAGCGTGCCTTCCTGGAGCTGCTCGGGCGACATGTAGGCCGGCGAGCCAATGCCCGAAACCTGCGTTGTCTCCGCGGCCAGCGTCAAAGCGGCGCCGAAATCGGAGATCTTGATGTCGGATTCCCCGCTCAGCAGGATATTGGCCGGCTTGATGTCGCGGTGAATGATGCCGTGCCGGTGCGCGTAGTCGAGCGCCTTGCAGCACTTGAAAATGATTTCGATGACCCGATCGATCGGCAGCAGGCCGACCGGTTGCGTATAAGGCTCGAGGGTGCCACCCGCGACGTATTCCATGACCAGGTAACTGCCCTGCTCGTCGGACACAGCGTCGTAGATGGAAGCGATGTGCGGGTGCGATAACTTGCCGGCCAGCGAAGCTTCCGTCAGGAAGAGCTTGTTGAATCGCTTGCCGTGCTCCTTGTCGCCGAGCGCATCGGCCCGCACCAGCTTGATGGCCACCTGGCGATCGGCGAACGCATCGTTGGCGAGGTAAACCGCGCTGGTCGCGCCCTTCCCCAGCTCCTTGATGATCTCGTATTTGCCGATCTTATCCATGATCGTGGTTACGGAGCCCCGCATAGGCGGCGGCGGAGCGTGCCGTATGATAGGAAATTCAAGGCGCTAACGCGAGGAATTTAGGTGGAATCCGGAGCCGGGGCCACGCAATCGACGCCGGGCCGGTACCGCAAGTGCCTGCCGGTCAGGGTTTGCCGCGCGCTTCCATGTCGATGGCGATCAATTCCTTGAGCCGCGCCTCGACGCTCGACTGCTGGTAGAAGTCCCCATCTCCGGATTTTTGTGCGATCTGCAACTGCTCGATGGCGCCGGTGAGATTGCCGCGCAACGCATAGGACTCCGCAAGGGCACGGTGCTGCAGCAGGCGCTTGCCGGTGGCGGCATAGCCGCGTGCCTGCAGCTCGTAGAGCTTGGGATCGGCGCTGCGGGCTTCCAGCCGAAAAGTCAGGAACTCGATCGCCTCTCCCGGCCGCTTGGCGGTGATCAGGGCATCGGCATAACCGTAGGCCAGCGCACGTCGACCCGGATTGGCTCGCAATGCGTCGCGATAGGCGGCAAGCCCCTTCTCGATATCTCCGCTCGCGATCAGGGTTTGCGCGGCAAGCGCATCGATCATCGGGCTCTTGGCTTTCAATGCCTGCAGGGCCGCGAGCTCCTTGCGCGCACGGGACGGATCACCAGACCTCAGCAATGCGACCACCAGGCCGTAACGGGCGGCCACTTCGCTGGAGACCTTGCGCTCGTTGAGCAACCGGTTGAAATTCGCCGCCGCATCTCGTGGATTGCCTTCCGTCGCGGTAAGGCGCGCCCGCACCAGCTGGAACTCGATCTCGTCGGGCACCTGGCGAAAAGGAATGCCCTGGATCCGGTTCTGCACGTCGGCGATGCGCTCGTAGGTAACAGGGTGGGTGCGCAGGTAGGAGGGCGCATTGCTCTCGTAGATCCGGGTCGCCTTCTGCAGGCGCTCGAAGAACACCGGCATTGCATGCACGTCTAAACCCGATTTGTCGAGGATCTGTAAACCAATGCGATCCGCCTCGCGTTCATGCTCTCGCGTGAAATTCAGCTGTGACTGGATCATGCCGGCCTGGGCGCCGATGATCGCGGCCTGTGAAATGTCTGAGTTGGATCGTGCAGCCAGGATCGCCAGGGCCAGCGCCGCCATGGAGGCAAGTCCCGCCTTCTGTTGTCCGGCGATCAGCCGGGCGATGTGGTGCTGCGTGACGTGCGCGATTTCGTGGGAAAGCACGCTGGCCAGTTCGGATTCGCTCTGCGCGATGAGCAGCAGGCCGGAATGGACACCGACGAAACCTCCCGGCAACGCGAATGCGTTCACGGAATTGTCGCGGATGCAGAAGAATTCGAAGGGCCCGGCCGGATCGGGGCTGCTGCCGACGAGCCGGTAGCCGATTACGTTCAGGTAATCGGACACCTCGGCATCGTCCAGGTAAGCCGGATCGGCCCGGATCTGGCGCATGATGCTTTCCCCCAGGCGTCGCTCCTGGACGGGCGTGATCGCAGCCTGGGATATATCGCCGAGGTCGGGAAGCTCGTCGGCCATGACGCCTGCCGAAACGACGATCGTCGAGGCGGCCAGTACGGCGGCGAGCACAGATCGAATTTTCATGGTGCTATGATAACGCCACACTTCATCAAGTTCCTCGTCCGCAAACGAGGGCTTCGCATACGGATACGCTTTGGGCGAACTCACGCATTTCGATTCTCACGGCAAGGCGCATATGGTGGACGTTGGGGAGAAACAGGAAACCCATCGCGTCGCCGTTGCCGCCGGCAGTATTTACATGCAACCGGAAACCCTGCGGAAGATCCTCGAGGGCAGCGCAGCAAAGGGCGACGTGCTCGGTATCGCGCGCATTGCCGCAATCCAGGGATCCAAGCGCACTTCGGAACTGATTCCGCTGTGCCATCCACTGGCATTGACCCGGGTTGGCGTGGAATTCGAGGTTGACCAGCAGGCCAACTCGGTGCGCTGCATTGCAACCGCGGAGACCTTCGGCCGGACGGGGGTGGAAATGGAAGCGCTGACAGCGGTGAGCGTGGGACTGCTGACGGTATATGACATGTGCAAGGCCGTGGATCGCGGCATGCGCATCGAAGGCATCCACCTGGTGGAAAAGCGGGGCGGCAAGTCCGGACACTGGCGCGCGGATGCGGAGACTGCCTGATTTTTCCCCGAACCGCAGCGGTTTGCCATGGTCTGAACAATTGTGAGCTTCGATGAACTGAAACGACTTCAACTGGCGTGGACCGTGGTTCTGGCACTGATCGCCGCGCCGGCAGCGGCGGACCTGAACCCGAACGAGGCGGCCGGCCAGGCTCTGGCGATCGATATTGGCAAGGGTAACTGCCTTGCGTGCCACGCGGTGCCGGGCGATCCGCGCGCCGTCACCTCGGCAAACATCGGGCCTCCGCTGGTTGGCATCCGTGCACGTTTTCCGCAGCGCGACCGTTTGCGCGAACAACTGCGCGATCCGATGCGATTCAATCCGGACACCGTCATGCCGCCGTTCGGGAAACACAAGATCCTCACCGATCAGGAAATCGACAATATCGTGGACTATCTCTACACCTTATGACGATCGAAGCGATGAAACCGCAGCCTTTATCCATCACAGGCAGCCGGCGGCGGACGGTGCTCGGCTTGCTGGCGGCGCTGGCGGCGTTTCCGCTGCGCGTCCTGGCCGCGGAATGGAACAAACCCGCGTTCGAAGCCCACGCCATTCCCGACGCGTTGAAAGCCATTGGTGCAACGTCGATTGCCGAAAGCGACAAGATCGAACTCAAGGCGCCCGAGATCGCGGAGAACGGCGCCATCGTTCCGGTGGAAATCACCAGCCGAATCCCGGGAACGGAAGCCGTGTACATCATCGCGGAGAAGAATCCACAGCCGCTCGTTGCCGAATTCGACTTCGCCGGCGCGACCGATCCATTCATTTCCACGCGCATCAAGATGGGCGAGACCGCCAGGGTCCGGGTTATCGTCCGGGCTGGCGGCAAATTTTACGCAACCGCCCGTGAAGTCAAGGTGACGATCGGCGGATGCGGCGGTTGACGCAGAGATACGGGAGCAGGCAATGGCAGACCAGATGAAAATCCGCGCAACATTGCAGAATGATGTTGCCGACGTCAAAGTCCTCATGTTCCATCCCATGGAGACCGGGTTGCGCAAGGACCCGTCGTCGGGAGACATCATTCCGCTGCATTTCATCAAGAAAGTATTCGCCACCCACAACGGCAAGACGGTGCTGGATGCGCAATGGAGCCAGGCGGTATCCAAGAATCCGTTCCTCAATTTCCGCGTGCGTGGCGCCAAGGCCGGGGACAAGATTGCCGTCGGCTGGGAGGACAACAAGGGTGAGAAAGCCAGCATCGAGACCACGCTCGGCTGAGCTGATCTGGCGTCGGTTCCGCCTCGTCGTCGCGGCAATTCTCGCTGCCGCGACGTGCAGCGCAGTCGCCGCGCCGGAAGACGACCGCACGGCGTTCATCCGCCATTACCAGGAAAGATTTCCCGGCGTTCCCCTCGACAACTATGTGGACGGGGCGCTGATGCTGTCGACGGACGCCAAATCGCAGTTCGACAGCATCATGGAGTTCCCGCCCTTCCAGTCCGATCTCGACAAGGGCCGGGCGCTTTGGGAAACGCCGTTCGCCAACGGCAGAACTTACGCCGGCTGTTTTGCGGATGGCGGACGCAACGTCGCCGGGGACTATCCGCGCTTCGATGCGGCGTCGGGCAAGGTCGTGACATTCGAGATGGCGCTGAATGACTGCCGGAGGCGCAATGGCGAGAAGGTATTCGCCTACGGCGACCGCGCAACAATGGGCGTACTCACGGCGCATGCGCGTTCGCTTTCGGACGGCATGCGGATGAACATCAAAGTCGAGGGAAGCGATGCGCTGGCCAAGTACGAACTCGGCAAGCGCTTCTATTTCACCCGCATCGGCCAGTTCAATTTCGCCTGCTCGTCCTGTCACTACGCGCACGCCGGGCAGATCCTGCGCACCGAGATCATCTCGCCCAGCACCGGACAAGCCACCCATTGGCCCGTGTTCCGGGCGGGTGACAACCTCAACACACTCCACCTTCGCATTCGCCGCTGCATGGAGCAGGTCCGCGCAGCGCCATTTCCCGCAGGCAGTGAAGAGCTCAACAATCTCGAGTATTTCCTCGCCTACCTGAGCAACGGATTGCCGTTGCGCGCGTCGGTATATCGCAAGTGACCGGCGCAGTCGCGCCGGCCTTGTTCCTGTCAGGCAGCACATGGGCCGCCGCGATTTCCTGACCGCGATGGCGTTGGCGTCCCTGCCCGGCAACGTCCTTGCCGCTTCCAATGCGGCTGAACATCTCTACCAGTTGCCTCCCCGAAATGGGGCGGCGACGATCCTGCACCTGACCGACTGCCATGGGCAGTTGCTGCCCGTGCATTTTCGCGAGCCGGACACGAACATCAGTACCGGCAGCGGCAACGAAAAGCTGGCGCACCTCACCGGCGAAGCCCTGCTGAAGAAATATGGTTTCCGCAAGGGCTCGCGTGAAGCCTACGCGTACACCCATCTGGACTATCCAGAACTGGCCTTGCGATACGGCCGCATGGGCGGCTTCGCCCACCTGTCCACGTTGGTAAAGCGGATCAAATCGCAACGCCCGGGCGCAATGCTGGTGGACGGCGGGGATACCTGGCAGGGTTCGGCCACTGCATTGTGGACGCGTGGCGAAGACATGGTCGACGCCAGCCGGCTGCTGGGCGTGGAGGTCATGACTGGCCACTGGGAATTCACACTGGGTTCGGAACGGGTGATGGAACTGACAGGGAACATTCGAGGAACGATTGAATTCGTCGCGCAGAACATTTTGTCGCGCGATTTCGGCGATCGCATCTTCCCGACCCATGTCATGCGCGAGATAAACGGCCTGCAGGTTGCCGTCATCGGCCAGGCCTACCCGTACACGCCGATCGCGAATCCGCAGCACCTGGTCCCCGAATGGACTTTCGGCATCCACGAACAGCCTCTGCAGGAAGTCGTGGACGAGGTGCGGCGTAAGGGAGCGGTGGCGGTGGTCCTGCTTTCCCACAACGGCGCGGACGTGGACCTGAAGCTCGCCGGCCGGATCAGCGGCATTGATGCAATCCTGGGCGGACACACCCACGATCCGCTGCCGCAGGCGATCAGCGTTGCGAACGGCCGCGGACGCACGCTGGTGACCAACGCCGGTTGCAACGGAAAATTCCTCGGGGTGCTGGACATCCGGCTGCACGGCAAGCGCGCCGAATGCGACTACCGGCTGCTGCCCGTGTTTTCCGAACTGATCGATCCCGATCCGGAAATGTCCGCCCTGATCGCGCGCCTGAGGGCGCCATTCCTGTCACGGCTGGAGACGAAGATCGCAGAGACGGATGCACTCCTCTACCGGCGAGGCAATTTCAACGGGAGCTTCGACGAACTGATCCTGCAGGCGCTGATGCGCAGCCAGGAAGCTCCGATTGCGCTGTCGCCCGGATTCCGCTGGGGAACCAGCGTGCTTCCAGGTGACACGGTGACGCTGGAAGACGTGATGGCGCAAACGGCAATCACCTACCCGTGGCTGAATGTCCGTGAACTCAGTGGCTCGCAGATCAAGTCCACCCTGGAAGACATTGCGGACAATCTCTTCAATCCCGATCCCTACTATCGCCAGGGCGGGGACATGGTGCGCACAGGGGGAATTACCTATTCATGCAAGCCAGCGGCCCGCATGGGACATCGCATCCTCGATCTGCGGCTCGACGGTGCGCCGATCGAGGCCGGCCGGAAATACCGGGTTGCAGGCTGGGCTTCAGTCCACGACACCCCGCCGGGCCCGGTTCCAGTATGGGACATCGTGGCCGATCACCTGCAAGGCATGGAACGCATTGCACCGATGCGAAGCAACGCACCCGTACTGTTGAACTGACCGCGCCCTACCAGTTGGAAAAGCGTGCGTACTGCCAAAAGCTCGGCGTCCTGAGTTCCGATGGCAGCCACAGGTTGCTGGTGACATCCAGATATTCGATCGCGAGGATTGCGGTCACCAGGCAGGCCAGGACCGCACTCCCGAGCAGGGCGGTGCGCACGATCCCGGTCCGGTTCCCGTAAAAAACCTGCGGCTGCACCGACACTCGCGACCGGCCCACAAGCCAACCCGCCAGGACGGCAAGCATTACCTGGCTGTGCGGCATCACCAGATTCCCGCTGAACAGGGATTCCACCAATCCCATCACCAGGGCTGCGCCCAGGCTGGCGCCGACGACATCAGGCTGGTATTGCGCACTGCTTCGAAGCTCGCGCATTGCGAACACCAGCAGCATCGCGCCGAGAGCCACGCCGGCCAGGCCGGCGGGCAAGCCATACTCGGTGGCCAACTGCAACGGCGTGTTATGAGGATGGGCCGCTCCGGTGGCGGAGAAATGCAGGCCGAATTGTCCTGGCCCGGTACCCAGCAGCGGATGCTCGCCGATCAGTCGGATGGCGGCCTTGGCCATCGTGACGCGTTCGGACATGCTCTCGCCCCCGCGCCCGACAACGGAATTCGCCGCAGGAATGGCCGTCGCATTCGGACTGGACAGCACAAGGGACGCAAAGAGCAGATAGACGGCGCCGCCTGCAAGAACCAGGGCGCCCTGGGTACCCAGCCAGCGCAACCGTCCTTTGCGCATGCATAGTGCTACGACAACCATGGCCGCCACGAATCCTGCCCAGACCGCGCGAGAGCCCACCATCCATTGCAGCGACCAGAAGCTGGCGGCCACCAGGTAAACCACAATCCGCCACGACCGGCTCAGTTTCGAAAGACTTGCCGGCAGGGCGACCAGGAGCAGCGTGTAAGCCTGATACTGGCCGAAGAAGCGCACGTTGGCGAATTCCAGGAAGGGGCTTACCCAGGAAAAACCGCGGCCCGTGTCCAGGCACTGGATGAACGTGACCCAGAAGCGCATGACCGCCAGTCCGGCCCCGACGCATATACCCACGGCCAGGACCGTTTCCGCCTGCCTGCCCAGCTTGCGCACAATTGCGCAGGTGCAAAGGAAGAGCCAGAGCAGCAGTATGATCAAGCCGACTTGCAGCAGCCCCACCTGCTGCGCAGAGGAAAATGCCGCGCTCAGCGCCCCGCCGCCGATGAGGATGGCGATGCAGGCACGGGCCGGCCGGCCCAACGCCGTCCACGAAGCGACAAGCCATGTCCTCGCGTGCGGAAAAAGCGAAAGCGGGACCAGCAGGACGACCAGGGCCAGTTGCAGGACCCGGGCATTGTCGTAGATGCGACCGGTGACCTGCGGAAACCAGATGGGAGCGAACATGAGGTAGCAGCAGACAGCCATCATCATGGCGCTGAGGACAGGATGTTCTTCGATGCCCTGCAGTTTTTTCCCCTGGTCCATGCATGTGTCCTGTTAGGGCAATTCTACGGCCCGGATCCGCACAAAAAAAGAAAGGGTGCCCGTAAGCACCCTCTCTTGCGAAACTATCGGAGCACTGAGGCTCCGATCGCCTAGCCCATCCGATTAGGACGCGCTTTCGGCAAACGTGCCGGCAGCAGCGCTACCCGCACGGCAGGAACCCGGCAGGTACTTCGAGATGTCGGGGGTTTGGCCGGTTTGCGGGCCGCAGTCCCAACGGGCGATCGCGGAACCAACCGTCAGCGCGGTGGTGCCAGCAGCATCAGCCCAGGGCTTCAGGATGACGAACTTGCCGGCCAGGTCGGCGTTGATCGCGTAAGCCGGGGCAGCCGTGTTCACTTGAACGCGAATGTCGCCGGTTTGGTTGGTTTCGATTTTCTGCACGTACTTGGTCATCGGGTGAGCGCCAGCAATACGCGACTCGCAACCCCAGTTGCCGCCGACCGGCAGCGTGGAAGCCGACTGCGCGCTTTCGGTAATGCTGGTGCGGCAAGCCGACGCGGCCAGGATAACTTCAGACATCTTGGCACGGGCGGTGTAGTCCTGGTACGCCGGCAGCGCAACCGCGGCCAGAATACCGATGATCGCGACAACGATCATCAGTTCGATCAGCGTAAAACCCTTTTGTACGGCCTTCATGGAAATGCTCCTTGACTGGTTGGATGTTCAAACACACCTGTTTTCCGTGTGTTCGATGTCCATATCGCAAGCCCTGTGCCAACGATTCCACGGCTCCTCGAAGTGTTGCCAGGAATCCAGGCTTGTCAAAAAAAACCTTTTTAGTTCTGTGGCTTAGAAAGGAACCTGTGCCGTTGTTGTAGCCGAAAGCCGACACTTGCACTTGGAATCCGGAAGTTTTCAACAGACACCTGACACGCGAGTCTCCGGTCCCACCTCGAGCAACTGTCAGGAACTGACGCAGTTTGTCACTGCGACTGGTAGCCCGGAATGGCTTCCTCGTCGACGTCGTCGATCTGCTCGGGGTCGAGGAATTGCTCGGCATATCTGAGATAGACCTTCTCCCTGACGAAAATGTCGAACAGGTCCGCATCCACATGGCCGTTGAGCTTGAACCGCCCGAGGATGTTCAGCGATTCGGTGAGCGTCTTGCCTTTCTTGTAGGGCCGGTCCTTTGCCGTCAGGGCCTCGAAGATATCGGCAATGCCCATGACGCGCGCCTGCACCGACATCTGCTCCCGGGTCAGGCCGCGTGGGTAACCTTTGCCGTCCATGCGCTCGTGATGGCCTCCGGCATACTCAGGCACGTTCTTGAGGTGTCGCGGCCAGGGCAGCGACTCGAGCATCTTGATCGTGACCTCGATGTGATGGTTGATGGTCTGGCGCTCGTCGGCCGTCAGTGTCCCAGAACGGATGGTCAGGTTGCCGGCTTCCTCGTCGGTCAGAAAATCGACGCTGTTGCCATCGACATCGCGCCAGCGATAGCTTCGCGAAATCTCGCGGACGCGTTCCTGGTCGTCATCGCGCATCGCCTCGGATCCGAAATTGCAGAAGCGCAGGAACTGGCGGTCTTCGTTGATCTTGCGCAGGTGCACGGTGAGGTCGCGATCGGCCTTCTGCCATTCGCCGTTCGCATTCAATGGCGCCGCAAGTTTTTCCTTCAGGGCCGCGATTTCCGCGTCACGCTTGATCACCTCGAAGCG
>Ga0190271_10002999_pt1 | contig 10461 bp, 8 predicted proteins | sample Popmic356T_FD_133747 | JGI IMG/M metagenome (GOLD analysis project Ga0190271, IMG submission 133747) | Populus adjacent soil microbial communities from riparian zone of Weber River, Utah, USA - 356 T | ecosystem: Environmental > Terrestrial > Soil > Riparian zone | place: USA: Utah | collected... | reverse complement strand
TGCGCGCGAGCGTGTCGGTGAGATCGAGCCGGTCGGGCTGCGCGTTGATCTCCAGGAAGGTCCCGGTCTCCACCGCGACCTCGCAGACCCGCTCGAAGTCGAGCTCGTAGGACGGGCGCCGGTTGATCTTCCGGCCGGTCGGGTGGCCGATGCAGTCCACGTGCGGGCTCTGCATCGCGGCGACGAGGCGTTCCGTCAGCTTCTCCATCGGCCCGTCGAAGCCCGAGTGGATCGACGCCATCACCCAGTCGCGGCCGGCAAGCGACTCGTCGTCCATGTCGAGGCTCCCGTCGGCGCGGATGTCCACCTCGATGCCCGCCAGCACCGTGATCCCGGAGACGTTCAGCGCTGCGATCGCCTCGGTCTGTGCCTCCAACCGGCCGTCGCGGAGCCGGCGTGCATGGTCGCAGATGGCGATGTAGCGGTGGCCCCGCTCCTTCGCCGCCAGCACCATCTCGTCGAGGCTCGCGCGGCCGTCCGACCAGTCCGTGTGCATGTGGAGGTCGCCCTTCAGGTCGGCGAGCTCGACCATGTGCGGCAGCGCACCTTCGCGGGCGGCCTCGAGCTCGCCCCGGTTCTCGCGCAGCTCGGGCGGGATCCACGCATAGCCGAGGCGGATGTAGACCTGTTCCTCGTCCTGCGCCGTGAAGGTGTCGCCGCCCTCGGCGTCGGCGATCCCGTACTCGCTGACGGAGAGCCCCTGGCGCACCGCGTCCTCGCGCAGGGCGACGTTGTGGTCCTTCGAGCCGGTGAAGTGCTGGAGGAGGTTGCCGTAGCTCTCCGGCGGAACGACCCGCAGGTCGAAGCGAAAGCCCTCGTGCGAGACGACGGTCGCCTTCGTTCCGCCTTTCGCGACCACCTCGGCCACCCACTCCCGTTCCGAGAAGAACGAGGTCAGTGCACCCGGGTCGGTCGCGGTGGCGATCAGGTCGATGTCCTTCGTCGTCTCGGCGCGGCGACGGACGCTTCCGGCTTCGCTGACGCGGTCGGCGAGTCCGCTGGCCTCGATCTCCTCGACGGCGCGGCGCACGGCGGGGAGCGCCTTGCCGAGCAGCGTGCGGCCGGTCGCCGCGGCAACCTTCGGCGGCGCGGCCAGCGACTTCAGCACCTTCTCCTCCGTCTTGGCGCCGAGCCCGGGGAGGTCGCGCAGCTTCTGTTGCTCCGCCGCGGCGCGCAGGCCGTCGAGGTCCTCGACTCCCAGCTCCGCCCACAGCTTCCGCGCTGTCTTGGGACCGAGCCCGGGAACGTGCATGACGTCGACGAGCCCGGGCGGCAGCTTCGCCCGCAGCTTCGCGAGCGCATTCATGTCGCCGGTCTCGACGACCTCCACGATCTTGCCCTCGATCGTCCCGCCGATCCCCGAGAGGCGCGTCGCCTTCCCTTCGACGGCGAGCTGCGCCACGGGGACGGCCGACTCGCGGATGCGCGCGGCCGCGCGGCGGTAGGCGGCAAGTCGGAACGCGTCCGCGCCGTCGAGCTCCAGCATGTCGGCAAGGAGCTCGAAACGCTCGGCCAGCTCGGTGTTCGTCGGCAGCTTCGCGGGCACCGCGGCGATGATACGCGCGTGAGCCTCATCGTCTGCCTGCCCACGTATGACGAGCGCGAGAACCTCGAGCCCATGGTGCGCGCGCTGGGCGCGGTCCTGGCCGAGCACGACCTCGACGCTCGCGTCCTCGTGATCGACGACGCGTCACCTGACGGGACGGGAAAGCTTGCCGACCGGCTCGCCGCGGAGGTCGGCTTCCTCGATGTCCTCCACCGCGACCGCAAGGAGGGCCTGGGGCCGGCATACATCGCCGGTTTCGAGCACGCGCTCGGCGCCGGCGCCGAGCTGGTGGCCACGATCGACTGCGACTTCTCACACGACCCGGCCGACCTGCCGCGGCTCGTCGAGACGACCTCGCGGGCGGGCATCGCGCTCGGCTCCCGCTACGTGCCGGGCGGCGGTACGGAGAACTGGGGCGCGCTTCGCCGCTTCGTCAGCCGCGGCGGCTCCGTCTACGCCAGGGCGGTGCTCGCGATCCCCGTTCACGACACGACCTCGGGGTTCAAAGTCTACCGCCGCGAGGTACTGGAGGCGATCGCGCCGGCGCGAATCGCGTCGCGCGGCTACGCCTTCCAGATCGAGACCGTCTACCGCGCGATCCGCAAGGGCTTCACCGTCGAGGAGGTGCCGATCCGGTTCACGGACCGCACCGTGGGCGGCTCGAAGATGGGCGCGGGGATCGTCCTGGAGGCGATGACGAGGGTGCCCGCGCTGCGCCTCGCGGCGGCACGCGGAAGGCTCTGACGCCGGACTATAGTGCCGTCTGTGGCCGAGCTCGCCGAGGTCGGGGACGACCAGTTCGACGCTGAGGTCCTTCAGTCGGAGGGCCCCGTCGTCGTCGACTTCTGGGCGCCGTGGTGCGGGCCCTGCCGGGTCGTCGGCCCGATCCTCGCCGACATGGCCGACGAGCACCAGCGCGTCACCTTCCTCAAGCTCAACGTGGACGAGAACCCGCAGACACAGGCCCGCTACAGCGTGCTCTCGATCCCGACGGTGATCCTGTTCGACGGCGGCGAGGCGCGCGAGACGGTCATCGGCGCCCGCTCGCGCAGCCACTACGAGTCCGTCTGGGACCGCTGGCTCAGGCCGGCGGCCTAAGCGTCCCAAAGGAGTCCCAGCCGGCGAGCCCCTCGGGCTCGACGCCGGAGCCCTCGACGCAATGTCCCACGATCGGAAAGCCCAGCGCCTGCGCGTCCTGCGGCGCGAGCGCGGCGAGCAGCTCGTAGTCCTCGCCCAGCGCCCAGAATGGCAGGTCGGCCACCTCCTCGATCCGCGCGGCGCGCGGAACAGCGTCGACGTCGAGCACGATCCGGCAGCCCGAGCGCTCCGCGATCCGGGCGGCGTCGCCGGCCAGGCCGTCGGAGAGATCGACCAGCGCGTGCGCGACAGCCGCGAGCCGGCGACCCTCCTCCAGCCGGAGCGGCGGGCGGCGGTGACGCTCCACGAGCTCGTCGAAGCCCGCCAGGTCCTCGCGTAGCGCATGGAGCCCGGCCGCGGCGCCGCCGAGCGGGCCCGTGACGACCAGGACGTCGCCGGGCACCGCGCCTGCGCGCCCGGGGACGCGCTCGCTCCGCCCCACGGCGGTGACCGTGAGCACGAACAGCCCGGCACGGGTCGTGTCGCCCCCCGAGACCGGCACGCCTGGCTCGTTCAGCCCGGCGTAGAGCTCCGCCACCGCCTCGGCGTCCACATCCTCGGGCAGAGCCAGTGCGACGAGCAGCGCCTCGGGCTCCGCGCCCAGGGCGGCGAGGTCGCTCAAGTTGACGGCGGCGGCCTTGTAGCCGAGGTCGCCCCAGGACGTCCACTCGCGGCGGAAGTGCACGGCCTCGACCAGGGTGTCCTGCGTGACAACGACGCCGTCGGCGAGAACGGCGCCCTCGGCATCCTGGCCGCGGACGAGCCCGCGGCGCTCGAGCTCAGCGAGGAGCCCGAACTCCCCGAGCTCCGAGAGCCTCAAGGTGGAAGACGTCGACCGGGCCGGACCCTGCACCGAGATCCGCCAGACCGTTGCGGACCGCCCCGGAGGCGATCGCCGCGGCGCCGCGTGCGGCCTCCTCCAGCGGCTCGCCGCGCGCCAGCAGGGCGGCCAGGCTGGCGGAATGGGTACAGCCGGCGCCGTGGGTCGCCTCGTCCCCGTAGCGCTCGACCGGGATGGCGACGTGGCGCTCGCCGTCGAAGAGCCAGTCCACCGGCTCGGCACCGTGCCCGCCCGTCACGATCACCGCGGGCGCGCCCAGCTCGTGCAGCGCCTCGGCGAGCGCCCGGCGATCGGCCTCGTCCGAGTAGGAGAGCCCGAGCAGCGCGCAGGCCTCGTGGAGATTCGGCGTCACGACGGTCGCGAGCGGGAAAAGCTCCTCGACGAGGACGCCCACGGCGTCGTCCTCGAGAAGCTTCGCGCCCGAGGCGGCGACCATGACGGGGTCGACCACGAGGGGCGTCTCGTGATCGCGCAGGAAGTCGGCGACGACCTCGATGATGCGCGCGCTGAAGAGCATCCCGGTCTTCGCCGCGTCGACTCCGATGTCGTCGTAGACCGCATCGAGCTGGGCGCGCGCGAACGCCGGCGGCGCCTCGTGGACTGCCGTAACGGACGTCGTGCTCTGGGCGGTGAGCGCCACGATTGCGCTCATGCCGTGGCACCCGAGCGCGGCGAACGCCTTCAGGTCCGCCTGGATCCCCGCACCCCCGCCCGAGTCCGAGGTCGCGATTGTGAGGCAGCGGGGTACCACGGAGACCGAAAGCTAGCATCGGCCCATGGCAGTCGTGACCTGGGAGGGGCTGCTCGAGGCCGAGGAGCTCGCCTACCTGACCGAGGTGGCGGGCCAGGATCCGCGAACGGTGGCGCTGCCGGAGCTCCACCCGAAGCTCGAGGCGGCGCTCAGGGCCCGGGGGGTCGAGAGCCTCTTCGCCCACCAGGTGGAGTCGCTCGCGGCCGCGCGGCGCGGGGAGCACGTCGTCGTGGCGACGGGGACCGCGAGCGGGAAGACGCTGGCGTTCAACCTCCCCGTCCTCGACGCGCTCGCGGCGGAGCCGAAGCTGCGCGCACTCTATCTCTACCCGACGAAGGCGCTCGCCCAGGACCAGGCGCGCTCGCTGGCCGAGCTGGCCGTCCCCCGCGTGAAGCCGGCGATCTACGACGGCGACACGGAGCACGAGCGCCGTTGGCAGATTCGCAAGTGGGCGAACGCGATCCTGACCAACCCGGACATGCTCCACGTGGGTGTGCTCCCCCATCACGACCGCTGGGCCGACGTCCTCTCGAACCTCCGCTACGTCGTCGTCGACGAGGCGCACGTCTACCGCGGCGTCTTCGGGTCCCACGTCGGCAACGTGCTCCGGCGGCTCCGGCGTGCGGCGCGAATCTATGGCGCCGACCCGCAGTTCCTGCTCGCCTCGGCGACAATTGCCAACCCCGGTGAGCTGGCACGTTCCCTGCTCGGCGTGGACGTCACCGTGGTGGACGCCGACGCGGCGCCTCGCGCGACGCGCACGATCGCCTTCTGGAACCCGCCGGTGCTCGACGAGGCCCTCCAGCTCCGCGCCAGCGCGCTCGGGGAAGGCGCGCGGCTCCTAGCCGAGCTGGTCTCGCGCGGCCTGCGGACGATCTGCTTCGCCAAGAGCCGCAAGGCAGTCGAGCTGATTCACCACTTCGCCTCCGAGCGACTCGACGCGGAGACCGCAGCGCGGCTCTCGCCTTACCGCGCCGGCTACACGCCCGCCCAGCGGCGTGAGGTCGAGCGGCGCCTGGTCGAGGGGGAGCTGCTCGGCGTCACGGCCACCGACGCACTCGAGCTCGGCATCGACATCGGCCTGCTCGACTGTGCCATCTCGGTCGGGTTCCCGGGAGCGGTCGCCAGCCTGCGCCAGCAGTGGGGACGCGCCGGGCGGCGCAGCCACGGGCTTGCGGTGCTCGTGGCCAGCGAGGACGCGCTCGACCAGTTCTTCATGCGCGAGCCCGAGGCGCTGTTGGGCCGGCGGGTCGAGGCCGCCATCCTCGACCACGCCAACCCCCGGATCCTCGACGGCCATGTCCTTTCGGCCGCCTTCGAGGCGCCGCTCGACGAACGTGACCGCGAGACTCTCGGCGACGCGGCCCTGGAGCGGGCAGAGGCACTGGTCGTGGGCGGGGAGCTGCGCAAGACGCCCGCGGGCATCGTCTGGGCCGGGCGTGACTATCCGGCCGGCCGCGTCGCGCTGCGCTCCGCCAGCCCGGAGTCGATCGCGGTGATCGAAGCGGCGACGGGCTCCGTGCTCGGCCTCGTCGAGCTCGAGCGCGCCTTCTCGACGGTGCACGAGGGCGCCGTCTACCTCCACCTCGGAGAGTCGTACCGCGTCCTGGAGCTCGATCTCGCGTCGCGTGCGGCCCTGGTCGAGGGCTTCTCCGCCGATTACTACACCCAGGCGAAGAAGGAGACGACGACCGCGATCGAGGAGGCCGAGCTCTCGGCGCGGCGGCTCGGGATGGAGACCTTCTTCGGAAGGATCAGCGTCACGGAGCAGGTGATCGCCTACCAGCGGAAGTCGATCCGCGACCAGGCGACGCTGGAGCTGGTCACCCTCGACCTGCCGGCGACGACGTTCGAGACGGAGGCAATCTGGTACGTCCCCTCGGAGGCTCACCTCGACGGGCTCGAGCCGCTGCCGAAGCTCCTCGGCTCGCTCCACGCCGCCGAGCACGCGATGATCGCCATCCTCCCGCTCTGGGCCATGTGCGACCGCTGGGACATCGGCGGGCTCTCGACGAACCTCCACTTCCAGACCGGCCGCCCGACCGTCTTCGTGTACGACGGCCACCCCGGCGGCGTCGGCATCGCCCGCCGCGGCTACGACGAGCTGGAGGGCTGGGTCGGCGACACGGAGCGGCTCCTCGCCGGCTGCAGGTGCGCCGACGGCTGCCCGTCCTGCGTCCAGTCGCCGAAATGCGGCAACCTCAACGAGTTCCTCGACAAGGCAGGAGCGCTCGCGCTCCTGCGCCGCATGCTCGCGGCGCCCTGAGGCGGGCGGCGTTCCCTAGCCGGCGCGCCGCGGCCTCGGCACGAGCTCGCCGCCACAGTTCGGGCACGTCGCGGCCATCGCCTCGGAGCACGCCGGGCAGAAGGTGCACTCGTAGCTGCAGATCCGCGCCTCTCCGTCCTCGGCGAGCGGCGCGCCGCAGCGCTCGCATTCGGTGCGCATCTCCAGCGCCACTGTCAGTGCGCTCCCGCGAGCTCGAGGGCGCGCTCCACGGCGTCCGCCGGCGTGTCCGCGTGCTCGACGCCCTCGCCGTCCACAGGCGGCCCGGGGCCGAGCACGACCACCGGGCGGCCGAGCAGCCGCGCGTAGGAGACCTCGGCAGCCGTGCCCCAGCGGCCGCCCACGGCGATCGCCGCCTCGCAGGAGGCGACGACGGCGAGGTTCCGGGCGTGCCCCGTGCCAGTCGCGACCGCGTAGTCGATCCAGCGGTTCGCGTCCTTCGGGCTCTCACCGGGAAGCACGCCCACGGTAACCCCGCCGGCCTTCTTCGCGCCGCGGGCCACGGCCTCCATGACCTCGCCGAGGCCGCCGCAGACGACGACGCATCCACGCCCAGCGAGGAGTTTGCCCACCTCCTCCGCCTGCGGCGCCCAGTCGGCGCCGCTGCCGATAACGGCGATCTGCACGAGCCCGATGATATGACTGCCGCCGTGGAAACTCGCGTCGCTCGGGGTGGGACGCTCGTGCTGGGGGGCGGCTTCGCAGGCGGCTATGTCGCCCGGCTGCTCGGCTCCGCCGGGGCGACGATCGTTAGCCCCGAGAACTTCATGCTCTACACGCCGATGCTCCCCGAGGCAGCGTCGGGCACGATCGAGCCGCGCCACACCGTCGTCCCACTGCGCGTCATGTGCCCGCACGCCCACCTGATCCTTGGGCGCGCGACGGGTATCGACGAGGAGGCCCGTCGCGTCCAGGTCGTCTCCGCCGAGCACGAGCTCGAGCTCGAGGTCACGTACGAGCAGCTCGTGGTCACCCTGGGCGCCGTGTCTCGATCCCTCCCGATCCCAGGGCTTGCGGAGCACGCGCTCGGCTTCAAGTCGCTCGCCGACGCGATCCACCTCCGCAACCACGTGCTCCGGGAGCTCGAGGCCGCGGCCGCCGACCCGGAGAACGCCGAGCGGCACCTGACCTTCGTCTTCGTCGGCGCCGGCTACGCGGGGGTCGAGGCGCTCGGCGAGCTGTCCGACCTCGTCCGCTATGCGCTCCGCTACTACCCCGAGCTCGAGAACCCGCCGCAACGCTGGGTTCTGGTCGACGCCGCGCCCATGATCCTCCCCGAGATCCCGCGGCGCCTGGGCGAATACGCCGCCCGCGAGCTGGGCAAACGCGGCGTGGAAATCCGCGTCTCGACGATGCTGGACTCCCTCGACGCCGAGAGCGCCACCCTCTCCGACGGGACGCGCTTCGAGACGCATACCCTCGTCTGGACGGCCGGCGTGAAGGCCCATCCGGCCCTCACGCACTTCGGCCTCCCGCTCGACGAGCGCGGCCGGGTGATCGTCGGGCCGACCCTCCAGGTCGAGGGCCGCGAGAACGTGTGGGCGCTCGGCGACTGCGCTCGCGTTCCCAACGAGGCGACACCTGACAAGTTCGATCCGCCCACGTGCCAGCATGCGCTCCGCCAGGCCCGCCGACTGGCCAAGAACCTGAAGGGCGACGTGAAGCCCTACCGCTACCGCGAGCTCGGCCAGGTGGCGACACTCGGGCGCTACAAAGGGATCGCGGACGTCGTCGGCCTGCGCTTCCGCGGGTTCATCGGCTGGTTCGTGACCCGGACGTACCACCTCTTCCAACTGCCGCTCGTCTCCCGGAAGCTGCGTGTGGTCCTCGACTGGACGGTGGCCCTCTTCTTTCGCCGGGACATCGCCGAGCTGTCGATGCTCGGTCACCCCGCCCCGCTCGGGGAGCGGGGTGGGGAGCGCCCGTCACCGGACGCTCCCCCTCCCGGCGTCTAGCTGAACCGGAAGAACGCGCGGTGCTGCCTGCCGTCGTCGCGGGTCAGCACAAGCTCGCGACACGTGCCCGCCCACGACTCGAGCGTCTTCCAGGGGTAGACGAAGACGCCCTGGGCGGTCACGCTGAGCGGCGACCCGCCCGCAGTCTCCGTCGCGACCGGCCGCTCCCGCGGTGTGATGAACGGCGGGGTCTCGGACGGCACCTGCAAGGTCGAGCAGTCCACCTTGCGCGAGAACGGCGACCCGCTGTCCTTGAGGACGTCCAGCCGCCGGTAGCCGTCCGCGGTGAACCTGAGCGGCACGGCGTCACCGGCGTCGAACTCGTTCAGCGCCCCGTACGGCTGCGTGACCGGGCTCATGAAGCCGCGGCGACATGCAGGGTTCGTGTCGAACGCCTCGGTGTTGTCGTCGCGGTTCGTCGTCCCCTGTACGGCGCTGAAGCCGAGCCCGCGCCGGGAGAACGCCGCCCAGAGCGTGCACTCGTCGTCGCCGTCGAGCACGTCCGCGGCAGTGATGATCGCCGCGCGGGCGACGACCAGGCCCGGGCCGCAGCCCTGGATCTTGAGCCCGTCGACGACATACTGGATCGCCCGGTTGTTTCCGCCGGTGTCCCAGTCCTCGTACACGTTCGGGTTGAACCCGTGCTTGTCCACGAGATCCCAGGTGGCGTCCCACAGCGTGGCGGCCCAGCCGTGGCCGAGGCCGTGCGGGAGCGCAAGCGAGGTCGGCTCTCCCTGCGCGTTGGGAAGCCAGCCGGCCGTCTTGATCGAGTCATAGGTGAACGGCTGGATCTGCATGTTCCGTGAGTACGGCCGCGGCCGGATCCCGTTGCCCTGCCGATTCGGCTGGAAGAGCGCGTACGGGCCCATCCCGCGCGGGCCCTGCGGGTCGTCCAGGCTCGGGTCGAGCATCGTCGAGATGGCGATGAAGTCGCTCCAGCCCTCGCCCGCCTGCTCGTTGCCACTCAGGCAGTTGACCGCCGGGCCGCCGGTGAGTCGGATCGAGAGCCCGTGACCGTACTCGTGGAAGATGATCCCGTTCTCGATGTCGCCGTCGCGGATCCCGGGACGGCCCGGAGTCTTCCGAACCGTGCCGGCCGAAGGCAGCCCAGCCTTGATCGCGGCGCCGTCTGTCTGCGTGACCGAGACGGTCGGGATGGTCGGGCCGGTGGCCGTGAACGTGCCTCCCATGGTCGGCGCGTTCCCCGTCGTGTTGTCGACGATCACGACCGCCACCGCGCCTGCAGCCTGCGCGTTCATCGTCTGCTGGAGGAACGTGCAGACCGGCGGCTGGTCGTTCGGAGGAGGCGGCGGCGTGTTCGCACGGTCGATGACGGCAATCGCCCCGGCGGGGAAGCCGACGAGCGACTCGCAGCCATCGGTGACCGTGCCCACGGGCCCGGTCGCCACACCGTCGTTCACGAGGACGAGCTGGCCGCTCACACCCGCGTTCGTGGCCGGAGGCCCGAACCGTGCCCAGCCGGCTCCGAAGTCCCCGACTCCCATGATGGAGACCTGGTTCTGGAGCCCGAATGTCGTCGTGCTCCCGGGCCACAGGTACATCTGCATCCGCGGCACCCCGCCGGTCGCCGTCGGCTCCGCCGGTGTCGAGAAGTTCGCGTTGTTCGTGCCGCTTCCGTCCTGAGCTTCGCAACGCACGTAGTCGCCGCCCAGGCCCCCGCGGCCGTAGTTGCTCGCCTGGAAGTTCCCCGACACCTCGTCGAACCCGTAGCGGTAGAGGATGTCGTGGAACGCGTTGCAGGTGTAGAAGAGGTTTGCCACGACGGCGTCCCTGTAGAACTGCGCGTGCTCCGCCAGATCGATCGGGAAGTCGAAGTCGAGACCCGCACCGCCGTCAGGGCTTCCTCCGAAGTCCTGCTGCTCGTTGTCGTCCTGGTCGAGATACGCATGTGCGTTGTTGCCGCGCGTGATCGTGAACTCGGCCCCG
>Ga0190271_10002998_pt1 | contig 10462 bp, 9 predicted proteins | sample Popmic356T_FD_133747 | JGI IMG/M metagenome (GOLD analysis project Ga0190271, IMG submission 133747) | Populus adjacent soil microbial communities from riparian zone of Weber River, Utah, USA - 356 T | ecosystem: Environmental > Terrestrial > Soil > Riparian zone | place: USA: Utah | collected... | reverse complement strand
GCGTGCCTGCTCACGGCGTTTGGTTTTTCGAAGCTTCTTGGATACGACATCGGGACCGCTGCGGGGTTGCTTGCCGGCGCGTTTTCCGAATCCACGGTGATCGGAACCGCCGGTGAGGCGATCCAGCGGCTTGCGATTCCCGATGTCGAGAAGACCGCACTGCTGAACAGCATTCCGGTCGCCTATGCCGTCACCTACCTCATCGGGACGGCCAGTCTCGTCTGGTTCATCCCCACCATCGGTCCCAAGCTGATGGGGATCAATTTGCGCGAGGAAGGCGCACGCATGCAGGCCGAAATCGGCACCGCGGCCGAGCTGGAGCCAGGTGTGGTCTCTGGTTCGAAGTTCTTCGATGTCCGCTCATACAAGGTTACGAACCCCGTACTGTTTGACAAGACCATCGCAGAACTTGAAGCGCTGCCGCGTGAAGCCCGCGTTTTCATCGCGCGAATCCGGCGCGGCCACGAGATCATCGAAGCCGTGCCCGCTTCCGTCATTCGCAAGGATGATGTGGTTGCCGTGCTTGCCCGGCAGGAAGTGCACGTGCAAGGCCGGGATGCCGTTGGCCCCGAAGTGGACGACAAGGCTTTGCTCGACCTGCCGATCGAGACGCTGGACGTGGTGGTGACGCGCAAGGCGATGGACGGGAAGACGATTGCGGAACTGTCGAAACACGAGTTCGCCCGTGGCGTCTTTCTGCGAAGGCTTACGCGGTCGGGCGTGGAAATGCCTGTTGCCGCTACGACCACAATCGATCGCGGAGACGTGCTGCGCCTGGTCGGCACCAAGCCGGAGGTAGAAAGGGCAGCCGACGAACTGGGATATCCCGACCGGCCGACTTCGGCGACGGACATGGTTTTCGTCGGAACCGGCATCGTGCTGGGCGGTCTCGTTGGCCTGCTCTCCGTCACCATCGGCAGTGTCCCGTTGACTCTCACCGCCAGCGGCGGCGCGCTGGTCATGGGCCTGGTGTTTGGCTGGCTGCGCTCGGTCTATCCCTTCTTCGGTCGAATCCCCGAGCCGGCGATCTGGATCTTCGACACCGTCGGGCTCTGCATCTTCATCGGCGTGGTTGGCCTCACCGCCGGCCCCAGCTTCTTCTCCGGCCTTCAGGAAACCGGAGTAAGCCTAGTCGCGGTGGGTCTGGTTTCAGCTCTTTTGCCGCATACGATCGGCATCCTCTTTGGCCGCTACGTCTTGAGAATGAAACCGCTCATTGTCCTCGGGGCCTGCGCTGGAGCCGGAACGATCACGGCGGCTCTTCGCGCGGTTCAAGAAGAATCCGGGAGCAATGTTCCAGCATTGGGCTACACGGTGCCCTATGCGATCGGGAACATTCTGCTGACCGCCTGGGGACCGGTCCTTGTGGCGCTGATGACAATCGGTATGTGAAGCCGCGTTAGAGAGGGCAATCAGTCCGGGTCGCTGAGCCTTACAAGCTTCGGCACATAGCTGATCGCCCAGGCCACCGACACACCGAGCGCGGTCTCGATGAGCCGGAAGAAGGCATATGCCCATGGCTCCGCGCTGTGGTCGAGCATCACGATGCCGCAAATATAGCCCGCGACCCGTGCGCCGTCACGCGCATGGATAAGCTCGCAGACAAGCATGGTCACGCAGACGCCCATGCCGATCGTCCAGGGATTTGGCGGAAGGAACCAACTCAAGAGAGCACCGGCAGCCGCGCCGACAACAGTCGCCGCGAGACGGCGAAGCCCAAGCCGCTTGCTTTCAGACGGCTTGAGATCGGTCACGATCACCGCGCCGATGAAGGCATAGATCGGGTATTGGAGACCCAGTATCTGTGCGAGCGCTATGGATAGCCCAGCTGCGACTGCGGCCCTTAACGCCAGTTGAACTCCAGCCGTGACAATAGGAATTTTCATGCCTGCCCCACCATCACGAAGCGATGTTATCCGTTGCGGCGGCGTGCTTCACGGTGTGGGCAGCGGTGGGCCGGTATCGACCGGCTCGTTTTCTTCCTGGAACTTGCGGATCGCCGCGCGTGCGTTGAAGAGGAGGCGATCCTCCCCCAGCCGCTCCGCAAGTGGCGATGCGCGGACGCACGCCAGCACCGTCGGGTTCAGCGCCATCAGCCAGACCGTAATGCCTCGCTCAGTCATGCGACGCTCGCCCTCCACAAGCATCTGAAGGGCTGAATATTCGATGTCGATGACGCGGCTCATATCCACCGCCAGCACGCGCGGGCGGTATTCGTTGAAGAGGGCGTTTATCTGCTCTCCGATCTGCTGGGCGTTGGCGAAGAACAGGCGCCCCTCCGGCCTCAGGATGAGGAGCCCGTCAAAGGTTTCATCGTTCGGATGCTGAGGGGAGAGCGGCCGCAGCACATCCTGGCCACGCTTCCTGCCGATCACATACACCTTTGAATTTGCCGCCTGGCTGGAGAGCCCGATCAGCGACAGAATAATGGCGACGACGATGCCCTGCAGCGTGCCGAAGACAAGGACGCCGAACAAGGCCGCCAGCGCCCAGGTGAATTCCATCGTCCGGATTTTGCGGATCGCGGCGAATTCGGCCGGGTCGATCAAGCCCATCGAATAGACGATCACGATCGCCGCCAAGACCACCTGCGGCAGCAGCCCGAGCAACGGCGCCAGAACCAACATGGTCGCTGCTGCAACCGCAGCCGTCACCAGCGATGCCTTCTGCGTTTGTCCGCCGACAGAGCGGACGACAAGGGTTTGCGACATGCCCCCGCCTGCCGGCATGGCGCCGAAGAAGGCGCCTGACAAATTCGCCGCGCCTGTCGCCAGCAATTCCCGGTTGGAGTTGATCGGCGGCTCCGTGGGGCGTGCGAATGCCCGGCCAACGGCGATCGTCTCGGTAAAGCTCATGAGCGCGATACCGAAAGCCCCAGGCAGCAATTGTTGGACGAGATCAAAGCTCGGCATCGTGATCGATGGAAGCGCTTGCGGGATCAATCCCACCGTCGCAACGCCACGCGCATCGAGGCCGAAGAGCCATGACACGGCGATGCCCGCCCCGACGACCACCAGCGGCGCTGCCGAGTGCGGTTTCATGCGCTCCATCACCAGCAGGGCGGCCAGGGCCACGATCGCGATGATCAAGGTGATCGGCGACGTTTCCGGCACGTGGTGCAGGATGCTCAGAATATCCCTGAAGAACCCTTCCTTGTGGATATGTATGCCGAGCAATTTCGGCACTTGGTCCAGCACGATGACCAGCCCGATGCCCGCCTTGAACCCGGTAAGCACCGGCGTCGATATGAAATTGGCCACGAACCCCAGCCGCAGCAACGATGCGGCAATCAGCAATGTTCCCGTCAGCGCGGTGAGCGTGGCGGTTGCCGTGATCAGCTTTCCAAGGTCGCCATCCGGAACGGCCTGTCCAAGTTGCGCGCCGGCCAGAATGGCAAGGGTCGTGGTCGAACTGACGCTCAACACCCGCGACGATCCCAGCAGGGCGTAGACGATCATCGGCACGAAGGCAGTGTAGAGACCGACGCTTACCGGAAGTCCGGCCACCGTCGCATAGGCCATCGCCTTTGGCAGAACGACTGCAGCTGCCGTCAAGCCCGCGACGATATCGAAGCGCAGTCCCGGTGAAGATGCTTCAGGACTGTGGGACATGGGCTTCGATCGCGGCCGGTGTAAGTTCGGGTTCCGGATCGTCGTCTATCCACGCGTTCAACAGCGTATAGGTGACGGCCAGAACCGCTGGCCCGATGAAAATGCCGATCATTCCGAAAGCAACGAGACCGCCGATCACGCCAGCCAGGATGAGGAGCAGGGGCAAGTCGGCGCCCCTTCGGATGAGAACCGGACGTATGAACTGATCGATCGTCGCCGCGACGATTGTGAAGATCAGCAGGATCGTGGCCCAGAAATTCTCGCCGGAATAATACATCCAGATCACAGCCGGAGCCATGACCAGGCTCGGGCCAAGCTGGATCAGGCAGAGCAGGAAAATCAACGCCGTCAGCACGGCGGTGAACGGCACGCCGGCAATCGCCATCCCCAGACCGGCTATGACGCTCTGGGTCACGGCAGTGACAACGACGCCAAGAGCCACGCTGCGTATCGCCTGGCCGGTAAGGCGAATGCCCAACTCGCCGCGATCGCCTGCCAATTTGCGGCCGAAGCGGATCGCTCGATCGGCGGCATGCTCACCGCCCGCATACATCACCGCGGCGATGGCGGTCGTCAGCAGGAAATGGACGAGCATCGAGCCGACGCTTCCCGCAGCGGATGCAAACCATTGCGTCACCGCTCCCGCATAGGGCGCCAGCCGTGGTGCAAGTTCCCGCACACCGTTGGAGGTCAGCTTACCCCACGCTTCGGCGATGCGCCGCCCGATGATGGGCAGTTCGGCGATCCAGTCCGGTGGGGGCGGCACCCGCAGCGTCATGACCGTCGTGGCCAGGCCGCTGATCTCGTCGAGATTTCCGACGACCAGGCTGATTGCCGCCCACATCGGGACAATCACCAACAGCAGCAAGGTCAGCGTCATGACGAGTACCGCGATGCCTCGCCGGTTGCCGACGCGGCTTTGCACCCAGCGCATCACCGGCCAGGTGGCGAGAACCAGGGTCATCGCCCAGATGATTGCAGGCAGGAACGGCTGCAGCACCCAGAAGCTGGCGACCAGGAGACTGCCGATAAACAGGACCGCCAGCGTTATCCGCGTCAGGTCTTGGCTCCGGCGCATGATACTGCTCGGGGCCTGCGCATCTGAGTACATGGCCTTCAGTCCGTTCTATGAATCATCGTGTTCGTCCCGGTTCGTTTCCCGCAGTGCCTGAACGCTCACAGCCGCGACCAGGCCGGTCATTATGATGCCCGCCAGGCCGACGACGATCGCCAACAGCCGCGCCAGGAAATGGTGCGGGGCAAAATCGCCGTAGCCGATGGTAAGTCCGGTGACGAAGGTGAAATAGAGCGCTTCATCGATGCTCCAGTCCTCCAGGCTGGCGACGGCGAGACCCGACGCAATCATCAAGAGGATGATCCCCGAGAGGATCGGCCAGACGACGCGGACCTGGCGCACGAGCGCGGCGAAGAAGACATGCCGCATCTGCCTTGACTGCCGCATCCGGCTGGACCGGTCCTCTTTTGCATCCACCTCTTGTTTCGTCTCCGCGTCGTATCGAGCTGTGGGGTGTCCGCTCAGTCTCCGGCGATACTCCACTTGTCATCGGGATTGAAGCGGTCGATGTACTTGACGATGTCCTCGGTGCTGTCGCCGAGATCGGCTTCGTAGACGATGCCTTGCTGGTTGACGAGGAAGGTTTTCACACCGGTTTCGGCGTAGTTCACCGGCCAGGCTATGAGCGCGAAGCCCGCAATCATGTTGTCGTTGATGATGTAATCATAAGCGCCGCCCGCGATGCGGTCGCCCTGCCCGGTTATGATGCGGAACTTGTAGCCGAAATAACCTTCGCCCTTGCTCGCATCCTCAAGCTCCGCATCGTTGACGAAGCCGCCGGCCGGACTTTCACCCGCGCCCTGTTCCGGTGGCCAGTACAGGCCGTCCGTCTTCCCCTCGCTGCTGATGAGCTTCTGGGCGAATTCGAGAACGCCATCCCCATCGCGATCTTCTGCGGCGTAGTCGTTCTGCGCGTCCACATACTCCCGCAAGGTGGCAATTGCCTGGAGCTCGTTCTCGCCGATCCTGCGGTTCACGATCTCCTCAAGCCCGGCATAGGTGTCGAAATACCATTTGCCGTCGTCGTCCTTGACCAGGGGAAACGGCAGCGGCCAAAGCTTGTCGCCGATCTGGAGCAGTTTGCGGTCACCCAGATCCTGGACGACAAGCCGCTTTGCCGTGCCGTCGCGGATCTGGTCGAACGTATTCTTGCTGTTTTCGTCTGCCTTGAGCTTGGCTGCGTCGAGGCCGAACAGCGCGGCAAGGCCGTCGAAATCGTTGGCGGCGAGGGCGCCCTTGAAGGCGTCGATCCCTTTCTCCGGAGTATCGAAGGCCGGGGGCGCCTTTTCCGCTGCAAAGGACGAGATCTCGGTCTGGTCCGGCGCGGCGGCGTCCTGTGCCTGTGTCAGCGTCGCGGTGGAAGCGAAAAGCGCGGCTGCGCAGAGCGCCGTCAAAAGAGTATGATGAACATTCGTGCTCATAATCTGGTTCCTTGCCTCGAACTCATCCTCTCGAACTTAGCGCCCACGACCGCCGCCACGGCCACCGCCGCCTCCCCTGCCGCCGCCGCGGCCGCCACCATGACCCCCGCCGCCGCTGGGACGCCTGGATACGTGGTGCGATCCACCGCGGCTGCCGCCGCCCATGGATTGACGCCCGCGATTGGATTGAACCTTGGAGGCCTTGCCGCGGTCGACATTGCCCAGGCCCGATGGCTTCCTGGGGCGATTATCGGCCCTTCCCGCGGCCTTTGGCTTGCCGGCGGGGCGCTTAGCATTGGCGGCCTTGTTCTTGACGTCTCCTCTCGAAATATTCCCCGTATTCGGTCGCGTGGCTGGCCTGTTGATGTTGTCGGCCCGCCCCCTTGCCAGGTCGCCCGGATTTGCCTTCAGCCCATCCAGCGTGCTCTTGCGGACATCGGCAGCCCGCGCCGCCCTGTTCGGCTGGGATGCAGCCCGGGTTTTCTTGATATCGTTTGCCCTGTTGCGAAACGAGTTGTTGGGGTTGGCCTTGACCTTGTTCTTGATGTTCGTGCGGTCGAAGTTGGCGAGCTGATCCCTGTCGATGTTGATCTTGCTGCGGTCGACGTTTTTCCAGTCGACATCCTTGAGATTGAGTTTGCCATTGATGTTGTTCAAGCAGTTGTTGCAGTCGACATCGATATTGCCGCCATCAAAATCGCCGCCCCAGACACCCCAATCGTCCCAGTCGACGGCCGCGGCCCAGATCGCGCCGGTCACCGCTCCTGCAAAGAACGTCGCCGTTGGATAGTAATAGTTAGGATAAGGGTCGGGATAGTATCCGATCGGCTGGGCGACGTAGGTCGGTTCGTACAGCATTTCGGGCTGGTAGCGGGGAACATAGACGCTGCCCGGCGTGGAGGGCTGTATGACGATGTTGTCATTGTCGGTGACGACCGTCACCTTGTCGTCGGTCTTGATGATGTCCTTGGCGACTGCCTCCTCACGCAACTGCTGGATTGCGATCAGCACATCCTTCTGCTGATAGGTGATTGCGTCGCTGAGCGCCTGCGTCCACTCCAGATCGTCGCTCATCATCGTCACGATCTCGGGATAGTTGAGCAGCGAGATTACGCTGCCATCCCAGGTTTCCTTCGGCTTCAGGGTCTTGTCTTTTCCATATTTGTCCAGGAAGCGCGCGGCCTCAACGATCTGCAGCGGATAGAGAGCCGCGCCGGTGACGAGAGCAACCAGTTCATCCGGATAGAGCGCAATCCGGGCGACCAGAACCTCCAGTTCGTCCTGCGTAAGCGGAGTCGGTGCTTGTTCTTCCGGAGCCGGTGCTGTTGCCGCAGGCTGCTGCTGCGCGAGCGCAGGCACGGGCGAAAGCCCGCACATCAGCGTCAGCGCGATCAGCGAGGCGCGGGAGCGATGAAGGAAGCCCTTGCTGGACATCAGTTGACCCCGTAGAATTCAAAGTTGCGGTAGCGGCGACAAGAAAGCATTTCAACAGATGCTAATGCAACGGAAAGTTCGCGTCGGCTGCAATCCTGATCAGGCCGAATCTGTCACGGCTGAGCTCGTTGCAACCCGCCAAGCATCCTACGGGACTTTGCAGCGGTCGCCTTGACTTCGATCAATTAGGCTAAGCCCCGCAGCTCGTGGACTTGCAGCCTCCGGCAGCCTGTAGAGGCGAAATTGTGATGTGGACTGATCACCTTTTGCGCCTGAGGGAGCGGCTTCTGCTGCTCACTCTCTCTCGGCAGTTCGAAGGCGGAGCCGGTTATCTTCTCGCCCTCGCGGCGGTGAACGTCACCCTGGTGGTCCACCTCGCTTTGCGGGATGTCTTCGAGGACCGAAGCGTCTTCATCATCTTCATTCCGGCGATTCTTTTTGTATCCATCGTTGCGGGGTCGCGTGCGGCGCTGCTGGCGATAGCGGGATCACTTCTCGGCGCCTATTTCCTCATGACCGTTCAGGCCCATCCCAAGAATGGCATGGACTTCACCATTTTTGCGGCAACCGGCTTGGCGGTCATTTGGCTGAGCAGCGTGCTTCGACACGCGCGCCACAAGATTACCGAGACCGAGAATACCCTCAGTATTCGCGACGCCCACCTACGGTCCATCCTGGCCACGGTGCCGGACGCGACCATCATCGTGCGTGACGACGGATCGATCGCGTCGTTCAACGCCGCAGCCGTTCTCCAGTTCGGATATTCGGAATGCGAGGCCGTGGGTAACGATATCAGCGCGCTGATGCCCGAATCCTATCGCAGCGATCGTATCGATGTCGGCAAATTCTTTGCCGGCGAAAGGCACCTCATCGGTTTCGATCGCGTTGTCGTCGGACGCAGGAAGGATGGGTCGACCTTTCCCATGAAACTCGCCGTGGGCGAGATGAAACTTGGCGACCAGCGGCTTTTCACGGCTGTTGTCCAGGATTTGACGGAGCGCGAGGAATCGGCTGCGCGGCTTCAGGAAGTGCAAGGTGAACTGGCGCGTCTTGCCCGCCTCAACGAGCTCGGTGAAATGGCTTCCACACTCGCGCATGAACTCAATCAGCCGTTGGCGGCGATTGCAAACTACGCGCAAGGGTGTTCGCGGCTGCTGAACGGCCTGGACAGTATCACCGCGGGCAAGATGCGGGATGCGCTTGACGAGACGACGCGCCAATCCCTGCGCGCCGGACAGATAATCCGGCAATTGCGAGAGTTTGTGACACGCGGGGAAACCGGAAAGGCGAAGGAGGACATCCGAAAGCTTATCGAAGAGGCCGGGGCACTGGCCCTGGCCGGGTCACGTGAACGAGGCGTCCGTTCCATCTTTGACTTTAGTCCGCACGCGCATTTGGTTCTTGCCGACCGGGTGCAAATACAGCAAGTGCTAATAAACCTGATTCGAAACGCGATGGAGGCGATGCGCGAGAGCAAGTTTCGAAATCTGACCATCCAAACCGTCGCACAAGGCGATGGAATGATTGCGGTCGAGGTCGCCGACACCGGCCCGGGAATATCGGACGACATCGCCGCCCAATTGTTCATGCCTTTCGTCACGACGAAACCGGGTGGCATAGGCGTGGGACTGTCAATATCGCGTCGGATCGTGGAGGCGCATGGAGGAGAGATCGGGGCTACCAGGAACAGCAGCGGCGGGGCGACCTTCAGGTTCACCCTGCCGAGGGTAGAAGAGGGAAAGGACGATGGATATAGGTGACTACGTTGTCCACATAGTCGACGACGAAGAGTCCGTCCGTAGGTCGCTGGCGTTTCTGCTGACCACCGCTGGTTTTACAGTGAGGATGCACACCTCCGCGACCGCCATTCTCCAAGTGGCGCCGACCTTGAAAAATGCATGCTTGGTGACGGATCTCCGCATGCCCGACATGAACGGGGTCGAGCTTCTGCGCAGCTTGAACGCGGCCAACGCATCGATACCAAGCATCGTGATCACAGGGCACGCCGACGTGCCGATGGCGGTTGAGGCCATGAAGGCGGGCGCGCTGGATTTCATCGAGAAGCCCTTTGACGATGACGTCTTGATAGAGGCTATACACCGCGCCGCAGAACATCTGACGGGCAGGCCGCTCGGCGTAGACGATATTGCCGTGGTGGAAGCGCGCTACAGGTGCCTTTCAGAGCGGGAGCGCGAGGTGCTGGCATCTGTGGTCGAGGGCCTCGCCAACAAGACCATCGCCTACAACCTCCATATCAGCCCGCGAACAGTCGAGATCCACCGAGCCAACGTGATGTCGAAGATGCAGGCCAAGAGCCTTGCAGAACTGGTACGCATGACATTGGCCACCGACTTGCATCAGCAAAAACTTGCTGGCGGATTGATTTCGCGCAAGGCGCACAGTGCAGCCACAGTCTAGACCGGTAGTTGGGGACGGACCGGAGTACACTTTGTTGGCCGGCAAGAGAAAGGTCACGATCATAGCCCGCGACGCGGCGGTGCGTCGGTCGTTGGCATTCGCGCTCGACGCCGAGGGGTATCAGGTCAGCGCCTATCCGGATATTGTTGCATCCTTCGCTGACAAGCGGCAACTAACCGCAAGCTGCACCATCGTGGATGACGACACATTGAACGACACGCTCAGCGACGCCGAACTGATTGGGGCGCTGCTGCCGCCGGTCGTGCTGCTTCTGGATCCGCACAGGCGTTTTTCCAAGGTATCCACGGCTGGCGTTGTTCTGAAGCCCTATCTCGGGCAGGCCGTGATCGAACTGGTGTCGGAAGTCTGTGGAGATTCAGCGCTTTAGCCGTCGAACCGCGGGACAAAATAGCATCTGAACCGCCACCGCCTGGATAGTGAAAACCCTTCCCCTACGTAAAGTCCCTTACGGGCATAACCTGATTTTTCGCCGCCGCAATCAG
>Ga0190271_10002997_pt1 | contig 10462 bp, 9 predicted proteins | sample Popmic356T_FD_133747 | JGI IMG/M metagenome (GOLD analysis project Ga0190271, IMG submission 133747) | Populus adjacent soil microbial communities from riparian zone of Weber River, Utah, USA - 356 T | ecosystem: Environmental > Terrestrial > Soil > Riparian zone | place: USA: Utah | collected... | reverse complement strand
GGCCGAGCGGCATGAGGTATCGGTGAGACGCGAGCGGTCACCGGGGGGAATCCTCCCCCCGGTCGGGCACGACCGGCTGCGCGAGACCATCGGCCCGCTGCGCCGGTCCCGCCGTTCGGCGCTGACCACGCCGGCGCAGCAGCCGGTCGATGGCGCGGTTGACGGCCTCGTCCGCACCGATGCCGGTCATCCGGACATCGTGCACGGCCTCCGTCGTGATCGAGCCGGCCGACTCCCTGATGATCTCGGGAAGGTCGATGCGGTCGAGGATGTCCTCGGTGATGCCGATGAGGTCGACCCGGGCGATCACGGCGTCGACGTCGAGCCGCCGGGCGATCTCGTCGACATCGATCTCGGCGGCGACCTGGTTCAGGTCGACCTGCTGCCGGACGATCGCCGTGAGGTTTATCCGGGTGACCACGGCACGGACGACCTCGGGGACCAGCGCGTCCAGCAGCCGCACGAGATCCGCCTCCGCCCTCCTGCGCTCCGTGCGGCCGCGGTCCGCAATACGGTCCGCGGCGCGACCGATACGGGTGCCGACCGGTGCTCCGACGGTCCGGGCCAGGCCCACGACGGGCCGGCCCAGGAAACGTCCGGCCGCCTCCAGCGTGCCCACCACGGCACCGGCCACGCCGGCCGCCACCTCGGCGCTGATCACCGCCGTTCCGGCGACCAGATCGACCGCCGACGACGCCGCACCGGACCGTGGCTCGCTCGCGGGCACCGGCACCTGACCGTCCATGGAGTCATCATCGCCCTCCCGGGCACGCTGCGCGATCTTCTTGCCGAGGTCGCCTACCCTTGCCCGGTGAGTCGCCGCCGCCTCAAGGTCGGATTGTCCCTCGTCGCCGGCGCGGTCGTCCTCGCCCTACTGGTCGGTACGGCGTTCGTCGTGTGGTCCGTGCGCCGTCCTTTCCCTGAGTACGACGGGAGCGTGGCACTGCCCGGGCTGCGAGCGGATGTCGAGGTGGTACGCGACGAGCACGGCATTCCCCACATCTATGCCGACACCGCCGAGGACCTGTTCCGAGCCCAGGGCTACGTCCATGCGCAGGACCGTTTCTGGGAGATGGACTTTCGCCGGCACGTGACCTCCGGGCGACTGGCCGAGCTGTTCGGCGAGGACCAGGTCGACGCCGACGCGTTCATCCGGACACTCGGCTGGCGGCGGGTCGCCGAGCAGGAGGTCCCGCTGCTCAGCCCGGTCACCCGCAGGTACCTCGAGGCATATGCCGACGGGGTGAACGCCTGGCTCGACGGCCGATCCGGTGGCGAGCTCGGCCTCGCCTACACGCTGCTCGGCCTCACCGATGGCGACACCGCACCGGAGCCGTGGGGACCGGTCGACTCGTTGGCCTGGCTCAAGGCGATGGCATGGGACCTGCGCAGCAACATGGAGGACGAGATCGACCGTGCGCTGCTGGCGGCCGAGCTTCCACCGGAGCGGATCGAGCAGCTCTACCCGGACTATCCCTACGAGGAGAGCGCGCCCATCGTCGACGACGCGTACCTCCCGGTGGGGATCCAGGCTCCGACCGCCGCGGCTCGCGTGCCGCCGGCGCCACCGCCACCCGCGGAGGCTGCCGACGCGCTGCGGCGGGTGTCTGCCGGCGCCGCCACCGTGCCGGCCCTGTTCGGCGAGGGTCCCGGCGTCGGTTCGAACTCGTGGGTGGTCGACGGATCGAGAACCGTCAGTGGTGCTCCGATGCTGGCCAACGACCCCCATCTTGGTCCGGCGATGCCGTCGATCTGGTATCAGGTCGGGCTGCATTGCCGCACCGTGGGGACCGAGTGCCCGTTCGAGATTGCCGGTTCGTCGTTCTCCGGTGTCCCCGGCGTCGTCATCGGTCACAACGCACGGATCGCGTGGGGGTTCACCAACCTTGCGCCGGACGTCACCGACCTCTATCTGGAGCAGGTCGACGGTGACTCCTACCTCGTCGGCGACGAGATGGTCCCGATGGACGTCCGTCAGGAGCAGATCGCCGTCGCCGGAGGCGATCCGGTCACGGTGACCATCCGATCGACCCGGCACGGGCCGCTGCTGTCCGACCAGAGTGGCGAGTTGCGCGACGTGGGCGCGCAGGCACCGGTCGAGCCCGATGCACCCTCGCGCGGCGACGGCTACGGCGTGGCGTTGAGGTGGACCGCGCTCGAGCCCGGTCGGACGGCGGATGCGATCTTCCTGCTCAATGCCGCGGGGGACTGGGACGACTTCCGCCATGCCGCGAGCATGTTCGAGGTGCCCGCGCAGAATCTCGTCTACGCGGATGTGGACGGCAACGTCGGCTACCAGGCGCCGGGTCGCATCCCGATTCGGAGGTCGGGTGACGGCCGGTGGCCGGTGCCCGGCTGGACCGAGGCGTACGAATGGGTCGGTGACATCCCGTTCGCCGCCCTGCCGAGCGTGATCGACCCCGACGAGGGGTTCGTCGTCACGGCGAACCAGCCGGTGACGAGCCCGTCCTACCCCTTCCTGCTCACGCACGACTACGACTACGGGCAGCGTGCACAGCGGATCCGGGACCTGATCGAGGAGGCCGGGCCACTCGATGCGGACGCGATGGTGGAGATCCAGATGGACAGCCGGAACGCCAACGCCGAGCTGCTCGTCCCCACGCTGCTCGAGATCGACGGACTGGGCGACTATTACGGCGACGGACTCGACCTGCTGCGTGAGTGGGACTATACACAGCCGCCGGACTCGGCGGCCGCGGCCTATTTCAACGCGGTGTGGCGGAACCTGCTCGCGCTGACCTTTCACGACGACCTGCCCGAGGACCGCCGGCCCGCCGGTGGCGGACGCTGGTTCGAGGTCGTCCGGGATCTCCTCGAGACGCCGGAGGATCCGTTCTGGGACGACATCACGACCGAGGACGTCGTCGAGACCCGGGACACGATCCTCGAACAGGCGGTCCGCGACGGCCGCGACGAGATGACGCGACGCCAGGGCAAGGATCCGTCCGGTTGGGCCTGGGGCCGCCTACACACGTTGACGTTGACAGACCGGACGTTCGGCACGTCCGGCATCGGCCCGATCGAGGCGCTGGTGAACCGTGGGCCGGTCGACGTCGGCGGGGGTGAATCGATCGTCCAGGCGACCGGCTGGACGGCGGCGGATGGCTTCGACACCGACTGGGTCCCCTCCATGCGGATGGTCGTCGACCTGGATGACCTCGACGAGTCGCGCTGGATCGACCTGACCGGGATCAGCGGCCACCCGTACCACGAGCACTACGGCGACCAGATCGAGATGTGGCGGACCGGCCGCACTCTGCCGATGCGGTGGGAGGCCGAGACGATCCGCGCGGAAGCGACGGACACCCTCACCCTCATGCCTGCCGAGGATTGACGCCGCTCGGCACTGTGGCGACCATCGTTCGTTCGTACCGATGACACGCGCCCGGGATCGCTGACTGTGGTCGGGTTCGCCTCGGCGCCCGCACATTCCCGGGGCGTGGTCGTTCGGCGTGCTGGGAAGCTGCCCCCACGCATCGGACCAGGACCCGGAGAATGTCCGCCGACACGCCCGTGGTGTCCGCGCCGCCACCACCCTTGCTGAAGGTCCTCCGGAACCTGCGCCGAGATCTGCGGGCAGCTTCCCAGCGGTCAGGAGAAGTGGGTTCGGGAGCGGCCCGGTTGTGAGGCCGCACGAACGAGACGCCACGGTCTGATCCATGCCCTGACCGACCCGCGGGCTCGATCCACAACGTCTGCCAGTGGGCGGAGGTCGTGCACAGGCTGTGGTGATGGACCGGTCCGCCCCGGCGGAGACGACCAGGGTGATCGGCATGGATGTCGACCCGCACGAGCTCGCCGGTGCGATGCTGCGGTCGATGCGCGCCTACGCCGGGCTCAGCCAGCGGGAACTGGCGGCGAAGGCAGGAGTGTCGGTCTCGACGGTCTCGCGGGCGGAGGGTCGCGGTGGCGCGCCGCCGAGCTGGGACTCCTTGGTCCGGCTCGCGCGGGCCTGCGGATGCTCTGTCTGGTTCGCCGTTCCCGACTCCGCCGCGGCGGCGACATCGTGGCCGTTCGAGGCCGCACGGGACGACGCGGGTCGCCATCTCCCGGCGCACCTCGCCGTGTGGCGTCTGGGCAGGGCGCGTGAATGGTCGAGCTTCCACAAGTACTCGTGCTTCGCCGATCCGCCGTTCCCGCCGTACTCCTACACCATGCGGCCCAGGCGCAGAGTGCCGCCTGCACAGTGATGCATGGTGCCGCCTGCACAGTGGCATGGTGCCGCCTGCACAGTGATGTGGACGGGATTTCCAGTCGTCGCCGATGACCGACTTCGGGGATCCGACGAAGCAGCGGGCCGGCCGAGTTGTCCTCATCGGCCGCCCGCGCATGACCTACAGAGATCGTGGAAGGCCGGTCAGATACCTGCGCTCAGCCGGAGATGTGACGGTTGGACCGGTGTCCGAAGCGGTGGAGTGCGGACGGCGTCGCGGCCGCGGCGACGGGCACGTCGTGCGGCTCCCTCGGCACGGGCATGTCCAGCACCTCGCCGTCGTACAGCAGCACGCACGTGAACGCCCGGCCGGCCACTGCCGCCAGCGCCCGGTCGTACGAGCCGTTCCCACGGCCGAGCCGCACGCCTGAACGGTCGACCGCCAGGCCGGGGACGATCACGGCATCGACCGAGGACAGTGCGCCAGAGCCGATCGGTTCGCCCGCCGGCTCCAGCAGACCGCGTGCAGCCGGTACCAGCGCGCGCGGCCCCTCGTAGTGAGCCCAGTCGAGTCCACCGTCGGGTTGGAGCAGTGGCAGCAGCACCTCGACACCGGCCTCCGACAGGGCCTCGATCAGCGGTCCGGTTCCCGGTTCGCGCCCCACGGCCACGTAGGCCGCGACCACGCGAGCCGACGCGATCTCCGGCGTCGGCAGCAGGACGTCGCGCAGGTCGCGCGCCGCTCCGGAGAGCGCACGGGCGTCCAGCGCGGCGCGGGTGTCGAGCACACGGCGGCGCAGGGCGCGCTTGGCTTCCGTCATGTCGCCCCGACCGGTGCCGACCGTGCCCGCCACGCCAGCCACCGTACGTCAGCGGGGCGTACCGCCAACTAGTGTGACGCCATGACCTCGCAGCCCGTCGCCGTGACCAAGGCGGTCATCCCGACCGCAGGCCTCGGCACCCGGTTCCTCCCTGCCACGAAGGCCACCCCCAAGGAGATGCTGCCGGTCGTCGACAAGCCGGCCATCCAGTACGTCGTCGAGGAGGCGGTCGCCGCGGGACTCGACGACATCCTGCTCGTCACGGGGCGCAACAAGCGCTCGCTCGAGGACCACTTCGACCGGGCCTGGGAGCTCGAGGCGGTGCTGGAGGCCAAGGGCGACCTGGACCGGTTGGACCGGGTGCAGAAGTCTCAGGTGCTGGCCGACATCCACTACGTGCGGCAGGGCGACCCCTTGGGCCTCGGGCACGCCGTGCTGTGCGGCGCACGCCACATCGGCGACCAGCCGTTCGCGGTGCTGCTCGGCGACGACCTCATCGACCGCCGCGACGCGCTGCTGCCGGAGATGCTCGACGTTCAGCGCCGGCACGGCGGTAGCGTCATCGCGCTGATCGAGGTGGACCCTGCCATGGTCAACCTCTACGGATGCGCCGCGATCTCGGGCAATCCGGACGACGGCGTGGTCGAGGTCACCGACCTGGTCGAGAAGCCCGACCCGGACGAGGCGCCGAGCAACCTGGCGATCATCGGCCGATACGTGCTCGATCCCGCGGTCTTCGACGTGCTCCGCGAGACCGCACCCGGACGGGGCGGCGAGATCCAGCTCACCGACGCGCTCAGAACGCTCACCACGATGCCCGCCGACAAGGGCGGTGGCGTTCGAGCCGTCATCTTCCGCGGCCGCCGTTACGACACCGGCGACCGGCTCGACTACCTGCGCACGACGGTTCGGCTCGCCGTCGAGCGGTCCGACCTCGGGCCCGACTTCCGTGCCTGGCTGCGGGAGTTCGTCGCCAACGAGTTGCCCGCCGGTGAGGAGGAGCTCGACGCGGGGGAGCGCCGGTGAAGCGGGTCGCCGACCACCTCTCCGACATCCTCTCGGTGGTGCGGCCGCTGACTCCGCTGGACGTCCAGCTTCTCGACGCGCACGGCTGCGTACTCGTCGAGGACGTCGTCGCGCCGTGGCCGCTGCCCCAGTTCGAGAACTCGGCGATGGACGGGTACGCCGTACGCGCCGAGGACGTCCAGGCCGCCAGCGAGGACGAGCCGGTCGAGCTGCCGGTCGTCGCCGACATCGCGGCCGGGGAGACCGAGGTCGACGCGATCGGCCCGGGGCTGGCCGCCCGCATCATGACCGGAGCGCCGGTGCCGGTCGGAGCAGACACCGTCGTCCCCGTCGAGTACACCGACGGAGGCACGGCGCGGGTGCGCATCACGCTCGCCGCGCAGCCCGGTCGTCACCTGCGCCGGGTGGGCGAGGACGTCCGGGCGGGCGAAACCGTGCTGCGGGGGGGCACCTTCCTCGGCGCCGCCCAGGTCGGGCTGCTCGCCGCGGTGGGTAAGGACCGGGTGAAGGTGCGTCCTCGCCCGAGAGTCGTCGTCATCTCCACCGGCAGCGAGCTGGTCGAGCCGGGCCTGCCGGTGGCGCTCGGACAGATCACCGACTCCAACTCGTTCACGCTGACGGCCTCCGCAAGGGAGGCCGGGGCGGTCGCCTTCCGGGTCGCTCCCGTCCCCGACGACGAGACCACGCTGCTGGGCCTCATCGAGGACCAGCTCGTCCGCGCTGACGTCATCGTCACCAGCGGTGGGGTGAGTGCGGGCGCCTACGACGTCGTCAAGGCGGTGCTCTCCGAGCTGGGGACGGTGACCTTCGACCGGGTCGCCATGCAGCCCGGGATGCCCCAGGGCTTCGGCACGATCGGCGACGATGCAACGCCGATCTTCACCCTGCCCGGCAACCCGGTCAGCGCGTTCGTGTCCTTCGAGGTCTTCGTGCGCCCGGCCATCCGCAAGATGCTGGGCGTCTCGCGGCTGCACCGCCCGAGCGTCAAGGCTGTCCTGCAGTCGACGCTGCGCTCGCCGGAAGGCAAGCGACAGTTCGCGCGCGCTCGATGGCAGCCGGCTCCCGACGGGTCGTACCTGGTCACCCCCCTCGGCGGGCAGGCATCGCACATGCTCGCCGACCTCGCCTACGCCAACGCGCTCGTCGTCGTCCCCGAGCAGGTCACCGAGATCGCAGCCGGTCAGGTGGTCGACACCGTGCTGCTCGAGCGCCGCAAGGGTTGAGCCGTGGCCGACCGGTTGACCCATGTGGACGAGCAGGGCGCGGCTCGCATGGTCGACGTGTCCGGCAAGGAGGTCACCGTCCGTACGGCGACGGCCAGTGGGCGCGTGCTGGTGTCGCCGGAGGTCGTCGCCCTGCTCCGCGGGCCCGGGGTTCCGAAGGGCGACGCGCTCGCCGTCGCGCGTGTCGCCGGCATCCAGGGCGCGAAGCGAACGCCCGATCTCATCCCGCTCTGTCACCCGCTGGCGTTGCACTCGGTGGCCGTCGACGTGGACGTGGCCGACGACGCGGTCGAGATCGTCGCGACCGTTCGGACCGCCGACCGTACGGGTGTGGAGATGGAGGCGCTCACCGCGGTCGCCACGGCGGCGCTGACCGTCGTCGACATGGTCAAAGCCGTCGACAAAGCAGCGTCGATCACCGACGTCCGGGTCGAGGAGAAGACCGGCGGCAGGTCGGGCACGTGGCGTCGTTCCGTTGTACGGGAATCCGAGGCGGAGTCGTGAAGGCGCTGGTCCTGACCGTCTCGACGCGGGCGGCGGGTGGGGTCTACGAGGATCGCGGCGGGCCGATCGCGTCCACCGGCCTGGCGGACATGGGCTTCGAGGTCGACGGCCCACAGGTCGTCGCCGACGGCGAACCGGTCGAGGCGGCCTTGCGTGCCGCGGTCGCGTCGGGGTACGACGTGATCGTGACCACGGGCGGCACCGGGCTCACCCCGCGCGATCTCACCCCGGAGATGACGCGTCGTGTCGTCGAGCGGGAGGTGCCCGGCGTCGCGGAGGCGATTCGTGCGTACGGCGTCGAGCACGGTGTCCCGACGGCGGCGCTCTCACGGGGGATGGCGGGGCTGGCGGGCGCCACGCTCGTCGTCAACCTGCCCGGCTCGCCCGGTGGCGTGCGCGACGGCATCGCCGTGCTCGGACCGCTGCTCACCCACGCGGTCGACCAGGCACACGGAGGCGACCATTGAGCGGCGTCGAGCAGCTACGGTGGCCGGTCCGGCTGACCGAGGGTCCGGTGGAGCTGCGCCCGCTGCGGTATCGCGACGCCAAGGCGTGGGCCGCCGTGCGCGAACGCAATGCCGAGTGGCTGCGCCCCTGGGAGCCGACGCCGCCGACGCCGCAGGCGCGATTCCCGGGGAGCTACCGGCAGATGGTCAGGCGCTTCGCCGCCCAGGCGCGGGCCGGCGAGGCGCTGCCGTGGGTGGTCGGGTTCCGGGGGCAGCTGGCGGGGCAACTGACGATCTCGGGCATCACCTGGGGCTCGGCCCGGATGGGCAGTGCCGGCTACTGGGTGGACCACGCGGTCGCGGGGCAGGGCGTCATCCCGACGGCGCTCGCGCTGGCGGTGGACCACTGCTTCTTCACCGTCGGGCTGCACCGGATCGAGGTGAACATCCGGCCGGAGAACCAGGCGTCGCTGCGGGTGGTCGAGAAGCTCGGCTTCCGGCAGGAGGGAATCCGCGAACGCTTCCTGCACATCGACGGCGACTGGCGCGATCACCTGTCCTTCGCGATCACCGCGGACGACGTGCCCGGGGGGTTGCTGCTGCGCTGGCGCGCGTCACGTCAGTCCGCCGCGCAATGACACCGTGCCTTTGATCACGTTCACCACCCTTGCGGTCGGTTCACCAGGCGCCGGACCCTGGTGGACCGTCACCAAGCCTGGTGAAGTCCCGATCATGCCGTCCCGCACGTCACATCTGTTACTGGCGACACACCGATCTGGATCCACCGAGGTCGCGGCGCCGAGCCGTAGCGTCGGGTGGCGTGGGATCCAGCGGTCTGATCTACGCGGCGATCGTGGCCGCGTGGGCCGCCGTGCTGGTGCCCCGCTGGGTGCGGCGCAACGAGGAGGTCGAGCAGGCGCGCGAGGTCGATCTCGCCCGAGGCGTTCGTGTCCTGCCCCGTCCTGACCAGGTCCGCAAGGTCGGTGGATCGCCATCGCATCGCGCCCTTCAGCCCGATATGGATGACGCGTCGGCGGACAGTGTCACGGATCGGCACGGCGGTGACGTCGGTATGGCTGCGCGCCGGCGGCGCAGGGTGCTGCTGATCCTGACAGTCGTCCTGACCGTCACCGCGGCCGCGAGCATCGCCGGCCGGCTGCCCGGCTGGATCGTGGCGGTTCCCGTGGCTCTGCTCGCCGTGTTCCTGGTGCTCGCCCGCCGAACGGCCGTGGCGGAGGCTCGGCGTCGACCGGTGCGGCGCCAGAGGACGGCAGGGGCGGCGGCGGCTCCCGTCCATCGCCTTGCGGTGCTCGACGAGCCGGAGCCCATCCCGCCAGTGGATCCCGATGCCTGGGAGCCGGTGCCCGTGCCGCTTCCGACCTACGTCACGAAGGCAAAGGCGCCGGATCCCGGCAGCCGCAGGATCGACCTGTCGCAGCCCGGCGCGTGGACATCAGGCCGCCTTGACCCGGCCGGTTGGATCGCGCTGCCCCGTGCCCGGCCCGCCGTCGCTGTTGACGCGCCGTCGCAGGACGCAGACGACCAGCCCGAACGCCGGCGCGCCGTCGGCGACTAGACCGCCCGCACGGATTCTGAGTGAGACCAGCCCGGCTGTTATTCTTGCGCGAGTTCTCCGGGGGCTGTGGCGCAGTCCGGTAGCGCACCTCGTTCGCATCGAGGGGGTCAGGGGTTCAAATCCCCTCAGCTCCACCAAACCCGCTGGTCAGAGGCCATGCCCAGATCCTGGATTCAGGAGCAGGCAGTGGCAACTCAGCACAAAGTCAGCACAAAGTCGGCTCGTTGGCTGCATCTATCGGCGCGTCTGGACCCGACTGGGGCGGGTTCGGGGCGCCTGACGCACCTGTGTGGCATGGACACCGCAGCCGCAGCACAGCGACCGACCCGCAGTCACGCATCCTCGGAGCACGGCCTCGATCCCGACTACACCCGATGGGATGTCTCCACGGATCTCTTCGCGGTTGGGGTAACCCTCTTTGAGCTGCTGTGCAACGGTGAGCACCCCTACGACGGCGCACGACCGCAACTTGGCGTCGAGGTTCGCGACCCCAACAGCTTCAGGCCGGACCTGCAGCCCGACCTCGCGGCGTTCTTGCGCAGGGCCTGTGCGCCATACCGTGAGGACCGCTTCTCGACGGCCGTTGACATGAGGGATGAGCTCAATGTTCTTCGAGCATCAATGTAGCTAGGTCGTCCCTCGGTCTGGAGAGCGTCAACGGTCAAGTCCGCTGAGGTGGTGTACGAGGGGCG